>ERZ772860.256-NODE-256-length-51187-cov-15.818079_pt1 | contig 51187 bp, 20 predicted proteins | sample MGYA00511342_ERZ772860 | MGnify/ENA primary metagenome ERZ772860 (study PRJEB29015, sample SAMEA2737665) | human gut metagenome | biome: human gut; feature: human-associated habitat; material: faeces | place: China | collected 2012 ... | reverse complement strand
GAACCTTCTCGGTAGAAAGCTTGATGAATGAGTCGCTCAATGCCTCAACAGAACCATCGGTATCACCCTTCACGATAACGTTCAACTCATGGAACTCACCACGTGCGATACGGTGAGAAATATCACCCAAGGTCAAGCGCTTCTGAGTACGCAAGCCCTGCTCACGCTGCAACTGCTCACGCTTGTTGGCAATTTCACGAGCCTCCTGTTCTGTCTCAATAACATGGAACTGGTCACCTGCTGTAGGCGCACCATTCAAACCGAGGATGATAGCTGGCTCTGCAGGAGCAGCTGACTTGATATTGGCATTACGCTCATTGAACATTGCCTTTACACGACCCCAAGAAGTACCGGCGAGTACGATGTCGCCAACCTTCAAGGTACCATTGGCTACCAATACGGTAGAAACATATCCACGACCCTTGTCGAGAGAAGACTCGATGATGGTACCTGAAGCACGACGGTTAGGGTTAGCCTTCAAGTCGAGCATATCAGCCTCAAGGAGCACCTTGTCGAGCAGATCGTGAACACCAATACCCTTCTTGGCACTGATTTCCTGGCACTGATACTTACCGCCCCACTCCTCTACGAGCAGGTTCATGTTAGCCAAGTCCTCGCGGATACGGTCTGGGTTAGCACCTGGCTTATCAATCTTGTTGATAGCAAATACCATTGGCACACCAGCAGCCTGAGCATGAGCGATAGCCTCCTTGGTAGTAGGCATCACAGAGTCATCGGCAGCGATGATGATGATGGCGATATCGGTAGCCTGAGCACCACGGGCACGCATGGCGGTAAACGCCTCATGACCAGGAGTATCCAGGAAGGTTACCTTGCGACCGCTTTTCAGGGTCACACTGTAGGCACCGATGTGCTGGGTAATACCACCCGCCTCACCAGCAATCACATTGGTATTGCGGATATAGTCGAGCAAAGACGTCTTACCATGGTCAACGTGACCCATCACAGTTACGATTGGAGCACGTGGAACCAAGTCGTTCTCATCATCCTCTTCCTCGCTCACAGCCTCCTGAACCTCAGCGCTGACATATTCGGTCTTGAATCCGAACTCCTCAGCCACCATGTTGATGGTCTCTGCATCCAGACGCTGGTTGATAGATACCATGATACCAACACCCATCAAGGTAGAGATAACCTGAGTAACGCTGATGTCCATCATCGTAGCCAATTCGCTTACAGTAACGAACTCCGTGAGTTTCAGGATCTTACTTTCCTTCTGCTCCTGACGAGCCTGATCTTGCAATTTCTCCTGAACAGCCTCACGCTTCTCCTTACGGTATTTAGCGCCCTTCTTGTTCTGGCTCTTGCTGGTCAAACGAGCAAGAGTCTCCTTTACCTGGCGTGCTACAGCCTCGTCATCAACCTCAATCTGACGCTGGTTGTTCTGATTGCCGCTCTTGTTGTTATTATTTCTGTTCTTATTCTTTTTCTTCTTATTGCCACCATTCTGGTTGTTCTGGTTGCCACCATTATTCTTGTTGCCACCATTATTACCCTGATTAGCCTCAGCGTTGATATCAACACGTTCCTTGTTGATACGCACGCGTTTCTTTCTCTCACTGTGCTGCTGTGCAAGTTTTTCCTCACGTTCCTTGCGGCGTTCCTCCTTACTCTTCTTCTTAGGACGAGTACTCTGATTCAAGGAAGACAAATCGATCTTACCCAACACCTTAGGTTCATTGGCAGAGAATTTCTTCTCACTCTTGAGGGTGAACACGCTTCCAGAAGCATTCGTTTCAGCTGGCTTCTCGCCTTGTTGTGGCTGATTGTTGTTAGCCTGATTTTGCATTGACTTATGATTATTTTGCTTCTGTTGGCCATTATTTCTCTCACCATTCTGCTTATGCTGGTGAGACATCTGTCCGCCAGCATTACCTTTCTGATGTTCATGACTTGCTTTTACTTCAGCCTTAGAAGCATTAGTAACAGGCGCAGAGCTGACGGCAGCAGACTCCTTTCCAGACGCCTTACGATTCTCAGGAGCAGCAGACTTAGCAGTAGGTTTTCCGATGCTATCCAAGTCTATCTTGCCTAATGGTTTAAACTGTTGTTTACCATTAGACACCTCGGCATTTTCCTCACGGTCTTCCTTCTGCTCTGGAACACGTTTCTTATCTTTTGTTTTCTTGGTGAAAAGCTTTTCTGCCTGGTCACGGACCTTCTTGTCCTGACTGAAGGCATCGGTCAGAGCCTTATATTGCTGATCGCTAAGCTTGAAGCTTGGTTCTGCCTCGACCTCTCCCAGGTCACTTCTCTTAGATAGGAATTCAACTGCCGTCTGAAGTCCTATATTTAATTCACGTAGTGCTTTGTTTAATCTGATGCTCATATTTATTATTTATACTCCTTTTCTTTTGTCTCTTATTTGTAATGCGATTTTTAGAGAATTACTGTTCAAACTCTGCTCGTAAAACCTTCAATACGTTATCAACAGTCTCTTCCTCCAAGTCGGCCTTTTCTACGAGCATATCGCGAGGTGCATTGAGCACTTGCTTCGCTGTATCAAGTCCGATGCCCTTGATGGCGTCGATAACCCACTGGTCGATTTCATCAGAGAATTCATCCAGATAAATATCCTCGTCAGCCTGACTTTCGTCAATCTCACGGAACACATCAATGGTATATTCAGTCAACATAGAAGCCAACTTGATGTTCATACCACTGCGACCGATAGCCTTGCTCACCTCTTCTGGCTGCAAGAACACCTCAGCCTTCTTGTTTTCATCATCTATATTAACTGAAGAAATTCTTGCAGGTGCCAAAGCACGCTGAATGAACAACTTCACGTTGCTGCTATAGTTGATTACGTCTAAGTTTTCATTACACAACTCACGTACGATACCATGTACACGGCTACCCTTCACACCCACGCAGGCTCCTACAGGGTCGATACGCTCGTCGAAAGTCTCCACAGCAATCTTGGCACGCTCACCTGGCATACGGGCTATGCGACGGATAGCAATCAGTCCCTCTGCAATTTCAGGAACCTCAGCCTCCAACAGGCGCTGCAAGAAGATAGGTGCAGTACGGCTCAAGATAATCTTAGGATTATTGTTCTCATTATCCACGCGCAAGATCACGGCACGCACGGTTTCACCCTTGCGATACTGGTCAGCAGGAATCTGCTCTGCCTTTGGCAAAATCAACTCATTGTTCTCGTCGTCAACAATCAGGATTTCACGCTTCCAGATCTGGTAAACCTCACCGGAAATAATCTGACCCACACGATCCTTATACTTATTATAAAGAGAATCATGCTCAAGTTCCAAAATCTTAGAAGCCAAGGTCTGACGAAGAGTCAAGATGGCACGACGACCAAACTTATTGAAATCCACGTTCTCGCTCACATCCTCGCCTACCTCATAGTCAGCCTGGATCTTACGAGCCTCAGTCAAAGCGATTTCCTTATTTTCATCTTCCACCTCGCCATCAGCTACAACGACACGATTGCGGTAAATCTCAAAGTCACCCTTATCAGGATTGACAATCACATCGAAGTTTTCATCACTACCAAAAATCTTAGCAAGCACATTGCGGAAACTTTCCTCCAACACGCTCACCAAAGTTGTACGGTCGATATTCTTGGTTTCTTTGAACTCGCGAAATGTATCAATCATACTCGCAGTTAATTCTTGCTCTTTCTTAGCCATAGTTTATTTGAAACTTATTACGTATTTTGTATATTTTACCTTATCCATCTGGAAAGCATAATCTACTTCCTGTTTTACCGGACGTTTTTTGCCTTCCACTTTTACCTTTTCTTCAACACCTACTGTAAAATCATTGCCATCGACAGCCTTGAGGATGCCCTTTACTTTTTTGCCATCGGCATCAAGCACCTCGACTTCTTTGCCAACAAAGTTGATGTACTGCTGAGGCACCTTGAATGGCTGTCCCAATCCTGCAGAACCCACCTCCAGTTCAAAGTCTTCCTCATCACGATTCAAATGGTCCTCAATATATCTACTGAGTTCCACGCAATCCTCAATCCACACACCATCGGCGTGGTCGATTTCCACGACAATCTTGTTGTCTTGACTAATTTCGATGCCTACCAAGAAATATTCCTTATCTTGGAGCCACTCATCCACTAATGTTTTTACGACGTTCTTGTCAATCATATATACCTTATTAAAATAAAATGAGGAACTCTTTGCGAGCCCCTCATTCCACTGAACGTTTGCAAAATTACGAATATTTTCGATATTATCCAAAAAAAATGGAACTTTTTATTCCTAACATGCGCATTTTTAATGGATTGTGCATGGATTTCAGCTAAAATCATACTTATTTTCTTCTGATATAGGCAGGTATCGTATGCACTTTATTTTTTCTTAGGATGCAAAATCTTGGCATATTCTTCCGGAGAATTCAAGAGACGGGACGCTTCCTTTACCACCTTGTCATATCTCAGGGAATTGCGGATGGCACCTGCCTGATAATAGTAAGCTGCCACAATCGCGTTTTCCAGCAATCGCTTGATAGTAGCCTTATTATAATCCAGATCCTTTGCCACATTATGACTCAGTTTTTTCTTCAATGCCTCAAACTCCGGTTTGGCATCCTCATAATATCCTTCAAACTTAGCAAGTTTCTCCAAATCCTTCAAGTATTTCTCCGTTTCACGGTCATACTTAAAGTTTGCCTTCAGCACTCTTGCCTTGAATTCCTCATAGTCTGCATCCGTCAAAGCAAATTCCTCTGGTGATGCAATCGTTGGATGCTTGGCAATGTAATCTACCTCATAATTAAGCATCACCTCATTACTGTCACGTGCTCCTGCTAAATAGAAGGCAATATTTGGAAGTGAATCTGGCTTTACCTCTACATCTGGTTTGATACCGCCACCGTCACGCACTTCTCTACCGCCCACGGTATAGAAGACCTTGGTCAATGAATCTGGCACATGCTCCACATATCCACCCCTCGAATGTTTATAGTTCAAAGCCTGCACACATCTTCCGCTTGGAATATAATACTTGGCAGTGGTCAGTTTCATCTGTCCGTTGTAAGGCAAATCCATGGTTGCCTGAACCAAACCTTTTCCATACGTGCGCGTACCTAATATAATAGCTCTATCATAGTCCTGCAGGCTACCACTTGTTATCTCACTGGCACTTGCCGTGTTTTCATTGACGAGCACAGCGATAGGCATCACCGTATCAATCGGTTCCACGGAAGTCTTATACTCATTGTTGGAACGTTTCAACTTTCCCTTCATCTGCAGTATCAGCTTATTTTTAGGCAAGAACATATTGACGATACTGATAGCTTCCTGCACAGAACCGCCTCCGTTATCTCTCAGGTCGAGAACCAAACTTTTAGCGCCCTGTTTTCTCAAGTCGATAAAAGCACGACGTACATCTCTTGCAGAATTTTCTGTAAAACTATTATAGTTGATATAGCCTACCTGATTCTGCAACATACCATAATAAGGAAGATATGGCATCTGAATGGTTCGGCGTGTAACCTTCATTTTCATCTCCTTGCCCGTGCTCGGTCTTTTGATTTTGATGATAAAGGACGTACCAGGTTCACCACGGAGGTGGTCACTGACGTATGACACTTCCTTGCCAACCATGGAAGTATCTGCAATGGAAAGGATGACATCACCCTTCTTGAGACCAGCCTCCGCAGCAGGCATATTCTCATAAGGTTCGTCAATAACCACAGTCTGCAACTGGTTGTTATATCGAATCAGGGCACCCACACCGGCATACTTGCCGGTAAGCATGCGTTTCAACTCTTTCTGATCTGACTCAGGATAATAGGTAGTATAAGGATCAAGACTACCGAGCATAGCCTTGATACCATAGCCGATAACCTCATCCGCATTGAGTGTATCGACATACATCATATCCAAGTTTTTATAGATGGCATTGAAAACATCCATGTTTTTAGCCACTTTGAAATCATGATCTTTATCTTTCTGTGCAAAAGTTGGCAATGCCAAAAGCAGAGCCAGCATTGAGATCCATATTTTATTCATGCTTACCTTTTTATTAATATGTTTATTTGCCTACAAAATTACTCATTTCTTTGTGAAAACTGCTATTTTCTGTCTTAAAATATGCCTATAAACAAGAAAAAATGCACTTTTTGAAGAAAAACTCAAAAAAAACCGGCAAAAAATTTGGTAGAATCACGAAAAGTTAGTACTTTTGCAGTCGCAAATAAGGAACATCATGTTCTTATAGATGCAAAATGCTTCAATAGCTCAGTTGGTTAGAGCACCTGACTGTTAATCAGGGGGTCGTTGGTTCAAGCCCATCTTGAAGCGCAAATAGAGTATCAAGCAACTCTTATACTCTTCTTCTTTCATAAGCTAAAATGCTTCAATAGCTCAGTTGGTTAGAGCACCTGACTGTTAATCAGGGGGTCGTTGGTTCAAGCCCATCTTGAAGCGCAAAAGCCTTGCAGGTTCAACACTTGCAAGGCTTTTTGTTTTTTTATACAAAAGAGGCAGCCAGTCAGGATCGTAGATGACAAGCACAGATCTCTCTGCGCTCATCTTCCCCAACCAGTGGTCTATGACATATCCTTGTATGTCCATCTTCTTGAATTTTATTTGTATCCATTTAAACTTTCGCTCGTAATTTCGCTCGTAAGTCGCTCGTAATTTCGAGCAATTTAAGAGCGACGTAATTCTTGATTTTCAAGCACTTACAATCAAGAACAAAACTTTTTCGCTCGTAATTCGCTCGTAATTCGCTCGTAATTCGCTCTTATTTTACGAGCGACCAATTTGAGACGTTACCTTTGGTTTCATTTTGTATGATTCCATCATTACGAAGCTTACGTAGAATATTTCCTATTCTTGTCTTTTTTTGGGTATCATCCAACTGGTCAGAAATGACATTCCACAGCAGTTTGTCTATTTCTCCTCTTGTCAATACACCATGGTCTTTCAATGAATCTACGAGTAATCTCTCACACGACTTCGAGTCAAGCCCCTTATGCATGGAATACTCCACCTTCTTGTCTGTACGCTGCGCAATGTGTTTTGACACAAACAAATGAGGCTTTCTGCCTTCTATAAGATGTTGCCTTCTTAATTGCTTGAAAGCTTCATCACTGATAGGCTTGTCTCGTTGAACATGGTCAAGAAGCACAGCTTATGTAAAGTTGATATTCTGGACATAAATTGCAAACAATAAAGAACCTACAAACTCGGTTTAAGGAACATATATATATTAATCATTTTTTATTTGCAAAGAAAATTCCAGAACTCCATAAGTATCTGATTATAAGCAGGTTTTTATTTGCAAAGAAAATTCCATGCAATAATAGGAATATGAATAGGAAAGATAAAGCTTTAGCTATTTTAAAGGAAAGTTTAACACGCATTCCTCATGAATTAAGTGAACTTGATTGCAATCTATCTACGAAAACGGATTAATCCAGTACTATTCTTTTTATTGTGTCTATAAAAATAGGAACAAAAAATAAGGAGTGTCTACTATTTCAGTTTTATAAAATTGATAGTGTCTACCTTTCTAGTTGATAAAGTAAAAAAGTATCTACAGAAATCAGTAAAAGTCACTTTTGCTATTTATAAAGTCAAGAAACCGCATTAAGCAAGGTTGCCCAAGCCTTGGGCATCGTGTCCCCACCCTTTGGGCATCGGTTGCCCAAGGCTTGAGCATCGTGTCCCCAAGCCTTGGTCCTTCCTTCATGTTGTAGTTCTATATTTAGTTGTAGTTTCCTATATTTAGTTGACTACATAGTTTCTTATTCCTATTGTAAGTTGACAATTATTTTCTCTATTCCTAATTCTACTTGTCAATCTTCTATCTTATTCATAGTTCGTATTTACATACTTAGACTAAAAAAGGTGCATTCCGACTTTCTTCGGAACACACCTTATTATATATACTACAAAACGCTCATATTCTCAGCTTTATCGGCGAATAACCAATTTGGAGAACTTGCCGGAATTGGCCTTGATGACCAAGATGCCAGCAGGCAAGGAAGCCAAATCGAAATGAGCCTCTCCACCTTGGAAGTTGGCTGAAGCTATCTTTGCGCCAGAAGCAGTATAGACAGCCACAGCTGTAGCCTTGGCATCACGAATGTTGACCATACCGCCATTTACCTCTACTGAAAGATTAGGAGTTTCAGCAACAACTACATCCTGAATACCCGTAGCATCCGATTCATCACTGATAGCCATCCAACCCACAGTCTCGCTAAGTGGCTTATTCCTACTAATCGTTTTATTTGGATCAGAAGAGTCGCCCACTACTCGAACATTAGCATAAGACTTTGTTTCATAAAGATCATCCAAACTTACCAATCGCAGCAATGACAAGAGCGGACGACTGAAAGACTGATATTGGAAAATCAGTTTTGGATTATTCAATTCTTTGCCATAGTTTAACTGATAACGAGAAATAGTTGATGTAAATTCCATATCCTGGTTGCCTACAGAGATGATCTTGTCAAATGCAGTCGTACTACCCTTCTCGATGGCAAAAAAGGAAACACGTTGTTTAACGATAACCTTTCCAAATTTACTGGCTTCCACCTGGCGAGTCAGCACCACCTTAAAACCATCTTTGGTAATTTCCCAAGCACGAGCTTTCACTGGATACTTCAAGGTAGAATTCGGGGTCACGAATACCACAGGAGCCTCAGCAAATGGTTGCTTAAACTTATATTCTATCGTATCACCACCCACTTTTACTACAGTACCAGCTTCATCCGTAATGAGACCCGTCTCATAATGAAGAGAGCCCAAGGTACCATTACCAGGTTTTGCTACAATAAACGAGGCATGCTCTGTTCCACTGGAAAAATCATTAGGATCCGAGTCGAGCGCATTCCAAGGAAAGAACTTCGATGTGAAATAACTCGTAGTGATAGCATTGACAACCTCCTGAGCACGAGTCTTATAATTTACACCGGTTGTACCTCCAAAAACCACAACTGGGTTGCTTTCGAATCCATGCTCATAGAAACTATAGACATCTTCATCATTTGCAGCAGACATAGTTCCCCATTGGAAATCAGCAGAACCTTCAGAACCATTCACCGTATTTGCTACCTCAGAAGAAAAGCGGTCTCTTCCCAAGAAATCTATCACATGGATACGATAGAAATAATTACCAGCCTCTTCTACCTTCTCCTGATAAGAAAAAGTGCGAGTAGTATCCTCTACTGCTTCAAGATGACTGACACACTCCCACTGTCCATACAATCCTTTTTTACGCTCTACCATGATATCATCTACAAACTCTCCGCTATGGTTCTTGAATGTCATGGTACAAGTCTTCGTACGTGGCACAAAAGATACGGTCAGGTCTGAAGGATCATAGGTACGAGGATTCCGAGGAACATACTCATAGTCGGAGTTGTAAGCCAACTTAGGTGCTAAGGCAGCATACTTCTCACCTATCGGCGTCAACTTATCTCCAGCTATCGCATAACGGCAATCCTGTACATTATTATAGAAAGCATAACGCTCTATATAAGGAGCATCATTCAGATAGTCGAGAACCGGACCCATGTGCTGCAACTCAATTGCATAATTGGCATCAGTTCCTTTGGTATCACTTCCAGGCCATCCTGTCCAGTTGGCACCATAGTTCATCTCTGTAATCCAGATAGGGCGACCGCCACATCGTTTACTGATACTTTCCAGCTGGCTCTTCCAGCCCGGCTGATCTTGATACCAATAAGCATGAACGGCAATAAAGTCACAGCGCCAGCCACGGGCATCTACAGAGTCGATAAATTCATAAAGCCATTTATACTTACCAGCTACGGCAGGAGAACCCAAACGGCGACCGGTAGCCATCATCTTCGGCCAGTTGGCCAATACATTCTTGACATCAATATCCTGTTCCTTGTCATCAGCCTCATTATCCGGTTCGTTGTTACCCAAGATATTGGCACTACCCGAGTTATTACCCACATCTTCAATACCCGGCCATCCCTCATGATGATGCTGGGTCACATACTCACGATCTACCCAATCATCATGAATACTGGCATCCCAGTTGTAAGCCCATCCCGTTTTGAATTTCTCCTGTACATCATTGCTCCAGAATCCAGCCCATCCACGCTTGATGACATCATTCCACTTACTGATGCGGATGTAAGAAACTCTGCCGTTGAGTGGCTTGGAAACACTTGGCAAATTGATTTTCTTATCAGCTTTATCGGCGATGAACACACGGCTATAGCCTGTACCATCTCCCTGGGTACCTAAACAGACCATATATCCGCGTTTCAGGATGAAACTTCTGATATGATTATTAAAAGTTTTATTACTTGATGTCAAGTTATACTTAGTATTGACAACAAAATTATGAGAGGATTGCCCTCCGAAATCTGCCTCTGTAAATACGGTCAAAGGTTGGTTTCCGGAATAAGGCAAAATCATAGCACCGGCATTATAGATACGCAACTGGCAGTTGGAGCCATTCTTCGCTGCTTCACCATTGATCTTCACGTTGCTCAGGAATTTTACAGCCTTGCTTGGCAACAAATTATCAAAGATGACGGTCGCATGATCCGTATTGGTGATGTTGATACTACCGGTTGTGGCGAAAGGCGTGGTCGAAGAGATATGATAATCTACCTCTCCGTCCAGGGTAACCGAGCCCGTCACCTCTTTCACCGTCTGACTCGTGTTGTCGGCGAACATCGACAGGGATGCCGCCAGCAAACAGGTTAAAAACAGTTTTCTTTTCTGCATGGTTTAAGTTTATGCTTATTTAAAAATTAGTTATTGTATTTTCTACTTTACTACCATCTTCTTTCCATTGATGATATAGATGCCTTGAGGTAAATCCTGCAAATCTTCAGCCTGGTCTTTCACTTTCTGTCCGCCTAAAGTATAGACACCCTGTTTCTCTACAGGTTTCTCTACCTTGATCTCCTGAATTCCAGAAGCGACAGGTTCTTTTACACCATAATAGTAGAGGCGGAAATTATCAAAGATGGCCCAATAATTTGACAGGACATTATCTCCCTTCAAACCAATGGTAATCGTCAATTTATACTTGGTTGTATATTTCAACGTATTCTCATAAAGCCCCTTTTCAAAATAAGCATGAGCAGACTGCATATCATTCGGCACATACTTCGTTCCCGCAGCAGCTTCTTTACCTATATTCAACTTATGGGTCTGGGCATCCGCCATGATGTTACAGATGTTCTGCTTGTTTTTTTCAGTTCCCATATATATATAGGTAGCCACCTTATCGATTCCTGCAGCATAGTCAGTATTCACTTGGGCAGTGGTTCCCGGGCGCTGGAAAGCCTGAACCTTCATCTCATACACACCCTTAGGCATAGATGCCAACTTCTGACTGATATCCAAAGACTTCTCATAATATTCAGCACAGGAATAATTGAGGGTAGGTTCTGGAGAAACCGTCCATCCTTCAAGTGCATCCATTCCTGCATTCTGAATCAAGAAGGAAATATCAAAAGGCTTGTCAGCTTCTGTTGCCTGTACACCACCCAAGAATGTTTTCACTGCTTTCAGAAGATCTGTCTTTGCTTGCTCCAGTTCGTCTGCCAATCCTGTTTGAGCTAACTCTTTCATTTCTGCTAACACACCTTCGAAAGTAGCATCCGCACCTTCCACGGTTTCCTGATGAGGAACAGCCAACAAGGCTTCTACTTTCTCAATCTGGGCATTCAGTTCATCGGCAACACCATTTCTGTAATTCTGTGACAACTCCTTCGCCTCATCAGCAGTAAGAATCAGCCAACGCTGATTGCCTGCATCCTGAGAGAATTTCAAATTAGCAGAAGTTGTGGCATTCGTTTTCTGAGCAGTCAGACAATAAGCAGAATTATTCTGCACATGAGCTATCCAATAACCCGTGCGCATCTCGCCACCCACCTTTTCCACTTCTACAGAGGAAGGCAGGAAATGGAAACGTTCACGATTTGTCAGTTCTGTCACTTCCTTGGTCTTGATACCATTGGTACCGGTAGAATTGTATGAAAGATACTTGCCTGTTGCCACATTCTTCAGGGAATAGTAGCAGGTAGCAGGGTCGAAAGTAATGTTCCATGCCACACTGTCATTGGTCGTAGCATCCTCATCACTCATCGCCATCCACTGTAAGTTACCACTCTTATCAACACGCAAGAACTTCGAACCCAGACCATATCCCTCATTTTTGAGATAATACTTCTGCTGGTCGTCCTGTTCAAAGACATAGGCAGGAGTAGCAAACTGACCGGTTGTTGGTGCCAGTCCATCTTCTCCCAAAGCCTCAGCCAAGAGCGAGTTTCCAACATAAAGAATCTGAGTACCATTATCCTCATGTGCTCCATTCACACCGTATGGCCACATGTGAGTACCATCGCCATTCAAGCGGACCGTCGTACTATTGTCCAAGAAGCGCAAGGCACGGGTAGCACGCACACCCAACCAATAACCGCTGGTAGTATTGGCACGGAGGAAAGAATTCTGCCAGGTAGCATGGGTTCCCACGCCGATGGCATGCAGCATCTCATGGAGCAGAGTACCCGTTTTCTGATAAGAAGCATTCGGGCCTACTCGCATCCATCCGCCATAACTACAGTCGGCAGTAGGCGTTTGAGCACCATAATTAATGGTGATATGAAGTCCATGAATACCCGTATATTCATTCCATAAATCAATAGCATCCTTGGCAGCAGACTGAACACGATTCAGCGCATCAGAAGGGAAACCATCATTGATGTTATAAGTAACACCACCCTTCGGACGAGTAATTGCTTTCACAGGATCACCATAGACTACATCGCCACTGGTCTGCCTGACGTAGGCACGGATGTAATATACCGTAGCAGGCTCCAACTTAGAGATATTGTAGATTTCTCCCTGATTAGACAGATAGATCTTGCTTGTTCCATCCTCCACCGTTGGCATCTGATTGACAGAAGAATAGCAGAAGCCCTTTTCCTTGATGTTGCTTGATGTAATGCCACTTACGGTCATACGGCCATAGATATGAGTAGCACCGCTCAACCAGGCCTTGTTGGTCTTCACGACTGCATCTGCAGCAAAAGCAGGTGTAGCGTAGCCCATACAGGCTACGCTCAACAGGATAATTGCTTTTTGATATATCTTTCTCATTTTTATTATTTAGTCGGTTTGTTAAAGATTCTTTGCATATTACTTGTTCAGATGTTTCTTACCATCCTGGATATAGATACCCTGAATAGGTTTCTTGCCAAGCTTGACACCATCAAGTCTGTAGATAGGGGAAGAATTTCCTTCCTTCTTATCACTCAGAACTCCTTGGATACCCGTCTCTGCATCCAGATAAGTCAGTTTGAAGTTGTCGAAACAGCACCAGTCATAGTTGATCATCTGATTGCTCCTGATGCCTAATTTCAAAGTACCATCCGTTACCACACATTCCAATGTATTATGATAGAGGTCATGGGTATTGAATGCCGCATTCGCCTCTGTCACATTGTCTGGATAGGTATAAGGAAAAACGGTATAGATATCCGCATCATAAAGAGAGCATACCGGCTTCTCCTCATTGTTGGCATAGAAAAGGGCATTGATGGTCTCAGAACCATTCTCATGAGCAGCCGAAGCATCCTCCTTACCGCCAGCACGGTAGAAACTCTGCACCTCTACACGATAACGGCCATTTGGCAGACCGGAGAGTTGCTGATAGAAATCGAATGTCTTGTTATAATGCTCAGCTACGCCCTGGGCAGCAACCGTAAAGCCAGTTCCACTCCAGCCTTGGCCTCCCTGAGAGAAGTCTGGATTCTGGAGCAGGAAGGTCATATCAGACAGTTTACCCTCTGCTGCCAACTGGCGGAGATATTCATCATAACCCGCCAAAGCTTTCTGTAAGGCAATATAAGCATTTTGCATTGCCTCGTATTCTTCATCGAAAGTACCCGATTCGTTCAAAGCCTGTTCTCCCAAGGCGATGGCTTCTGCCAGCATATCAATCGGGCGAACAGCCTGCAACTTCTTAGCCTCATCCAGTGCATTGACCACCTTTTCCCATGTTTCGAGATGGGTATATTCCCGCTCGGTCAACTTCAGGAACGAACCATGCTGAGGGTTTACACTGCCCTTGATATTGGTCATTCCGGTAGGATTCTGACAATGTTCATCCAGATCCAGCATACGATAACCACCACCACTATAGTTCACATAAGCCAACTTCCAGGTACGGCTGTTGATCGGTCTGAACAAACTTGGCGCTTCGATAGACTTATTAGGCTCATAGACATCAAAGTTTGGATCCAACTGCCACTGGCAGGTACCCGTAGTCTGGTCTGTAGGCACCAGGAATTTTGCTCTTGCCTGTTTGAGATGATGCTCCCCGCTCTCCGTCTTGTAGATCATTACATATTCACCATCCACCTTATTATATACGATATCGGCATCAATGATGTCATAGCCCGGATCGAAGTAAAGCTTAGGTGCTGAAATCTCAGTCAAATCCTCATTGACCAAAGAGTAATAGATACGATGGCGATCAGGGAAACCGACAGAATAATAAACCACATACTTTCGGGTCACAGGATCATAGATTACCTGCGGTGCCCAGGCTGCAGTCATATCCTTAACATCAGTCAGACCAAGTGCCTTCATATTTTCCTTACTCTCGAGGTCGATGCTAATGCTCTTGTCCCAATGAACGAGGTCGTTGCTTAGCATCAGAACCATGATATGGTTACTTGTCCAACCCAATTTGGAAGTCATATCAGTACCAGCCAACATGTACTTGCCACTCTCCGTACGCATCACATACGCATCACGCATACCGCCCGTCTGCGTAAACTTCTTGGTATCGAAGACCTCACCACCATTGAAGAGATCACGGTAACTATTGCCATAGCGGCTCAGGGCGAAAGAGGTTATTTCCTGAGAACCATGCATGTGGGCATAGAGATAACCATACTTATCAGCATCCTCAGCCAAGACATCGTCCTTCACCTCATCAGCCACCTCACTCACTTTCAACTTGAATACGTTGAGGGAGAAAGCCGGAATCTCCAAGGACTTGACATCAGACAGACTGACTTCTTCTGTAGGAACCACATTGAAAGGTTCGTCCATTGTATTCTCATCTGTACCATTGGCAGAGGTCAGTCGCACTACAGTACCCCCATCAGCCTTCATATTCTTGAGATTCAGCTGGAGCGTGGTTGCCGCCTGATTAGGATTTACCACCTTCAGATAGAGGATACCATTCTCCTCATCCAACTGTGCAGACTGATAAATCTGCTGTTCAGCTGGTATTGTAAACTGATGAATCACCGTGCCATCCAACTTGCAGGTAACAGCCGTACCATCCACCTCGATCTCGATATCATACCAGCGGTCGTTCTTGATAGAACCGGAAGCAGTGGCAAGTGTCGATTTCGAACCATTCACGCACATTTCTACTCCATGAGCCGTATTGTTCCATCCCCCGAGATTCCACCAGCAGTAGTTATTGGCATCCTGATAATTGAAAATAACGAGGAAGCCTTCCCCACCCCCGTTTTTCTTTGCACGGAGCTTGTAGGTATATTTCTGGGAAGAAATCTTTTGCGTATTTACATAAGTACAGTTGGTAGAAGAAGCGGTCTGCTTCAACTCTCCATCACGGACACTCCATGAACCGGTTCCTGCATTCCAGGTATTCTGTGAAGAAGAGAAATCATCCTTCCATACTGTACTGCCGTCATTTCCCTTGACCTCCACATCATCATAAGAGACCTGAGTTTTCCAGGAGCCTACTCCCACCTGACAATCTGGAACTGAAGAAGAAGAATTACCCGTTTCAGTCCATAGCAGATTCTGCTTGCCCAAGTTGTTGCCCAGAAGTTTCTGCACATAATAAGAAGGTGTACAGAAATTCTTTGCCGCATTGAAGTGGATCATATCGTATGCCCACAGCGGGTCTTCCTCGTGGGTAAAGATTGGTGCAAAGCTTGCTAACTTGCAGACATCGGAGTTTTTCTCCATACCCAACATGTAGATAGCCTCTCCCAAGGCGCTGTTCAAGTTGCCATACTTGCCATAAGAACCGGAATTGGCAGCATATTCACCATTATATACACCAATGCTACGGTTGTAACGGTCGTACTTGTGATAGTTGTCTCTCATCCACTGGTAGGAGCGATAGTAATGCTCATCCACGAGATCAACCGGTGAATCCAAAACCCATGCAGGATTGTCAGTACCCCATGCCTCCACATTACCGATGATAACTATCTCCGGATATTTGGCATGGATGGCTTCATAGAATTTAGCATAGCGGCGACTGTATTCCTCACGAGCCTCAGGCTGGCCATTCTCATTGCCCACCTCAATAAACTTAAGTCCGTAAGGTTTCACATGGCCATTGGCGATGCGGCGGCGTCCCCATTCGGTAGTCTCATCCCCATTGGCATATTCGATGGCATCCAAGGTGTTCTGCACCAAGGTATCCACCTGTTCAAAAGGAACGGTAAAGCCATGTCCCAGACCTACATTGACCACAAACATTGGAGCGGCATTCAAATCTTCACACATCTGCAGGTATTCATCATAACCCAAGCCATCAGAAGAGCGGTAACGCCAGTTATGGTTCCAATGTCCCGGACGTTCCTCTATCGGACCGAGCGTATTCTTCCACTGGAAGGAATTTTCCAGTGCACCCTGTCCTTCCACATAACAACCGCCAGGGAAACGGAGGAAGGTAGGTTTGGTATCATGAAGAAGTTGGGCAAGGTCAGGGCGCAAACCATTCTTGCGACCTTTCCAGGTATAAGGCATGAGTGAGACTACATCGATCAGCATGCTGCCGTCACAAGAGGTAAGCAATGCAAAACGACCTTTCTCACAAGAAGCATTTGCCTTGATTCGGGCAGTCAACAGAGTCCAGGAATTAGACTTCAAAGAGCCTTCCAACTGCACTTCCCCAGAAGCAGCAGTTCCATCATTCTGCTGGAGTTGTCCGTATATTTTTCCATTAAATTTAGCTGAAGCTTTTACCCACACACGGAGCGTATAGGTAGAATCTGTCTCAAAGTGCATTCCCCAGAAGCCCGTATTACAGACTCCTGCTTTTTGAGTTGCGCTTGCGCCGGAAACCGTCAGCTGCAGACAGGTTTGCTGTGCCTTGTTCATCACCTGCTTTTTATTCAGGGAGAGTTTCACGTTCTGTCCGTTTTGCTGGATAGCCGACCAGTATTCAGGGGTTGTATTATGATCCTCGAAAGATCGGTTTCTGATAAGTTCCGCATATAAGCCACCATCTCCCGCATGATTGATTTCCTCGAAGAACAGTCCGTATTGGTGTTCGCTGATAGCAGCCGCACGTTTTTGGGCATCGATGGTCATCGTTACCTGCGCTGTAGCTGCCAAAGACATACAGAGAGAAGAACAAAAGAGTATAGGTTTACTTAAGTTCATGAATTATTCAGAGATAGAGTTGATGTAAAAAAAATAAGTTGAATAGAGAAAAAGAAAAAGGCAGACAGAAAACAGAAGGTTTTCACTCTCTGCGTTCCGTCTGCCTTTCAAGTTATGTTAGTTCAAAAACCAGCCGCTATTACTTAACGACTACCTTCTTCACCTTCTTAGAACCATCCTTCATCACGGTCTCAATGATATTGATACCCTTCTGAAGCTTGCCAATCTGCATACCGCTTGCATTGTAGATCTTAGTTGCTACTGCATTTGCATCTGTAACAATCTCGCTGATACCAGTAGGATCAACGCCCAGATAATACAACTTGAAGTTCTTAACGATTGTCCAGTCACCACTAGTTGTTTCATTCTTGACATTCTTGATCAAACCGATACGGAAATCGCTATTGCCATCATAGTTGAAATTCAATGGCTCAGAATCGTATGCACTGCCAGCATCAGATCTGAAGAATGCCTGAGCAGTAATCATGTTGTCAGGAATGTACATTCCATCATCCATCTTTTTCAGACCTCCATTATCACTCAAACCTACGTCATTCCATTTGTCTTCAGCAATCTTAAGTGCAGTAATGGTCTTGATAGCCTGCTTGTTCTCTGGGAGTTCAGTAGCAACCTTCTTACCCTCTTCTGTTGGAATTTCCTTATCAGAGAAGTAGAGGTATGCATTCTCGTTGACATCATACTTCAACTGATCATCACTACCGTCAACCTTAGCTGAAGCGTCATTACCATTACGATAGAAAGCCTGAGTTGTCAAGCGATACATACCAGCAGGAAGACCTACCAATATCTGCTGCAAGTTGAATGTACAGTTGTAGAACTCACCAGCCTCAACACTATTATTAGCCTGGAATCCCATTGTTCCATCTTTCACATCCCAACCAGTACTACTCATGGTTGCGAAATCACTATTGGCGATAACCTTGGTGATATCTGCAGGTTTTGCTTCTGAAGCATCAGCAATGATATCATTGATGACGTACTTAGTTACACCTTCATTCAAAGCCTTGATAGCAGCAGGTATCTCAGCATCAGCAACTGTACCATTGTCATAAATACCCTGAGCTGTATTCACGGCTGCAGTGTACAAGCCCTTCGCAGTCTCAGAGGTTTCTGAAGTAGCCTCATTTTCCTCGTAACGGGTCTGAGCATTCTCAATAGCAGTCTGAAGTGGCTTATAAGCCTCAATAGAGGTGTTAGCAGCCTCAATGGCAGCACTCAATGCATGAATACCAGGAACTGTTGCTTCTGTTTCAAGAGCAGTCTTAGCAGCCTCCAACTGAGTGCGTACGTCAGCATTCATCTTAGAATCAAGCAAGCCTGCAGCCTTAGCAATCAATGGTGTAGTTACCGCACCTAAAGCATCACCCTTGCTACCAATATACTTCAATCTGAAGTTATCCCAGATAGCCCAGTCATGCGTGTTAGAAGGACGCGTCTTCGCACGTACACCGATACGAAGCGTACCACCCTCTACCAACATCGGAACTGTTACGGTATAAGCCTTAGGATTTTCTGCAATGGCAGCAGCCATACCCTGCATAGAGTTAGGGATATAAACATCTTCTCCATTCAGATTATATTTATAGTCAGCAGGGTTACCACCAGAAGGTTCCTTCATACCGTATGTATAAGGAGAGGTAAATGGAGTTTCCAAGTCATTTGCATAGATGAACGCAGTGATATTCTCTGTTCCATTGTCATGAGCAGCAGAAGCTACTTCATTCGTTCCTACACGCTGGAAAGCAAGTACTGACAATTCATAAACGCCATCAGGAATATTTGTAATATCCTGATACAAATCAAATGTTTTTTCGTAAGCCTCACAGTTCTTATAGTCCTTACTAACTGTCACATTACCTGTCCAGCCCTCACTTGTACCTGTATCGAATGATGGGTTCACGATCTTTCTTGTGATATCATCGCCTGGCTTGATACTTGCATTCTGAGCAGCCTCCAACAAGACCTTCAAGTCAGCCATATACTGTGTCAACTGCTCATTATTAAGAGAGAAAGAGGACAGCAAGTCTGATACACTCTCATTAACTTCATATCCACAATCATTATATAAATCCTCTAATTCATCAACTTCAGTTCCTGCAGGTCCTTCTGATAAGAAATCTCCAATAGTTGCATCCAACTCTGTCAATTCTGCATACAATGCAGAACTCTTGTCAATCTTTGCAGCGATATCAGCAAGTTGCTGCTTCATTGCATTGATTTCAGCTTCATCAGTATCTGTTGTCATCTCACCTACAGCAGCAATAAGTTCGCTTGCCTTATCGGTATAAGTAGGGCATACCTCCATACCACCCATCTGAGCTTCGAGTTCTGCAGCAGCTTTCTGCACATCTGCCAAGTTCATTGCCTTGAAGCTTGGACCACAATACTCAATCTGGAAATTATCTACGAATACCCAGTTAGCAGTACATTTATCCAGCTTGAAGCCGATAGTCAAATCCTCACCTTCCTTGATATCCAGGAGGAATTCATACTTCTGAGGAACACCAGCCAAAGTAGCTACTGCCTGAGAGTTAGGAGTACTCTTGGTATCTGCGAATACAGAAACACCCTCTACCTTATAGTCATTACCCTTAGACTGCTGGGTTGCCATCGCATAGCAGGTCACCTTATAACCACCCGCAGGCAGGTTGTGCAAAGTCTGAGAGAGAACACCGTCACTGAGACGACCAGCACCATCTACTTTGGTATTTGTTACAGGGTCTGAATTTCCATCCACCCAGCGCTCAATAAATTTCTCTGTCTGATAGCCATCAGGTGCTGTATATACAGAAGAATGTGTCTGCCAATTGGTACCATGACCGCCAGATTCGACATTACCGTCTTTATCATATATACAATCATGAGTCCAACCAGTCAAAGCATCGCAATTGGCGTCTGGAACATATTCTGTAATACCTACAGGAGATTCAGCCGTAGCTTCAGCCATTGCCTTATTTCTTCTTGCATCAGTAATCATGCGAGAAGCTTCCTTCAGCTGCCAATATTCTGCATTAGGATTATTGTAAATAGCTTCTACTGCAGATACATCTAATCCTTCATCATGAGCAGAATTAATCTGATCCTTCAACTTCTCTAAGCGATAGAAATAAGTATAAGGATAAGCAGCCCACTCAAGACCATAACTGGCATCAGCTTTCAAAGCAGGGCGGAACAGACCATCTACTGGAGTCTCACCTTTACCATCTAATCCAGTATCATTAGGATTATAACCGGCATAAGTATCAGGCTGCTCGTTAGACTGGAATCTGAATGTCGTACCATTAGGTGTAACTTTCCAATAGGTTTTCTCTATACCTTGATTATTGTAATCAACATAAGAGTTACCACCATTTTCATCAAATGAGTTAAGGAATATCTTGTTAGAAAAGTCACCAAACTTACCAGATTTATCATTACAGAAAGAATAGGTACCATTAGGCTGACCATCATCGCCCTTATTAGGAACGATAACAAAGCCAAGACCTGATGTGCCCAAACTTGTCTGGGTGCCATAAGCATTACCATTGGTAAGCCACTGGTCTGCCAAGATATTCTTGATAGCTACAGTATCAGTACCATCCAGTTTCAACTGAACTGGACTTGGAAGAACAGGATCATTCACCTGAGCTTGTGCATAATTGGTGCTTAATGAAGCAACCAAAACTGCTGAATAAAGTAAACGTTTGTCCATGCGTTATTTTTTGGTTTAATAGGTTGATGAAGTTATTAGCTTCATTTAATTAAAGTTTTATCTGGTTGCAAAATTAGTAATTTAACCGTAACATACAAGTTTTTAAGCAAGAAAAGTTCTTGTTTTTTAGATTATTTAACCAAAATAGGTGTGTAAAATACAAAAAAACAATAGCACACATTATATAATAGCGTAAATTCAACACTTATCGCTCCATAAGTTTAGCAAAAAAAATCCGATAGGCGCACAAGCACTTAGTTAATCTTAGTTAACGCAGAGATATTTTTCAACAAAAATAGCATTATTTATTTAAAGTATTGTTATCTTTGCACCCAAAATAACTAACGAAAGTATCCTAACAACAAAATTTGATTCAATCAAAATGAAACTGAGCCTATACCAAAATCCGGTAAAGAGTGGTATTTTCTGCCTACATAAGCACGATTTACGGGCTTTATTTGTAGGTCAAAATTCGTTTAAGATGGCAAATAACTGTTAAAAGGAGAAATCTACACATCAGATACATCGAAACTTCTAAACAACAAAATAACAAAAATATGAGCAACCGCTTTATCAATCAATCGCGTCATGCGATGCTCGGTATATGCGCTACATTAGCCATCTCAGGCTTCTATGCATGTACTGACTCTTACGACCTCGACGACAAGGGCAACATCCCGACGAATTTGGGTAAGAGTATCTATGAAGAGCTGGAAAATCCAAGTGAAGCCAGTAGTCTTCATGGTACATTCAAAACCTATCTTCGCCTGATTGATGACCTTGGATACAAGGAGGTCATGTCAAAAACAGGTTCAAAGACTGTGTTTGCAGCTAACGACTCTGCATTCAACGAGTTCTTCAAGAACAACAAATGGAACGCCAAGTCGTATGAAGACTTGACAGAGTCCATGAAGAAACAACTGTTCTACACTTCTATCCTTGACAATGCCATCCTGACGGAAATGCTTTCCAATGTGGAAAGTTCCAACAGTTCTGTTACCCGAGGCATTGCCATGAAACACCAGACCTCTGCCAACGCTACCGACACCATCTATCATGTATGGGCTTCTGAGTTGCCAGCCAACAACTCTTATTGGACTCCTTATATAAAAGGTGGAATCGACGTAGTAATGGACAACACCCGTCCTATGATGGTTCACTTTACCCAGGAGCAGATGCTCAACAATGGTATCAACAGCGAAGACTTTGCTGCCATCACAGGAAGACCATACGAGTCGGGTGGTACCTTTATCTTCAAGAACAAGATTATAGCTAAGGACGTAACCTGTCAGAACGGTTATGTAAACCAGACTGACGGTGTCATCGTACCTCCAGGCAACATGGCACAGATGATCAGAGAGAGCAAGGATACCAAGTGGTTCAACCGCATGCTCGACCGTTTCTGTGCTCCATACTATGATGCCCAGACCACCTTAAACTATAATGACAATGCCCTCCTCAATGGCAAGCCAATGATTGACTCCATTTTCCAGTGGCGCTATTTCAGCGAGCGTTCTCAGGGAGCAGTTGCTCTTCAGAGAGATCCAAAGCAGGTGGCATTGGCACAGGATATGCTTCTCAACTTCGACCCGGGATGGAACCAGTATTACAGCACATACGGCACGATGCTCGCCGATATGGGTGCGATGTTCGTTCCTGATGATGAAGCAGTAGAAGACTATTTCCTCAATCCATCCAATGGTGGTTACAACATTCTTGGACTTTATGCCAAGAAGCCTCTCACCAAGGAGAATTTCGGCGAGAACTTAGACAGTATTCCTGCCAACATCATCCGCTCATTCGTCAACAATATGATGAACGCATCCTTCGTACAGTCAGTACCAAGCAAGTTCGGTACCATCATGGACGAGGCGAGTGACCCAATCGGACTCACATTGAAAGATGTCATCAAGAAAGAGAATGCCTACGATGTACGTATCGCCAACAATGGTGCCATCTACATGCTCAACCGAGTGATTCCACCTATTTCATATAATATCGTATCTACACCGGCATTGCTCCGCAAGGCAAGAGACTTAGGTGTGATCAACTGGGCTATCCAGGACAAGGATATGCTGAAGGTAAACTACTACGCCTACCTGCGTGCCAGCGCAGCCAACTATGCCATGTTCCTGCCAAGCAATAGAGCTTTCGACATGTATTATGTAGATCCAGTATCATTAGGTAAGAACTACAAGGATGGTCCTCGCGTACTCCACTTCTATTATAAAGATGTGCATAAGGACAAGAATATCTCTGTATCTGCATTCAAATACAATCCAGCTACAGGTTCTATCAGTTCAGACTCTACAATCGTTCAGTTGGGCGCAGTTACCGACCGCTTGATTGATATTCTGAACTATCATACCGTATCACTTTCACAGTCCGTTTCCAAGGACAACATAGGCGTAACCAACAAATACTACAAGACCAAGCATGGCGGTGAGATTGCCATCCACGGAGGTCACGTCGGCGGAAACGTAGTAAGCGGTGGACAGATTAATGGTATTGCAGGCAGCAACTACAGCTATCCGGTTTCAGAAATCAAGGAAGCTACCAGCTACAGCAATGGTAAGGCATTTGTCATCGACCACCTCATCCAGGCACCTCAGACCAGTGTATATGGCTGTCTCAACGACAACAGCCAGTTCTCTAAATTCCTGGATCTGTGTACACCAGCCAATCTGAGCAATCTGCTGACCAGCATCGGTATGGATAAAGACGAACAGAAGCAGTTTACCGTATTCAGCGATGTCTTTGCCAGCAATACAACAGAAAACAAGAAGTACGACTGTCTCGACCAGAACGTCAACTTCTACAACACATACAACTACACGCTGTATGCACCAGACAATGAAGCCATGACCTTGGCATTCAAACATGGTCTCCCTACCTGGGAGCAGGTACAGGAAGTAATGGACAAAGCTTCAGCAAATGACGAGGCTGCCAAGGCTAAGGCACTGAAGATGGCAGAAGCTATCAGAAACTTCATCCGCTATCACTTCCAGGACTTCGCACTCTATGCCGACAACACCATCGACTACGGAGATGCACAGGAAGTAGGAAACGGCAACAGATCATACATGACCTCCTGCACCATCGGTTCTGCCTACAAACGACTCAAAGTCAAAGGTGGCAGCGGCAAGTTGTATGTAACTGACGAAGGCGGTGACGACCCAGTCATCATCAATGCAAATGGCGACAAGTTGGTCAACTTCATGGCTCGTGACTACATCTTCAAGAGTGGTGCTATAGAAACATCCTCATTCACAGCCATCCATGAGATTTCAAAGCCTCTCTGCTTCAGCAGGAGCAAACGTTACGACGACGGTTTCGCCAGCAATACCCCTGAAGCCAACCAGGCACGCCTGAAGAATCTCAAGAACCTATACTATGCACAGAAGCATGGAATCAAGTTCTACAAATAATTTCACAACCAAGCTTATAACACAATGAACAATATAAGAACATACATAACCGTAGGTGCCTTATGCAGCGCTATGACAATCTCTGCTCAAGACCACCGTATCTCAGGTACCGTATCTGATGAGTTCGGTCCTGTCATCGGCTGTAATGTGATAGAGAAAGATGCCAACAACCGTAACGTGAACGCTACGATTACCGACGTGAATGGTAACTTCCAGTTAGCTATCAAGAACCCGAAGAACAAGTTAGTTGTCAGCTACGTAGGATACAAGACCTTTTCACAGGTCATCGGTTCGCAGACCAATTTCCAGGTACAGCTCAAGGACGCCAACGAGTTGGGAACAGTCACCGTAACTGCCAAGCAGCGTTTCCGCGGTGATGGTTTGAGCATCCCTAAGGACGAGGTATCTGTTGCTACCCAGACCATGAACATGGAAATCGTGGATGGTCTTGCCTTCACCAGTGCCGATGAGGCATTGCAGGGACAGATTGCCGGTCTTGACATCGTAGCCAACTCTGGTAACCTCGGTGCCGGTACTACCATGCGTATGCGTGGTGTAACCACCATCAACGGTTCTTCAGAACCTCTGATCGTTGTCAACGGCAACATCATGGACGTGCCTGATGCCAAGGATACAGACTGGTCAACCGCTACAGAGGAGACCTACAGTTCCTTGCTTTCCATCAACGTGAACGATATCGAGAGCATCGACATCATGAAGGATGCTGCTGCTACCGCTATCTGGGGTGCCCGTGGTGCCAATGGTGTCATCAGTATCAAGACCAAGCGCGGTAAACGCGGTAAGATCCGTATCGACTACAACTTCTCACTCCAGGGCAACTGGCAGCCTAAGGGTTACAATCTCCTCTCGGGTGACGAATATACCATGTTGATGAAGGAGGAACTCTACAACCCTACACAGAATCCTTCTGCTACCACCAACATCAATGAGTTGAACTACAACAAGAGTTGGGCTGAGTACAACAACTGGAACGACAATACTGACTGGGTGAAGGCAGTAACCCAGACCGGCTGGAACCAGAGCCATGGTCTCACCATCTCGGGTGGTGGTGAAAAGGCTGTATTCCGTATCTCTGCCAACTATGACCATCAGACCGGTACCATCATCAAGCAGGTATTGAACCGTTTCTCTACCCGTTTGAACCTGGAATACTATGTGAGCGACAAACTGAAGTTCACCACCGAGTTCCCATTGACATATACCAAGAACCAGAAGAGCTATGCCAACATTTTGGGTAAGGCCCTCTCCATGGCTCCTAACATGAGTATCTACCGTGAGGATGGTAACGGCATCGACACCAACGAGTACTACATCATGCTGCCTTCAGCAGAAAAGGACGAATATGGTTCATCCATCAGCGGAACCTCTTCTCTCCAGTTGAAGTCGGTACGCGATATCGGTAACCCTGTGGCTATCGCCAACTTGGCATGGAACAACGAGAGTACCTACCGTATCACTCCTGACTTCCGCATCAACTACTATTTCTTAGGCAATGACGACCACAAGACCCGTCTCGACTACGAGGGTCAGGTTTATCTGGATATCTTCTCCAAGAGTAATCCTACCTATTGCCCAGGTTCGTTGAGCACAAATGGTTGGAAGGATAATAGCTACAACCTCTATACAATGGATGACTACAACTCATTCCAGTTCCAGACCCGTCACCAGCTGATCTTCACTCCTAAGTTCAAGAATGAAGATATTGCCTGGATGATGTTGGGTCGTTGGGAGTTGACTTCCGGTACCAGCTATGGTCAGAACGTAAGTGAGCGCAAGTTGCCATTGGGTGCACAATCTCCTACCCTTCCTGCCGAAATCTCCAACATGTCCACCAGCAATGGTGAGTGGCGCAGCATGGCAGGCGTATTCTCTACACACTTGTCTTACAAGGGTCGTTACAATGCCGACTTTACAGTACGTGCCGACGGTACTACCCGTTTCGGCGACAATAATAAGTGGGGTTACTTCCCAGGTATGTCAGTCCGCTGGAACATCAGCGACGAGCCTTGGATGAAATGGTCTCGCAAGGTGCTCTCTATGTTGGCATTCCGCCCATCATGGGGTGTGAACGGTAGAACTCCAAGCAGCGAGTATCTGCAGTATGCGAAATATGCAGCCGGCAGCCAGTATGGTAACGGCAATACCCTGCTTCCTTCTACCCGCGTAGATGGTTTGCAGCTCAGTGACCTGAAATGGGAGAAGACCACCTCATGGAACATGGGTGCCAACTTAGGACTCTTCGATGACATGATTGAGGCAGACTTCAACTACTATTATAAGAAGACGAAAGACTTGCTGAACCCAGGTGTTGCCATTTCTTCTCAGACCGGTTATACCACTCTGGCATGGAAGAACATCGGTTCTATGGAGAACAAGGGTTGGGAATTCAACATTACTGCCAAGAAGTTCATCAAGGCAGGTAAGTTCTCTATGGATGCCAGCTTCAACATAGCCCAGAACTTCAACAAGATCACAGAGATGGACCAGACCGTGCTCGATGGTATCAACGAGGACTGGTCTGCAGATAGCCGCGGTAAGTACTTCAAGCGCATCCAGGTGGGTAATGCCTTAGGTTCTATCTTCGGCTTGCGCCACAAGGGCGTATATCAGTACTCCTATGACTATCTGGAGAACTTACGTCGCCAGGGTTATGTCATGGAGGGCAACGAGAAGATCATGATCAGAGACAACAACGACCTCGTGGATTACCTCAACAACCGCTTCCTGCCATCTGGCAAGACAGCTCCTATCGCCCTGAACAGAGATGGCAAGGTGATCACAGGTGCCGACGGCAAGCCTTTGCGCATGACCTACAACTCCAAGGATGGCGGTGAGACCTACAAGTTTGACGGTGGTGATGTGATTTACGAAGATGTCAACCACGACGGTACCATCAATTCATTGGATATGGTTTATTTAGGCAACTCAAATCCTAAGTTCTCAGGAGGTTTCGGTTTCACCTTCCGCTATGGCAACTGGTCATTGCGTACCAACTTCGTTTACCGTACCGGTTTCAAGGTAGTCAACTTTGCACGAATGGGAGTAGAAAAGATGTATGACACCACCAACCAGAGTACAGCCGTAAACTGGCGCTGGCGCAAGAACGGTGACGTAACAGAAATTCCACGCGCACTCTACAACTACGGTTACAACTGGCTCGGTAGCGACCGCTACGTGGAGGATGCCTCATTCTTGCGTTTCAGCTACGTCAGTCTGAGCTATGATGTTCCAAAGAAGTTCCTCAAGAGCTTAGGTCTGAATACCTTGCGATTCGACCTGAGCGGTCAGAACATCTTCGTTTGGAGCAAATATAGCGGTACAGACCCAGAGCATGCAAACAACGGTTGGAACTTTGCTTCAGACAGTTCACAGACACCACGAAGCAAATCGTTCACCCTCCGCATGAGAATCGGAATTTAATCCAACACAAAAACAGAGACTAACAATGAAAAATAGAATAAACAATATCGTCAAGAGTTTAGCCGTCGCAGCCTTAGGTATGCTGTCGCTTAGCTCATGCAATGACTTCCTGACCATCTATCCTACCGATAAGACCATCGGCGAGAACTTCTGGCAGAACAAAGAAGATGTCACACAGGTGGTAACTGGCGCTTACACCGCCATGATTAATGGAGGAATCATAGAAAGAATGATTATGTGGGGTGACTTCCGCTCAGACGAGTTGAAGAAACATCCTTCACTGAAAAACACCACATTGGATGATATTTCCAAAGGAGATTTATACCCAAGTAGCGGTTACAACTCATGGGCATGTTTCTATAATGTCATCAATACCTGTAACATCGTATTGGCTCATGCCCCAGCGGTGATGGAGAAAGACCCTGAGTTCACCGAGGGTGACTACCAGACAGCCCGTGCCCAGATGTTAGGTTTGCGTGCCCTCTGCCACTTCTATCTGGTTCGTGCCTTCCGCGATATTCCTTACGTGACAAAGGCATACGAAAATACAGACGACATGAAGTTGGACGGCCAGCTGGCACCAGATTCTACCCTCCAGCTCTGTATCGAAGACCTGGAAGAAGCAGAGAAGGGTTGCTACAATTACGGTATCTTCGGAGAGGACGACTGGCGAACAACCGGTTTCCTCAGCAAGGATGCCATCAATGCCATTCTCGCAGACGTATATCTCTGGAGAGCTTCTCTCTGGAGCGGTACAGATGCTGCCAAAAGCAAGGAGTATTATCAGGCATGTATTGACCATGCAGACAAGGTCATCAACTCCCACTTAAACTATTTCGAGGCTAACATCAAGGGCACCAGCCAGGAGTCAGTTTACCGCAACAGCAGACAGCAGTACTACTTATATAAAGGTCTGTGGGCTGACTACTATAACTTCGTAAAAGGTAACTCCTCTGAAAGCGTCCTCGAACTTCAGTTTGACGGAGAGAAGAACTCAAACACCCTACTGTGCAAGAGTTACTTAAAGTGGGAGAAGCAAGAGTCTGGCTACGGTATGATGGTAGGTACATCTACAGTGGGTGGTGCCATCGGCGACAATCCATCTCCAGCAACCAAGAGTGCTTCTACGGCAACATACTTCCAGTCTGAAAACGACTACCGCTTCTACAACAGCAGCTATGGTGTGAATGATGACAACTACTCTTCTTATGAGGTGAAGAAGATGATGAACAAAGAAAATGCCATTTACGACATTCCAACCCGAAAGAAAGGTAGTATCTATATCCAACCACTCCGTGACTTCGACAAGTTCGACCAGAACTGGATCATCTACCGCATCACAGACGTCATGCTGATGAAGGCAGAGGCTCAGATTCAGCTGGCAGGTACAGAAACCAACAAACTGAAGAATCCATTTGCCCTGATCCAGGCTGTGAACCAGCGTTCTATCAGTACGACGGCACTCAAGGACACCTTGGTTTATCAAGACAACTACAACAAGGCAGACAAGATGGAATTGCTTTGCCTCCAGGAAAGAGGACGCGAGCTCTGCTATGAAGGTAAGCGCTGGTTTGACCTGGTGCGCTACTGTTACCGCCACATGACGGGTGTAGATCCTACCAAGACACTCTACGAGATAGACCCTAACGGCAGTAATCTGCCAAGTATTGCCAACAAGAGCAACACATTCAAGGACATCCTCGCTACCAAGTATAGCACAAACTTATACAAGTTTAAAAACGAGGGACATCTCTACTGGCCAATCCTGAACAGTGAGACCAAGACCAACAAGCTGATTCACCAGAATCCTGTTTGGGTAGAGACACAAAGTTCTGAGAGAACAGAAGAATAACATTCAAGAAATTCATAATTAAGTATAGCTTTATGACAAAGTTCATTCATAAGATAGGTGGCATGGTAGCAGGTGTAGCATTCGGTGCACTCGCCTTCACTTCATGCTCCGAGCAAATAGATGAAAGCAACCTCTATACTTTCACCGGTGAAACCATCACCGACTACTTGCGAAGCGATTCCACTCTGTCGGATTTCGCAAAGATAACAGAGTATGCTGGTTTGTCAGACCGCTTGTCTGCATACGGGACCTATACCTGCTTCGCTCCAACCAACGAGGCGGTAAAAGAATATATCCAAGAATTGTGGGATGATAAAAAGTCTGCAAATCACAATGGACTCTATACGGGTGATGATGTAAGTGAGGAAAACACGATAGATCGCCTTTGGAAATCCGAGAAACGTGACTCACTCTGCAAAGATATCGTAGAGGCACACCTTACGGGTCTGAAGAAGACAAGCAATGATCTGCTGGCAGGTTCAGACATCACCATGATGGGCGGTAACACTCACTCACCAAAGCGTGTAGGTGACGACATCACCATCGATGGAACCACCAAGATCATCAACAAAGACCACGAGGTGGAAAACGGTGTGGTTCATACCATCGACAAACTCTTCTACCGCTCTACCAATTATATTATAGACGAAATGGAGAACATGGGTAACTATAGTATCTGGTGCGATGCCTTGAAGCAGACGGGTCTGGATGAGGTGTTGAAGGAGCATATCCGTACCAATGGTATCAACTGGTTTACCATCGATCCAGAAACCAAATATCCTTTTGCAGAGTATCCTACAACCTGCAAGGTGGGATTCACCGTTTTCGCAGAGACAGATGAGGTGCTCAAAAATAGCAAATATCATATTACCAACTGGAAAGAACTGGCAGCCAAGGCTAACGAGTGGTACAAGGATTGCGCTTCCTGGTACAGCTACTTGGAAGATCATCCGGAAATCAAGATCAGCACAGGTACCGACTATACCAATCAGTGGAATACATTGAACATGTTCCTCCGCTATCATATCCTGAAATATTCACTTTCTATGGATAAGTTGGTTTACTCATACAACGAGTTGGAATATGCAGATGTATATGAATATGTACGTACCTTATTGCCATACACCATGTTCAAACTGACAGGTGTAAAGGAAAACGGTGCCGTCAGTTCAATCTGGATCAACCGCGTATTGAACAATCCTACATTGACCAGCACACCGGGTGCCAACTCCAAGGATGCATATCGAGCATCAAATACGGTTAAAGACGGTGGTTATGGTATTCAAGTAGCCGGCGGTTCAGCACTCTCCCGCCAGGCTTCCAATGGCTGGATTCATCCTATCAATGACATTCTATGCTACGAGGAAAAAGTACCAAACGAAGTACTCAACGAGCGTATGCGTTTCGAGTTCATGTCATTGTTTGATGAAAGTATGACCAATCAGATCAGAGGTTATTCATATCAGGAGCTTTCTTCAAGATACGGTCGCAACGACCGCAAGATTGGTGCCATCCGCATCCCTGAGGGATTCTTTGAGAACATGGTCATCTACAACGGTGAGTCATCCCGTGTATATTATCTGACCAAGGACGAAGCAAAGACCGGTAACAACGGTTTTATCAAAGACTGGGATTGCTGGTTGGACTATCAGGGCGACGAGTTGTTCGTAAGAGGTGCCTACGACTTTGCCATCAAGTTGCCACCAGTTCCAAAAGACGGTACCTACGAATTGCGTTTCGGTTATGTAATCACCGGACACCGTACGATGGTACAGTTCTCTTTGGGTCACTCTTCAGACCGTTCCAAGATGACGACCTGCGATATTCCACTCGACCAGCGAGAGGGCATCACGTCAACCACCATCGGCTGGACAGACCCAGACAAGGATGGCGACTTAGGTGCAGCGACCGACAAGTCAATGCATAACCGTGGATGGATGAGAGGCCCTAACTACTTCAGTAATTACAAGAAGGGAGCTGAGGGTACTGCCCGTACGAACATCAGCCGTCAGCCACATATTCGCCGTGTCGTAACCAAGCAGTTCTTCAAACAAGGTGAGGACAACTGGTTCCGCTGCAAGACAGCCATGCCAGAGAATACAGAAGCTGAGTTTGAGCTTGACTACATCGAGATTGTTCCGGCAAGCGTGTATAACCACCCTACTCTGACAGAGGATGTATTCTAAAAAGTGAATGTATTCTAACAAGAAAACAAACATAGAAATACAAAAGATATGAAAGTAAAATATATAATAATGACAGCAGTAGCAGCTTTGGGTTTCCAGAGCTGCACCGACTGGGATGACCATTATGACGTAACTACTGACGGCTCCGGTGCATCAGACCAGACACTGTGGGAGCAAATCAGCAACAACCCAAAGCTCAGCAACTTTGCAGCACTGATGGAAAAGGTAGGTTACGACAAGGCTTTGTCCACCAACCAGAGCTACACCGTATGGGCACCAAGCAACGACGCTTTCGACTTTGAGAAATACAATGCCATGAGCGACAGCTTGCTGAAGGCAGAATTCCTCAACAACCATATCGCCCGCGGTTACCATAGAGCTACTGGTGAGATCAATGAGCGTGTCCACCTGCTCAACAAGAAGGTGATGGCATTCCAAGGCAACGGACGCTATACATTGGGCAATATCGCAATCGACAGCACCAACATGTTAGGCAAGAACGGTATCATGCATCTGATGAACAATTACATGGACTTCCGTCCTAACTTCTATGAAGAGTTCCTGCGCAATGAGAACACAACCAGTCTTGCCCAGCTCTACAAGAGTGCCATGAAGCGCGAAATCGACAAGGAGAACAGTATCGAGGGTCCTATCAAGGATGGAGCAATGACCTATCTTGATACCGTATATGTAGAGAGCAACAAGATGTTCAACTACCTGAACTCCAAACTGACCACAGAGGACAGTACCTATACCATGATTGTTCCTACAGACAAGGCATGGAAAGCGGCTTATGATAAAGTAAAGTCTTATTATAAGTATCCGAAATCCATCAAGCCTTTCACCGTAAAGAACAACGATAAGACAGGCGTATTGGAATACAATCAGGCTGGTGCCGTAACCTTGGATGCAGATAGCTTGACAGAATTATATACTACAACATCTATCCTGAGACCTCTGATTTACAGTCACACCATCAACCCTGCTTTCCAGAAGGGTGATATTCCTGCTGGAGCTACCGACTCCATCAAGAGTACAACAGGCGACGTAATCTGCAACACCTTGAACTACAACAGTGAGAACAGCCGTTTGGTCTATGATGCCAAGGATATGTTTGTGAATGCAGAGAAGAAGGTGATGAGCAACGGTAACGCATGGATTACAGACTCACTCCGCGTAAAACCTTGGGACAGTTGGTGCCCTATCATCCACCTGAGAGCACAGAACGGTAATTTCCAGGCAGCTGTGGATAAAGTTTCCATCAACCAGAATGTGGCAGTAAGCAGCGACAACAGAAACAAGAATGTAGAAGGATCCATGCACGCCAACCAATATTATGAGGTAACATCCAACCTGGGTGCAGTGCCAGAGGTTTACTTCTATATACCGGAAATGTGGTACACTCCATACGCCGTATATCTGACAATGGTACCTGCCAACATCACCAATGAAGAAGCAGAGGTAACCTCACAGAAGCTCCAGGTACGTTCGTTCCAGAACGATGCTGCGGGTGGAACACTGACCAGATTCTCTCCTGTACCATTGAAGAAAGACTTCAACGTTTCTTCCAACCAAGCATCAGTAGTATTCAACTATGGTACGAACGAGAAATCCAAGATTGTGAGCAAATTCATGGGTGTATTCAATCCATCATTCTGCTACCGCAACCTGAGCAACTTCACAGACCCTGCAGCATATCCAGTATTCAACATACGTAGTGGAGACCGTGCTGTCAAAAACCAGAGTGCAGTACTGCGCATCGCAGGCATCACCTTAGTTCCTATGGAAGCCGTGAAGTACTATCAGGCTCAGAAAGCATTGAACGGAGAAAGTGGTGAAGAATATAAAGATGAAATGCCAGAAATCTTCTGGGATCTCAATTCATACACCTATTAATAACACGAACTCAACAATTGAAGACAATGATAAATTTCAGAATATTGGCTATAATGGGCTTGATGGCAGTAGCTGCTGAAATCAATGCCCAAGAGACAACCGACAACGCCGAAAAGAGAGCGAAGGAAACGGTAAACAAAAAGCAGCCAAACTATCCGATGAAAGAGGTATCTGGTACCATCTACGATGCTGCCACCGGCAAGCCTCTTAGCGGTGTGCAGATCCAGGCACTTGGAAATGCTCGCTATGCTGCCATGACCAACGAGGACGGTACCTTCACGATCAAGGTGCCTACCTTCACCACCTCGCTCTATCTGTATACCTCACAATATGCAAGCCAGCAGGTATCTATCGCAGGTGTCAACAACATTCAGGCGAAGATGCTCAGCGACAAGTTCAACGAGATGTACACCAACGGTACGAAGTTGGGCAACGAGGCAAGTCTGAAAGCACAGGTAAGTACACAGACTTCTATAGAAGACCTCATCGGCGAGAAATTGGGTGCTGATGTACGCACCGTGAAGCGCTCAGGTGCTCCTGGCATCGGTTCTGCCATGTTTATCCGTGGTCTGAACTCCCTGAATGCCAACGCCCAGCCTCTCATCGTGTTGGATGGTGTGCCTATGGACATGCAATATGACGGCACTTCACTTCAGACAGGTATGTTCAACAACCAGTTGCTGAACATCAATCCTGCCGACATCGAGAAGGTTACCGTATTGAAGAATGGTACTGCCATCTATGGTGCCAAGGGCGCCAATGGTGTCATCGTACTGGAGACCCGCCGCGGTAGAACCATCGCTACACGTATCGATGCCAACATCGGTATGGGTGTCAACCTGGTGCCACGCCTGCCAAAGGTGATGGATGCAGACCAGTATATGAGCTACGCTACCGAAATGCTCAGTACCTATCCTAAGATTGACAAGTTCTTGGAAAAGGGTTCTCTCAACTTCCTGACCACAGATCCAAACAACTATTATTATAAGACATACCATAATAATACTGACTGGAGCAAGGAAGTATATGAGACTGCATTGAGCCAGAACTACAGCATCAACGTGATGGGTGGTGATGAGGTAGGTATGTACAACCTCTCACTCGGTTATACAGACGGACAGAGCACCGTGAAGAAGAATGGTTTCAACCGTGTGAACATCCGTTTCAACAGTGACCTGAGCATCATCAAGAATTTCTTCTCAACCCAGTTTGACATCGACTATGTCAAGTTGAGCCGTGATGTATTCGACGATGGAGCACCAAGCGATTTCAGCAAGGGTACCGTTACATCTCCTACCCTCCTCGCGCTGATCAAGGCTCCTATCCTGAATCCATACCTCTACAACAATACAACCCGCGAGTTGACCTCTACATTGGCAGATGCAGATGACTTCCTGACTCCATTGAATCAGAACCTCTCATTGGCAAACCCAACAGCCTTGTTGGAAAATGGTAGCGGCAACAACAAGAACCGTATGGAGAACTCTATGTTCCATATCCGTCTGGCTCCTAAGTTTGAATTCAAGGGTGGATGGACATTGAGAGAGAACATCAACTATACGCTGAACCGTAACTCCCAGCGTTACTATCGTCCAAAGGGCGGTGTTCCTACCTACTATGTAGAAGGTTTGGGTAGAGTTCAGACGCAGTCAGCTTCTATCTTCGCTAAGGAAGAAACCCTGATGAGTGATACCCGTCTGGACTTCACACGCCTCTTCGGTGCTCACTCACTCAAGGCAATGGGTGGTTTCAGATACCTCAGCTACAACTATGAGATGAACAACCCGACAGGACAGTATAGTACAGCCGGTAATGACAAGTTGCCTAACGTATCCAACAGCATGGACTTCAAGGATGCCACAGGTAATGACTACAAGAACACCTCACTCACCTGGTATGCTCAGGCAGATTACAACTATCGCAACCGCTACTTCCTGCAGGTAGCTGCCTCTATGGAGAGCAGCAGTACCTTCGGAAAGAAGGCTACAAGTCTGCGAATCGGTGATGTGGCATGGGGCTTCTTCCCAAGCATTCAGGCTGGTTGGGTAGTAACCAATGAGAACTGGGTTCCAAAGGGAAAGAACTTCAACTACTTGCGCCTCAACGCTGGTTATGAAGTGACAGGAAATGACAACATCAACAACAAGGCTGCCCGCACATCCTTCGAAGTGCTGAAGTTCCTGCACAACAACATTCCAGCCGTACAGCTCAACAATATCGGTAATGAGAACATCACTTACGAGAAGACCCGCCGCTTCTATACAGGTTTCGAGAGCCAGTGGTTAGAGAACCGTTTAGGTCTGGACTTCACCTTCTTCTTCAACCACACCACCAACCTTCTTACATTGAAGGACTTCACCACTCCTGTGGCAGGTGTGAAGAGTTACTGGAGCAACGAGGGTAGTCTGGACAACAAGGGTGTAGAGGTACACATCAACGGCAAGCCTATCGTCAGCCGCAAGTTCACTCTGGAATTAGGAGCAAGCATCGGTCATTATCTGAACGTAATCAAGTCGCTTCCTAACAACACAACCCTTGCCCTGAATGGTCAGGAGAATGCAGCAGTAGGCTACACATCCAGCATCTACGGCAACCAGAACATCGCAACACTCGTCAATCACAGTGCAGGCGTATTCTACGGTTACAAGACAGCAGGTGTATTCTCTACCGATGCAGAAGCAAAGGCAGCAGGCAAGGACGGCTATCTCTACCAGGTAGATGAAACCGGAGCCAAGAGCTATTTCAAGGCAGGTGACATGCACTTCGTAGATCTCAATGGCGACGGCATCATCAATGAGAGCGACAAGACCATCATTGGTAATCCAAACCCTAAGTTGTATGGTAACTTCTTTGCTCACGCTACATGGGGCAACCTGACATTATCTGCCATCTTCGGTTACTCTATCGGCAATGATATCTACAACTATCAGCGCAGCATCCTCGAGAGTGGCAATAACTTCTACAACCAGACCAGCGCCATGACAGACCGTTGGAGAGTAGAAGGCCAGGTAACCAACATGCCTCGCATCTCTTATGGAGACGAGATGGGCAACTCACGCTTCAGCGACCGATGGATAGAGGATGGCAGCTACCTGAAGCTCCGCTCCCTCAATATCAACTACAAGATACCAGTCAACTCTTCCTGGCTCCAGGGACTTCAGGTATGGGCAGAGGCAAACAACCTCTTCACCATCAGCAAGTATCTTGGCGGAGATCCAGAGATGTCTGTATCCAATGCAGTGCTTTACCAAGGCATTGACACAGGTTGCGTATCACAAGGTCGCACCTTCACTGTCGGCGTGAAGATCAACCTCTAATAAAAGTACAACAATCACAAAGCATAAAAAAATGATAAAAATTAAATATTTTATTGCAGCACTCATGGCTGCTATCACACTCAACTCATGCAGTGATATGTTCGATGATGGATCCAACCGCTACATCACCAATCCATCGCTTGATGAAAAAGTGGACTCCATGTTCTACATCAATGGTATATTGAAGGGTGTACAGCAGGCCATCGACCAGAATGTGCTTATCAACGAACTTCGTGGTGACTTATTGACCACCACGAAGGACGCTTCAACCGATTTGCAGAAACTGGCTTCTTTCGATTACTCCGGCACCAACAAGTACGATTCTGCATACGTTTACTACCGTATCATCAACAACTGCAACTACTACATTGCTCACCGTGATACCACGCTGATTACCGGTTCCAGTGAAGTTGCGATGAAGGAGTATGCAGAGGCCAAGGCTATCCGTGCATGGGCTTATCTCCAGTTGACCCACAACTACGGCAAGGTACCATTCTATACCAAGCCGTTGACTGATATCGCCGGCATCGAGAATGCAGCAAGTTCTGAGAAGAAAGATATCTATGGTATTACTGCTGAGTTGGCTCCAGACTTGGAGCAGTATGTAGATCTGCCAGTACCTAACTGGGGTAACTTTGAGGCAGGTACCAACGATGCAGGAAACAACAAGACTGTCAATACAGCGAAGATGATGATTCCTGTAAGATTGATCTTGGCAGACCTGTATCTGGAATCCGGCAACTATGCAAAGGCTGTTGAGCACTACTTCAACTACCTGAAGAAGAACAAAGAGACGGTTAATAACTATATGGCAAGACCTACCTACAGTCCTGATTACAATAGCTACCCTAATTCATTGAAGATGGGATACTACTGTATGGTTTCCAATACATCAGACTGGAAAGTCCGCTATATGAACGACTTGGAAACTGATACTTATGTAGCAATGGCTACCAACAAGTTGCGTGGTGAGATTACAGCTTTGCCAGGCCTCTTCGGTTACAATTACTATACTTCATCAGATGGTACGGTAGTAAACGAGAAGATTTCTCTTGAACCTACCAATGCCTATATGAATTTGAGCAACAGTCAGGACTTCTACTATGCAACTGGAAATGGTAACGGCAGTTCTGAATTCAACATCAAGAACCTGATTTTCGCTAAAGCCTCTATCGGTGATATGCGCTACCACTGTTCATACGAAAGAGTGAAGTTTAGTACACAGGTGGAATTGGCTAAGGTCATCCTGAAGTATTACAATGCCAATATCACATTGTACCGAACTGCAGGTATCTATCTGAAGTTAGCTGAGGCAGTAAACCGCATGGGACATCCTGATGTAGCATTCGCCGTATTGAAGGATGGATGGAATCATACCTTGGAAGAGGACACCACCTATATGACCCAGGAAGGCATCAAGTTCCTCAAGACCACCTTGCCATTCCTGACTCCTGAAAACCGTGTCGTTTTCAATGATGAAAGTGAGACCAATGGTGTTTCTTTTGGTAATCAGGGTATTCACGCTCGCGGTGCTGGCTTTACCATGGGCAATGGCTCGGGTTATCAGTTCCAGAATGAGATTGACAAGAAGTTGGCTCAATTGGGCCATGCTTATCCTGCTAATGCAACAGCAGAAGACAGTTTGAGAATCAATCAGGACTGTGTAGAAGACCTGCTCTGCGATGAAATGGCATTGGAGCTTGCCTGGGAGGGTTCCCGCTATGGCGACCTCTGCCGCATTGCTCGCCACAAGAACACAGACAGCTATTGGGGCACCAACTACGGTTCACTCTGGCTTCGTGACAAGCTTGCATTCAAGAATCTCAGCATAGACCTCAGCAATCCAGAAAACTGGTTTATGCCATTCAAATAAAAGGCTCGGACATGAGTTATAAAACATCAAGTGGCCACACTTGATATAACAAGTTAGAAACGCTTTCTCGCCTGCGAGAAAGCGTTTCGTTTGTATAAAAGCGCCTCACCCTTCACCTCTGCCACATAAACAACTGACACTCAGACGGTTACTCAAACAAATACTCATTTCCACCCTTCACCACCTTTCATCACCATTCGTCACCCTTCGTCTTGTAAAAATTTTCGCCATTCTTCACCACCCGTTATTTATTTTAGCATCTTCCGGCTTTCCATGAAAAGTGAAGCAGACTTCTATGAAGAGTGAAGTAGGCTTCTATGAAGAATGAAGTAAGCTTCTATTAAGAGTGAAGCAGGCTTCTATTAAGGCAGAAATAACATTCAGATGACAGACGGTGAAGGGTGAAGATGGGTGGTGAAGGGTGAATTTTTGCCCTTCACCTCCAGAACCCAAGTGTTTATGGGGGTTTCAGGCAAAAAGATGAAGGGTGAAGGGTAAATGCCTATACGAGTTGAAGAAAAAGGACTAAGATAGGAAAAAAACTTGCCTATGGCGCAAAAGTGCCCTCAGTAAGGGCACTTTATTGCCATAGGCAAGCACACGATCTGAATACAACTTATTTAACTAAATATCTCTTTCCATTGACCAATATGATTGTACCAGGAGAGACTGCATCCATGTGGATGCGCTGGCCAGATAAAGTATAGACTATCTTGTCGTTTATACCTTTCACAGAGTCTGATGAAACCTCCCTGATAGCAGTAGGTGTTTCTTTGACATGGAGCACAACAGGCTTCCAAGTATCCAGACGACCATCCCCATCAGCATCAACAAGTCCCGTCGTTCCATTAGGAACAAACAGATGAACTTCTTCAGCCTGTTTTTCCGTGACAGGATCCGCAACCGTACCGGCACCCTTGATTACCTTAAAGGTAATTTTCTCCTGAGGCGTATCCCCGAAGATAGCCATGATGGCCACGTGATGCAGGTTGCCTGCTTTCTGCGGAAAAGGTTCAGGACACTGATTGCCCACAACATTGCCCTTCGAATCAAAAGCCACAATCTCACAATCATCCAGGAGAACATCATTCCACATCACCTGACAGTACAAGAAAGAATTGGTATTGTATATGCGATGTTCCCGCTCATAACGGTCAAGATATTGGATTTGGCGCCAGCCGCTCTCCTTCTCCCAACCAATCTGACCAAATTTCTTATATCCGTCAGACTTTCGATAAGTACCATCCTCACAAGCCTCAGACTTGGAAGAATACTTGTCGTGAATGTCGGTCTGTGCGGACATTCCCTGTACCGCACAAACCAGACATAATATTAAAAAGAATTTTCTCATAAATCTTACTTGTTAAGATGAACGAATTTCTTGTTACCACGAATGACAACAGTCTCGATAGCATGCTTAGCCACACGCCTACCGTTCAAGTCATACGTTGCTTCTGAACTATCCTCATCCGTCTTGACAGAGCCAATACCTGTGGTAGAAGCCAAATCGATGACGAGAGGTTGGTCAAGACTGCCCACGATAGCATCGTCACGATAGAACATGGTTCCAGGAATCACCTGTTCCATTCCATCCACGCTGACGATGAAGCGCAAGTTAGCACCACTGTTCTCACCAGCAATCGTGATGAAATAAAGATCAGCATGAGCCTCATCAGTCAAGGCACGAAGTTCACCATCACCATCAATCACTCTGACTACGGCATCCGAACGGACAGCACCATGCTTATCTACCACACGGGCAATGACGTTCATATTGCCTTGATGCATCTGGGCAATCTCAGTTTTCTCATTCACTGCATCATCTCCACCCAGTCTCATGCTCTTAGCCATAGAGGTTTCCCTGGCAGCAGAAGAAGTTGCAGATGGATAATGGAAAGTCTGCTGCTGATTACGAGTAGAATAATACAAGTAACCCTCGCCCGACTTCAAAGCCTCCAAAGAGCCTACCCATTCACTACTGTTCCAAGAAGCAAAAGCAGTCTGACTCTTGACGACATCACCTTCCTGAGGTTCGAGATCAGCAAAAGCATTGCCGATAGAAACGTATCCAGGAGCCTTATAGCCAATCCAGTTCCAATTAGGTTTGATGACAACAGGATCGTTGGCAACATCAATAGCATCACCGACAACAGACAGAGATACAGGCGCATTGCCCTGGATTTTGTACATCTCGCCAGCTACCAGCTCGTTGATGGAATTGCTGGTAGGAGTCCACTGTCCATTTTCACTGATCATATAGTTCACCTGATTCTTGATGCCAGCGAGAAGTTCATCAGCACTGCCATTATCAGGATTCACATAGAAGCTGCTCCATTGCCATCCCTTCTTGAGATTCAGGATCTGCTCTACCTTTTCCTGGGCATTCCAAACGTTAGGTGAAGAGATGGTACCAACGATATTGTCGGTCACAAACATGTTCGCCTTGTCCATGCTCACCTCTACCATCGGAAGAACTCTACCCGTCTTAGCCTCAAATACCTTATAGGTCAAGTCCTTGCCGTTGTCCTCAGCATTACCATATACATTCATGAGCACATAGTAAGCATCATAGCGAGAGAAGTAAGCAGGCTTAGCCACACCCACGCATCTGTCACCTCGGAAGGCAGCCACGATGTCATTCACGTCTTGTGACATCTCACCATTGATTTCAAGCTGACCATTGACATTCATCGTAAATTCGTAATCTGCAGAATTTACGCTCCAGTCTGGAGCCACACTCGTACTGTTCACCTTGATGACCATAGGTTCTGGTACGCCCAAGTTACCGGTCAGGTAAATCGTAGCCTCCTGACTGCCGATGGCAAGAGCAGGATCAACCGCAAAGGTCAACTTCTTGCTGGAGAGCGCAGGCAGATAGCCCGTTTCATTCTCCAGAGTGAGCCAAGATGGCAAACCGCTTATAGTCCAAGACTCTGTAGTACCACTATTATTATTGATTTCAGCCTCGATGCTCACCTTTTCTGTACCATGCTTCACGGTCTCTACTTCATCCTGTTTCCATACCAATTGGTTTTGGCGAACATAGACATCCCATGTCACATTCTCAGAATAGTTGTTGTGACTGTCACGTACATTCTTGACCGTTACAGTCAGCGTGCATCCCTCGATACGTTGTGGTTGCTCTGTGAGATTTACCAGAATCTTACGCTCGCTTGCCACATATTCGAAGCTTACATTCTGCTTATCAGGTACAGACTTCAATGCCGGTACATTATCAGAAGTAGGCGCAAGAGTTACAGGCACATTAACAGGCTTAACTTCCCCAGAGCGTGTAGCACTCTGGTCAGAGAGCGTTGCTAAGATGGTAGGCGCATTACCTTCATCAAGTCCACCCTCCTCGAAAGGATAGTAAGCTATCAAGCCATCACTTGCCTTATTGACACGGGCATACATATTGTTCTTGATGACATCACCCATGCGGCGGCCCTTCCAGATACGGATTTCATCTATCGCACCCTTCAGCATATCCGTAGCCTGAGCACCATCATACTTACCACCCAAGAGCAACTTACTTGTCTGGATGGCAGGAAGAACAGAAGCCATCATCTGCTTCTTAGCCACACCATCGAGATAAACCGTAGCAGAACCAGATGTACTCTTCAGCACATTGACAGCTACATGGTGCCACTGGTTGTCAGTCACCTTGTCAGAACCGATTGCATAATCAGCACCATTCACATTCATCTTGAGCAAACCAGCCTCATCAACAAATATGTCGAACTTATCCTTGTTATTGAATCCGAAGACATTCGCCTTACCATTCTGTTTTTCCTCAGCACGGAACCAGAATTCAGCCAAATAGCTTTCCTCATGGGTTGTGGCAATCTTGGAAGCATCCACAGCCACAACGGTCTTTCCGTCCAAGGCAAGTGCATAATTCTTGCTTGCTAAATACCAGGCTGTAGTAGAAGGCAAAACGAGATTACGACTGCGAGCATAGTCGGTAGCCAAACCACCATGACCTTCATCCAGTCGCCAATAGCCCATCAAGCCATCGCTATAACGAGTCTTACGCTCATACATTTCATTCTGAGCCTCACTCCAAGGACGAGCCTGATTCCAAAGACTGACATCATGTATCTGACCTTGCATCTTCTCACCCAATGTGACAGGACCATTGCCTTTGTACTCACCAACCTTTAAATTGTTGAACAAGACAACATCAAAGGCATCATAAGCATAATTGGCATTGAAGGTCTGCTTCTCTGCATCATAACTGAAGCTGACAAACTGCCAGGTATTCTTCTTGAAAGCATTGTCGCTGGTAAATTTCTGTCCATTGACATCAACTACCATCTTATCATCATCAGCCACGCTCACGGTCATTCTGCCAGCCTTGGTGCCATGTGAGAATACCTCACCCTTGGCAGAGTAACGCATCCACATATTGACGGCAAACGACTTATTGTTCAAATTGAAGCTGGCATTGGTCTTGGCACCTTCGCCACCTGTCAGATTCAGTGCCACATCATGAGCCACCTGTGCGTCATTCAATTCTCCCTGGATAGAGAAGTTGTCAGCCTTGCTCATCGCACCAGAACGAATATCCTCGTTGAAAGTCAAGGAGATTTCGCTGTCTGCGGTAAGTACGCCATTAGATGGATTAGGATTGCTAATCACCTGTGGGCGAGCCATATCCTTATAGAAGGAAATGACCTCAGAAGACTTCGTCACCTCTTCACCACCGAAGTTGCTCACCGTAATGGTACGGATATTCCATTGTCCATCAGGATAAGTATCATTGTTTGCCATACTGAAGACATAATTGAATGTACCTTCATCAGGCAACAAGCCCTTGTTCTTATCAGCAGCCGCTTCCTTCTCGCTGACTACCCATTCTTTCACGGTAAGCCACTGCGGATTGCCCTGCTGCTGTACCTGCAGGCGAACACTCTTCATACCACGAGCATTCTTATCATAATTGCTGATGGTAAGATGCATCGAAGTACCAGTCTCCATATTGATGGCACTCTCAGCTGACTTCAGAGAGACATCACTGCTCGTCTGCTGGAAGTAGGCACTGAGTTTCAAGATTTCCTCGATATTGCTATCACAGGTGCTTGACATACGAAGCTGCAAATCCTTATAATCATAAATGTCAGGATTGGTCTGTGAAATCTGCAACGTCTTGGTCACAGTCTCACCTGCTGGTACGAGAATTGTACGACCAGCGGTCACATCCTTACCGTCCATCTTGACAGCAGCACCATTTGGATTGGAAGAATCGACCACATTCAAGTTGAAGTAACTGTCGATATCAGCCTCACTGGTATTCTGCAAGTAGATGGTAAATGTAGCAGGTTTGCCACTTGGTACACCTGTCACAGAAGTTTCCTTGGCACTGAGATGAGGCTGCTCCACCTGAGCAGTCTTTGTCTGGATGGTAGTACCCGGTCTGTAATACTGGGTCTTCACCTCATCCTCGTATGGGCAACTGGTTTGTCCGGCACGAGTATAGAAGATAGGTCCAAATCCATCAGGAGCATCGATGACATCAATAGAAAGTGCATCGGCATCACCAGTCTCTACAAGCGAGAAGCCCACTTCACGAGAAGACTCCTCGGTGCTGCCATCACTTGTTGTCGCGCCACCTCCCTTTTCATCGTTTGTCAAAACCTCAACACCATTTCCATCAAATGCAAATCCAAGTTTTCCACTACCTACAATCAGCAGCGAAGTCTCGCTTTCCACGGTGAAATCCTTACTGTTCACCGATTGGGTAGAACTGGACACACTTGAACCGGCATCAAAAGAATAGTTCGTACGCTTGTACTCAGCATTCTCGATGGCAGTCACCTTTGCCTTCTCATTGTTGGCCAAAACCTGTGTCCATGCAGAAATCTGCGCATTATACCAGGCGATGGTATCGCTTGCCACATAGTCGTCCTTCAATTGAGAACCATTGTATGCACTCTTTGGCAAGACCATCTTATAAGACTCACCGCTAAGTTCACCAGACTTGGAAGCCTTGGCTCCCCAAACTTTCTTATCACTATTGTTGGAGCCTAATCTGGAATCAGTATTAGACAACTTGGTGATATAAACTGGCTTGTCTGTGTTATTGACATAGCCATCATAGCTGTTCACATGTACCAAGCAAGAGTTACGCAACTTCTTGAAGTTTGGCAGCAGTACGTTCTCCACATAGTTCTGAGTATAGGAGAACTCAGTACCATAACGAGTACCCACGCTCATCACATCGCGTTTCTCCAGTGCTGGCACACTATTAGCATCAGCCGCATAGATACCTACCTGTCGGGCATTGCCGAAATTGTAGTTCACAGAAGAACCGATGAAGACGTCACCCTGATCGCCTACATACTCCGGCTGATCGCTGGTAGAGATACGCTTGGTAGTGGTAATGGTCTGGACAGTGGTATTTCCCATTCTCACCTCTTCGTCAATCTTGACTCCCACTTCCAACTCGTTCTTCACTTCTATTTTGGTATCTTTGGTTACCAAAGCACCCATACCTGCCGTACCGGTTGTAATGGTAGTTTCGCAACCCATGCTTGCCTTGACGCTCGTCTCATTGGCATATTTTATAGTTCCACCACGCATCTTGGTGGTAGAGAAGGACTGTCCTTCCTCGATATAAGCATTTGATCCGGAGCCTGCTGGGTCACGAAGAATCATAATCACCTCGTCAGGACCAGAGGTCACGAAGTTGCTGCCCGAAGTCAACTGTCCCAAGACAATGCCCTGGAATCCGTTGCCACTCCAGTTCTTCTCCACACCATCTATAGGATAGCTCATCGTGAGCGTACGGGTGTAAGGAGTCAGGATATTAGGAGAACCGGCTTGCCAAGAGTAGGTTCCATGACCTAAAGAGTCGAGCTCGATTTCAGTCTGAGAAGACTCATATACCTCACCGTCCTTGTCACCAGTGACATAGACAGAAGTACCAAATCCCATCTGGTTGGTGATGTTCACCGTATTGTTTGCCAATGGCACCTTTGACTCCTTGACAGGAGCATCTGCGTCATGGTTGTAATACTTTTCATACAAACTCAGGTCGAACTCGTAGTTGCCTCTCTGAACGAAGACAGGATAACCGAAGGTATAGGCATCCTCATTTGCAGTCTTTGGCAGAGTAAACGTTTTCTCCTTATTATATAGTTCTATCAATCTCTTGGTGCCATCTTCAGCAACCAGCTCATAGGTTGGTTCACCAAAGGCACCTTCAGCCTCTACATTCTTCTGTACCACATCCAGGATAGCCGGACTGCGGTAACTCTTCTTCAGCGATGCTACATATTCAAACTTCTTATAACCATCCTCTACTTCGATAGAATCGGCAGATGTAGCCTGTGGATCAGTAGCATTGATGATTTCAGCCGTATTCCAACTGATATCGCTGTTGCTGTCAATCTTAATTCCTGTCACAGTATATTGAAGCGGTGGAACCATAGCAGCAAACTCACCGGTCTTAGGGTCGGTCTTGATGGTAATGATACGTGCCTTATCGGCAGAACCGGAACCCACAGTAGTAGTAGAGTTACAAACAGCATCAGCAGGAACAGCAAATACTCTATCGGTCTTTGCCGTCACATATTCATAAGCCTGTCCATTCTTTTCCACACTCACATTCATACTATAAGTATCAGAAGCCTTCAGGGTCAATGTAGCCTGACCAATGTTGTTGACAGACTGTCCCAAACCAAGCGGTTTTTCATTCTCTACCGCACCACCCGTCACACGACCTACGATAGGTACAAGCGTGGTGTCGTAGAACATAATGGATGGAATATCTCGGATAAACTCGAATGTTTCCATCTTATTAGCATCCTCATTCTGGGTAGGATAATACCCCATACCCTTATACGACTTGCCATCTGCATTGCAGAACTCATGACCGATCTTGCTGGCACTGATATAGTGATAGCCGATAGGCACGCTGATGGTATATTCACCCTTTTCGTTGGTTTGGATAAACTCACCATCCTTGGTGCAAGACACACCATCCACGGCAAACTGCACACCCTCTACAGGGATTGTAGTACCTTGATAATATACGACACCGCTGACAGAGAATGAACTGACATCCTGGAAGTCGACACCATTGTGAACGAGCGACTGTGCACTGACAAAGCGGTTTGCCTTGGCAGCAGAGAACTTATGTTCGCCCATGGAAGGACGGATAGTATAGCTGGTACCATCGCCAGAGAAAGGCACGCCACTGATGGTGTAGTTACCATTCACGTCGGTATATGCCGACAAGGAGAGCTGATCCTCCGAAGGCACGTCATCGGTAACAGCCATATTACTGATGATACCATGGTTACCATTAGAGACACCACCCGTCTTCGAGTAGTCATAAGCTATGGTTTGATTAGTAATACCCTCATCAAACTTATAATACAAGTAGAGACCATCCTCACTGCCCGACAGCGTGTGATTATAGTTCTTCTTGATTTGGTCGTCTGTCAATTCCTTTGTCCAGAAGCGACATTCGTCGATGACACCAGAATAAGTTTGGTTATCAACTCTGCTATCTCCATACCAAAGTCCAGATTCAGGCAAGTAATCCCTATTTGCAGACAAAATGGCATCAACCATCTTATATGCACTTGGATCTGAAATCTGCACCTTGGCACTTTGGAATTTTCCGTTTTCCCCTATAACACGCACTGTATATGTCGCATTTCCATCGAAAGAAACAGATGCATTATAGAACTTGCCCTCCGCTATTGTAATTTTCTTGTCCAAATAACGGCGGTCAATCTCTATATTGTTATTTTTAAGATAAGATAGTCCTATACGGAGATCACCTGTAGATCCAACTGCAAAATAGAAAAAATTGGTAGCGAAGACGTGCATACCATTTTCCGGGAATTGGTCTATCTTGATATACGTCTGTGCAGTCCATGGATTACCGAACAAAGATGCCATCGTCTCTTTAGGCTTGGCAATACCCACCTGACAGGTCACATCTTTGGTAGTGCTGAGCGCATGGAATGCCGTCAGTTTTTCTCCATCAGCATTATTTGCTTCCGCTATCACTTTCACACCTTCCACTGCCGTGCCTGTATCATAAGATATACGACCGCTGACAACTCCCGTAGCAAGAGCAAAACCATCCGTTTCTTGTGATGCACCAGGACTAATAGTTCCTGTTTCCTTACACTTGCGATAACATTCCACCTCATACTGGTAGTAAGAGCCTGGTTGAGCAGAATTATCCTCGTATGTATAAGTCTCAGCCACACCAGAAGTAGTATATATATTTTGATATTCCGCATCGCTTCCTAAGAGACGACGGCGCACATTGAAATAGGTCAAGTCTGTACCTACTTGCTTGACATCCCAGTTGACACGCACTGTACCGCTGTAAGCTCCACGGCTTGCATTGACACTAGTCACCTCAGAGTTTCCATCAATACCACCATCACATATGTTACTTGTGAAAGTTGTTTCTTGTGCTGCAACTTTCATCATATATTGGTATTTCACGCAAGCATTGGCAATTTTGGTATCATCAAAGGAATGACTTGTGACGTTCTTGTCACTAATAGTTGTCTCATGGAAGACTTCTCCCCAATCCGTAGTACCTTTTGCACGGCGATAAACCAGAAGTTTATAAGGGTTAGAAGACGTAGCATTTTCGAAAGAATAGAAACTACAAGTCACTGTAATTTTATTATCCAAATTATTCGATGCCAATATAGACTTCAGAGGGTTGCTCGTTGATATAGACGTATAAGTACTCTTATACAAATTGGTAGCATCCTCTGGCTTCATTATGGAAGTATTCCATTCATTCGGTTGGAATGCCACATAATAATAATAAGTAGTATTGTAGTCCTTAGTATCCTCATCTGTATATGATACCTGCTTGTCACTATATGCCAATTCCTTCAATTTTTCATAAGTGCTCGAACCACTCTTCCTGCGGAAAACCACCCATTTACCCTGTTTGGTCACATGGCTAGGATCAGCAATTTCCGGTGTCCAAGAGAGGATCACATTCTTTGTCCAGGAATTGGTAGAAGTAGAAATCGACTTTGGACGTGGATATCCATTGACCCAATGGTCCCTCTCATAACTTCTATTAAAATAGACATTGTTCTCTATATAATTGCTTCCGTTAAGAGGATATGACCTATAATTGGGCGCAAAACGAGTGATAAAAGGATGCAGGCAATGAGCCTCAAAATTGTCAAGTTTCATTGTCACATAAGCCGAAGTTGCAGATTCTGCACAATCCACAAAATCCGTTTTCACCTTCTTGGGAGTAGAATTGAGATTATCCCAATAAGTTTCAATCTTGATCGGTTCGCTTGGCCAATTTACGTTTCCCTCATATTTCTTCGAGAAACGATAAGCATACCTTAAAGTACCCGATTTATCTTTACCTCCACAGTTATTATATTTTTCTTGTAGCAAATTCGTGGAATAAGCCTGAACTACCCCATTGGCAGTACGCTTAAAATCAATGTCAGGCCAAGACATCGAAGGGAAGTTGAATGTTCCGACTTTGACTTTTAGGTCATTACTGGTAGAGTTGTCCTTATATCTCCACTTTCCTCGAATCGTAATCTCATTTGAATTATTGTAAATCCAACGTTCCAGAATAAGATCAACTGTAGTACCCATCCATTTGCCTCCTGTATTTCGAATGTTACTGAGAGCGACCGTGCCTCTATAGCCATTTTTGGAAAAAGATTTTGGAGTACCAACTACCCAGTTATAATTTTTCTTCTTCAGGTTATCTTCGTTGTTACGACTACCCGAAATAAGACTCCATACTGTTTTAAGATTGATAACATCTTTACCGTTCACCTGGAGCCACACCTCATCATCGTATGCACCATTATCTCCATCCCAACAGAAAAAGTTGAAATTGAAATAAACGTGCAACGTTCCTGGAAAATTTTGTCCATGCACATCATACACCCAAGGCGTTTGCGCCTTGGCTGTTGAACCCACAAACTGTAACATTACCAATAGCAGCAGGCTCAATGCCCAATGCCGCATAGCCCAAGCTCTTCTTGGAGGAGCCAGGGCATCTCTTTTCATTTGTTGTAGAAAATGCTTCATAAAAACTATTATTAGAATTAATATATATCGAAGAACTTTATCATTCACTCTTGCCTATATCAAAGAACATGACCATTCACTCTTACTGGAATTCAAATTCAGACTGGAATCAAACACTCTTTTACTGTAATTTAAAAACGCTGTCTGGAATCATTAACAAATTCAATCAATAGGTTTGGTTGACAAATTTAGAGAAAAAAAACGAAAAAAGGTGTTGCATTCCTATGAATGCAACTATATTTTAGACAAAAAGAGGACATATTCCTGACCATCTGCCCAATACGCCCCGATAACTTTCACTAAAACTTTTAAGGAATTTCCTTGTAGTTTTAAAAAATAAAAGGTGTATCCCATTTGCTGAGATACACCTTATTATATATATATTCGAAATGATATATTCGAATCTGAAGATGATTAATCCATCATTTTCTGAAGATGATTAATCATTGTTGTGGTCCAAAGAATCGTTGAAATCCTTAGGAGCCTGCTCATCGTTACGATGCTCGTAACGGCGTGGCTGACGAGCTGGACGCTCACCACGACCCTCATGACGGTCATCACGGCGAGGACGACGCTCACCACGCTCAGGACGTGGACGACGCTCACGCTCAACATAACCCTCTGGCTTCTCCATCAACACACGGTGAGAGAGCTTGTACTTGCCAGTCTTAGGATCAATCTCCATCAACTTCACCTTGATCTTGTCGCCTTCCTTGATGCCAGCCTCTTCAACTGTCTCAAGACGCTTCCAATCAATCTCAGAGATGTGGAGCAAACCATCCTTACCAGGGAGAATCTCTACGAAGCAACCATAAGGCATGATAGAACGAACAGTACCCTCGTAAACCTCACCTACCTCAGGAACAGCAACGATAGCCTTGATCTTAGCCAAAGCTGCATCAATAGAATCCTTGTTAGGAGCAGATACCTGTACGTGACCCTTACCATCAGTCTCCTCGATAGTGATAGTAGCACCAGTATCCTCCTGCATCTGCTGGATAATCTTACCACCAGGGCCGATAACAG
>ERZ772860.251-NODE-251-length-51653-cov-6.432866_pt1 | contig 51653 bp, 45 predicted proteins | sample MGYA00511342_ERZ772860 | MGnify/ENA primary metagenome ERZ772860 (study PRJEB29015, sample SAMEA2737665) | human gut metagenome | biome: human gut; feature: human-associated habitat; material: faeces | place: China | collected 2012 ... | reverse complement strand
AAATCCTCCACGGATACAATATCCGCGGGCAAACGCCCCGTGGCCATGAGGGATAGCAGCAATTCCTGCGCGCGCAGCTCCTCGCCGCTCTGGGCGCAGAGGTAGGCCGGCGCGATGTCGAGCACCGTGCGGCAGCCCGTCTGTCCCTCTTTGGCGAGGCGGTAGGCTGCGCGGGCGTAGGCGACGAGCACGCTCGTCGTGAACTCCGGATTCGAGTCGAGCTTCAGCGAGAACTCGATGATATGCTTGTGTTCCTTCTCGTGGCCCGTAGCGCCCGAGCGGATGACGAAGCCGCCGTGTGCGAGACCGCTGTGGTCGCGCTGGAGCTCTTCCTCGCTGATGAAGTGTACCGTCGTGTCGTACTCATCGAAGTAGTTCGGCATCGTCTTGATGGCGTTCTCGACATAGGCGGCATCGGCGCCGTCTTCGAGCACGACGAAGCACTCGCGCGTGTGCTTCTCGCGCGTCGTGAGCTCCGGGTTCGAGCCCGAGCGGACCGCCTCGAGAGCACTCTCAACAGGCACCGTGTACTGCTTCGCGTCCTTGACGCCCTTGATGCGGCGGATCGCGTCACTGTGGCCCTGGCTGACGCCCTTGCCCCAGAACGTGTAGTCCTTGCCGTCCGGCAGGATTGCGTTGCTGTAGACGCGCGCGAGCGAGAACAGGCCCGGATCCCAGCCGACCGAGATGATGCCGAGATGGCCGCTCTCCTTCGCCGCCTTGTCGACGTCGGCGAAGTGCTCCGGGATGCGCGCATGCGTATCAAAGCTGTCAATGACATTGAAATACTTCACGTATTCCGGCGTCTGCTTCGGCAGATCCGTCGCACTGCCGCCGCAGAGAATCATGACGTCGATCTTGTCCTGCCAGTCGGCCACGTCCTTGACGCTGACGACCGGGACGCCCTGCGACCAAATCTTGACGGATGCGGGGTCGCGGCGCGTAAAGACCGCGACGAGCTCCATGTCCGGATTCGCCTCGACCGCGCACTCAACGCCGCGGCCCAGGTTGCCATAACCGAGAATACCAATGCGAATGCTCATACAAACACCTTCCTATTCCGATTCCATGAAATATGAACGATGAAATCCCCAAAACGATTCCATTTCTAATTTAATATCTTACAGGAAAAGATACAGATAAGTTATGATAAATATCACACATCAAGTGTAAATATCACACTTATTACCTGCATCTGCTATCCGCTCAGAGATCGTCGACAAGCGCTGTGCTCTTGGCATAGGCCGTGCTGCGGCCCTCGATGAAGTCCGTCTTGATGAAGTTCGGGTTGGCGTACTGGCTGACCCAGCGCATCGAGGACGGCTCTTCCTCAAATCCCTCGTAGAGCGTGCCGAGGCCGATGCTCTCGGCGCGCGCATTGCCGAGGTAGTGCACGTAGTCCTCGATCATCTTCTCGTTGAGGCCCTCGACCTCGTTGCCGATCGCGTACTTGCCCCAGGCAATCTCCTGGCGCACGCCCTCGCGGATCATCCCGCGCATCATCTCCTCGCGCTCCGGCGTGAAGAGGTCGGGCTCCTCCGCGCGCAGGTCGCGCAGGATGTTGCGGAACAGCCAGAGGTGCGTGTTCTCGTCGCGGTTGATGTAGCGGATCTCCTGCACCGAACCCGGCATGCGGCCGATGCGGCCGAGGTTGTAGAAGAACATGAAGCCCGAGTAGAAGTAGATGCCCTCGAGGATGTAGTTGGCGACGAGCACGCGCAGGAAGTTCTCGCGCGACTGCTCCTGCTGGAACTCGTTGTAGAGGTCGCCGATGAAGGTGTTGCGCGCGAGCAGGTGTTCATCATCCTTCCACTGGAAGATGATCTCCTGGCGCTCGTCGGGGCTTGCGATCGTGTCGAGCATGTAGCTGTAGCTCTGCGAGTGCACGCACTCCTGGAACGACTGGATCGTCAGGCAGAGGTCGACCTCGTTGGCCGTGATGTAGGCTGAGACGTTCGGCAGGTTCGCGCTCTGCACCGAGTCGAGGAAGACGAGGAACGAGAGGATCTTGTCGTAGGCGCGGCGCTCTGCCGCTGGCAGCTGCCGGTAGTCCTTGACGTCCTGCCCGAGGTTGATCTCCTCCGGTATCCAGAAATTGTTCATCGCCTGGCGGTACCAGTCCGCGGTCCACGTGTACTTGAGGTTGTTGAAGTCGTTCATGTTCGTCGTGTTGCCGCCGATGAGTCGGCGCTGCGTGACGTCGATATCGCCCTCGGGATTGAAGAGCGGGCGCTTCTTGAGTGATGCCATTTGCCTTTCCTTTCTTTCTGTCTGTCTGCTTTCCTGCTATCCTGAAAAACGCAAAAACTCACGAGGAGCAGCTCTCGCACTCCTCCACTTCGAGCGACTTGCTGCGCACGTAGTAGATGGTCTTGACGCCCTCCTCGTAGGCCCGGATGTAGAGCGCGAGCACCTGACGGAAGGTGAAGTCGTTCGTGATGTAAAGGTTGACGCTCTGCGCCTGGTCGATGTGGCGCTGGCGCACGCCGGCCGCGCGCACCGACCAGTGCTGGTCGACCGTGTGCGCGCTCTTGTAGTACCAGTACGTCTTCATGCTGAGGTCCGGCGCGATGCGCGGCAGGATGGCGCCCTTCTTCTCCTCGAGGAAGAAGCGCTTCATGATGGGGTCGACGCCGGCCGTCGTGCCGACGAGGATGGACGTCGAGCTCGTCGGCGCCACGGCGAGCAGGTAGGCGTTGCGCATGCCCTGCGCGCGGACCTTCGCCGCGAGCTTTTGCCATGCTTCCGACATGTAGCCGCGCTTCTTGAAGTACGCGCCCGTCTGCCAGTCGCTGCCCGCAAAGCAGCCATACGTTCCCTTCTCCGCCGCGAGGTCGCTGCTCGCCTCGATGGCCGCGTAGTTGATGCGCGCAAAGACATCGTCGACGAAGGCGAGGTGCTCCTCGCTCTCCCAGCGGATGGCGTTCTTCGCGAGCATGTGGTGGTAGCCCGAGACGCCGAGGCCGATGCTGCGGTACTTCGCATTCGTCAATTTCGCGTAGGCGAGCGGCGCCTCATTGAGGTCGATGACGTTGTCGAGCGCGCGCACCGCCGTGCGCACGACAGAGCGCAGCTCCTCGTGCGACGTGACATCGATGCGGCCGAGGTTGAGGCTCGCGAGATTGCAGACGACGAAGTCGCCCGGGCGCGTCGTGACCTGCACGACCGTGTCGCCGTCCTTCGTCCGGATCTCCGTAGAGACCGCCTCGACGGGCGACATGTTCTGCGCGATCTCCGTGCAGAGGTTCGAGCAGTAGATCATGCCGGCCTGCGGATTCGGGTTGAGCCGGTTGACCGTATCGCGGTAGAAGGCAAACGGCGTGCCCGTCTCGACGACGGACTTGAGGATGAGCCGCACGATCTCCTTGATGGAGATCACGCGCTTGTCGATGCGCGGCTCCGCGACGCAGGCGCGGTAGCGCTTCTCCCACTCCTCTCCCCAGAAGTCCTCGAGCGCGTAGCCCATGACCATCTCGATCTCGTGCGGGTCCATGAGGAACCACGGCGCGTCGAGGTCCTCCTTCGCGAGCTTCCAAAAGAGGTCCGGATAGCAGACGGCCGGGAAGATGTCGTGCGCCTTCATGCGGTCGTCGCCGTTGTTCGTGCGCAGCTGCAGGAACTCCGGCAGGTCCTTGTGCCAGGCATCGAGGTAGACGGCGCAGGCCCCCTGGCGCACGCCGAGCTGGTCGACGGCCACGGCCGTGTCGTTGACGAGGCGGATCCAGCGGATGACGCCGCCCGCCGCGCCCTCGAAGCCGCGGATGGCCGCGCCCGTCGCGCGGACCTTGCCGAAGTAGAGTCCCATGCCGCCGCCCCACTTGCTGACCTTGGCAAACGAGTCGAGGCTGCGGTAGATGCCCTCGAGCGAGTCCGGCACCGTGTCGATGAAGCAGCTCGAGAGCTGGTGATAGGGCTTCCTGGCATTGGCGAGTGTCGGCGTCGCCATCGTGACCTGCTGCAGGCTCAGCATGTCGTAGAAGCGGCGGACCCAGTCCATGCGCACAGCAGGCGTCTCGAGCATCGCGAGGTGCAGGGCGATGCCGAGGTACATCTCCTGCGGCGACTCGAGTGCCACGCCGTGATGCGTGTGGATGACGTAGCGCGAGAGCAGGAGGTCGAGGCCTGCGTACGTGTAGAGGTGATTGCGCTCCTCTGCCATGAAGCGGGCCGCGGCCGAAAGCTCCCGCTCCGTGTAGTGTTCGAGGATGTAGCTGCCGTAGAGCCCCTTGGCCGTCAGATAGTGCAGCTTGGCCACGAAATTCGTGATGCCGCGCCGCGCTTCATCCTCTGACAGCTGGCGCGCAAAACCGAGATAGCGCAGCCGCGCCGCGATCTTATCCCAGTGCGGCGCCTCTGCCGAGGCGAGCTCCACCGCCGCGCGCACGAGCGCCTGCAGCTTCTCCGCCGCCTGCAGGGACGGCTTGACGAACACCTCATATTTCTCCACGAGTGCCGAAAAGTCCCCAGCGTGCTCACCGAAGTCGCGTTCCACGCTGGACAGGCAGGTGGCGAGCCCCGGCACCGGACATGCCTGCAGCAGCTGCTGCAGGGCCGGCGATTTGACAGTACAATCCATTCTCTTGCTCCTAAACACTAGATACGGTAGATGATTTCAAAAGAAATTCTCTACAACCACTACATATTGATTACTGCACCAGTATAGCAAATCGGGAGAAGGGCTGTCAATGAACCGCCGGCTGTTCAACGCCTCGTTCAAAAAAGCTTGCATTTCCATTAGTTTCCATTATAATGAAGATAAGAGATTCATATGAAGCAAAGGAAGGATAGCAAGATATGATCACGAAAGAACTCATTGCACGCATCAACGAACTTTCCCGCAAGAAACGCAGCAGCGGTCTCAGCGAGGATGAGCGCATTGAGCAGCAGAACCTCCGCGAACAGTATCTCGCTGGCATCCGCGAACAGGTACGCAACATGCTGGACCAGGTCGAGATCATCGACACGCCGCTCGGTGAGCAGCGTGTCACGCATGTCAAAGAGGTTGCCTTCTCACTGCGCCCCAGTCACAAATTGCACTAATCATTCATCCAGGAATCGTTCTATTGAATCATGACAGGAATCAATGGCATCATAAAAGCCCCGGCATCTGCCGGGGCTTTTGCTGTCTCATGATTGTTTTGTCCGTTCCTCGAAGTAAGCGTAGGTGCGCTTGAGGCCCTCGTGCAGCGAGACGGCCGGAGCCCAGCCGAGCGCGCGGCGCGCGCGGCCATTGGCGAGCATGGACTTGTAGATGTCGCCGGGGCGCGCCTCAAGATAGCGCGGCTCGATTACCTTGTGGGCGACGTCGCCGAGGATGGCGACGAGTTCCTTGAGGCTCGTCTCCGTCTGCGTCGAGAGGTTGTAGGCATGGTTGACATGCTCGGTGCAGAGCGCAGCGTAGATGCCCGCGGCGATGTCGCCGGCATAGATGAAGTCGCGCGTCTGCTCGCCGTCGCCGTAGATCGCGAGCTCCTTGCCCTCGGCGAGGCGCTGCGCGAAAATGCTGATGACGCCGCCCTCGCCGCCATTGCCCTGGCGCTCGCCGTAGACATTGGCGAAGCGCAGGATGACGAAGTCGAGGCCAAACGACTTCTGGTAGAGCCGCAGGTAATGCTCGACCGTGACCTTTGAGAGCCCGTAGAACGACATCGGGTGCAAGGGCTCTGACTCGACGATCGGCAGGCTCTCCTCCGCGACGTCGCCGTAGCTCGCCGCCGTCGAAGCGAAGATGACGCGCTGTACCTTCGTGCGGCGCGCCTGCTCGAGCACGTGGATGGAGCCGATGACATTCTCCTCGCCGTCGAGTGCCGGCGACTCCATCGAGATGTGCACCGTCGTCTGTCCCGCGAGATGCACGACCGCATCAAAATGCCCCTCATCAAAGACAGCGGCGAGTGCCGCATCGTTGACATCCATCTCGATGCACTTGACGCCCTGCGGAAGATTGTCACGCGACCCCGTGCTGAAATTGTCGAGCACCGTCACCTGCTCGCCCTCGGCCAGCAGTTTTCTCACAAGATGGGAGCCGATGAAGCCGGCGCCACCCGTCACTAAGATATTCAATGCAATGTCCTCTTTCCCTATGATATTCTTTGCTGCTATCCGTCGCATCAATCGCGGTGGAAGCGGTAGCCAGCGCCGCGCACCGTCTCGATGTAGGCGGGATGTGCGGGATCTGTCTCGAGCTTCTCGCGGATGCGGTTGATGTGCACCGCGACCGTCGCGTTGTCGCCCATCGCATCGAGGCCCCAGATGCGCTCGAACAGCGTCTCGCGGCTGAAGACGAGCCCGCGGTTCTCCATGAGGAAGCGCAGGAGCTCGAACTCGCGGTTCGTCAGGTGGATCTCCTCGCCGTCCTTGAAGACGCGGTGCGACTTGGCCTCGAGTGCCAGCTTGCCGCACGAGAGACGCGCGACGCACTTCTGCTCCTTCTTGGTCAGCTGCTCGTAGCGCGCGATGTGCGCCTTGACGCGGGCCACGAGCTCGCTCGGGCTGAACGGCTTCGTCATGTAGTCGTCTGCGCCGAGCCCAAAGCCGCGTATCTTGTCGATGTCCGTCTGGCGGGCCGAGACGATGATGACGGGGATGTCGAGCTCCTCGCGCAGGCGGCGGCAGACGTTGAAGCCGTCGATGCCGGGCAGCATGAGGTCGAGGATGACGAGGTCAAAGCCTCCCGCAAAAGCAGCCTCCGCGCCCCTGCGGCCGTCGCCCTCGATCGCGACCTCGAAGTCCGATGCCTCGAGATAATCGCGCTCGAGCTCCGCGATCTCGCGGTCATCCTCGACAATCAGTATCTTCTTCATACGGACTCCACCCTTCCCGTCTTCATGCTTTCATCAAACGATTGCTTCGTCGGCAGCCAGATGCAGATGCATAGCCCTTTCGGGACGGCCGGTCGGGCCCAGATGCGGCCCTTCATGGCCTCGATGATGCGCGCCGTCACCGCGAGGCCGAGTCCGCTGCCCTTCGCCACGTCCGCGCGCGCCTTGTCCGTGCGGTAAAACGACTCAAAAATGCGGCCGAGGTCCTCCTGAGCCACACCGCGCCCGCGGTCCTCACACTCGATGAGGTAGCCGCCGTCCTTCGCGGCGAGGCGCACGGTCAGGCTGCCATTGTCACTGTCCCTATATTTTAACGCATTGCTAAGGACGTTGTCGAGTACCCGCTGGAACTGGATGCGGTCCAGCACGACGGGCGATTCGCCTGGCAACCGGTTCTTAAAGCACAGAGAAAAGCCCTGCGCCGAGAGAGCCTCCTTCTGCAAGTCCACGTACCGCTGCAGAAGGGGGGCGAGTGAGGCGTTCTCCCACTGGAAGTCGACCTTGCCGAGGTCGAGCTTCGACAGCAGGAAGAGCTCGTGCACCATCTGCTCCATGCTTTGGCTCGTGTGGTAGACGAGCTCGAGGTATTTCTTCTGCCTCTCCGGCGTCGCGGCAATGCCATCGAGGATGCCGCCCGTGTAGCCCTGGATCTTCGTCAGGGGCGTCGCGAGGTCGTGCGCGATGCCCGCGAAAAGTTCCTGCCGGTTCTTCTCGTACGCATCGCGCATCTTCCTGCCCGCCTGCAATTGGCGGCGCATCTCCTCAAAGACGGCCGCCGTCTCGCCGAGCTCATCCGTGCCATGGCTCGCGACCGGCGTGTCGTAGTCTCCCCTCGCGATGCGGCGCGAGGCCTGCTGCAGGTCCTCGAGCGGCGCCACGATGTCGCGCGTCATGCGGCGCACGAGCAGGAAGCCAATGAAGACGATGACGGCCGCTGCGAGCAGGAAGACGCCGATGGCGATGAGGCTCCAGACGAGCCCCATATGTGGCGGAAAGAAGCTCCAGCCGATACGGTAGGGCACACCCCCCAGCGCGACACCGATGGACCGACCGTCCTGAGAGACGTAGCGGTAGACCAGTCCATCCTCATCCCAGCGCAGGACATTGCCCGTGCTCGGCGCCAGCCGGTACGATTCCGCGATGAGCGAGCGCGCCTGCTGAGGCACCGTCTCGTAGACAACCTCGCCGTCGCGGACGACAGCCACCTCGATGCCTGCGGCCTCCATCGACGCGACATGGCGCCCGAGGCTCTCGCGCTCGCCGCCATCGACATTCGTGAAGATATGGCTGAGCCCCATGAGGACTGGCACACTGTTCCCCGCTTCCGGCCAGAGCAGCTCGATCTCGCGCTCGCGGAAATTGCCCGTCGCGCGCAGGCCGTAAAAGACCGTGCTGCCGATGATGACGAGTAGAAGCACCGGCACGAATACCATAATGGCGTTGTTGAGGGTCAGGCGATGGCGCACCGACAGATCCCGGAGTTTCATATCGCATTCTCCTTTCTCCCCCGCCCAACGCCGCTCAGCTTCTTCCACCACTTATTCCCGTGCCCCCGACCAGCGCTCTAAGAGCACTTTGGGCCAGTCCCTGAGGACGTCCGACTTCGCGCCCGTGCGGCCCGTCGCCATGTCCTCGCGGCCGTCCTCGCGGCCCGGCATGAGCTGATAGATGCAGTAGGCATCCGTCTCGGCGACCTCCTGCCAGAAGCCCGGCACATCCTTGCCGAGTTTCCCGCGGTTGTCGAAGTCCGTGAGGATGATCGTCGCACGGCTGAGGTCCAGCTTCTCGATTGAGGCGAACGGCATGATGTTCGTTGCCGTCCAGCTCATCTTCTGCGGTCTCGCTTTCTCGATATCCTCTTCCGTCGGGACGAGGCGCTTCGGCACAAGGCCGCTGTAGTAAGCGATTGACACGGGATAGCGCACGCCGTATGTCAGCACCTCCGTCTGCGGCGTCACCATCCGCTTCAGAGCAGCTGCCGTATCCCTGCCGGAATCCATCGGCATGACGACGGGAAGGATTGCCACAAGCAGCGCAAAGTAGACGAGCGCCATGCCCGCGGCCATGCGCGCGAAGAGTTTTGCGTGCTCCGCAAAGTACCGGCCCATCAGGATGGCCAGCGGCATCATGTACGGGAACGTGTAGGTCATGTACTTCGAAGCCATGCACTCAAATGCGATAAATACAGCGAGAGCCCAGACGATCAGGAAGCGCTCCTTCTCCTCGACTGGCCAGCAGAGTTCGCGCTGCACGAGCCGCTTGCAGAAGGCCGGCACAGTGACGAGCGACCACGGGAAGAAGCCCTCGACGAAGACGAGCAGGTAGTAGTACCAGACGCTGTTGCGCGGATGCTCTGCCACCGTCGCGCGCAGGGCGTTGTGCACGCCGAGGAACGTGTCGATGAAGTCGCTGCCATGCAACAGATATATCGGCATGTACCAAGTCCCTGTGATGACAAAGAACAGCACGAGGCCGCCGGCCATATGGCGGCTGAGCAGCATGCCGAGGCAGCGCTGCCAGGCGAGGAAGACGAGGATGACGAGGCCAGGCAGCGCAAGGCCGATTGGGCCCTTCGTCAGCACCGCGGCGGCAGCCGCCGCAAAGGCCAGGTAGTAGTAGCGGCCCTTGCCCGTCTCATAGCCCTGATAGAAGCTCATGAGCGTCAGGCTGATCGTCACCCAGAGCGTCATGTCCGTGATGATTGCATGGCCAAGGTACCAGTACTCAATCGACAGCGCCAGCAGCACCGCAGCGCAAAGGCCCGTGCGGCGGCCGTAGAGCTTCGTGCCGAAGCCATACGTCATGAGCACGCCCGCCACCGCGAACAGTGCCGGGAAAAGGCGCGCCGCGAAGTCCGACATGCCGAAGAGCTGGAAGGCTGCGATGATCTCCCAGTAAAACAGGATGGGCTTATCGTACCAGTAATTCCCGAAGATGCGCGGCGACAGGTAATCCCCCGCCGCAATCATCTCCTTGGCCGTCTCCACATAATTCGACTCCACCGGGTCCGTCACCGGCATCAGCCAGCTGCCGAACAAGAACAGCAATAGAGCAAACGCGCCCAGATACAGCAGGTCCTTGCGTTCCATCGTATTCCTCCCTAACTCGTACGTCTCGTATGATTTCAGACTCTCATGATTTCATGCAGAACAAATCTTTGTCTTCGAGTATAGGGAGGCTAGATAAACACGCGTTAAACAGCGTTTAAAAAGCAGTACAAGAAAGCCGCCAGCTCATTCCAGTTGGCGGCTTCGTTCATTTCTCAGTAATGCGGATGCTGTTTCACGTAGTCGACCGGACGGCTCCAGTCGACGCTGACGTTCGTGGCACCCCAGAGGCGCGTCAGGGCCGTCTGCAGGCTCTTGAGGTCGGCCAGCGGGTCGATCGTCTCGTGTGTGAAGTCCATGAGCGTCTCGTGCGGGATGTTGATCTCGTGCGTCTTGCCGAGGTAATCTTCGACTTTCTTCTTGCCCTCTTCGTTGGCCAGATGGACAGTGGCCTTTTTAGCAGCCTCGTCATAATCGATCCAGCCGAGGTCGTTCTTGTAACTGATTGCTACGCTGTAGGTAATTGCCATTCTTTTTTCCCCTTTTATGTGATGTCTCTCCCGCAAAATGCGGGTCTTATCTCTTTTTTTGCTGGGGATTGCTGAGTCCCCATTTCTTCATTATAAGGGATTTCTATCTTTTCTACAACCTGCCTTCTTTATTGATTTGTCAAGACTTGCACCTCTGTTTTTTTTATGCTATGATACACGTAAAGAAGGACAAGCCTGGGATGTGCGTGAGCTTTAGAAGTGTCTAACCTACATTTTTCCTAGGGAGCTTGATTTGATTCCGGCAGATGCCCGCCTCGGCGACTGCAGAAACCGGACTTAAGGCACCCACCTGCTAGCCGCAGGTTTTAGGCATTTAAAGCGAACGGCACCCTGGACCCCTGCTTTGAAGAGGGATTGTTGCGTAAGGTTTGCAGTCCCTCTTCGCGTATACAACATAAAGAATCCCTGTCTGAAACATCTGTCTCAGACAGGGATTTTTCTTTTGTCAGGAGATCTTGAGGCTGTGGAATGCGCTGGCCTTGTGCAGGCGGTTCATGATGGCGAGGCCGAGGCCTTTCTCCGTCGTGCCCTCGCCGAGCAGCACGTCGGCCTGCGTGTCGTTGAAGGCGATGAGCTCCTCGTAGATGTGGGCGGCAATCGCCAAGAGGTCGCCCTGCGGGCCGTAGTCCTTGAGGAGTTCCGCGGGCACGAGGTCTTGCAGGGATTCGCAGACCTCATGGCTTGCGAGCACGCCGACCGTGTGGCCCTCGCCCTGCAGGCGGCGGACCTGACGGCGGAAGGCGGCGGCCATCTTCGCGGCGTCGCCCTCGAGCAGCGTCAAGGGGGCTTTCGGCGCGTAGTGCTTGTACTTCATGCCCGGCGCGCGCGGCACGGTGTCGGCTCCGACGAGCGCGGGGTCGAGCTTGCAGCCGCCGAGGACCTCCGTGAGCATCTCGCGCGTGATCGCGCCGGGGCGCAGGATGACGGCCACGGGGCCCGTGCAATCGACGATCGTCGACTCGACACCAAAGTGGCACGGGCCGCCGTCGAGGATCAGCGGGATGCGCCCCTTCATGTCGCGCAGCACGGAGGCCGCCGTCGTCGGACTCGGGCGGCCGGAGATGTTGGCCGAGGGAGCGGCGATCGGCACGCCGGCCGCGCGGATCATCGCGCGGGCCACCGGATGCTCCGGCATGCGGATGCCGACCGTGTCGAGGCCGCCCGTGATGCAGTCCGGCACGATGGCCTTGCGGCGCAGGATGAGCGTGATTGGCCCCGGCATAAAGGCCGCGAGCAGCTTCTCCGCCATCGGCGTGACCTCTGCCGCGATCATCTCGACCATCGCGCGGTCCGAGACATGCAGGATCAGCGGATTGTCCGATGGGCGGCCCTTCGCCTCATAGATGCGCGCACAGGCCGCCGCGTCGAGCCCGTTCGCCCCAAGCCCATAGACCGTCTCCGTCGGGAACGCCACGAGTCCCCCACCGCGCAAGACCTTCCCCGCGCGCGCGAGTTCCTCCCGCTGCGCCTTCACATCGGTTATCGTGATGATCTCTGTCTGCATGTATCATTACCTCTCTATCTCAACATCTCAAGCTCAGTTTTTCCGCCAGCCCACGACGACGCGGTCGATGCCGGCGTAGTCGGGCAGGATCTCGGTGCGGTCGATCAGGGGGTTGGCTTTGAGCAGGTCGGCGACATCACCCGCCTGATGGATGCCGACCTCGAAGGCGGTGAAACCGCCGGGCACGAGCATGGCGGGGGCTTCTTTGGCGAGGCGGCGGTAGAAGTCTAGGCCGTCCTGGCCGCCGGAGAGCGCGGTGTGCGGCTCCTTGAGGCGCACTTCCGGTGCGAGCTTTGCGATGTCGGCCTCGGGGATGTAGGGCGGGTTCGACAGGATGGCGGCAAATACCATGCCACTGAGCGGCTGCAGGAGGTCGCCCGTATGGAACGTGACGCGGTCCGCGAGGCCGAGGCTTGCGGCGTTCTCCTCTGCGACGGCGCGCGCCGCCGGCGAGATGTCAACCGTGTCGGCCACGGTGCCTGCCAGATAGTGCAGCACCGAGAGGCAGATGGCCCCCGAGCCCGTGCCGATGTCAGCAAAGCGCAGCGGCTCCTCGCCCGCCATCGCCTTTAAGCGGTCGACGGCGGCCTGCACGAGGATCTCGGTGTCGGGGCGCGGCACGAGGGTGTCGGCGGTGACCTTGAAGGTCAGCCCCATGAATTCCTTCTCGCCGAGGATCTGCGCGACGGGCACGCGCATAACGCGCTTTTTGATCATCTCGCGGTAAGCGGCGAGCTCACCGGGCTGCAACGGCTCGTCGAAGTGCACATAGAGATAGATGCGCTGCTTTTCGAGCACGTGCGCGAGCAGCACTTCCGCGTCGAGGCGCGGCGATTCGATGCCCTTGTCCTTGAAGTACTGCTCCGTCCACTTCAGGATGCGGCCGATGGTCCAGATCTTGTCGTTCACTCTGCGTTCACCTTCTTCAATCGTTCTGCCTGATCCGCCGTGATGAGTGCGGCGAGCAGTTCATCGAGGTCGCCGTCGAGGATGGCGTCGATCTTGTGCAGCGTCAGGCCGATGCGGTGGTCCGTCACGCGGCCCTGCGGGAAATTGTAGGTGCGGATGCGCTCGCTGCGGTCGCCCGAGCCGACCTGGCTCCGGCGGTCCGCCGCGACGGCCGCTTCCTGCTCCTGGCGCGCCTTGTCAAGGATGCGCGCGCGCAGGACCTTCATGGCCTTCTCCTTGTTCTTGAGCTGCGACTTCTCATCCTGGCACTGCACGACGATGCCCGTCGGCAGATGCGTGATGCGGATGGCCGTCTCCGTGCGGTTGACGTACTGGCCGCCCGCGCCCGACGCGCAGTACGTGTCGATGCGCAGGTCCGCCGGATTGATCGCGACGTCGACATCCTCCGCCTCCGGCAGCACGGCGACTGTCGCCGCCGACGTGTGAATGCGACCGCCCGACTCCGTCACGGGCACGCGCTGGACGCGGTGCGTGCCGCTCTCGTACTTGAGGTACGAGTAGGCGCCGTAGCCCGTGACCATGAAGGTGACTTCCTTGAAGCCGCCGATCTCCGTCGCGTTCGCGTCCATGAGCTCGACCTTCCAGCCCTTCTTCTCAGCATAGCGCGAGTACATGCGGAAGAGGTCGCCCGCAAACAGCGCGGCCTCCTCGCCGCCGACACCGCCGCGGATTTCGACGATGACGTTCTTCTCGTCATTCGGGTCCTTCGGCAAGAGCAGGATGGGCAGTTCCTTGTCGAACGCCTCCTTCTGCTCCACGAGGTCCGCGAGCTCCGACTCGACGAACGCATGCATCTCATGATCGAGCGCTTCGCCGAGCATCGACTTGGCCTCCTCGATGCCCTTGACAACCTCTTTATAGCGCCGGAATTTCGTGACGATCGGCGTCAGCGCGGCGTGTTCCTTCGTGTACGCCTGCCACTTCGCCATGTCCGCCATGGTCTCGGGGTCGCTGATCAGCGACTCGAGCTCCCGGTATTTATCTTCGACGGCTTGGAGCTTCTCCAGCACAGATTTCACCTCTCAACATGGTACAATATCCCATGCCTGCGGCATGGGGCACGGCTTAAGGAACAATCTCAATCGGCTTCGGCAGAGGCCCCTCTGCATGGCGGTAGTCGACTGTCCCCTCGATGATTTCCTCTTCCGGCAGCACGGCCTTGAGCGACTCGATGGCCACGGCCACCATGTCGTCCTCCGGCGGGCGCGTCGTCAGGTACTGCAGCCAGAGGCCCGGCTTGATGGCCGTCTGGATGATGGGATTCTCACTGCGGCCCGCGAGGCGGATGATCTCATACGAGATGCCCGCGACGACCGGCAGCAGCAGGATGCGCGAGGCGATGCGCTCCGCGAGGCTCGGCCAGCCGAGGAACGCGAAGACGAAGATCGAGACGAGCATGACGATCAGCAGGAAGTTCGTGCCGCAGCGCGGATGGAGGCGCGAGAACTTCTGCACGTTCTCGACCGTCAGCGGCAGCCCCGCCTCATAGCAATGAATCGTCTTGTGCTCCGCCCCGTGGTACTGGAAGACGCGACGGATGTCCTTCATGCGCGAGATGCCCCAGATGTAGCCGAGGAAGATCGCGAGGCGCAGGAAGCCCTCCATGAGATTGAGGAAGAACGGGTCCTCCGTGATGACGTGGAAGAGGCGCGCCGCGCCCGTCGGGATCGCAATGAAGAGGATGCTCGCGAGCACGAGCGCGAAGAGGATCGTGCCCGCCATCTCCTTGTCGGAGAGCTGCTCGTCCTCCTCGCCGGCCATCTTGGCCGAATACGAGAGCGAGCGGATGCCGATGACGAGCGACTCGATGAGCGAGACCGTGCCGCGCAGCATCGGCTTCTTGAGGATGGGATAGCGGTCTGAGATGGAGTGGACGTCCTTCGTCTCGACCTGGATCTCGCCGTTCGGGTCGCGCACCGCCGTCGCCGTGAGCTTCGGCCCGCGCATCATGACGCCCTCGATGACCGCCTGGCCGCCTACCATTAGATGATTGCCCATAATTTGGGACCTCCTATTTATGTAAAACAAGAATTCGCTTCTACCGTATAATCTACGGCAGTCTGCTGTATTTTGTCTGGAACCCTTCAGATACAAAATAAAGCAGAGCGAGATTGCTCTGCTCTGCTTCATCATGCTGCATCTTATTTCTTGCCGTAGCGCTTGTTGAACTTCTCGATGCGGCCGCCTGCCTGTACGTCACGCTGACGACCCGTGAAGAACGGATGGCACTTGGAGCAGACATCGACGCGAAGCTCCGGCTTCGTGGAACCCGTCTTGAACGTGTTACCGCAACCGCAAACTACCGTAGCTTCATAGTACTTCGGATGAATACCCTGCTTCATATCTATACACCTCACTTTCCCCCCAGGAACTGGGAATGGATACAAGCTCACTATGCGCGAGCTTGGTTTAGACCTAGCTCCCCTTCTTCGGGGGAAAGCCAGTCAATTTTGGCTTGGAAACAGACGTCACTACGTCCATTACCGGTCTATTATATCACAGAGCCCACGTGCATGCAAGGAAGCGGCGCGAAAATCCTCTTGAAAAAAACAGCCCGATAGCGGATAATGTTGTATACAGGGGAAACATAATCCAGATTGAATCATCTGCCGCACCTACATCACACAGAAAGGATGTTTCTACATGGCAAACGATAAAAAAGACGAACCCGTCATGAAACAGCGCTGCAGCTTCTGCAAGCGCGAAGTCGAGATCCACGACTCACTTGACATGCCGATCTACGACCCGGCCACGGGCTTCGGCATCTGCAAGAACTGCATCAAGGAGCTCGCCCACTACATCGAGCTCCACGAGGAGGACACGGCTAAACAGCAGGCGCCGGACTTCGCCGCCCAGCTCGACGAGATCCTCAAGAAGAACAAGCCGCACATCATCAAGCAGTACCTCGATGAGTACATCATCAACCAGGACCGCGCGAAGAAGATTCTCTCCGTCGCCGTCTACAATCACTATAAGCGCATGAAGTACGGCTACACGAACGACGATGGCACGGAGATCGAGAAGTCGAACGTCATCATGCTCGGCCCATCCGGCTGCGGCAAGACGGCATTGCTCTCCCACCTCTCGAAGCTCCTCGACGTGCCGTTCGCCGTCACGGATGCCTCGAGCCTCACGGAGGCCGGCTTCGTCGGCGCCGATGTCGAAGTCGCCGTCCGCAACCTCTACTACGCGGCCGACAAGGACATCCAGAAGGCCGAGCACGGCATCATCTACCTCGATGAGTTCGACAAGATCGCCCGCAAGTCCGGTGCCAACAACTCCATCACGGCCGACCCAGGCCACGAGGGCGTCCAGCAGGCCCTCCTCAAGATGCTCGAAGGCAACGTCGTCGAGTTCACGGCGCGCGGCCAGCGCAAGCACCCGGAGGCCCCGACCATCAAGGTCGACACGAAGAACATCCTCTTCATCGTCGGCGGCGCCTTCGTCGGCATCGACGATGTCATCGCCAAGCGCCTCCAGAAAGCCGACTCGTCGATCGGCTTCGGCGCCGAGGTCACGAGCAAGAGTGAGAAGCCGACCTTCGACGAGCTCATCCACCAGGTCCGCCCGGAAGACCTCATGCAGTACGGCATCATCCCCGAGATCATCGGCCGCCTGCCCATCATCTGCACGCTCGAGACGCTCGACGAGGACGCCCTGCTGCGCATCCTGACCGAGCCGAAGAACGCCCCGGTCAAGCAGTACGAGAAGCTGCTCGCCATGGACAACGTCAAGCTCGAGTTCGCTGAGGACGCGCTGCGCGCCGTCGCCAAGAAGGCCATCGAGCGCAAGACCGGCGCCCGTTCCCTCAAGGGCATCATCGAGGACGTCATGCTCGACGTCATGTACGACATCCCGAAGTCGGACGAGCCACGCAAGGTCATCATCACGAAGGCCTGCATCGACGAAGGCAAGAAGCCAGAAGTCATCGCACTCGACAAGTAAGACCATAAAAAAGGCATCTGTCATCGACAGATGCCTTTTTTGCATGCTTGTGAAGCCTATTCAGGGGTTGGCCCGCACGACAGGGAAGCTGCCGAGGTCCTTGAGCCACTTGCTCTTCCTCGCGACCGCCGCCACCGCCTCGCGCAGGGCCGCTTCATTGTCCGCGACCTCGAGGTCGAAAAAGAAGATATAGGCGCCGAGCTCCGTGCGCGCGGGGCGCGACTCGATGCGCGTCATGTTGACGCCGCGGTCCGCGAACTCCTTGAGCACATCATAGAGCGCGCCGGCCTTCTGGCCGTCGATCTCGCAGATGACGAGCATCTTCTCGGCCGGGCCGACAGGCTTGTGCGGCGCCGCCGTCACACGGCAGAGCTCGAAGAAGCGCGTCGCATTCGCCATGTTGTCCTGGATCTCCTTCGCAACCGTGACGAGGCCGTTGAGCTCGCCGCCGCGCTCCGTGCAGATGGCCGCCGCGCCCATGCCGCGCGGCTCCTGCGCGACAATCTCAGCCGCCCGCGCCGTGCTCGCCACCTTGATCAGCTCCGCCTCTGGGTAATGCTGCTGCAGGTAGCCGCGGCACTGCGAGATCGGCTGCGGATGCGAGTAGATGCGGCAGATCTTCTGCGTGCCCGGCCTTGCCATGAGCTGGTTGTGCACCGGCCAGATCAGCTCGCTCTCAACGAAGAGGTCCGCACTGCGCGCGAGCGTGTCGAGCGTGATGTTGATCGCGCCCTCGAGCGAGTTCTCCACCGGCACGAGGCAGCTGTCCACCTCGCCGTCCTCCACGGCCTGGATCACCGCAAAGATATCCGGATAGACAAGAAGCTCCGGCCTTTCCGGCAGGAGCCTCGAAAGATACTGTGCGGCAGCTTCGCTGTGTGTTCCCAAGGGGCCAAGAACGCCCATTTTCTTCATGATCGACATCCTTTCCCTCAGAGGTCCTTCTGGAGTTTCGCGAGCTCTGGGCAGAGATCCCCGATGGAGCTCGAGAGGTCATCCTTCGGCTGCAGGATCTCGAGCACCGGCTTCATCGTCTCCTTGAACTTCGCATCGTCCTGCATGAGCGTCAGGATGGCGCTCGTGTTGATCGCATCCGCCAGCGCCGTGTGCTGCGTGCCCTCGAACTTGTGGTCCATCGCCCCGAGCGCATGCTTGAGCGCGAGACTGTTGTGCAGGCCCAGGCGATCATCGAATTCCTGCTGCAGGTCGACCCAGCGCTCGTTGAGCCATTCGATGTCAAAATCCGGCAGCTTGTAGCGGCACTCGCTGCGCAGCTGCTTGATGTCCGACATGCTCCACGAGTAAATCTTCGTCTCTTCCTCGCCAACCCAGTCCACAAAATCCTGGAAGCACGCGGCATACGTCTTCTTGTCAGCGACCATCGCCTGCGTGATGCCCGTCAGACTCGTGATGTGCTTCTTGATGGGGCCGTACTCCGGCTTCACGTAACACTGAAACTCCGCTTCCTGCTGGAAATTCTCGTCGAGGCGCACGGCACCGATCTCGATGACTTCCTCATTGAGCTTGCGGCGCACCTCGCGGAACTCCCGGCTGACCGGATTCATCTCCAGGTCTACGACGACATGTTTCATCTATTTCAACTTCCCTTCGTTTGGAGCTGGTCTTACCATTCTATTCTACGGTATCTGCACATTTTCTTCAACTGAAATGTGTGCTATCATAAACAGAGTACCAAAAAATCACGCTGAATGTCCACGCGAAAGGAGTGCTATCCTTGGATTATCGTCTTTACCTCTTCGATTTCGACTACACGCTCGTCAACTCCGAGCCCGCCATCGTCAAGTGCTTCCACATCACGCTGCAGAAGCTCGGCTATCCCGATGCGCCCGACGAGCGCATCAAGAAGACCATCGGCCTGCCCATGGTCGAGGCCGTCAAGCGCATCATCGGCACCGCGGATGACGCCGAGGCCGAGCGCTTCGTCGACGCCTACCGCCCCGAGGCCGACCGCTACATGACGCCGGGCACGACCTTCTTCCCCGGCGCCGTCGAGACACTGCGCGCCATCAAGGCCACGGGCGCCAAAGTCGGCATCATCTCCAACAAGACGCACCGCCGCATCCAGGAGAAATTCGACGTCGACCACGTGCCCGAGCTCATCGACCTCATTATCGGCAGCGACGACGTCAAGAGCCATAAACCAGAACCAACCGGCCTGTTGCGCGCCATCGACCACTTCCACGCAGCGAAAGCCGACGTCCTCTACACAGGTGACAGCTACATCGACGCCGAGACCGCCCAAAACGCCGGCGTCGACTTCCTCGCCGTCACCACCGGCACCACCAGCGCCGAGACCTTCACCCGCTACCCCCATATCGCCATCCTGCCTGCCATCGCCGCGCTCAAAGACAGCCTTGCCAAAACAGGCAAAAAATGATAGAATATTTAAGTCAGCAATGACGCGGGCATAGTTCATCGGTAGAATGGAAGCTTCCCAAGCTTTAGAGGGCGGTTCGATTCCGCTTGCCCGCTCCATATGAAATACAACGGCTGCCTGAATCTCAGATTCAGGCAGCCGTTTTTTGTCATGCATGCAAAAATGATGATCAGAGATCTTCTGTCCGGTACGTACTATATCCTTCATAGCGATACGAAGCGTCGATGCCCTTCATGTAGACTGTACGGTCGTTGATCTTGTCCGTCAGGGCGGCCTTCAGGAGGGCCTTAATCTCGGTCGCCCGCACGGGGCTTCTCTCCATGGCGAAGAGGTAGTCTTCCTTGTCCACTTGGCTCCAGTCGACGACTTTGCCGAGCTCCTTCTTCAGGATGGCATCCAGCCAGATGCGCGTGCTGCGGCCATTTCCCTCGCGGAAGGGATGCGCCACATTCATCTCGACGTACTTCTCGATGATGTGGTCGTAGCTGTCCTGCGGCATCTTGTCAATCTGCTGCAGTGCTTCGCTCAGGTAGAGCAGCGGCGCAAAGCGGAAATTCCCCTTCGCGATGTTGACCTTCCGCATCGTCCCAGCAAAATCATAGACATCTTGGAAGAGATAGCCGTGGATCTTCGCCAGCCCGGCATACGTCCCTACCTCAAACGTCTCCAAGATGTGCTTGTCGTAGAGCTCCTGCGCCCTTTTCTTCGTCAACTGCTCTTCCTTGTGAGCCAGCTCTATCGGGTCCGTTATCCCCAGCTTGTTTTTCAGCGTCACATAAACCACCTCACTTCATCTCTCACGCGCCCGCTAAGATTCGTTCGCGCAGCCATTTTTTCAGCAGGAACGTCAAGAAATACGGGAAGGTGTAGAATCGTCCGTTCCAGCCGATATTCTTGTTGCCCAGCTTGATTCCATAGCGAATCTCTGGGTATTTCTGGTGGTCTTCCAGCAGGCGATTGAGCGACTTCGTCGCACCATCCACTGCCTTGACCTCCACCGGAATTAGAGAGTCAGCATCGCGCACAAAGAAATCCATCTCGAGCGTCCCCTGCCGGTTCCGGTAGAAATACGCATCATAGCCCTGCTGCACTAGCATCTGGCAGACGACACTCTCATAAAGAGCGCCCTTATAGGTACCGAAATTCTTATTGCGACGCAAGTCGAGCTGCGCTTCTTCATCCAGCGAGGCAATCAAGAGACCGATATCGCCGAAATACAGCCTGAAATTATCCGGATCGTAGTTGCCCCGCAAAGGCAGGTCCAGATGCTCCAGACAATAGCACGGGAAGACAATGCCTGCATTGACGAGCCAGTCCACGACACCGATGTACTCGCGGCTCCGTGCACCGTGCGCCACCTTCGAGATCTGGAACTTCTTGTTGTCCCGCCCGAGGAAAACCGGTATCTTGCGGTAGACATTGAGGACTTTCGCCTTGTCCAGACCTCCCGCATACTTCGTGATGTCCTCTTCATAATCGAGCAGGAGCTGCTTCTGCAGCTGCAGCGTACCATCGTAACTCTTATGCTGGACGAAGCGCCAGACAACAGCAGGCATGCCGCCCAGGATCATGTACTCCTGGAAGTTCCGCCGCAGCACCTCCATCTCTAAGGAAGACAGCGGCTCTAGGTCCAGCATGTGCTGGAAAAAGCCCGCAATCTGCTCATCGCGGTATCCCTTGGCCCAGAGGAACTCCTCAAAATCCAGCGAGTACATCGTGAAGTCCTCTTTGTAACCGACACTGTTCGACTCAATCTCCTGATAATTGATGCCCATCAGCGAGCCCGAGCAGATCACATCGTAGCGCCCATCCAACTGAAAGGCCTTCAGGCTCGTCGCACAATTGGGGCAGGCCTGCAACTCATCGAAGAAAAGCAACGTCTCATGCGGCTTAACCGTCAGCTCCGGGTGCAGCAACGTGATGTTCTGGATGATGCGGTCAACCGCAAAGCCATCGTCAAATATCGCGCGGTACTCCTGCTGCAAGGCAAAATTGATCTCCACGACATGTGCATACTGCGACCGCGCGAACTCCTCAATGGCCTCCGTCTTCCCGATTTGCCGCGCCCCCTTGATGACGAGCGGCAGATGGTCTGAGCGCTTCTTCCAGTCCAGCAATACCTGATCAACCTTCCGGCGCAATCGTTTCACAAAAATCACCGACTTTCTAGCTGCTTTATCACAAAATTCTTGGCTTATACAGCTATTATATCACATTTTTCTCAGCCTGCCAGATGACGCCAGATATTGCTCAGGGCAATCATGAGGCGGTGCGGCAGGAGGGATGTGATGATGCGGTGCAGAGTCGAGACGAGGTCGGGCGTGAATACAGTGAAGCCGTGCTCCGCGGCCCAGAGCGAGCGCCGCGCGACGGTCTTCTGGTCCGTCGCGAGCGGGAAACCGCGGAACAGGCCCGCCTTGTCCGTCTGCTTCGCCTCGTGGATGAACTCCGTGTCGCGGATCCAGTACGGGCAGATGGCCGTGACCGTGATGCCGCGCTCCGCGACCTCCGCCGCCAGCGCGCGGCTGTAACGCAGCAGGAATGCCTTCGTCGCCGCGTACGCCGCGAGGTACGGGATGGGCTGAAACGCCGCACACGAGGCAATCTCAAGCACGCGGCTGCCGCGCTCCATGTACGGCAGCGCCCGCTCCGTGAGCTCCGCCGCCGCGCGGCAGTTCAGCGCGATCATGCGCCCCGTCGTCGCCGCCCCGATGTCCGCCGCCATGCCGATGCGGCCAAAACCAGCCGCATTGACGAGCCACCGCACCGTCACCGGCTCCGCCGAAAGCGCCGCCGAGAGCTCCTCCAGCGCGGATTCCTGCGTCAAGTCCAGCGCAAAGACGCGGCACGGCAAAGCCACCTCCGCCGCCAGCTCCCGCAGCCGCGCCTCGCGCCGCGCCACGAGCCAAAGCTCATCGACCGCCTCATGCGCCAAGAGCCGCGCAAACTCCCGCCCAAGCCCGCTCGAAGCGCCCGTGACCACAGCGATGCGTTTCATCCGACATACCTCCCCTCTCGATATCATTGATCATGCATGACGACCCACGAAGCAATCGTCCGCGCAGCCTCAATGTCATCCCGGAAGTCTTCATCCGTCAAGTTCTTCTGTTCACCAATCTCGCCATCTTCAATGTAAAGGCGATGATTGAAAGCACGTTCCGACTTCATGAGCGGTGGCAACAGCGATGTGTACGGACGCCCCGTCGGCTGAATCAATTCTGCCAGCGTCGGTGCAATCTGCAAGTGACTGCCCGCCATCTGCTCATCCAGAAAGTCCTGTCGCACGCCATCCCCGTAGAAATAACAAGGGATGCCACTCAGGGCCCAGAGCGAGACATCTGTCGCAAAGTTGAACCGCTCCGCATGATCACCCGTCACGACAAACAGCGTCGACGGATCATCCTGCTGCTCCTGACGGATGAAGTCACCCATGACCTTGTCCGCATACCAGATATGGCCCAACTGGTCCATTGTCGCCTTGTCCGTCGGAATCGACGGAGGCAGTTTCGCAGCCACCTCATCGCGCGGAAAGCCCTCCGCATCGACATCGTAGGCAAACGGCGGATGGTTGCTCGTCGTCAGGATGAAGTAGAACGTATCCTGCGCATCTCCCTTCATCTGCTCGCGAATCCCATCGAACAAGACACCATCCGGCACGCCCCACGACGAACTCTCACCCTGTTCCGGCAGTTCATCCGCGCAATGAAACTCATCAAAGCCCTCGCGCAGCGTGAAGTGCTCAATGTCCTGCCAGCTGCGCAAACCGCCGTACCAGAACACCGTCTTATAGCCCATCTTCTTCATCGTCGCGCCAATGCCGAGCCCGTCCAGATGGCCATGCTTCCCCATCGTGTAATTGACGTAGAGTCCGACATCCGGCAGCCCCGTCAGGAAGCCATTGAGCGATGTCATCGTGCCATTGCCGCTCGGTAGGAAATGATACGAATGCGCCCCGTTCGCCTCCAGCCACTCGCCCGTCTTAGCGAGGCCCAGCGCGCGGTACTCCGGCAAGAGCGGCCAGAGCGCATAGTTCTCCCCGAGGATCACGACGACATGGTGCGGCCGTCGCGCAAGCGGGGCAGCCGTCGTCCGACGTGCAAACGCCGACTCAATCGAGTCCGCATCCGGATTGCCGCCGAGCCGTGCGACTGCCGCATCCAATTCGTCTCCCGAGATAGGACGCAGTGCCTTTTCCGTCGCCCGCTTGTGGGTGCTGTACGCGCGGTAAAGCGCCTGACCGTCATCGAGGATGGCCTCATTGAGAACGACATACCGCGTGCGGGCCGCACTCTCCCATGGGACACCGCTGTCCGAATGGAATGCCCCGCCAAAGCGGCAGAAGATGGCAAACACCGGCACAAAGACAATCGCCAAGCCAGTCCAGATGCGGACATGGCGCCGCGGCTGCCAGACCGGCATCCGCAGGATTCTCTGCAACAGCCAGATGAACAGCGCCATCAAGAGGACAGCACCCAAGAGGCGCGGCCAGAACTGATACTGCTTCACCGCCGTATCCCAGATGGCCCATTTATCATCCTTCATGCCGTTGAACAGTATGATGTTGAATCCCTGATGGAAAATCTCATAATAGGGAATGCGGATGACAAAGAGCAGCGTCATCAGGCCCACGGCCACACTGCCCAGTATCGCCCGGATACGAGTCGCCGGCCATCTGCCCCATATTGCATAGGGAATCGTACCAAAGACAAATGGGAATGCCACAAGGAACGCCGTCGTCTTCAGGCTGATTCGAGCCCCCACCCAGAGGGCTGTTGCAACATCTTCCGCACGGGCACTACCAAGCTGACCCGAATAGATCAGCACGAAGGCAATGCGAAAGACAATGAGCAGGATGTAGATGTACAAGAACAGCTTCGCATCCTGCTGCAATGATTTGATAAAACGCAATCTATCACCTTACATAATGGTTCAAGCACTGGCCTGCATGACGGACAATCCAAGCCGTCAGCGACGTCATATCCGACGACGCCTGCCGCCAATGCGTATCTTCTGGTTCATACTTCTTCGTTCCCTCTCGATCCGCCTCTTTGACCTGCTCCACCAGACCAGACGCTGTCTCGCCAAGCTCTGTGGGCGTAATCCACTGCTTCGGCGTAACCAGACCATCCGGCTGAGGCTGTGTCAGAGAAGGATACAGAGAATAATACGAGAAGCCCTTCGGCGCAATCAGTTCGAGCACAGTCGGCATGATATTCAGATGCGTGCCAATCGTATTGTCCCCGAAAAGATTCTTCTGTATCTCACGGTGATGTACGAGCAAAGGCGTACAATAAAGCTCCCGATACATGTAATCGCGAGGAACGAGTGATGAATTGCTCAAGTCTCCGTAAAGATTCGAATGATCGCCTGTATAGAGAATCAAGGCATCGGGGAATCGCTCCTGTATCTCCGCGATGAACTTCTGGACAGCGCGGTCCGCATAACGTGCCGTGCTGAATGCCTTGCGCCGTTCATCATTCTTGCGGATGTCGTCGCCGACATCCTTCAGCATTTCATCTGGATCAGCACCCAGAACATCCATCGGTATCTTATATGGACCGTGATTCGACGTCGTGTAGACAAAGTGGAAGGTCGGCTGCTCTATTGCCTTCATTTGCTTCGCCGCTTCTTGCAGGAATACATGGTCGTAAATGCCGACCCAAGTCCTCGGAGCATCCTCTCCACAGAAATCGGTTGCACTTCGAACCTCATCAAAGCCCTGTGCCCGGCCAAAGTGATTGAAGTTGCCGTTCGACGCATTGCCGCCATACCAGTATATCGTCTGGTAGCCCAGCTTCTTCATCTGGCCGGCAAATGATGTCACCGTCTGCCCCTGCCAGAACGATTCCATCTCGTTGAGTTCGAGCTGTGCATCATAGATGCCACTCATCAATGAGACAATTGACGGACGAGAGATATTGCCTGCCGGCAGGAAATTCTTCATATATGCTGTATGTTCATCCTGTATCCAGGACTTCGTCGCATCGAGGATATGCAAATCCGCATAGAGTGGGTCAAGTGCCCATTGTGGCACACTCTCTCCTACAATGACAAAGACCTGAGATGGCTTCTGGATGATTGGCCCCTCAGCCGTACGCTTGAACAGCAACAGAGGATCCCCTTCTCCCTGCCAATTGCTCCCCTCTGGCAAGATGCGCTGGATTGACTGCTCCAATTCCGCATCGCTATGCTGCATCTCTTCAGCCAGCGGCTTGCGCCTTACCCACTTGAGCGCCACGAGATCATCCACGCATGCCCGAGCCAGGAAGGCATCTTCCTTGACAATCGATGGCATCGTATCCCACTCCGGCTTATTACGATGATTGAGCGTACCACCATAGCGTACCCAATAGAAACCTAGGATAGCAAGCAGGAAGACCGCTATATTGAATGCATATTGGACCATCGGCTCCGAGAACTGTGGATACGGTATGGACGGCAGCTGCTGAAAGTAGAAGCAGGCAGCACTAACGAACAGGACGTAAGGCAGATACCCCAAAAGGATCCATCCACCATGGTCTTGATGGAAGAACACATCCACGAGGTTATGCTTCTCCGCCTTCCGCCCCATATGGACAAGATAGTTGAATGTATCATGGAAGTGACGGTAGAAAATCATCTTACCAGCAAACGCCGTATACAAGATCAAGCCATACAGGCAACCCAAAAAGATACGTATCTCCAGACCATACTCTCGAAAGAGCTCAAAGAACATCGAAGGAATTGATACCAGCACCATCGATACCAAGAACACATATGCATTAAAATCCATTCCCCACCAGAAGGCGAAGCGAAAGCACTCTCTTAGTGCCTTGCCGCGACCTTTCAATGATGGATAAGGTTGGTACACTTTGATAAATATTATACGAAATATCATACTCAAAATAGGAAAGAGCAGAAATAATTTGATATCCTGTTGTATCCCTTGAAAAAAATATACCATCAACGTAATACTAACTCCATTCTTTATCTATAAATTATCTCAATTTAGCTTTCAAATGTTTTTTATAAGCATGTAATATTCGTTCTTTTAGATGAGAAGGATAATTATATATTTTGAACATAAATCCACCTATATCCGTCCCATATTTCTTATAAAGATATTGTTTCATTTTATGTTTTTTTCTATATGACTCAGGTAACCAAGAACCGAAAAAATGGTGTATACTATAGGTTTTATCAGTAAGTTTTAGTAGACCTGTCTCATAATCAAGAGGACAAAAATATTCAACAGGATACAGCTTTACGCCATTAATATTTTGGAAAGTATTATTCATAAAAAAGCCATTATATTTTAAAACTTCACTTTGATAAACTGGCGAGGGGGTTTTATTTATACTGCCATCCGTATTTATAAAATGGATTGTATCATAATAATTCATCATTTCTTTTATAATATTGCAACCTGCCTCTGCACCAAATCCCTGTCCCAGGTTAACAGATTCCTTCGATTCAAATCCAAAAAATGCCTTACTATCCAATAATGAATCAAACGATTTTAAAATTTCAACATCAGTGTCTAAATATATTCCTCCATAAGTATATATTATGTCTAATCGTGCATAATCTGGAATAAACCCCCATACTTTTTTGTTATAGGCTTCCTTCATATATTCATTCTTTGTAAAATCATAATTGCTTTCATTCCAACAAATAAATTGATAATCAGGTAATATTTGTTTCCATTTTTGAATTATTTCCTTATTCTCTTTTGGCATATCATTTCCTAGCCAACAATAATGTATTATTTTAGGAATCATGTCACTTTCCCCATCTCATTATATTTTTCATTATTTCAAAAACGTTCAATAGGTATTCCTTTTATTTTCCTATAATATATATTTCTCAATCTATTAAGTATTGATTTATATAATTCTTTTACAAAAAAAATTGGTGGCTTTCCCTCAATTCTATTTCTAGAATATTCCATTGATATTTTTTCTGAAGTTGCTAAGACAGTACGAAAGGGATCCACGCATATCTTGTCGCTATATCGTATTATCTCTTTAGAAATGGATGAGAACTCTATATTCTCATTTTTGGTAAAAGCTCCCGAATCAGAAAGGAATGTTATCATATCGTCTTTTGTAATGTTGCGTTTTTTTATTATATCAAAAGCTTTGTGCCAATGAAAAGCTTCTCCTTTTCTTTTTTTAGGGCGTGCGAGCGTTGTAAGCCAACCATTTGTTATCTTAGAAATATATTGCTGCTCAGATCTGATTTGAAAGTGTGCATAATAAAAATCACATACTTTCTTATATGTTATTTTTTTCCTTATTCGATTACTCACATCAAGATTATGATTTCCCATCGCTATACCTAAATGATACTTATCAAGAATATCTCTACCAATCATAATTTTTTTCATTTCTTGAGGCAGAAGCGATTGAATATGTTTACCAGACAATAAAAACTCTTCTTTATTATAATTCAATGGGATAGTTATAAAGCTAGGTATTAGGTATATGTATTTAGGAGAATAGCTATGTAATTTCTTTCTAAAATCAGAGGAAGTCGGAAGTATGAACTCATCTGCATCTATAGGCAAAATCAAATCCCCATGTAAAATATCTTTTGCTTTATATATCAATTCTGTCATTATTAAAGATTGTACATAGTCGACACGTATTGCATTTTCTATTATAAGTGGTAACCCTTCTGCCTTAAGATATTCTAAAATTTCTCTCGTACCATCTGTACTAAAGTGATCTAAAATTAATATCTGATCAACATATTTAAGTGTATTTCGAATAAAGCTCTCTATGATATCGCTTTCATTCTTCACCATAGATACTGCTATTATTTTCATGGAATCATCCTCTTTATATTATTTATGAAATAACATTATCATCCCGCATAAGCAATTTCACTCTATCGCTCATTTTATTATGTTTCTCATTAAAAATATACCCGCTTTTTACTATTCTATATCTTTCCATTTCATTTGACAGATAGTAGCTGATTAACTTGATTAAATCATCACTATCATGGAACTCTATAACATCTTTTCCAAGGCGAACGTTCCCATAAGATTTTTGTCCTATATTCATAATTTGTAATGCACCACTTGCTAATATTTCAAAAGTTCTCGGGTTTATACTCTTATGTTCAGAAACGCTAATATTAATACAGATTTTAGTTTTTTTATAGATATCAGCAACCTCTTCCAGTGAAAAAATCTTATTCTTAATATACTTATATAGATATGGATGTCTTTTCCTAAATTGTATTTTTTTCCAAGGCCATCTAGTATCATACCATATACCGCCGATTAACATATTTTTATTATTATCATTTGCATATTTTGCAATACAATCCAGTATCTCCAGTCGTTCAGTAGAAGGCATTCCTATGAACGTTATATCCCAATATCTGCTTTCAGTCCTTAACTCCGGATATAAAAACTCATCATATCCCAGCGGCAAATATATAAGTTGACCTGGGAAAAAAGTTTTTATAGTTCGAAGATCATCATGTTCGAAAACAGCAATTTTATCCAAATAAGATGCCAGCCTTCTTAATTTATTTTCTCCATATCTGCATAAGCCATCCCACATCCATAAAAATATTTTACTATGATTTATTCGGGAAAGAATCCGTTCTGTAGCAATATCGCCGTTTAAAAAAATAACAATATCAGGGTTCTTTTTCTCATATATATCAAAGAATCCTTTCTCCCAAGCAAGGGCGTATCTATCTGCAAAAGATTTGGCTCCTAACTTATAAAGCTTTCTTTTCCAATATGGCGCTGCTGTATAAAACTTATGTGCAGGATATAGTATTGCTTTGTAACCTAACGATTTAAAAGCTATCAATATGCTTTCAGAATAACCATAATTTACTGGTCCAACTAATAATATTTCCATATAAACTACCCTTTTGAAAAATAATCTCATAAAAAATAAAGCAAGTTTTATTTTACGTAAAATTTTATATCGAAGATATTATCTTATTCAATAGATATTTCATTCGAAATGTATTCAAAACTGCCTGTTTTCCCTGTCTAGCAATTGTACATCTTTTAGTATCATTTTTTAAATAGTAGTCTATTTTAGAGATGAGTTCTGTTGTATTGTCAAAAGGAATTAAATCGATTCCTGGCTCTAAGCCTCCCCAGCTATCCCTTTTATCAATCAATTCAAATGCTCCTGTAGCTAATATCTCGAAAGTTCTAGGATTAGGACTTTTATGATGACAGTCGTGTATATTCAAACAAATTTTTGTTCTAGAATATAATTCAGCTGCTTCTTTCGAAGATACACGTCTATTATCTAAGCAGGAATAAATGTATGGGTATTTTCTTTTGAATATTATTTTCTTCCATGGATATTTATCGTTATAAAATGGTCCTATAATTTTCAATATCCATTTCTTTTTTTTTGATGTCTTAGCTACTTTTTCCAGTATTTCTAGACGATTACGAAATGGTGAGCCAATAAAAATTATATCTATATTCTCTTGCCCCCTTGTAGTCATAAAAGCATCATTAAAGCCAACAGGTAAATATGTCCCATTGAAGTTCATACTGTTTAAATATGCAACGTCTTTATATTCAAATACATATATATGGTCAACTGCATTTAAATATCCCTTTATTTCTGGATGATTGGATATACCGTCAACAAACCAACAAACAGTTTTCGCTCTTTTCTTTATATATATTAAATCTTCTATTGTCAACACTCCTTTAGGAATGTTAATAAAAAGCACAATATCCGGTTGAAATTCATTCATTATTTTATATAAGTTATTATGAACATATTCTAAATATTTATATCGTCCACATTGAATACCAATTTCATCTATTTTCTTTGCAAAATAAGAGCAAGTCTGGCGATAGGGATCTGTATCTATATACCTCACATTACATCCTAACGATTGTAGATTTTCTCGTATGTGAAGAATTTGTTCATTTATCGAAAAAACACTAAGCAATACTTTCATTCTATCCCTTCCAATATTTCTTCCCATTTATTCCAAATTATATTAGGGGCATATTGTTTCATCAAGATACTTGCATTCTTTCCCATATTTATTCTCAGAGTGCAATCGGACATTAGTAAATTCAATTTATTACTAAAGGCATCAATCCCCTGATTGCATAGATATCCTGTTTCTCCATCTTTAATTAACTCATTAACAGCGCTACAGTTCTTATATCCGATAGCTGGCAATCCTATACTCATAGCTTCACCTAAAGCCATACCAAACCCCTCATATGCACTAGGAAAAGCAAATATATCTCCACCTTGCAAGACTTCTGCAACATTATTCGTTGTTCCTTTTAAGAAGACGCGATCCTCTAATTTATGTTTTCGAATCAATAACTGCAATTCTTTATAATAAGCTTTACCATCTTCTGCGCCCCAGAGTTCTACGATCCAGTCTGGAAACTGTTCCGCCAAATCTGCAAATGCCTCAATCAAAAGATGTGGTCTCTTATGGTTTTTTGATAACCTCCCTAAAAATATAATCTTATATGTACTTTTCTTGGCTCCTAAGTCAGCCTGTATATCATATTGAGGAATGGCATTACCAATGACAACGGTTTTGACATTTGGTAAATGATTCTTTAAGTGGCATTCAAAGGATGGTAAAAGCACCTGGCAAACAGCACTCTTCTCCAAAGCAGGGATTTGCTCTTTAGGATAAGTATGAAAATAATCCTCAGGATCTCCATGACTCATGGTAACCACAGGAATCTCTGTTTTCAAATCACACAGCAACATTTTGCTAGCCGCAGGCTGGAATGACACAATGACATCTGGTTTAACCGTATCTAATACATCCTGTAAATTATCCAACAGGAATGAGGCAGCAAAATCATCATTGACAGTTCTTGCCTTTTGCTTATCAAAGGTACGATAAAATTCACGCTTCAGCTTAAGATACCATGGATAGGTAATAGTTTTACCTTTATAATGCCGGATATCATAAGCTGGTATATCTTGATCCCAAGGATAGTAAAATGCGCCAGTCCGAACATCACTGTATACTAATGCAACCTGATGCCCTCGTTTTTTCATTTCATGTGCAAATTCACATGTAACCTTCGCCATGCCGCCACTATCATCGACCATTTTAGTCAAGTTAGCCAATAATATATTCATATCCCATGTCCTCTTAAATCTCTTCAGATAGATTTTAATATACCTTTTATCAGCTTGTCCTGCCCATATGCAACATTCGCTTGATCTAGCCCTTGTTGATATTCTTCCGTATGGCTCACTAAATCATCAATGAATTTCTCTAACTGCTGAGAGAATGCTTCTACCGAACTCAAGTCAATCGCCTGACCAATCTTGAACTGCTGCAAGACTTCTGGATTAAGTTCTGGAGACGCCAATACTGGTTTGTAGAAGCCAATCGCCGTAAAGAGCATCGCACCCCAATGATACCGATAGCGCTCGGCTGCATAGGGCATCATGATGGCGTCAACACCTAAGAGAGCTTTTTGCCACTCCAAGCCAATGAGATTCTTGTGCAAGAATTTGATATTCTTATAGTTTCGATAATCTCGTGCAAACTGCTCGAACAGTTCTCCATCTTCCGGCTTTGCTGTAGCTCCCTGTACGATCAGCTCAACAGGAACTGAAAATTTTGCTTGAGTAAATGCTTCGAGGAAAAAGCCAAGATTTTTTTCTTTGCGGAATTGCCCGAAAAATCCTATTTTTATTGGTGGTTTAAAAGTCAGCTTCTTATTGACAGGTAACTCCCAAGGCTTGAAAACAGGTGGAGCAATCCGGTCAACATTGTGAAGTCCGCTATTCTTGAAATCATCTCTCAACGTAATGACCTTGAGATAGATATTTTGATACGATTCCACCTTACGAGCTTGTTGCTCGAACTTTGGCTGCTCATGAGGATTGATACCATGGAAGATCATATAAACAGGGACTGGTGAATCCTTGAGCTTACTGCGCAGGATAGTACGGATATACCGCCATGTCCCTGTTGGGATGATAATCGCATCGCAGTGATGCGCACATGCTTTACCATATGCAGAATTGAACCATGCAACACGGCGGCGCTCTCTGATCAATGACAAGAAGATTTTCTTGATTTTTCCAGCACCAGCATACGTGACGACTTCGCCACCTTCAAGATATTCCACATCACAATGGTAGTCAAGCTTGAACGGGAAGTGCTCTGGCACAAAGAAAACAGGTTCATGACCCTGCTTCTTGAGTTCCTCAACAAGGATACGGTCAAACTCCACCTCATGACCTGCTGGCATGACGATAGACTCTAGAATCGCGACACGCATATTCAGGCTCCTTTCCTCTGCAACTCATGGAGTTTCAGATACTTGAGCATCGTATAAAAAAAGTGCGTACAGCACAGATACGAGCCAATCCATCCATCCAAGAAGCCACGGCGCACTACGAACATCTTAAAGAACCCGCCTAGACCGTGCATGAATATGCTGGGCAAAGATGTGCGCTTGCCTCGCTTATAGGCATCCTCTGCCCAAATGGTCGTATAAAGGCAAAGCTTCTCTTCCCATTCATGCCAGTCCTTATAGGTATGATGCTCGATGTAGCCCGGCAGCCGTTTGGCTGGCAACTGGCACTCGGGGTGCTCGTGGACCTTGTTGACCCAAGTGACGCTTTCGCGCGGGAACATGCGCAGGACATGGTCGGGATAGAGCACGCCGTAGCTGAAGGTCACGCCAAAGGCGACGGATTTTCGCGTGATAGCGTACTGTGCATCCATCTTGCCGGACGCAACGATGCGTCTGACCTCAGCGATGAGCGCATCATTGAGCCGTTCGTCGGCATCGAGATAGAACACCCAGTCGGCATTCGTCTGCTCGAGTGCAAAATTGCGCTGTGCCGAGAAGTCATCTGTCCAGGCGCGGAAGCTGACCTTCGCTCCGTGTTCCTTTGCCAAGTCAACAGTCCGGTCCGTGCTGCCCGAATCAATGATAATGACCTCATCCGTGCACTTCTTGGCGTTCTCCACTACCGAGACGATATTCTCTTCTTCATTGCGTGTCAGGATCAAAATAGCCAGTGAGCTCATATTTCCCTCGTTCTCTCGTCATTTCAACAGTGCATGGACCTTCTCTGCGATAGAAACATCGACTTCATCGAGCAGGGCATAGCGCTTGCGATAGTTGGCACGCTTGCGCGTCGGGACTTCTTCCATGGTCTTGCGGTATTCCGTCATCGGCAGCTCGTAGAAGCGCTGGTCAGCACAAGGCCGGCCGCCCGACTCTTTCCAGAAGTCACTGAAGCTCGTTTTGAGCTTGCGGTCGCGGCGGATGTGGTTGTTCGCATAGTAGCCGTAGTTCGTAACGGCGTAGATATGCTTAAGGCCGAGGGCCTTGGCCGTCTCCTGCGTCGCGTGCAGGATGAAATTCTTCGTGCGGTAGGCGTGGCAGCGTTTCGTGACCTTCTTGATGATGTCCTTGGCGTTCTCCATATTCGGGCCTTGCATCGCACCGATCCAGAGTGCCCACTCGCCGGCCTTGTTCGGCGCGATCCAGAACATCATCTGGTAGAGGTCTGCTTCGTCGAGGCGCAGGACAACGGACAAGAGCCCTTCCTTACGCTGGCCGGGATGATACGACAGCTCGAAGCGCAGATGGCCACTCTCATCATGACTCTCCCAAAGCACATAAGATTTCTTCCCATAAAGGCCCAGGAACACCTCTTCCCTGAGATGCTTTGCCAGATAGTCCATATGCTGCTCAACGAGCTTAGCACGCTCATCGAATGTCGATTTGTTGTAGAAGAAAGCACGCGTCGGCTGCTCATAGACAAAAGGATATTCCTCTGCCATCTTGCAGAGAAGCGCATCGCTCGTGAAGAACTGATGCAGGCGCTTCATGCGTCCCATGTTCAAAAGGCAGCGACCGACAAAAACCACCATGCGCCTGGCTTCGCGCGGATTTTCTGTATTGTAGATTTTCTTTCCTAAGCTTATATAGTCCAGCATGCATTCCATTCCTTATATGTATTCTACAAGATGACTTCGTCATCCTTCTCATCATAAGTTTACTCTAAACAAGTCCATTGTGCAAATAAAAAGCCCTGTCTTTCGACAGAGCTTTAAAACTTCCTATTTACCTATATTTTTTGAACAAGGTCCAGCAGGCTCCCGCCCTCGTAGCGCAGGCCTTTGAGGCCGGCATTCTTGGCGCAGAGCATGTCGCCGTCGCTGTCGCCGACGAAGTAGGACTTCGCGCGGTCGATGTGGTAGCGGGCGCAGGCGGCGTCGATGAGGCCGGTGGCGGGCTTGCGGCAGCTGCATGTCTTGGTGTAGGCGGACACTGTGCCCTCGGGGTGGTGCGGGCAGTAGTAGAGGGCGTCGAGGTGGGCGCCGACTTTCTGCAGCTCGCTGTTCATCCAGTCGTAGACGTGCTGGACGTCGCTCTCGGGGTAGTAGCCGCGGGCGACGCCGGACTGGTTCGTCACGAGGATGGCGAGGTAGCCGCGGTCGTTGACGTGGCGGATGGCCTCTTTGGCGCCGGGGATCCAGATGAAGTCTTCGGGGCGGTGAAGGTAGTGGATGTCGACGTTGAGGGTGCCGTCGCGGTCAAAGAAGACGGCTTTATTTTCCGTATTCATAGTAACCGCCGTTGTCGAGGAAGGTCACATACTCTTTGACGGCTTCGTCCATGTCGGTGAAGCCCTGGTCGTAGCCGGCGGCGAGCAGGTGGGTCGGGTCGGACTCGGTGAAGTTCTGGTACTTGCCCTTGAGGACCTCGGGGAAGTCGCGGTAGGCAATCTCGCCCTTGCCCATGGCCTTGATGACGGCCTTGGCTACTTCATTGTAGCTGTGGGCGTGGCCGGTGCCGCAGTTGTAGATGCCGGACGGGCCGTGGTTCTCCCAGAACCAGAGGTTGACGCGCACGACGTCCTTGACGTAGACGAAATCGCGGCGCTGCTCGCCGTCCTCGACGGGCTTGCCGGCAATCTCGCCCCAGCCGCGGAACAGACGCGCCTTGCCCGTCTCGTTGATCTGGTTGTAGAGCTGGTAGAAGATCGAAGCCATCTTGCCCTTATGGTGCTCCTGCGGACCGTAGACGTTGAAGTACTTGAGGCCGACGATCTGGCTGTGGGCCTCGGGCATGACCTGGCGCACGTAGCGGTCGAAGGCGAGTTTCGAGAAGGCGTACGGATTCAGGGCGTCCTCACACTCGTCGCCCTCGCGGAAGCCGCGCTTGCCGCCGCCGTACGTCGAGGCGGACGAGGCGTACATGAACGGGATGCGGTGCTGCAGGCAGAAGTGCAGCAGGGACTTGGAGTACTCGTAGTTCGTGCGCATCATGAAGTTGACGTCGTACTCCATCGTGTCGGAGCAGGCGCCCTCGTGGAAGACGGCGTCGATGTCCGTGCCGTCGAAGTCGTCGTCCTCGATGCTCTGAAGGAAGTCGTCCTTGTACTGGTAGTCGATGAACTGCAGGCCGCGGAGGTTCTTGTAGTTCTGGCCGTCCTTGAGGTCGTCGACGATCAGGATGTCCGTGCGGCCGCGGCGGTTGAGTTCTTTGACGATGTTGCTGCCGATGAAACCGGCACCACCTGTTACGATAATCATGTGGATTCCTCCTGTATAATATCATTAAGTGACTGTTTGCTTTTATTCGCCTTTCAGCACCTTCATGAGTTCGTCGCGGCTGACGGCGTAGGTGCCGAGCTTGGCGACGACGACGCTGGCGGCGAGGTTGGCCATGTAGGCGCCGTCGCGCGGCGAAAGGCCGCCGGCTAAGGCCATAGCGAAGACGGCGATGACGGTATCGCCGGCACCGGAGACGTCGAAGACCTCCTGTGCCTTCGTCGGGATGTGGACGACTTCTTCCTCGCGCACGAGCGAAAGGCCCTCTTCGGAGCGCGTGACGATGACGTTGCGCAGCTTGAACTTGCGCATGACGTAGTGCGCGGCCTTCTCGACGGCCTTGTCCTCATTGCGGATGGGCTCGAGGAGCACTGCGTTGATCTCCTTGAGGTTCGGCGTGATGTAGTCGGCGTGCGCATACTTGGCCCAGTTCGTGCCCTTCGGGTCGACGACGACGGGCACGCCGTGGGCGTGGCAGGCCTGGATGATCTTCTGGCAGTTCTGCTCGGTGCAGGAGCCCTTGCCGTAGTCGGAGATGATCACGCAGTCGAGGCTCTCGTTGAGCTTCTGGTTGATGTAGTGGAGGAAGCGGTCGGCATAGGGGCCGGTGATCGGCGCGGACTCTTCGAAGTCGAGGCGCATCATCTGCTGGTGGCCGCCGATGACGCGGAGCTTCGTCGTCGTCGGGCGGTCGGTCGTGATGAGGCCGTGGTAGTCGATGCCGCGGGCCGTGAATTTGTCGAGCAGGCTCTGGCAGTGGTAGTCCTCGCCGACGAAGCCCGCGATGCTCGTCTCACAGCCGAGCAGTGCGAGGTTGTGGGCGACGTTGGCCGCGCCGCCTAAGGTCTCCTTCGTCTCGAGCACGTGCGTGATCGGCACAGGCGCCTCGGGCGAGATGCGCGTGACCTCGCCGTAGTAGTACTTGTCGAGCATGACATCGCCGACGACGAGGATCTTGCAGCGCGCGGTGCGCTGGGCGACAAAATCATAAAGCTGTTCGTTTTCCATGTTCCACCTCTCTATGTCCAAAGCGCAAGGCTTATAGTTCAATGACGCGGCACTTGTAGTCGCCGGGGTGCGGCGGCCACTCGTAGGCCGGCGCGCCGTCGTGGGCCGCGAGGAGTTCCTCCGCGTACTTCATGACGGTGTCTACAGGGATATTCTTCATGCAGGCCATATTATCCTGCCCCTTGCGCGGACATTCGTGGATGCCGCAGGGATGGCATTTCTCCGGCGTCTTGATGAGGACGTCCTTGCCGTCGTACGGGTAGAAGGTCGGCACGGGGCTCGCGCCGAACATCGTGACGATAGGCACGTTCATGGCGACGCCGACGTGCATCGGGCCGGAGTCGGTCGTGAGGAAGAGCGAGCAGCGCCGCAAGAGGCCCGCGAGCACGGTCAGGCTGACCTTGCCCGTGAAGATGTGGACATGGCTGCTCGCTTTTCCTTCCATCTGCGCGCGGCACTGCTCGACGAGCGGCACGTCGGTCGGGCCGCCCATGAAGGCGACGTCGCAGCCCTCGCGGATGAAGCGGTCGGCGCAGGCGGCAAAGTAGCTGTCGAGCCAGCGCTTCGTCCGCCAGCTCGCGCCGATGTTGAAGGCGATGACCTTGGCCCCGGGCGCGAATTCCTGCTGCCAGAGCGCGGCGGCCTTTGCCTCCTCCTCTGGCGGCAGCATCATCTCGAGGCCGCGGTCGTCGATGGTCTTGACGCCGACGGCCTCTTTGAGCACGTCGAGGTGGCAGAGCACCTGGTGCTTGACGAGCTCGGGCGGTGTGTCGGCCATGGCGCAGTTCGGCATGACCTTGTCGAAGAAGCGCTTGAAGCCGGGCTGCGAGTAGCCGACGATGCGCTTGCCGCCCGAGAAGGCGGCGATGGCCGAGGCGCGCTCATTGCGATGAAAGTTGATGACGAGGTCGAAGTGGCGCGCGCGGATCTTCCGGATGAAGCGCACGAGGGCGAGGAGGCCCTTGTCCTTGCCGTGCTTGTCGATGAGGATGCACTCGTCGAGGTTCTCGTTGCAGCGCACGAGGTCGCCGAGCGGCTTGTCCGTCAAGAGCGCGATGTGCGCCTCGGGGTAGTTCGTCCGCAGCGTGCGCAGGGCCGGCGTCACGAGCATGAGGTCGCCGATGTGCATCGTGTTGATGACGAGGATATTCTTGTACATGAAAATTTCCTTCTTGCTAGACTACTTGGCTTCAGATGGTGACGGCGTTGAGTGCTGGCACGAGGGCCTTGAGCTTCGCTTCGACCTGCTCGGGCTTGATGACGGCCATGCAGTCGTGGCCGAGCGGGCAGGCGCGCTTCATGCACTCGCGGCAGTCGCGGTCGACGACGAGTAGGTTCTCCATCTGCCCGTAGGGGCCTGTGCGGCGCGGATATGTCGGCCCCATGAGCATGACGGTCTTAGCGCCGATGCCGACGGCGAGATGCGTCGGGCCCGTGTCGCCGCCGACGACGGCCGCCGACTGCTGGAAGAGATAGGCGAGTTGCTTGAAGTTGAGCTTGCCGACGAGGTCGATCGGCGGGATGTCCATCTTGGCCGCAATCTCGGCGGCCTTCTGCGTCTCGACGGGGCCGCTGCCGACGAGCACGGGGATGACGCCGTGGTTGTAGAGCCAGTCGCCGAGCATGGCAAAGTGCCCGTCCGGCCAGCATTTTGTCGGCCAGCTGGCACCGACGACGAGCACGGTGTAGGGATTCGCCATATTGGCGCCGGCCTGCGCGACGATCTGGCGCGTGAGCTGCTGCTCGCGCTCGGGCACGCGGATGGGCAGGCGCACTTCCTTGACCGCGCAGCCGATGGCGCGCGCCGTGTCGAGGTAGCGCTCGATGACGTGGTCGTGGCAGTGCGGGCCGATGACGGGCTTTGAGATGAGCTGGCTGCCCTCGCGCATGTTCCACATGCCGTACTTCTGCCCCTTCGGGGCCTTGGCGAGCGCGGCGACGGCCGCCGACTTGAAGAGGCCCTGCAGGTCGAGCACGATGTCGTAGTCGCGCGCCTGTATCTTCCTGCGCAGCGGCAGGAAATTCTGCAGGAAGCCCTTGACGCTGCGGAACTTCTTCTTCTCAAAGACGATGATCTCGTCGACGCAGGCGGCCATCGCGACGATGTCGTAGGCCGGCGGCTCGACGACCCAGGTCAGGTGGGCGTCGGGATACGTCTCCTTGATGGCGTAGCTCACGGGCAGTGCGTGGATGACGTCGCCGATGGAGCTCATCTTGACGATCAGGATATTCTTCACAGCTGGCTCATGCCTCCCCTTCCTGTTCCTGCAGTTGTTCAATCTTCTTGATGACGTTTGTCGTCGAGCGGCCGGCGACCATCTGGACGAACTCGACGCGGCCGCCGTAGCCCTGGACGATTTTGGCCTCGGGCAGCGTCTCGAGCGTGTAGTCACCGCCCTTGACGTAGACGTCGGGGCGGACCTTGGCGATGATGGTCTCGGCCGTCTTCTCGCCAAACAGCACGACGTAGTCGACGGCCTTGAGTGCGCCGACGACCTCGGCGCGGTCGAGCTCGCCGTTGATGGGGCGCGCGGGGCCCTTGTTGCCGCGCACGGATGCATCCGTGTTGAGGCCGAGCACGAGGCAGTCGCCGAAGGAGCGCGCCTTCTCGAGGTAGCGCACGTGGCCGGCGTGCAGGATGTCGAAGCAGCCGTTCGTGAAGACGATCTTCTGACCGGCACGGTGCAGGATCTCGCAGAGTCGCTCGATATCATTGGGGTCAATCAGCATGGTATTCCCTCACTTTGACGGATATTCCGGGTGTTGTTTCTCGATGGCCTCGGCGAGCTCGCGCACGGAGACGGTGCTCGTGCCGAGCTTGCGCACGGCGATGCCGCTCGCGATGTTGCTGAGGCGCGCAGCCGTGGTCGGCGCGATGCCGGCGGCGAGCGCAAGAATGACGGCCGCGACGCAGGTGTCGCCGGCGCCGGAGACGTCGAAGACCTCGCTCTTGTCGGAGACGGGGATCTCGTGGACGGCGCCGTGCTCGACGAGGACCATGCCGAGCTCGCCGCGCGTCACGAGGACGCCTTTAGCCGCGAGCTCCTGACGGAGTTCCTCTGCCGCCCTGACGATGTCCTCCGTCGTCACAAGCTTGCGGCCCATGGCCGCAGCAATCTCGGCGTCGTTCTGCTTGACGTAGCCGATGCCGTGGAAGCGGCGGACGGCGTAGCGCGAGTCGACAATGCTCGGGATATCGTGTGCGCGGCAGTAGTCGATGAGCAGGGACTGAAGCCCTTCGGTGACCGTGCCGGAGCCGTAGTCGCTGATGACGACGCCCTCAACGGTCGGCAGGACGGACTCGATGTAGGCGCGCAGCTCCGCCTCGACGGCCGGGGCCATCAGCGCCTTGCTCTCCCTGTCGATGCGCACAATCTGCTGGCTGACCGTCGCGCGGCCGCCCGCAATGATGCGCGTCTTGGAGATGGTCGGCCGCGAATCGTCGGCGATAAGGCCGCGGACGTCGGCACCGTTCTTCGCGAGAATAGCGCGCAGTCCGTCGGCGCTCTCATCGCTGCCGACGAGTCCGACGGCATGGACCTTGCCGCCGAGCGTCGCGATGTTGTTGACGACATTGGCCGCGCCGCCCGCGACGACTTTCTCGCCGGCCTGCTCGAGCACGAGCACCGGGGCCTCGCGCGAGATGCGCGAGATGCGGCCGTCGAGGTAGATGTCGGCGACCATATCGCCGATGACGAGGATGCTCCTGCCCTGCATGCCGGACAGGGCCTTATTGTATTCCTGCTGCAATGCCTTCATCCTTTCTCTTTGTTTACCTGCCCTGCATCAGATCGGCAGGAAGCGCCACTTGACCTTCCAGGTCTTGTCGCGTCCCTCGTAGTGCAGGATGACCTGCGAGCAGTGCATGTCGTGGAACCAGTAGTAGTCGAACTTGCGCCAAGTACGATTATCGGCATCGTACTTCGAGCCAAAGGCCACGCGGTTGTTCTCGTCGATGCGGTAGCTGAAGCCGGCCTCTACTTTGCGCGAGTAGGTATCGTTGTCGAAGTCGAATGGCGAGTTCTCGCGGTTGTTCTTCTGGTAGCGGTAGGCGCCGTAACCCGACCAGCGGTCGTCGAAGTCCTTCGTCAGCGTCGCATCGTAGTTGAGGCCGTTGTAATGGGCATTGTTGTACGACTCATGCGTGACCTCGTAGCTCGTGCTGAGGTTGAGCTTCCAACCCTCGAAGCGGATGGGGTCGTAGCTGAGGCCCACGTTGTACATCTTGTGGTTACTCTTGACCTCGCCCTGCTTCCAGCGGCCGTACTCGCCGTTGACGCTGTAGTGGAACGGCGAATTGCCGATGCGCGCCGTGTGGCCGACGAGCAGGGACGGCTGCTTCTTGATCCAGTTGTCGTCGCTGTCGTCAAAGTAGCCCTGCGTCACGCGCGCGTAGTTGCCGGCATTGGCCCAGCCCACGTTGAACTCATTGCGCCAGTCCTTCTTCGTCGTGTAGACGATCTTGGCGTTGGCGTCGACATGCTTGGCAATCGGCTGCTTGAGGTTCTGGCGGACCCAGAGGCCGTTCGTCTTGTCGTAGCCGAAACGCGGGAACCAGTCGGAGACGGTCGTGTCCTTCTTGAGGTTGACCTCATACTTCGACTTCGAGAGGAAGGTCATGCCCTTGATCTTGAAGCGGACGTTGTGCATGACCATCTTGTCATCGGGGTAAATCTCGATCTTGCGCGCGTAGAGGCTGTAGTCCGGGTTGATGGCGCTGCACTTCGTCTTCGTGCCGTCGTAGACGACGATCTTGTCGGGGTAGAACTCGAATTTCTTGCCCGTCATGTAGTTCTCGGCGACCTTGCCCTTGGCGCTCTCCATCGTGCCCGTGCGCGTGCGGTAGTTGTAGTTCGTCTCGAAGCCATCGAGCATGACCTCGGTCTGGCCCGGCGTGAACTGCAGCATGTGGCCCTTGCCCGGGATGTGGATGCGCTGGTCGATGGTGTTGCCGTCGACGTTCTCGCCCTCGAAGCGGTGCTGGTCGAGCTGCGTGACCTTGACCTTGCCCTTGGCCGTGAAGTCGCCCGTCACCTGGTTCCACGTGAGGTCATCGCCCTCGAAGGCGACCGGTGCGGCCTTCGTCGGGTCGATCGGGTAGCGCAGGTGCTTGCTCATCTCCTCGGTGTCGGCCTTGAGCTGCTCCTTCTCGGGGTTCGGCTTCTGGGCGCGCGCGGCGCGGTGCTCGTTCTCAAGGTAATCAAGCAGGCCCAGACTCGTATCGGAATCGGAATGATACGTCGCAGCGCTCGCCGTGCCCGCCGCTGCCGGCAGGATGAGGGCCGTGACCATCAGACCTGATAAAATCTTCGTTGCTGATTTCATCCAGTAAAATCTCCATTCTATAGGTATAAAGACTGCTACCTTTTATAGTACATCATCGCCGCGATGAGCGCAAATCTTATGGCTTCTCAGCGGTCTCCACGGTATCCTGAAGCGTCTCATTGAGGCTGCCCGTGCGGTAGCCGAGCAGGTCGAGCGCCGTGTAGGCAAAGCCGATGTGCTTGAAATAGGCTGCCGTCTCTTCGCGCAGCCCCTTCTCGAGGAAGCGCGGGATGTCTTCGGGCACGAGCTCGATGCGCGCGACCGCACCATGCGCGCGCACGCGCAGCTGGCGGAAGCCCTTCGCCATGAGGAATTCCTCGGCGCGGTTGACGCGCGCAAGCCCCTCCGGCGTCAGCGCTGTGCCGTACGGGAAGCGCGAGGCCAGGCAGGCAAACGACGGCTTGTCCCAGGTCGGCAGGCCGAGCGCCTTGGAGAGCGCGCGGATGTCAGTCTTGCGCATACCAGCCTCGTGCAGTGGGCTCACGATGGCGAGTTCCTTGAGGGCCCTGTGCCCTGGGCGGTAGTCGCCGTCATCGTCGAGGTTCGAGCCGTCGACGACGGCCGCGAGCCCCCGCTCCGCCGCGAGCTCCTTCATGTGCGCGAACAGCGCGTGCTTGCAGTAGTAGCAGCGGTCCTCGGGGTTCTCCTCGACATGCGGCACCGTGAGGATCGGGAACGGCACCGTATGATGCTCGATGCCCTCCTTCTTGCAGAATGCTTTGGCGTCATCGACGTCACGCTGCGGCACAAAGTCAGAAGCCGCGGTGAATGCGACGGCTCTGTCGCCGAGCACGTCGTGCGCGACTTTGACGAGGAACGTCGAGTCGACGCCGCTCGAGAAGGCCACGGCGACGCTGCCGAGCTGCTGCAGGATGGATTGCAGCTTCTCGTATTTCTGGCGAAGCGGCTCAGGGAAAGAATTTATAGAGGTCATGGGAATCACCTTTCTTTTGGGGAACAATTACGCCTGCGGCTTCAACAGGCCGTTCTGGTAGGCGAGCAGCAGGTTGTAGAGGTCTGTGATCTCGTCCTGGATGACGCGGCCCTGGTCGGTGTCGCCGACGGTGTTGTGGCACGACTGCAGCTCGATTGTCTCAGAGACGGACTCGATGTCGTGGTTGGCCTTGAGCGCCTCGCGGACGTCGGCAATGCGCTGGTGCTCGAGCAGGCGCAGGCCGCGCGAATTCGAGATCAGTGTGTAGCCGGAGATGCCCGTCTTCTTGTGATAGGCGCGGCAGAAGCCGCCGTCGATAATGATGGCGCGGCCGCCGGCCTTGACGGGGCTCTCGCCCTTCCTGACCTTGACGGGCACGTGGCCGTTGATGATGTGGCCGCGCTTCGGATCGAGGCCGAACTCCTGCAGGACATGCTCGCAGCAGTCGACCGTGTCGATGTAACGGTAGTACGGGTCGGACGGCTCCTTCCAGGTGCTCTCGTCGGCAATCAGTGCGCGCTCGAATGTCTTGAACTCGCGGCCCGACGTCGGCGAGAGCCTGCCGCACCAGAGGAAGTACATGAAGTCGAGGGCACGCGGCGTGCCGTGCAGCCAGGCCTCGCGTGCGCGCTGCTCGCAGAAGTCGAACCAGCCACGGCCGCGGTACTCCTTGCCCTCGAAGCGTATCGTGCGGAACGTGCCGTCTTCGTTCAGAGGCACGCAGCCGTGGAACAGCAGGTTGCCGTTGCAACAGGTGTAGAGATTGCCCTTCTGGTAGAGGTAGTCGACGTGGCGGCGCAGGACGGCGCTCTCCGTGAAGTAGGAGCGCAGGTCCTCGATGATCTCCTGCTCCTTCGCGGTCAGCTCGTAGACGTCCGCCTCCGTGCAGGACTCGTCGATTGTCGGGAAGTAGGCGCTCTCGAGCTCGTAGCGCCGGCCGTCGCCGAGCCGCGCGTACGAGGAGCGGAAGTCGATCTGGTGGAGCAGCCGGCGGCTCTCCATCTGGAAGTCGGGATTGCGCGCGATGAGCTGGCCCTCGAGCTTGAACATCATGATGGTGATGGCGCGCTCCGCGGCCTTCAAGGGGGCCTCGTCGGGGTAGATATGCGAGGCGAACGTCGTCAGTGGCCGCAGGCTGATGCCGTAGCCGCGCTCGAGCACGTCGGTATTCTGGTAGCGCAGGGAGTTGCGCACGACGGTCGCGATGCAGGCCTCGCTGCCGAGCGCCGCGCCCATCCAGAGCACATCGTGGTTGCCCCACTGGATGTCGACAGAGGGATGCTCCATGAGCAGGTTGAGGATGGCGTCGGGCCGGTTGCCGCGGTCGAAGAAGTCGCCGACGATGTGGAGCCGGTCGACGGCCAGCCGCTTGATCAGCACGGTAAACGCCTCGATGAAGTCGGCACCGCTGTCGATCTGCACGATGGTGTTGAGGAGCTTCTTGAGGTAGATGAACTGCGCCTGGTCGGCCTCGGGGTGCGTGTTCATGAGCTCGACGATGATCGAGGCGTACCGGTCGGGGATGAAGCCGCTGACCTTCGAGGCCGGGTACTTGTAGCTCATGAGCTTGGCGAGCTCGAGCAGCCGCCCGAGGTTCTCGCGGTACCACGACGGCGTCGCGCGCCGCTCCGCGCGCATCTGGTCGATCTTCTCCTTCGGGTAGTAGATCAGCGTGCAGAACTCGGCCTTCTCTTCCTCCGTCAGCCGCACGCCGAAGACGTAGTCGACCTTCTCGCGGATGACGCCGGAACAGTTGTTGAGGATGTGGAAGAACGAAGCGTACTCGCCGTGCAGGTCGCTCATGAAGTGCTCGATGCCCTTCGGCAGCGAGAGGTACGACTGCAGGTAGATGAGCTTCTCATAAACAGCTTCCTTCGTCGGGTACTTCTCGGCCATGAGGCGCAGGATCTTGCTTGTCTTTTTCTTGCTTGTGCGATAATCCGTCATATTGACTCCCCTTCCCTAACCTATCCCCTGAATCTCTGATCTCTCAACTTATCAGCTCAAGAACGAAAAATGCGTGCGCAGGCCGTAGCAGAGCAGCACGGCCGCTATCGTGAAAAGGTATTCCGGCACGGAACCGACCTTGAAGAGCCGGATGCCGACTTTGTGGTACGGCGTCAAGAGCGGCACCTTGCCACAGACGGCGTCCTCGGCGATGTGCAAGAGAGCGCCGATGCAGATGTAGATGCCGATTGTCGTGAGGTCGGCCGTCGGCAGCGCCGTGAGCTGCCCCTCCTCGAGCCTGCTCAGGAAGAAGATGAGCCCGAGGTAGAGTATCGGCCAGTGCGACCAGCCGCGGTGGCGGCTGCGCCAGCTCCAGTAGTTGCCCGCGTGCGGGCTGCCCTCGACCTTGTCGGGAAAGATTGCCCCCGCCATGCTGTAGATTGTCAGCAGCATGTCGTCCGTAGCCGCGTAGACAATGACGCCCGTCAAGACCTGATGGTTGACCCATTTCATAGAAAGCATTTCCTCCAAAGCACAGAATTCTACCTTCTATTCTATCAGATATTCCGGGGAAAACATATGACGGTTGGTGTTTTTTTGGACGCGCGCCACGTCATATAGTATACTATAAGGTAACGGTACAGACTGAACGATAAACGATAATCGTATATGCTGAATCTATTGACTGGAAAGGACTCTGACCAGATGGATGATTATACTTGGGAAAAAACGATACGCAAGCGCCGCGTGCGGCGGCGCCGCCAGGCCCTGCTAGTCCTGATCCTCGTGATCCTCGCGCTCGGCGCCTTCTTTGGCTGGCATCTCTACGCACAGAAGCGCACGCCGGAGTACGCGCTCGAGCAGGCTGCGGTCGCTGTCCAGAAGAAGGACGCAGACCGCTTCCGCCACTACGTCAACCTCGACCTCGTGACCTCGCGCGGCTACGACGACCTGACGGCCGACCTGCTCTCTTACGACACGACGCTGACGGCGGTCAATAAGGCCGCCTACGAGAAGTTCTACATCACGGTCAAGCCGCAGCTCACGAGCGGCACGCAGGACACGATCCTGCGGCGCGTGAGCTCGGGCGAGTGGAGCCTGCCTGAGGGCACGGACATCCTCAAGGGCCGCCAGCTCGGCATCGACTACGAGCGCTTCCTCGCGCGCAGCCAGCTGCGCAACACCTCATTCGTCGGCATCGGCAAGGTCACCGAGGACGGCACGACGGCGACGGCGGAGATCGAGATCCGCGACGACTGGACGGGCACGAACTTCACGCTCGAGGCTGCGATGGAACAGGCGACGGACGGCCACTGGCAGGTCACCTACCTCAAGAACTACCGCGACTACCTCGACGCCGTCACGCCGCTGCACAACGAGGACATCGCCAAGTACAGCGAGGCGACGAAGAATATCGTCTCCTCCTACAACGAGAAGCTCGCCGCCTACAAGCTCCGCTTCAACGCGCTGAGCAAGACGAACTCCGGCACGTTCACGGCGGAGCAGAAGGCGGGCCTTGAAGCCCTGATCGAGCAGGAGGTCATCCCGACGCTCAAAGCGCGCCAGCAGGAGCTCGCGAGCGTCGAGGTGCCCGCCGGCGCCCGCTACCTCGCCGACCAGCGCCAGCGGGCCACAGAGCTGACGCTCGAGGCCTGGCAACACTTCCTCACAGGCATCAAGAACGATGATCCCGACGAGCTCGCGCTCGCCGAGACGCTCAACAAGCAGGAGCTCGCCGTCGACCTGCGCGTCGACGACATCATCCGCCACACGGCCATCAGCCGCAATATCCCGAATTTACCGTGACCTAATAAAAAAGGCCGCTCAAGCGAGCGGTCTTTTTTTATTGCATCATGGCCTCATGGCCTATGGATCTTGTACATCGCCGCGTACATCGTCGGCAGCACCAAGAGTGTCAGCACGGTGGCGACGAGCAGGCCGCTGGCGATGGCGACGGCCATCGGCCCCCAGAACGTGCTCGGCATCAGCGGCAGCATGCCGAGGATGGCCGCTGCGGCCGTCAGCATGATGGGCCGGAAGCGCAACACGGCAGAGTCGACGACGGCATCCCACGGCGTTTCGCCCGCCTCCAGATGCTTCTGGATCTGGTCGATGAGAATGACCGAGTTGCGGATGATCATGCCGGAGAGCGCCAAGACACCGAGGATGGCGACAAAGCCCATGGCCTTGTCGAGCACGAGCATGCCAATGGCCACGCCGATGATGCCGAGCGGCGCCGTCAGGATGGTCAGCAGCATGTCCTTGAAGCTCCGGAGCTGGAACATCAGGAGCGTCATGATCAGGAAGACCATGACCGGGATGGGCTTGACGAGGAAGCCCACCGACTTGTTGCTGTCCTCGAGCGTGCCGGCCTCCTCGATGGAGCAGCCGAGCGGCAGGCTCTCGCGCAGGTCCTTCGTCGCGTCATAGGCCTTCTTCGTCGCGTCGTTGGCCGTGCCCGTCTTGACGTCGGCGCTGACCGTGACGGTCGGCATGAGCCCGTAGCGCTTGATGAGCCCGTCCTCGCCATCGTACGAGATCTTGGCGATCTGGTCGAGCGTCACGTAGCCGGCCTGACCGAGGTAGATCGGCAGATCCTTGAGCTCGGCGATGTTCTCGCGGTCGACGGCGGCGAGGCGCAGCTCGATGTCGATCGTGCGGTCACCCGTGTAGAACTCCGCCGCCTTGGCGCCCGTGATCTCCGTGTAGAGCATCTGCGAGACGGCCTGCGTCGTCACGCCCATGCTGCGCAGCTTGTCCTGGTCGAGCTCGAGGTGAACGACCTTGCTCTTCTGGCCCCAGTCCATCTGGATGTTCGTGTTGTTGGGGTCCTCGGCGAGGATGTCGGCGACCTGCGCCGCCGTCTCCTTGGCCTGCTCGACCGTGTAGCCCGAGACGCGCAGCATGACGGGGTGGTCGGCCGGCGGGCCGGTCTGGATGAACTGGATGTTGCCGCTGACATCGGAGAATTCATCGGCAAAGGCAGCCTGCAGGTCCTTGGCCAGGGCCTCGCGGGCCGCCGTGTCCTTCGCGACGATGACGAACTGCGAGCAGTTGTCGGCCGAGGCCTTCGGGTCGACGGTCAGCACGAAGCGCGGCGCGTACTGGCCGACGTAGTACGAGTAATTCTCAAGCTTGTCCGACCGCTCTTGCAGGAAGTCCGACATGCGGTCGCAGACGGCCTGCGAGGCCGCCATCGACGAGCCCTCCGGCAACTTGAGCTCCACGAGGATCTCCGGCCGCAGCGACGGCGGGAAGAACTCCTGCTTGATGAACTTCATCATGAAGAGCGAGACGAAGAACACGCAGGCCGTCGCAATGAGGACGACCTTGCGGTGCGTCAGGAAGAACGTGAGCACCTTGCGGAAATACGTGTAGAAGCGGCTCTGATACGGGTCGATCTTGCCCGCCGCGTCCTTCTTGACCTCGACGCGGATCAGGTAGTAGCCGTAGAGCGGCGCGACCATGACCGAGACGATCCACGAGAGCAGGAGAGCCGTCGCGATGACGGGGAACAGGGCACTGCAGAACTCGCTGGCCATGCCCTTCGCAAAGGCAACGGGGATGAAGCCGCAGCAGGTAATCAGCGTGCCCGTCAGCATCGGCTTGGCCGTCGCGCGGAAGGCGTAGCAGGCCGCGTCGAAGCGGCTGTTGCCCATCTCGAGCTTGACGCTCATCATCTCGACGGCGATGATCGCATCGTCGACGAGCAGGCCGAGCGCGATAATCAGCGAGCCCAGCGAGACCTTGTGCAGGTCGATACCGACGGCGTACATGACGACGAAGACGCCACAGAGCACGAGTGGGATACAGCCCGCGACGACGAGGCCCGTGCGGAAGCCGAGCGAGAGGAAGCTCACGGCCAGCACGATGACGATGGCCTCGACGAGCGTCTTGACGAAGTCGTGGATGGACTCCGCGACGACGCTCGGCTGGTCGGAGACCTGGTGGATCTCAAGGCCGAGGGGCAGGTCCTGTTGGATTTTCCCGATTGTCCCCTTGAGGTCGTCACCGAGCTTCAAGATATTGCCGCCGTCCTCCATCGAGACGGCGATGCCGATGGCCGGCTCGCCGTTGTAGTACATCTTCGGCTCCGCCGGCTCCTCGTAGCGGCGCTCGACCTTGGCGATGTCGCCGAGCCGCAGGACCTTGCCGCCCGCGTTTATTGGCATCTGGCGGATGGCCTCGACGTCGTCGAACTGGCCCGTCACGCGCACGTAGACGTTGTCGGAATCCGTCTCGACCATGCCGGCCGGCGTCATATTGTTCTGCTGCGCGAGCGCATTCGAGATGACCTGCGGGCTGATGCCGAGCTCAGAGAGCTTGGCGCGGTCCATCTCGATGTAGACCTTCTCCTCCTGCTCGCCGATGAGCTCGACCTTCTGGACGCTCGGGATGTTGAGCAGCAGGCGCCGCGTCTTCTCGGCCTGCTGGCGCATCTCCTCGTAGGAGTAGCCATCGCCCGTCACGGCGTAGAGCGAGCCGTAGACGTCGTCAAAGCGGTCGTTGTAGTACGGGCCGTAGACGCCCTCTGGCAGCTCCGTCTTGACGTCCTCGCAGAGGTTGCGCACATCTTTCCAAGTGTCGCGCACCTTCGCCTTCTCGACCTCGTCGGAGAGCTCGACGTAGATGATGGTCTGGCCATCGCGCGTCTCACTCTTGATGTTGTCGAGGCCGCGCGTGTCTTGCAGCTTCTTCTCGAGCTTGTCCGTGACCTGCTCCTGCATCTCCTGCGCCGTCGCGCCCGGCCAGGCGGCCGAGACGACCATCTGGCGGATCGTGAACTGCGGGTCCTCCATGCGGCCGAGCTTGTTGTAGGCGAAGATGCCGCCGATGGCCGTCACGACGATGAAGTACCAGACGAGGACCTTGTTCTTCAGGGCGACTTCTGTCAGATTCCTCATTTGTCCGCCTCCGTCCGCACGGCCTGACCTTCACGGAGCTTGTGGACGCCGGCCGTCACGACGACATCCGTCGGCGCGAGGCCATGCACGAGCACCGTGTTGTCGCCGAAATTCTCAACTTCGACGCTCTTCAAGGCGACGGTGTCGTCATCCGTGACGACCCAGACCTCGGGCGCGTCGCCCGTCTGGTAGATGGCCGAGAGCGGCAGCACGGAGCCAGCCGAGCTGCTGCCATCTTCATGCGCCACCGCCACGCTGGCCGTCATGCCGAGCTGCATGCCCTCGGGCGGATTCGGTATGGAGACGCGCACTTTGTAGGTGCGCGAGGTGCTGTCTGCCATCGGCGCGACTTCGCGCACCGTGCCATTTACCTCCTGTGAGAGCGCCCAGAACGAGACCTTGACCGGCGTGCCGACCGCGACATCATCGATGCGGTTCTCCGGCACGGCGATCTCGACCTCGAGCTCGTCCGTCTGCACGAGCGTCATGACCGTCTGGCCGGCCGCGACGACCTGGCCTTCCTCGGCCTTGATCTCTGAAATGACGCCGTCGGCGCCAGCCGTCAGATTCGTGTAGCCGAGGGCGTTGTGGCCCTGCGCTGCTGTGGCGAGCGCCTGCTGGTACGTCGCGAAGGCCGCATCGTAGTTGGCCTGGTACTGGTCGAGCACCGAGGCCGCGACGGCATCCTCTTGGTAGAGCTCACTGTAGCGCGCGAGATTGCGCTGCGCGAGGTCGAGCTGAGCGCGGGCCTGTGCGACCTGCGCGTCGCCGGCATTCGACTGCTGCACGACGTCCTTCGCGTTGATGACCATCAAAGTGTCACCCGCGCGCACGCGGCTGCCCTCCTGCACATTGCGCGAGAGTATCTGGCCGCCGACCTGAAAGGCGAGATTTGTCTCATAGCGGCCGCGCACGGTGCCGGCATACGTGCCCGTATCCGCTTCCGTGCCGCTGCCGGCCTGCTGTGTCTTGACGAGCGGCGCCTTCTCGACGGTCGCAGCCTTCTGGCCGCAGCCAGCCGCCGCGAGCGCCATGATGAGCGCCATGATGAGCGCCAGTCCTTTGCGATTATTCTGCATGGTCATCCCCCTTTGCCGGTCCCAGCGGCTGATCTTCCGGGATATCGCGCGCGAGTTTGCGGATGTCCGCGCGGCAGGCCCTGTCGACGAGATGGTCAAAGCCCTTGACGATGGTCTCGACGTCCGCGGGCGCCATGTCGGCCACGAGGTAGTCGACCCAGCGCTGGATGACATTGCGCAGGTAGGCGTGCTGCTCCTTGCCGTATTCCGTCAGGTAGACGTGCTTGGCCCGCTTGTCGCGCGCATCCTGCTCGCGGTAGACGAGCCCCTTCTTCTCGAGCATCGTCATCGTGCGCGTCACGACGGCCTTGTCGAGGTAGAGCATCGTCGCGAGCTCATCCTGCCGCGCGCCCTCGTGGTCGTAGATGCGCAAGAGCATGACGTACTCCGAGTACGTCAGATGCAGCTTCTCGCACGCCTCGACGACGAAGATCTGCGAGCGGCGGTGCAACACCGAGAACCAGCGTCCTATGTTGATATACTCATCCATGAGTCATTCCTCCCAAAAACTGCCCTATCCCCTGGGCAGACACATACTAGCAGATTGTCCAGTTGATTTCATCAACTATGACTATGATAATTGTAGCATATTGTATCATCGTGTTCAATTAAAATGCGGCCAGGAATCTTCTCACTTCAGTCAGGAGAGGAATGGCCG
>ERZ772860.245-NODE-245-length-52104-cov-3.820669_pt1 | contig 52104 bp, 35 predicted proteins | sample MGYA00511342_ERZ772860 | MGnify/ENA primary metagenome ERZ772860 (study PRJEB29015, sample SAMEA2737665) | human gut metagenome | biome: human gut; feature: human-associated habitat; material: faeces | place: China | collected 2012 ... | reverse complement strand
GCGGCGCACCGCATCAGCAAGCGCGCCAAGATCGGCGACGTGGTCAGCGTCCCGGTCGAGACCAAGCAGTTCGGCCGCATCGCGGCGCAGGCTGCCAAGCAGGTCATCATTCAGGGCATCCGCGAGGCCGAGCGCGGCATGGTCTTCGACACGTTCTCGTCGAAGGAGCATGAGATCCTCACCGGTACGGTCCTGCGCATCGAGCCTGCGACCAACGACATGACCATCCGCATCGGCGGCGGCAACGACAAGACCGACGCCATGCTCTCCGCCTCCGAGCAGGTCCGCACGGAGTATTATCACGAGGGCGACCTCATCCGCGTCTACGTCGTGGAGGTCCGCCGGTCGACCAGAGGCCCGCAGGTCATCGTCTCCCGGACGCATCCGGGCCTGGTCAAGCGGCTCTTTGAGCTCGAGGTCCCGGAGATCGCTTCCGGCCTCGTGGAGATCAAATCTATCGCCCGTGAGGCGGGCTCGCGCACGAAGATCGCGGTCTTCGCCTCGCAGGACGGCATCGATCCGGTCGGCGCGTGCGTCGGCACCCGCGGCGCGAGAGTCGGCGCGGTCGTCAACGAGCTGCACGGCGAGAAGATGGACATCATCGTCTGGTCGGAGGACCCGGCGAAGTTCGTCGCCTCCGCCCTGTCTCCGGCGGACGTCAAGTCCGTCACGGTGCTGCCCGGCAGCACGAAGGCCTGCCGCGTGATCGTCCCGGACGATCAGCTCTCGCTCGCCATCGGCAAGGAAGGCCAGAACGCCCGCCTCGCCGCTAAGCTCACGGGCTGGAAGATCGACATCAAGAGCGAGTCGCAGGCCGCTGACGAAGAGCTCGACGCCAACATGAACGAGGTCGAGGTCACGGGCGATGCTGCCTTCACGGCTGAGGTTGAATGATGAAGATCAAGAAGATACCGCAGCGGATGTGCCTGGGCTGCCAGGAAAGCCGTCCGAAAAAAGAAATGGTGCGGATCGTGCGCAGCCCCGAGGGCGAGTTCTCCGTGGACTTCACGGGCAAGAAGCCTGGGCGCGGCGCCTACATCTGCCACAAGCGCGAATGCTTCGACAAGGCCAAGAAGAGTCACGGCCTCGAGCGTTCGTTCAAGTCGCCAATCGACGCTGCCGTCTACGATCTCCTCGAGCGCGAGCTGTTCGAGGACAAGACTGAGGGCTGAGTCATGGCGCATACCCAAGAAGAGCGCATCACAAACCTCCTGAGCATGGCCCAGCGGGCGCGCCGCATCGTGTCGGGCGCCTTTGCCGTGGAGCAGGCTCTGAAGGGCCGCGAGGCCGTACTCGTCTTCGTGGCGGCGGATGCCTCAGATGAAACAAAGAAAGATTACACGATCCTAGCGGATCGATACAAGGTTCCCTACCTTGAGGGGCTCGACCGGGAAACGCTCGGCCAGTGCCTCGGCAAGGAGTACCGCGCTGTCGCGGCCCTGACCGATAAGGGGTTCGCGAAGAAGCTGCGCGAGCTGATGAAGGAGCCATGAGTATGAAATAATAACCGGGGGTGGATTAATGTCCAAATACAGAGTTTACGAGCTCGCGAAAGAGTTCAATACGGATAGCAAAGTCATTCTGGATATCCTCAAGCGCAATAAGTTCAAAGCTGCCAACAATTTCTCGAGCGTCGGCGAAGAAGAGCGCACGGCCATCAAGAATTCGCTGAGCAACAAGGGCGCTAAGCCGCAGGCAAAGGCTCCGGCAGCACCGGCTGCGCAGAAGCCGGCCGCAAAGCCGGCAGAAAAGCGTGCCGAGAAGCCGCAGGCTGGCAAGCAGAACCACGGCAACAGCGGCAGCAACGGCAATAACGGCCGCAATGAGCGTAACGAGCGCCGCAGCGATGCGGGCCGCAATAACGGCAACGGCAATCATAATGGTGGCAACCGCGCCGCTTCGGGCAGCAACCGCCCGAGCCACAGCAACGGCGGCAATAGCGGCAATAACGGCGGCAACCGCAACAGCAATGGCGGTGGCAACAATAACCGCGGCGGCAACCGCAACGACCGCCGCAACGGCAGCCGCAACGAGCGCGGCGGCCGCAATGACCGTAACAACCGCTTCGGCAGCAAGAACGACCGCAACCGCAGGGGCCGCAACAACAAGCGCGGCGGCCAGCAGGCACCGAAGGTCGAAATCGCGCATCCGAAGCACATCAAGCTGCCGGAGACGATTGCCGTCAAGGACCTCGCGTCCAAGATGAGCTACACGGCTGCGGAAGTCGTCAAGAAGCTCTTCATGATGGGCGTCATGGCGACGATCAACCAGGAAATCGACTTTGATACGGCCGCCCTCGTGGCTTCGGAATTCGGCGTGACGTGCGAAGAGCTGCCGCCAGAGGTCGACCCGACGGAGATCCCGGAGATCGAGGACGATCCGAAGACGCTGAAGCTCCGCCCGCCTGTCGTCACGGTCATGGGCCATGTCGACCACGGCAAGACGTCGCTGCTCGACTGCATCCGCAACACGCATGTCCAGACGCATGAGGCCGGCGGCATCACGCAGCACATCGGTGCTTATCAGGTCAACTGCAAGGGCAAGAAAATCGTCTTCCTCGACACGCCGGGCCATGAGGCATTCACGGCCATGCGTGCGCGCGGCGCCCAGATCACGGATATCGCAATCCTCGTCGTCGCCGCAGATGACGGCGTCATGCCGCAGACCATTGAGGCTATCCACCATGCGAAGTCGGCAGGCGTGCCGATCATCGTCGCGATCAACAAGATTGATAAGCCGGGCGCCAACCCGGACCGCGTCAAGCAGGAGCTCATGGAGCAGGGCCTCGTGCCGGAGGAATACGGCGGAGACACGATCATGGTCCCGGTCTCGGCTAAGAAGCAGATCGGCATCGATGACCTCCTCGAGATGGTCCTGCTCGTCGCCGAAGTCAAGGAGCTCAAGGCCAACCCGAACCGCGATGCGCGCGGCGTCATCGTCGAGGCCAAGCTCGACAAGGGCCGCGGCCCTGTCGCGACGGTCCTCGTCCAGAACGGCACGCTGCGCATCGGCGACTCCGTCGTCTGCGGCACGACGTACGGCAAGGTCCGCGCCATGGTCAACGACCGCGGCGAGAACGTCAAGAAGGCCGGCCCGTCCGTACCGGTTGAGATCCTCGGCCTCAACGACGTGCCGGAAGCTGGCGACATCCTCGCCGTGCTCGAGGAGAAGCAGGCCCGCTCCATCGCCGAGGCCCGCATCGAGCGCCAGCGCAACAACCTCATCAAGAGCAAGAAGGTCTCGCTCGACGACCTCTTCCACCAGATTCAGGAAGGCGACATCAAGGACCTCAACATCGTCATCAAGGCCGATGTACAGGGCTCTGTCGAGGCGCTCTCGAGCTCGCTTTTGAAGCTCAACAAGAACGACGAGGTCCGCGTCTCCATCGTCCATTCGGGCGTCGGCGCCGTCAACGAGTCGGATGTCATGCTGGCATCGGCTTCGAACGCGCTGATCATCGCCTTCAACGTCCGCCCGGATGCCAATGCGCGCAAGCTCGCCGACACCGAGAACATCGATATCCGCACGTACCGCGTCATCTACGATGCCATCAACGACGTCAAGGATGCCATGAGCGGCATGCTCAAGCCGAAGTACAAGGAAGTCATCCAGGGCCGCGTCGAGATCCGTCAGGTCATGAAGTTCTCGAAGGCGCTCGTCGCTGGTTCCTACGTGCTCGAAGGCAAGATCTGCAACAACTCCAAGATTCGCATCATCCGCGACAACATCGAGATCTTCGACGGCGAGATCGACTCGCTGCGCCGCTTCAAGGATGAGGTCAAGGAAGTCAACGCAGGCTACGAGTGCGGCATCTCGATCGTCGACTTCCGCGACTTCAAGGAAGGCGACATCATCGAGGCCTACACGATGGAGGAGATCGCGACGACGATCGCCGACGCCAACAAGGCTGCCGCCAAGAAGCGCGAAGAAGAGGCCAAGGCCGCTGCTGCCAAGGCAAAAGAGAACGCCAAGGACTGAACCGCGGCGCATCGCAATAGAGCAATAGAAACGATACGATAAATAGAAGATGAATCAGAAAAGGAGGGAATGCCATGAGCCAGCTCCGGGTAGAGAAGGTCCAGGAGCTCATGAAGCAGGAGATCTCGGAGATCATCCTGCGTGAGCTCAAGGACCCGCGCATCGGCTTCGTGACGGTCACGTCCGTCGAATGCACGGGCGACCTGCGCGAGGCCAAGATCTACGTGAGCCTCATGGGCAGTGAGCAGCAGGTGAAAGACTGCTGGGCAGGACTTCAGAGTTCGCTCGGCTTCATCCGCCGCGAGATCGGCAAGAGGATCCGCCTGCGCTTCACGCCTGAGCTTTCCTTCGTCGTGGACAAATCCCTCGACTACAGCGCACACATCCAGGAGCTGCTGCTGAAGATCGAGGCCGAGGACAAGGCGAAGAAGGCTCCAGAGACCGATAACGTTAAGAAAGAAGAACATTGACATGATAGTGACATTGAGTGAAACAGCAGCCATCCTGTCGAGCGCTCAGCGGATCGTCATCACAGCCCATCAGAATCCCGACGGCGACGCCATCGGGTCCTCGCTCGGGCTCATGCACATCCTGCGCTCGCTCGGCAAGGAAGCTTCCGTTCTGCTCGATGATGATATCCCGGCCATCTTTTCGGTGCTGCCGGGATATGATATTATTGGGAGACCCGACGAGGAAAAGCCTGTAGAGGCCGACCTGCTCGTCGTGCTCGACACGGCGACGGACCGCACGGGCTGCGCCATGAAGGCCGTCCACGCGGCGCATCTCCTCAATATCGATCATCATCAGACGAACGACGGCTCGGCAGAATACAGTTATATCGCAGCGACGCGCGCGGCGACGGCTGAGATCATCTACGACCTCATGCAGGAGCTGCCCGTGACGCTCAACAGGGAAATGGCCATGTGCATCTACACGGGCCTCGCGACAGATTCGGGCTTCTTCCGCTTCTCGAACACGACGTCGCACACGATGCGCGCCGCAGCAGACCTCCTCGACCACGGCGTCGAGCCGAACGTCATCTCGGAGGCGCTCGAGCAGAAGCCGTACCAGACCGTCCGCGATATCGGCGAGGCCATCGAGCGCGCTGAGCTCTTCGCTGACGGCCATGCGGCCGGCATCTTCCTCGACTTGGAGACGACGGCGCGCATGAAGTCGACAGAGTCCTTCATCGGCATGATCCGCGTCATCGAGGGCGTCGACATCGCCGTCGTCCTCAAGACGAAGGAGGAGGGCATCTGCCGCGTCAGCATGCGCTCCAAAGGCCTCGACGTCAGCGCGATTGCCGTGCAGTTTGGCGGCGGCGGCCACACGCGCGCGGCCGGCTGCACGCTCGCGATGCCATTCGAGGAAGCCAAGCGCACGATCTGCGAGGCCATCTCGAAGGCCATCCGCGCCTACCATAGCCAGGGGGAGAAGTGATGCCAATGGATGGATTCCTCAACATCCTCAAGCCGCCCGGCATGTCCTCGCACGACGTCATCGGCGCCGTGCGCAAGGTGCTGCACATGAAGCGCGTCGGCCATGCCGGCACGCTCGACCCAGCGGCAGCCGGCGTGCTGCCGATTGCCGTCGGTCAGGCCGCCCGACTCATCGAATACCTCGAGCTCGCCGACAAGACGTACCGCGCGGAGCTGACCTTCGGCTTTGCGACGGACAGCGGCGATGATACGGGGGAGATTACCGAAGAGGTCACGGACTTCACCATGCCCTCGCAGCAGGCCATCGAGCATGCGCTCTTGGGCTTCACGGGCAAGATCCGGCAGACGCCGCCGGCGCACTCCGCCATCAAGATCGGCGGCAAGCGCGCCTGCGACCTCCTGCGCGAGGGCAAGGAAGTCGAGATTCCCTCGCGCGAGGTCACGATCCATGCGCTCGACCTCGTCGCCTACCATCCCGAGGAGAAGAAGATCCTCCTCGATGTCCAGTGCTCGAAGGGTACCTACATCAGGAGCCTCTGCCTCGACATCGGGGCGGCCCTCGGCCTGCCCGCGACGATGAGCTTCCTTGTGCGCAGCCGCGTCGGCGACTTCGCGCTCGCGGACGCGCTGACGCTTGAAGAGCTCAGTGAGGCGGGGGAGCGCGCCATCTTAGAGCCCGCGCATTTCCTCAGTCACCTCGAGCGCTATGACCTCGACCCGCGCCGCGAGAAGCCGTTCTGCAACGGCCTTGGCACGGGCGAGCGGCGCCATGTGCCCGAGAAGGACATCCTGCGCGTCTACAGCGCGGGCCGCTTCCTCGGCATCGGCCGCTACGACCGCCGGAGCCAGGAAGTCATCCCGGCCAAGGTCGTCTGCCGCGAGCCTGCGACGAAGAACTGAGAGGGGAGCATTATGCAGTTTTATTCAAGACTCACCACGCTGCGCGACGATTACCCGCGGCTCGTCATTGCGCTCGGTATGTTCGACGGGGTCCACCGCGGCCACCGCAGCATCATAAGCCGCGCCGTCGAGCTCGCACACGAGATTGGCGGCACGAGCATGGTCTTCACCTTCAGCAACCATCCGCTCGCCGTCCTCGCGCCGCAGGCCGTGCCGCTGCAGATCAGCAACAACGCGCTGCGCCGCCAGCTCATCGAGGCGCTCGGCGTCGACGTGCTCATGGCCATCCCGTTCACGAAGGACCTCGCGCGCCGTACGCCGGAGGACTTCCTCGCGCTCTTGCGCGATTCCTTTGCGCCGCGCATCCTCGTCACGGGGCCGAACTACACCTTCGGCAGCCGCGGCAAGGGCACGCACCGGCTCTTACAGCGCGTGGGCAGTGATTACGGCTTCCGCGCGGAGATTTGCCCGGCCGTCCAGCTCGGCGGCCGGCCCGTCAGCAGCACGCGCATCCGCGCCCTGATCGCCGAGGGGGACCTCGCCGCAGCCGAGGCGTGCCTCGGCCGCCCGTTCACCGTGCTCGACCGCGTCATCCACGGCGACAGGCGCGGCCGCACGCTGGGCTTCCCGACGGCCAACCTCGCCATCCCCGACGCCCAGGTCATGCTGCCGAACGGCGTCTACGCCGCGACGGCCCATTATGGCGGCAGGGACTTTGCCGCACTCGCCAACATCGGCAACAACCCGACGTTTGAGGGCTGCAACCGCCGCATCGAGGTCAACATCCAGGACTTTTCCGAAGACATCTACGACCGTCTGCTCGAGGTGCGTTTCCTGCAGAAGATCCGCAATGAAGAGAAGTTCGCCTCGGTCGATGCCCTGATCGCGCAGATGCACAAGGACCGCGAGCGTGCCAAAGAAATCTGGCGCAATTGCTTTACAAGCGATTGACGACTGTGATATACTATTGAAAGTGCCAAGTGGCAAACCTCAGCCCAGATTGCGAAGAACTCCGACGTATTCTTGGCTGATGGAGATTGAACAACAAACAGGAGGAATTCAACAAATGCTGACTCAGGAAGCAAAACAGGAAATCATGCAGAAGTATGCCGTTCACGAGGGTGATACGGGTTCGCCGGAAGTACAGATCGCTGTTCTCTCCGCACGTATCGACTATCTGACGGAGCATCTCAAGCAGCACAAGAAGGATCATCATTCCCGTCGCGGTCTGCTGAAGATGGTCGGCCATCGCCGTCGTCTGCTCAGCTACCTCTACAAGACGGATATTGAGCGTTATCGTTCGATTATCGCAAAGCTTGGTCTGCGTTCCACGGTTGAGCGCTGATTGCTGGCGAGCGATCCTGAAGCGGAAAGCGGGAGCAATCCCGCTTTTTTTTCTGGAAAAATAGAGATATACAAGAGATATAGAGGAATTGAGATTCAAGATCCAAGGAGGTACATATGAATCGCTTTGAGATGGAACTCGCAGGCCGCCCGCTCGTCATCGAGAACGGACAGCTCGCGAAGCAGGCCAATGGCGCCGTCCTCGTGCGCTATGGCGATACCGTCGTGCTCGTCACGGCCACGGCCTCGGCTGAGCCGCGCGAAGGCGTCGACTTCTTCCCGCTGACGGTCGACTACGAAGAGAAGATGTATGCGGCAGGCAAGATCCCGGGAGGCTTCATCAAGCGCGAGGGACGCCCGTCGAGCGACGCCATCCTCTGCGCGCGCCTGATTGACCGCCCAATCCGCCCGCTGTTCCCGAAAGGCTTCCGCAACGACGTCCAGATCGTCGCGACCGTCCTCTCCGTCGAGCAGGACAACGCGCCGGAGCTCGCCGCCATGATTGGCGCATCGTGCGCCCTGACCGTCTCCGACATCCCGTTCATGGGACCGATTGCGGGCGTGCGCGTCGGCCGCGTCAACGATGAGTTTGTCATCAACCCGACCGAAGAGCAGCGCAAGGTCTCGACGCTGAACCTCACCGTCGCCGGCTCCCACGATGCCGTCATGATGGTTGAGGCCGGCGCCAACGAGCTGCCGGAAGACGTCATCCTCGACGCCATCCTGTTCGGCCACGAGGAAATCAAGCGCCTCGTCGAGTTCCAGCAGGGCATCCAGGCCGACTGCGGCAAGGAGAAGCGCGAGCCGAAGCTCTTCCTCGTCCCGCACGAGATGGAGGAGGCCATCCGCGACTACGCCAAGGACCGCCTCGACGCCGCCGTGCGCAACCCGGACAAGCTCGACCGCGACGCCCACATCGCCGAGGTCACGACCGACACGATGGAGCACTTCCTCGAGCTCTACCCGGAGATGGACAAAGAGATCGCCATCGCCATCCACGACCTCGAGAAGTCCGTCGTGCGTCACATGATCACGCATGAGAAGATCCGCCCGGACGGCCGCGAAGTCGAAGAAGTCCGCCCGGTATCGTGCGAAGTCGGCCTGCTGCCGCGCACGCATGGCTCCGGCCTCTTCACGCGTGGCCAGACTCAGATCCTCACGGTCACGACGCTCGGCTCCCTCGGCGACGAGCAGGTCATCGACGGCCTCGGACCCGAGACGACGAAGCACTACATCCATCACTACAACTTCCCGGGTTACAGCGTCGGCGAAGCCCGCCCGATGCGCAGCCCGGGCCGCCGCGAGATCGGCCACGGCGCCCTTGCCGAGCGCGCCCTCGTGCCGGTCATCCCGTCCATCGAGGAGTTCCCGTACACGATCCGCCTCGTCTCCGAGGTCCTCGAGTCCAACGGCTCGAGCTCCATGGGCTCCGTCTGCGGCAGCACCCTCTCGCTGATGAACGCCGGCGTGCCCATCAAGCGCCCCGTCTCCGGCGTCGCCATGGGCCTCGTCAAAGAAGGGGATAAGTACACGATCCTCACGGATATCCAGGGCATGGAAGACGCCCTCGGCGACATGGACTTCAAGGTCGCCGGCACGACCGAAGGCATCACCGCCATCCAGATGGACATCAAGGTCGACGGCCTCTCCCGCGAGATCCTGTCCGCCGCCCTGCAGCAGGCCAAGCGCGGCCGCGCCTTCATCCTCGGCAAGATGCTCGAGTGCATCGACAAGCCGGCCGCTGAGCTCTCCCCGTACGCACCGCGCGTCGAGACCATCAAGATCAAGGTCGACAAGATCCGCGACGTCATCGGCTCCGGCGGCAAAGTCGTCAAGAAGATCATCGACGAGACCGGTGTTGACATCGACATCCACGAAGACGGCAACATCTTCATCACCTCCAGCGATGCCGAGGGCATGAAGAAAGCCAAGCAGATGATCGAGGACATCGTGCGCGAAGTCGAAGTCGGTGAGATCTACACCGGCCGCGTCACCCGCCTGATGAAATTCGGCGCCTTCGTCGAAGTCCTGCCGGGTAAAGAAGGCCTCTGCCACATCTCCCAGCTCGCCAACCACCGCGTCGAGAAAGTCGAAGACGTCGTCCAGGTCGGCGACCAGCTCCAGGTCAAAGTTGTCGAGATCGACGACAAAGGCCGCATCAACCTCAGCCACAAAGCCGTGCTCTAAGCACGTCATAAAAAAGCTTCCCCTCTCAATCGAGAAGGGAAGCCTTTTTTACTTTTTATACATCTTGTTGAGCGGGTTCTCCTTGAAGATATTGCCCTGCTCGATATACCGGTGCACCATCTTCTCCGAATGGTGCCGTGTCTGCCGCATGATCGTCAGCGCATCGACATCGTGCTGCGCCGCGCTCGTCGCAAAGCCCCTGCGCAGGCTGTGGCCTGCGAAGCTCGCCGGGTTGAAGCCTGCAAGTGCCGCGTACTTCTTCACGATCAGCGCCACCGACTTGTCCGTGAGCTGCGAGTCCCGGAGCGAATGGCTGCGCGTGAACGGCCGGAAAAGAGGCCCCGTGTGGATGTCCGCGGCTTGCAGCCACGCCTGCACCGCGCGCACCGCGCAGACCTCCGGGTCCGGCGCGTACGGAACCGCGATCTCCGTGCCACGCCCGAGCTGGTCGCTCTTCGACTGCGGCACGAGGATGACGAGCCCTTGCGAGGTGAACGTCAGATGCTCGACCTGTATCGCCACGAGCTCTGAGCGGCGGAACGCCCCCGCAAAGCCGAGGAAGATCAGCGCGCGGTCGCGCAAGGAGACGATGTCATCTCCGAAGCAGTCCGCCAGCACGTAGAGCGTCTCCATGAGGATCGGCGCTTTGCCCTGCTGGAACGTGCCCTTCTCGCGCCGTATCGCCTCCATCGCCGTCCGCACGAGCGCATCCTTCGCTGGATTGTTCTTGCCCGTGTAGCCGGCCGCCATGTGGTTCTCCGAGATGGCCGTCACGCGGCGCGCCACCGTATTCGCCTTCGCGTCATCTGCGAGGTCATTGAGGTAGTTGACGATCGTCTCCGGCCGCGCCGGCAGGTCGCGCTCCCCGTGGTAATGGCACCAGTCCGAGAAATCGCTCCAGTCCGCAGAATACGCCTTGAGCGTGTTGTCCGCCTTCGACTTGCCGAGGCGCGCCTTCGCCTTCTCCGAGAGATGTTCATTTTGCTCGATGCGCTGGTTCTTGACCAGCAGGAAATTCTTCTTTGCCCGCATAGCTGCCCCTTCATCATGTATACCGTATATACCGTAATTTTCTTCTATTATAGGGCAGATTTGTGCTATAATGCAATGCATGAAATCATTCATAGAATCCACGAAAGGGGGGAATCCCCATGTTATCAAGAAAAGAAGCAAGAAAAGAGAAAGGAAACAAGAACGGCATCAGCCATAAGCACCTCACCGCCGTCGGCGTCGGGCTCTCGTGCCTCGTCGTCGTCCTCGCGGCGCTTCTGCTGATGCAGCGCCATGAAGCATCGTCGCAGCTCCTGACGCCGCCGCCCGCGGGCCTAAGTGCGACGACGGCTGAGACGCCGCTCTCGTATTCGCCAATCCTGACCTGGAACACGGACGACGAGGCCGTCATGTACGAGATCGAGTTCTTCACCGAGCGACCCGCGCATCTCTCGCCCGCAAAGAATTCCGAGGCCGCCGTCTTCCGCACGCGCAGCGTCTACCAGAACGCCTACAACGCACCGCTGCGCGAATTCGCCGCGGACCAGCTCGGCTCCAAGATCGAGCCGCTCTACTGGCGCGTGCGCGCAATCGACTTCAACGGCACGCCCTACACGCCGTACAGCGACCTCGTGCCGCTCTACACTTCGCCCGACATCCCGCCGATGACGGCACCCGTGCTGACGGCCTCCTACGGAGGCAGACGAGGGGAGACGCTGCTCTATCCCGTCTACACTTGGATCGGTCAGGCGAATGCCGCGAGTTACGAAGTCGCCATCTACGAGGTGAACCCCGAGGAAGACCCCGCAGCCGAGCCCATCGAGACGCTGCGAAGTGACATGGCCGAGATCTACGACCCGCAGGCCCACTACGGCCCGACGCCGTTCTATTGGCGCGTGCGCGCCTTTGACGGCGAGGGCGAGCCGCTCGGCCAGTGGTCGCAGGTGCGCTCCTTCCGCACAGACCCCGCCGACGGGTGGCAGGTCGCCGTGCTCGGCGACAGCATCAGCCACGGCGGCGGTCACTTCTCCTACAGCCCGGCCGTCTTCTCGTTCAGCTGGCTCCATTACCTCGACTTCCCGGCCATCAACCTCTCGCAGAGCGGTGATACGAGCGGCATGACCGCTGAGCGCTTCGACCGCGACGTCCTGCCGTTCCATCCGGCCTATCTCATCATCATGACGGGCAGCAACAGCCTGCGGGCAGGGGAGGATACGGACGCCGTCATCGCCGACCTCGAGTCCATGCGCCAGCGCTGTCTCGAGAATGGCATCCGCCCGATTTTCGCGACGCTGCCGGCCATCAACCCCGACAACATCGACCACGTCTTTCAGGAGCCGACCGCTGACGACTGGCAGGAGCGCTTCGACGCAGTCAACGCCTACATCCGCACGCATGCCTACATCGACATGGCCACAGCCATCCCGACACAGGATGGCCTGCTACCGACGCAGTACGCCCTCGACGGCCTGCACCCCGACGCCAACGGCAAAGCCCTGATGGGCGCCTACGTCAACAGCGTCTGGCCTGAGGTCAAGGCCGCCGCGGACCAAGAGCTCGAAGAATACGAGAGCACGCTGCAGGATGGTGCAGAGAACGGAGCAGGGGTCTTGTACTGATCCTGCCATCTGTACTATAATAAACATAAAGCGTCAAGCATGAGGGAAAGCATAGGACTTTCCCTCATTTCTTGACCGTATCTTGACGGTACGCCTCATGACACTTTGATTCTGGAGGAATCTTTATGCATTTTTCTCATAACCTCATGGCACTGACTGCTGCCGGTGCCATCATTCTCGCTCCGGCCACGAGCTTTGCCGGTGCTGCCGACATCGAGGCCGCGCAGATGGCTGCTACGCCCGTGCAGGCCACGAACGACAGCGCAGCGCAGGTAACGGCCGCAGTCGGCATGCCGAACCCGATGGTCCCCGCCGCGAGCTACAGCGAGATGGCTGAGGCCATCTCCGTCCATCCGCTCTACTTCCCGCTGAGCTCCGGCCTCGAGCTGCAGCAGCGCTTCATCATCGGCGGTACGGTCGCCGATCTTCGCTATGCCTCGCGCTACGGTGCGCCCGAGAAGCGCGCCCAGTTCACCGTGCGCACGGTGGTCGCCGACCCGACTCAGATGACGGCCGAGGCCCTTAGCGGCGTCTACGGCGCCGACTGGAAGGATATGACGATTGGCAACACCGCCGTCCAGCTGGCCGAAGTCAGCGAATCTTCCTTTGTCGCCTACTGGACGAAGGACGGCGTCTGCTTCTCCGTCGGCGCGGAGAACGTCAATCGCTGGGACTTCCTGCGCCAGGTCCGCGACAACCTCATCGACCTGACCGAGCATTACTATTGATCACATGCGGCAGCACCCCCCCGGAATGCGAAATGCGGGATGGGGGTCTGCCGCTTTTTTCGATGCCCCCAGATACCCCGGAAATCCAGAAAGGATGATACCATGCAGATTCTCGTCGTAGACGATGAAGCGCCCATCCGCGAACTCCTGAGCTTCAACCTCAAGAAGAGCGGCTATGAAGTCGAGACGGCCGCCGACGGTCGGACCGCCCTCACTAAGGCCCCCGAGGCCGACCTCGTGCTGCTCGACATCATGCTGCCCGAAGTCGACGGCCTCGAAGTCTGCCGCCAGCTCAAGGCCGACCCGCAGACGAGCGGCATCCCCATCATCATGCTGACCGCCAAGGCCGAGGAGATCGACCGCGTGCTCGGCCTCGAGCTCGGTGCCGATGACTACGTCGTCAAGCCCTTCTCCATGCGCGAGCTGCTCGCGCGCGTCAAGGCCGTGCTGCGCCGCTCCGCCAGCGTCCAGAAGGGCAGCCGCGAGAACAAGGAGCGAGAAGAGAGCCTGACCATCGGCGGCCTGCGGCTCGACTTCTCCTCGTATCAGGCATGGCTCCACGACAAGCCCATCGCCCTGACGCCCAAGGAGTACGAGCTCTTGAAGCTCCTCGTCACGAACCCCGGGCGCGCCTTCTCGCGCGACGAACTGCTCGAGCGCATCTGGGGCTACGAGTACTACGGCGACACCCGCACCGTCGACGTCCACATCCGCCACCTGCGCGCCAAGCTCAAAGACGACCCGACCGTCAGCGACGCCATCGAGACCGTCCGCAGCGTCGGCTACCGCTTCGCGCGCCGGCCGGCCTGAAAATACCATATCGGATACCGAGCACACGGGCATCTGTCATATCAAGATAGACAGATGCCTTTGTTTTTGTATTAAAACCTTGTTACTATACGTAACCATGAAACTTTTGCACTTCTTTTAGAACGATTTGTGCTATAATAAGAACCGACTATAAAACTCTGCCTAAATGGCAGAAAAATATAATCGGTATTACAGAATACTAGAAAGATAATGCTGAGATAAGAGCTCTGCGGCCTGCGCATCTGGCCACGCAGGGCATCACTTCTAAACATGTAAGAGGGAATCTAAAGATCGAATAACACAAATGGCAAAGGATGGTTACTATGAACAGAGTCTACAAGGTCATTTATAATCGCGCAAGGAATCTCTATCAGGTCGTCTCAGAAATCGTGCACAGCCGCGGCAAGACAAAGAGCCTTACTGCCCAGCACCGACACGACCGCCTGACGACCTCCATCCTCATCGCCCTGTTTGCCATGGGCACCAGCTTGCCAGTTGGATGGGCGGCCGTCACGCAGGGCGATACCAACGCCGTTTCCGGTGGAGCAGTCTATGCCGAAGTCCGACCGACTAATGATACGACTACCGCATATGTGAAGTCGAACCAGACAACGGCGCAGAACTTGACAAAGTTGGATACGCAGGTCAAGCAGAATGCAGCTGCTATTGCCCAAAAAGCAGATACGACAGCTCTAGATGCAAAAGCCAATACCAGCATGGATAACCTGACGGACGCTGGCAAGCAAGTCATCCAGGCACTGCTCGCTATTCAAGGCAGCGATAATGTCACGGTTTCCAGCACTGCGGATGATACAAATAAGACCAAGACCTTTACCATCACGGTCAAGATAGACGACACCGTCGCCAGCGGCAAAACAGGACTGGTGACGAGCGGCACCGTCTATAGCGAAGTGCGCCCAAGTAAAGATGGGACCTATGCAGATGGGACCTATGTTAAAATAGCGAAGACGACGGGCGAAAACCTGATTGCTTTGGACAATCAGGTTAGCACAAATACAACGGCTATCAACGGACTCAAGGACTTGAGCAATATTTCCACGAAAGGTAAGACAGTTATCAAAAAACTATTGAGCGTTGTCGGCGATAATGATCAGGTGACTGTGACACCAAGCGATGATACGACTAGTGGCACGAGGACGTATAAAGTTACCGTCAAGAAAGATGGCGCCATCACGGCAGACAGCGATAATCTTGTGACAGGCAAGACGGTCTATGAATATCTGAGCACGAACATTGGCACACTGGCCCAAAATGGCAATTATATCAAGCAGGCAGATTCTGTATCGGCGAATCTGTCCACTTTGGATACGCAGATCAAGAATGTTATTGACGCCGTCGGCCTCGATCCTGATAATACAAAGACGAGTTACACTTCGAAGTTGAATAAGTATTTCAAGGTCAATCCAAAAGTAACAACCGATACTACGACAACGTATGAACCGGATGCGGCTGCCAACGGCACCAACTCCGTCGCCATCGGCCCAAGTGCTCAGGCCGGTGAAAAGACGACCGATACGACGACTTCGACTTCGACGACAACCGTCACGGGCGGCACGAGCAGCACGGCTATTGGTGACAGCGCCAAAGCTAACGGCAATCAGTCGGTAGCACTTGGCTACAATTCTCAGGTGCTCAACGCTTCTGGTTCGACGACTGCCGTCAGTGGCAGTACCGCCATCGGCAATGGCGCAAAAGTCGAGGGCAGCAGTGACTCTACGGCTTTAGGTACTAGTGCAACCGTAGATACGGCCTCGAATGCCATGGCGCTTGGCAGGAGTGCAACCATTAATAAAACAGCTACCAGCGGTGTAGCGATTGGTAACGGTGCGGTGACCGGTTCGGCGGATACAACGAAAACAGTCGACAATGTGACTTATAATGTCAAAGCTGCCGGCGGTGTAGACAGTGTTGCTATCGGCACCAATGCGTCCAGTGCAGGTAATACATCCATTGCTTTGGGCAATGGTGCAGCGATAGAGAATGACACCAATGGAAACTATCAGGCTGTGGTGAAGTCGGATGACGTGGCCATTGGTACAGGGGCGAAGACCAGTGCTTCTGATTCTTCTACAGCTATCGGCAAGGAAGCAAAAGTCTCTCAGAGTACCGATGCTATGGCAATTGGCAGTGGTGCTAAAGTGACTACTGCCAATAATGCCATGGCTTTGGGTAAAGATGCAACCGCAGACAGTGCCGCTGATTCCATCGCCATGGGTACTAAGGCCAAGACAATTTCTGCTGATACCATTGCCATCGGCCAGAGTACCAGCGCAGAAGGTGCAAATTCTGTAGTTATTGGTAAAAACGCCAAGACAATCACAGAAGGAGGCAATGCCATTGGCTCGGGCTCTGCTGCATCCGGCAACTCTACTGCCATTGGTCAGTCTGCTACGGCCAACAACTATAATGCGGTAGCCATCGGCAACAATGCCACGGCCAATGCTGACAAATCGATTTCGCTCGGCTATAATGCCGGTGTCGGCACGAGTGAAGGAAAGGGCGAAACTCAGAATGCGGGCTCGCTGATTGCCATCGGCACCAGCTCCGGCAACAATGTCTCCGGCATGCAGAACGTGGCCATTGGTGAAGGAGCTGGCAGTAATGTAAAGAGTAGTTACAATATTGCCATCGGTACGCAGGCTGGGTATGGTATCAACTATGCAAGTGACGATAAGACTCAGAATGGCTTCAACGTCTCTGTCGGCTACAAGGCCAACTATCAGGAAAATTCGGCCAATATCATGTATTCTACGGCACTTGGCAACGAAGCGAATGCATCAAACTATTCGGTAGCTGTTGGTAACCGTGCCAAGGCCGGAGGAGCGCACACCGTGGCTATCGGGGAAGATGCGCAAGCAGCCGATGCATCCAGTGTTGCCTTGGGGCAGAATGCCAGTGCTGCGGACGGGAATATTGCCATCGGCAACGGCTCATCAGCGCCAGCTGTTTCAACTTTGGGAACGGTAAAGACAGTTACGGTGGATGGAACAACTGTCAATTATGTTTATGATGCCAATGGTAATCAGTTTAAATCAGCATTTACCTATAAACCGCTTCAAGCAGATTCTCATTACGTCTCCGTGGGTAGCGGTACCTTGACACGGCGAATCTCCAATGTGGCAGATGGTGTGTTTGATTCTGATGCGGCTACGGTAGGCCAACTGAATTCCCTGAATGAACTCCTGCAGGCAACCGATACAAAAGTCGGGCTGAATAAAGCATATTTCGAAGAGAAGTTCACGAATCTGAATACGACAATTGATGCATCGAAGACACATTACTTCTCTATCAGCGAGTCCAGTGATAACCTGAGTGCGAATAAAGATAATAAAGGTGCTATTTCCAATAAGGCGGATGCTATGGCCATCGGTCCGAATGCCAATGCGACGAATGTAAAGAGTCTGGCCGTCGGCAATAACGTCTATGCCAATGGACTGCGTAGCATTGCCATCGGCACGGCACCGAATCCGACGAAGGATTCTGCCGGCACAACGACAACACACAATACCTCTGCTGACGGGGAAAACAGCATTGCCCTGGGAACATCCACTACCGCTCAGGCTGCTAACTCTATCGCCATCGGTACCCGCGCACAGACCTATACCACGGATACCACCGGCAATACCAGTGTAAGCTCTGTGGCTATCGGCAATCTGGCCACTACCGCCGGTAACCAGAGCGTGGCTTTGGGGTATAATGCCACCGTCAAATACAATTACGGTACTGCCATTGGTGCAGAGGCTTTGGCTTCCGGCGACGATGCGGTAGCTATCGGCAAGGGCAGCAAGGCATACAGTACGGATTCCACAGCTATCGGTCAGGATAACTCGATAACCGGTAATAATGTTTATGGCCTGGGCAGCAGCAATGAGATGAAAGGAAAATGGGGAGCGATCACCCAGAGCGGCGTTTCCGGCTACAAGAATATCATCACATCGGTATCCGACCAGGATACGACGAATGCCTTGACTGGCATCTATATGACTGGCAATAGCAACACCTTAAATCAGAATGTCAAATACAACGTCATGCAGGACATCACCGTGCAGGGCAGCAGCAATACAATCGATGGCGGGGCAGGCGGCACGTCCAGCCATCAAAATACGCTGTCGCAGATTGCCGTTGTAGGTTTCGGCAATACGGTGCAGGGCAAGAGCTCCGATAATGGCAAGACCAATAGTATCAAAGATGTGACCATCCTTGGCTACAACAACAAAGTAGATGCCAACACAGATACGACTGTTGATTTCTCCAATACCCAGATTCTCGGCAACAATGTGGCAGCTACCCTGGGCAACTCGGTCTACCTGGGCAATAACGCCGCTTATGTCCAGCCGAATGGGCCTGACCAGAACGCTATCGATGCGGCCAAGACAAAGGCGGATACCGCAGCTGAAGCCTCAGATGAGTACAAAGCTGCTGTGACGGATGAAGACAAAGCGACGATTAAGGCCCAGTATGAAGCAAAATACCTGTACAAGCTGAGAGTGCAGGCCATGGAAGCAAAAGGCACGACTGCCGGCATGAATTCGTACAATACAGATGAGACCTATGGCAATGGTACGAACTACACCTATGCCGGCAGCAACCCGACTGGTGTCATCACCGTCGGCAGCGTTGGCTCCGAGCGTCGCATCCAAAACGTAGCGGCCGGCCTAGTAAGCGCCACGAGCACCGACGCCGTCAATGGCTCCCAGCTCTACGCTTTGACCCGGCAGATCCGCTTTGGCGGGGACAACTCCACCTTTGGCAAGACTACTGCGGCAGACGATCAGAACGTAGTGGCCCGGGGATCCAATGAGACCATCTCCATCACCGGTGGCAGTGACGCCGTCACCGCCTCGACTACAGATGGCAAGACCACCTATACCGTGGACGCTGCTAAGCTCACCGGCAATAACATCGCTGTCGTAGCCGACAAAGATGCCAACGCACTCCATGTCCAGCTGGCCAGCAATCTCAAGGACCTGAACACCGCTCAGTTGGGCTCAGGCAATGGGGAAAGCTATAAAGAAACCATCAAGCTGGACGGCACCGGGACCAGCGGTGGCCAGATGACATTGGCTAGTGCTGATGGAACCGTAAAGACTACCCTGGATACCACAGGCATCACGATTGCCAATGGTCCGAAATTTACCAGCAGCGGCATTGATGCAGCCAATCAGCAAATCCATCGTGTGACGGCAGGTACGGATGATGCAGATGCGGCCAATGTGGGACAGGTGAATGCGGCGGCTGCTGAAGCAACGACAGAAGTGAAAGCCGGGACCAATGCATCACTGGGGACAGTGGAAACCAATGCAAACGATAAACACAAGATTTATACGGTGAATGTGGACAACCTGGCAGTGAAGGCCAATGGCACGGGCACTACCACAGTGGCACTGGCCAATGGCATCAACTTCAAGAATGGCACCAACACCACCAGTGCTGTTGACAGCAATGGCAATGTTACCATCGATACCAAGAACCTGGCCCTCAAAGCCAATGGGACGAATACAGCAACTGTCACCATGGATAACGGTATCAACTTTAAAAATGGCACCAACACCACGGCAACTGTCGGTGCAGATGGTACAGTGACCATCAGTGCTTCCCACAACAAGCTGGATTCTGCATCCTATGCCGCGTCCAAGCCGTCTGATACAAGCAATCAGACAACGGTGAAACTGAAGGATACGGATAATAACGAAACTACACTGAACCTGACGGATACCTATACCACCGTTTCCAAGAACACGGATCATACCATTTCCTTCAAACGCAATGACGGAAGCACCCCTGTCAGCATCTCGCTGGATGATCTCAATGGTGCCAGCAAAGAAGCACTGACAGCGGCTGCGGCCAAAGCGACCACGACGGTCATTCAAGGTAACAACGTTGATAGCGTAGAGGATGATACGACTTCTGCTGATGGACACCACATCTACAAAGTGAATGTCAGCAACCTGGGCGTCAAAGTGGCCGATGGCCAGAAGAAGAGCGTTGCACTCAGCGATGGTCTGGTCTTTGGCAACGGCACAAACACCACTGCTTCTGTTGGTGATAATGGCGCTATTACCTTCAATGTTTCCAATGAGGCTATCAAGACCCAGGCTAAGGATGCCATCGATGTGGTGAAGGGAAACGATAATGTTACCATTGATACTACTACTAGCACGGATGGTACCAAGAAAACTTTTACAATCAGCGCAAAAGATACCTATACAACCGTTACGAAAGATGATGATAAAAAAACAGTAACCTTTACTCGCAACGATGGAAATAGTCAAACGGTAAGTTTGAATGATTTGGGCGGCATCACAGCGGCACAGGATAAATACATCACCGGCGGCACCGTAAGCTATGATACAAACGGCAATGGTACGGCTGCCCTCACGGGGACTAACGGAATAACCGCTTCCATTACCGGCCTGAAGGATACGAAGGTTTCCTCCGGTGCGGCAACCTATGTGGGAACGCAGGGAGATGCCTCTGGCAGTGCTACTCTGACCATGAATGATGGCTCTAAAGCCACCATCTCCGGTCTGAAGGACGACTATATCACCAGTGCGGCAGTCGGCACAGAGACCAACCATGTGACCATGACCCGACTAGGCGGCACGGTGGACCTGAACTTGAACCCGATTTTAGAGAAATACAGCCTCAGTGACTATCATCTGGTAGGAGCAGGGACGACTCATGATCAGCCCTATGCCGTCGACAGCAATGGTACGGTTACGCTGAATGTGGTAGATGACAAGAATCCGACAGGTACGCCGAAGACCATTCAGATCACTGGCCTGGCTTCCCAGACCGGAGTCAATGCAGGACGGACAACGGTAACATCTTCTGACAGCAGCGTCAAGGTGTTGGACAGCACGGCCAATAGCGATACCCATACCTACGATATTAAGGTGGACTACAGTAAGATCCCGGCAAATATGAAAGTCCAGTACAGCGGCGACAATGGAACTTCCGGTTCCAACACCATGAATACGGCAACAGCATTCAGCGGTACAGCCAACCAGATTGTCACGACAGCTACAGATGGCAAAGTCTCCTTCAAACTGGCAGATGACATTTCTGGTATCAAGTCTGTTACCACAGGGTATTCAAAACTCAATACGGATGGCCTGACAGTCACCAACGGTCCGACTTTCACGAAGAGCAATATCGATGCCAACAGTCAGCAGATTCATAGGGTAACTGCCGGAACAGTGGATACTGACGCTGCTAATGTCGGCCAGGTCAAAGCCGCTACGACTGCAGTCAAAGCTGGCACGAATGCATCGCTTGGCACGACTACGACAGATGCCACGGATAACCATAAGATTTATACAGTGAATGTAGACAATCTGGCGCTGTCCCAGAACGATGCGAAAGTGGGTACAGGCGTTGCGTTGAAAAATGGTCTGAATTTCAAGGATGGCACAAATACTACAGCCAGTGTCACAGCTGACGGTAAAGTTTCCTTCAGTATCTCCAATGACGCTATCAAAGCTCAGGCGAAAGATGCCGTTGTCCTTGCGGGCGGCGACAATGTGACCATCGGCACGCCGACTGATGAGAATAATGTCAAGACCTATACGGTTTCGGTAAGCGACCTGAAATTGCAGGCTGACGGTGCCGATAAGGCAACACGCAAACTGGCAGATGGCATCAACTTCGCTGGTGGTACGAACACCATGGCAGATGTTACAGCCGATGGCAAAGTGACCTATGACCTGAAAGACAGCATTTCTCTGAACCAGGTTCAGACCGGCGAAAGCAAACTCAACACCAATGGCCTGACCATCACGGGCGGTCCAAAGGTCCTGAAGAGTGGCATTGATGCTGGGAATAAACAGATCACCAATGTAGCCAGCGGTGGTACTGTCGAAAGCAATGCAGCTACCATTGGCGATTTGAAAAAAGCCATCGAGACAGCTTCGGCAGGCACTACTGCTTCGGGCTTCAAGACAAAAGGTAACTATGGCGAGGCGGTAACATCTCGTCTGGATAAGCAGCTCAATGTCGTGGGCGATGTGGATACCACGAAAGTTGCAAAGGACGATCTGTCTAATGGCAATGTTGGTGTTGTCACCTCGACCGATATGAATGGCAATGCTACTCTGACGGTGAAACTCAACAAGGATATCAACCTTGGCGAAAACGGCAGTGTCACGACTGGCAGTACGCTCATGAACAAGACAGGCATCACCAACGGCAATATGAGTCTTGGTGCTGATGGCCTTACAATTCAGAATGGGCCGAAGTTCACCAATAATGGTATCAATGCAGCCAACCAGAAGGTTACAGGTGTAGCGAATGGTACCGATCCGAACGATGCAGTCAATGTATCTCAGTTGGAGGCAGTAAAGTCTGACGTCACTGCAGGATGGAAGATTGCTGGCAAGAATGCTTTGGGGACAGACCTGACAGCGAATATCGGCAAGGGCAAGACTGTCTCGTATGCAGGTGGCAAGTACGCAACGGCAACACTTTCGGTTGACAGTACGACTGGCAATGCAACGGTTGCGGTGAATGCAGTGACGAATACACTGTCGGTTGGAGCGGATGGCAAGATTACATCCAATGGTGATGGCCTGACGACAACAGGTGCAGTCAAAGATGCCATCAACGGTGCTTATTGGACCATCCAGGCAGGAAATGCGACTGGGAATGCGCAAAAAGTAAGCGCTGGTTCTACAATCACGTTTAATGCAGGTAGCAATCTGAGCTTGTCGCAGGATGGTACGAAATTCACCTATGCGTTGAATACAGATCTTCAGGATATGACGAGTGTCACAGCAAAGGATCAGAAGGATAATACAGCAGTTTTAACCGGTGAGGGCCTGAAGGTATCCGATAAGGATGGCAATAGCCTGACCCAGCATGCGACGGAAATCCGTCTTCATGATGCGACGAAAGCGGCAACAGATACGACCACCGATGTGGTGCTCAATAAGCAGGGCTTGCAGAACGGCGGTCATACGATTACTGGTGTAGCTAACGGCACGGTTGATGCCAATTCGCAGGATGCTATCAATGGCAGCCAGCTCTACGAATTGCAGCAGAAGGTCACGAATGGTTGGAAGATTACCGGCGACGACACGACGAAAGCCAGCAATATCGGCAATGACAAGACAGTTTCCTTTGTCAATGGCGATAACAGCTACATTAAAGCGAAGGTGGATACGACCAATACGGGTGCTACGGTATCCTATACGGCACAGACGGCCAGCCTGACCACTACAGATGGAAAGGCTGCATTGACTGGCACGACGGATGGGCTTGTCACGGGAACAAATCTGACGAGTGTCTTGAATAGTCTTTCGTGGACGGCACAGTCTTCGCAGGTTGGCAGTGGCCAGAATAACGGTAGCACTTTACAGTCCATTACGGCTGGTTCGAAAGTCGGCTTCATTGCGGGGAATAATATGATCCTGACGCAGGATGGCACGAATTTCACCTATGCGTTGAATTCAAGTCTCACCGGCATGAATACGATTGCATTCACCGGCCTCGGCAGTGGTGCCAGCAATCTGACTATCGGCCTCCAGAACGGCGGCGGTGCCAATCCGGATAAGGGCTATTACATTACGGGGCTCTCGAATACGAAATGGGATCAGTCCAACTATGAAGGCACGCGGGCGGCTACGGAAGCCCAGTTGCGAGAAGCCATTGATAAGGTTTCGGCAGCTACGGGAACGGGCGGCTTCGGCCTGACAGCTGACGATGGCGCCAACAATGGTGGCGAAAAGAAGGTTACCCAGACGCTGGGACGTACGATTGCTATCCAGGGTGATGGCACCTATGGTGCAGACGGTACGGTTGTCAAGCAGGGCAACATCTCGACGGTGGCTTACACCGATAATGCCGGCCCGACGGGTGCCATTAAGGTCAAGCTCAACAATGATATCGACCTCAGTGAGGCAGGTTCGTTGACGATTGGCGCCAGCAAAGTGTCGGCTGGCAGCATTGTACTGGACAATACGGGCGATGCGGCCAAGAAGATTGCCTTGAACAGCACTGCTGGCACAGCTTCTATCGGTGGTGTTACGGTAAACGGCGCAGCAAAGACTGTCATGGGACTTGCCAATACGACTTGGGATGGTACGGCGGTCAGCGGCCGCGCTGCAACGGAGGATCAGCTGGCCAAGGCTATCTCGGATGCTTCGACACAGGCTTCTAACAGCGAGCTCCATATCCGGAAGGGCACCTATGATGTCGGCAAGGATAAGGATGGCCAGGATCTCGCGGATCCGAAGGGCAAGAACAGTGTCTCCATTGATGTGGTCAATGCCAAAGGTGCAGTCGACGGTCAGGTCGTCATCAATGATGTGGCCAAGGCATCGGAACTCGGTACGGTCGGTGAGCTGGCGGATAACCTGAAGAATCCTGCTGGTGGCTCGACTACCGTGGTGCAGGCTGTCAACAAGGTCAACCAGAAGGTCGACGATAGCCTGAAGCAGGTCAACGGCGATGTCACGAATGCTGTGACGGAAGCCAAGAAGCATACGGAAGTACAGTCTGTCGATAGTGACAACAATGTGACCATCGACGGCACGACAACGAATGCAGATGGCGGTACGGTCTATAAGCTTGGCCTCAATAAGCAGCACATGAACCTTGACAAGGTCCATATCTATGGTACTGAGGGCAAAGTGACGGCTAAAGATGTCGAGGCAGAGACGGTCAAGACGGGCAATACGACGGTGGCAGATGGCCGCGTTGTCGTCGGTGGCGACGGCGACAACGGTATCAAGATTGAGGCTAACGGTGACCAGCAGACGATTTCGGGGCTGTCTAATACGACTTGGAATGGCAGAGCTGTCAGCGGCCGTGCCGCTACCGAGGACCAGCTGCAGCAGGCGGTCGAGAATGCGACGGCGACGGCGGCTCAGAATGAGCAGCATATCCAGGCTGGCAATTATAATGTCGGCCAGGGCAAGGGCCTTGATGGCAAGGCTATCGACAAGAACAGCGTCGCAATCAATGTCGTCTCTGGCGACGGGACGAAGCCGGGGGATGTCAAGGGGCAGGTTGTCATCAACAACGTGGCCAAGGCTGACGAGCTCGGCGATGTCGCGAAGCTCAACGATACGGTCAAGAATGCAGACGGTCGTCCGACTTCGACGGTCGATGCCATCAACAACCTTGACAAGCGCGTGGAGACGACAGTCGGCGACAATGTGTATAGTGGAGTCAAGGGCAAGGAAATCGCCGACGGCGACAGTGCGACGACGGCCATCGGCAAGCTCAACAATCGCATGAACGACATCTACACGACGGCTGGACAGCATTCGTCGGTGTCGACGGCGGATACGAACTTGACGCTGAGCGAGAGCAAGAATGCCTCGGGCGGCACGGATTACAAGATTGGCCTGAATAAAGACCAGATCAATCTCGGTAACCTGACGATCAAGGGCAATGAAGGCTCGATTGAGGCGAAGTCCATCAAGTCCGACTCCTTCACGGCGGGCGACACGGTCGTCAACAAGGACGGTATCAAAGTCGGCGATCAGTCGGCTCTGACGGGTGACTCGCTCAAGGTCAACGGCAAGACGTATGTCGACGACAAGGGCGTCAATGCCAATGGTCAGGTCATCCGCAATGTCGGTGACGGCAAGGATGACGGTGATGTGGTCAATGTCAAGCAGGTCAATGATTTGGCGGCAAGACAGGGCGAGGTCATCGGCCAGAATGCGGCGCACATCAATCAGCTCGACCGGGCGGTCAACCGTCTCGACTCGCGCATCAACCGCGTCGGCGCGGGGGCGGCTGCTCTGGCGGCCCTGCATCCGGGCAATTATGATCCGGACGACAAGGTCGACTTTGCGGCGGGCTTCGGCAATTATCGCGGCGAGAGTGCGGCGGCTGTCGGCATGTACTACCATCCGGATGAGACGACGACGATGTCGGTCGGCGCAAGCTTTGGCGGCGGCGAGAACATGGTCAACGCCGGCATCACGTGGAAGATGGGCAAGGACTCCGGCCACATGCGCACGCAGGCAGCAACGAAGGCAGTTCCGGTACAGTTTGTAGCAGCTCCGACGCAGACGACGCAGCCGACTGGCCAGATAGAGGGCACGAAGACGCCGCAGCCGGTCACGGCTGTGACGACGACGGCCAGCGGCCAGCAGGTGCCGATCGTGGCGGCGTATCTGCCATCGGTCGACAATTCGACGCGGGCGGAGAATGACGAGCTCAAGGAGCTCTTGGCACGCCAGACGGCTATCCTCGAGAAGCTCGCGGAGCAGAAGACGGCGGCCGCTCCAGCTGCTGCGGCTGCGCCGGTCAGCGGTGAGGACCTCTTCCCCGATGTGCCGGAGAACCACTGGGCTTACGACTTTGTCGCGAAGCTCGCGAAGGCGGGTGCGCTCAAGGACTGCCGCGTCGAAGACCCGGCGAACAATCCGATGCTCACGCGCAACGACTTCGCCCAGATCCTCTACACGGCGCTCAAGAATGGCGCGACGAAGAACCCTGCCCTCAACAAGGACAATGGTCTCAACCGTCTCGCAAGTGAGTTCCGCGCTGAGCTCAAGAATGTCAAACGCTAAGCAGATTGCATAAAGACTGGCCCTCGTATGGATTCCTTTGGGGATCCGTACGAGGGCTTTTGCTGTTGCAGGACTTTGGGAGAATAAAAAATCTTTCTGTTCAAAAGAGGATTCCGAACGTATGAGTGCGAATACTACAGTAAGAGACAATAAGAGTAACGTGCATATAATAGGAAGACAACCAATACAAATGTATTACAACTGTATAAGGGGGCATTTCTATGCGACTCGAATTCTTAGGTGCGGCTCATACGGTCACGGGTTCCTGCTATCTGCTCGAGACAGGCGAGGACCGCTATCTGATCGACTGCGGCATGTTCCAGGGCTCAAAGCGCATCCGTGAGTACAACTACGAGGAGTTCTCGTTCAATCCGGCGGACATCGACGGCGTGCTCTTGACGCATGCGCATGTCGACCACTGCGGCCTTGTGCCGAAGCTCGTGCGCGAGGGATTCAAGGGGACGGTCTACGCGACGCAGGCGACCTGCGACCTCGCCAAGATCATGCTGCCCGACTCGGCACATATCCAGGAGTCGGACGCCGAGATGCTCAACCGCAAGGGGCAGCGCCGCGGCGATGCGCCGGTCGAGCCGCTCTACGGCATCAACGACGCGCTCGATGCGCTCAAGCAGTTCTCGCCGGTCCCGTACGACCAGGAGCTGCATTTGTCGGACAACCTGCGCGTCTTCTTCCGCGATGCGGGCCACATCCTTGGCTCGGCCATCCTCGAAGTCTACGTGAAGGAGAATGGCAAGGAGACAAAGCTCGTCTTCTCGGGCGACCTCGGTCAGCCCGACCAGCCGATCCTGCGCGACCCGACGATCATCCACGGTGCCGACTTCGTCATCACGGAGTCGACGTACGGCGACCGCCTGCACCAGCTCTACGACAAGGAGACAGCTCTTATCGAGATCGTCAATGAGACGATGGACCGCGGCGGCAATCTCATCATCCCGTCGTTTGCTGTCGGCCGCACGCAGACGCTTCTCTACTACTTCTACCGGCTGCACTGCGAGGGGCGCCTCGACCCGGACATTCCGATCATCATCGATAGTCCGCTGGCCATCAATGCGACGCGCGTCTTCCTCAAGAACTTCCGCGACTTCGATGAGGAGTCCCTGAAGGTCTTCGGCAAAAACGGCAAGGTGCCGGATTTCTCGCAGGTCCATCTCTGTGAGACGGCGGCGGAGTCGCGCGCGCTCAACTCGTCGGAAGGCTCGGCCATCATCATCTCGGCGTCGGGCATGGCCGATGCGGGCCGCGTGCTGCATCATCTCAAACACAACCTCTGGCGTCCGGAGTCGACAATCCTGTTCGTCGGCTACCAGGCAGAGGGGTGCCTTGGCCGCCGGCTCATCGATGGCATCACACGCGTGCGCGTGCTCGGCGAGGAAATCGCGGTCAAGGCGCAGATCAAGAGCCTCGACGGCTTCTCGGCTCATGCCGACGCCAACCAGATCATGAGCTGGCTCGGCGAGATCACGAGCCCGAAGCCCGCGAAGATCTTCATCGTCCACGGCGAAGCGACGGCGCAGGGCGCGCTCAAGAGCCGCATCCAGAAGGAGCTCGGCATCGAGTGCTACGTGCCGTTCCGCGGTGACCTCGCGAAGATCACGGGCCGCACGGCGGAGATCATTCCGTCGAACATCCCGGCGGTCTCGGTCGAGAAGGAGATGGAGGACGTGCTGCGCGACTTCGATTCCGACTACCGTCAGCTGCGCCGCCGCGTCATGCACTATGTCGTGCGCCAGCCGAAGATGATGGAGCCGGTCATCAAGGTCATGAGCAAGGCGCGCAACTACATCCGCAAACTCTTCGCGCCATTCAACATCTGAGCGCGAGCAGATCGTATCGAACATATACCGCAGGAAACGCAAAAGGGCAGAGGGAAATCTTCTCATCTGCCTTGCGTTTCAGTTCAAGATACGATATAATAGCTACAGTCAAATGACACAGTTGAAAAAGGAAAATTGCCTTTTTAAGATGCGTACTGCGATGCGCATAAAGGGAGCCACAAAGTAACGTCATAAGCTTACGTAAAGCCAGGAGCTTTCTTATGCATACGCATAGGGAGCTCCTTTTCTGCATATCAGGGGCTGAAAAAGACAATGGACCATTTCTAGCGGATTCTTTAAGGAGTGATCAACTTGGGGAAAACAAATGTATCCTTACGGGGCAAGAACGTCCTCGGACTCGCTGACTTCTCGGCGGAGGAGATCCGTCTCGTGCTCGAGACGGCCAAGGAAATGAAGAACATCATCCATCGTGACATCAAGAAGGTCCCGACGCTGCGCGGCAAATCCATTGTCACGCTGTTCTACGAGCCGAGCACGCGCACGCGCACGTCGTTCGAGCTCGCCGGCAAGTACCTCGGCGCGGACGTCGTCAACATCACGGCGGGTTCCTCGAGCATCGTCAAGGGCGAGAGCCTGCGCGATACGCTCTACACGATCGAGGCGATGGGCGTCGATGCCATCGTCATGCGCCACAAGGCAGAGGGTGCAGCAGAGTACGCCTCGCGCGTCGTGAGCCCGGTCATCATCAACGCGGGTGACGGCGCCCACGCGCATCCGTCGCAGGGCCTCCTGAACCTCTTCACGATCGAGCAGCACAAGGGTCATCTCGAAGGCCTCAAGGTCGCCATCCTCGGCGACGTCCTGCACAGCCGCGTCGCGCGCTCCGATATCTACGGCATGCGCAAGATGGGCATGGAAGTCCACATTGCCGGTCCGAAGACGCTCTTGCCGCGCTTCCTCTACGAGGAGCCGGGCATCGTCGTGCACGAGCGCATCGAGGATGCGATCAAGGACGCGGACGTCATCGAAGTCCTGCGCATCCAGCTCGAGCGCATGAAGGGCGGTCTCTTCCCGACGACGCGCGAATACGCCCGCATCTTCGGCCTCAACAATGAGCGCCTCGCCCTCGCGAAGGACGATGTGCTCGTCCTTCATCCGGGCCCAATGAATAAAGGATGGGAAATCTCACCGTTCGTCGCGTACGGCGACAACTCCGCGATTCAGGAAGAAGTCCAGAATGGCGTAGCCGTCCGCATGGCACTCTTTACCTTGGTTCTGACGGGAGGCAAACAGGAATGAAACTGATACTCAAAGGTGGCCGGGTCATCAATCCGGTAGAGCATTTTGACGAAGTCGCTGACGTGCTGATCGAGGATGGCAAGATTGCAGCCGTCGGCAAGGATCTTTCTGCAGAAGGTGCAGAAGTCTACGATGCAGCCGGCAAGATCGTCACGCCGGGCCTCATCGACATGCACACGCATTTCCGCGAGCCAGGCCAGGAGGCCAAAGAGGACTTCGAGTCCGGCTCGAAGGCAGCGGCAGCCGGCGGCTACACGACGGTCGCGACGATGCCGAACACGAAGCCGGTCGTCGACACGGCCGCTCTGGTGCGCAGCCTCGAGAAGCGCGCCGAGGACGTCGCGAAGGTCCACATCCGCATCATCGGTGCGGTCACGAAGGGGCAGAAGGGCCAGGAGCTCGCCGAGCTCGGCGACATGGTCCAAGCCGGTGCTGTCGCGTTCTCCGATGACGGCCATTTCGATCCGACGGCCAAGGTCCTCTTGAACGCTTACGACTACCTGCACACGTTCGACAAGGTCATCATCAACCACGAGGAAGAGCCGTCGCTCGTCGAGGACGGCGTCATGAATGAGGGCCACCGCAGCGCGATGCTCGGCATGAAGGGCCGTCCGACGGTCGCCGAGGACATCGCCGTCGCGCGCGACATCCTGCTCGCGGAGTACGCCGGTGCACGCGTCCACGTCGCCCACATCAGCTCGGGCCGTTCGGTCGAGCTCGTGCGCGAGGCCAAGAAGCACGGCATCCGCGTCACGACGGAGGTCACGCCGCATCATCTGACGATGACGGACGAGTGCGTCAACCTCTACGACAGCTCGACGAAGACAAACCCGCCGCTGCGCTCGCAGAGCGATGTCGACGCGATGGTCGAGGGCCTCAAGGACGGCACGATCGACGCCATCGTCACGGACCATTCCCCGCACGCACAGGAGGAGAAGGACCGCGAGTACATCTACGCTCCGAGCGGCTTCCCGGGCCTCGAGACGGCTATCGGCGTGCTCTTCACGGACCTCTGCAAGACGGGCAAGGTCGACATCCCGACGATCATCGAGAAGATGACGTGGGGCCCGGCTAAGGCGTTCAAGCTCGATGCCGGCACGCTCTCTGTCGGCGCGAACGCCGACGTCACGGTCATCGACCCGGACCTTGTCTGGACGGTCGACCCGAAGAAGTTCTACACGAGAGGCAGCCATTCGCCGTTTGTCGGCCGCGAGCTCACGGGCAAGCCGGTCCTGACAATCGTCGATGGCAAGGTCGTCATGAAAGACGGCGTGGTTCTCTGATTAGCGAGGTGTTTTGAGTGAAAGGAAAATTGATCCTGGAAGACGGCAGCGTATTCCACGGGGAACTCTTGAACAATATCAAGGCAACGGGTGAGGTTGTCTTCAATACCGGCATGGTCGGCTATCAGGAAAGCCTGACGGACCCGTCCTACTGCCGCCAGATCCTGACGCTGACCTACCCGATGGTCGGCAATTACGGCATCGCCGACATCTTCATGCAGTCGCGCAAGTCGTTCGTCAATGGCTTCGTCATCGGCGAGCTCTGCGAGCACGGCAGCAACTGGCACTATGAGACGAGCCTCGCGGACTTCTTGACGAAGCAGGGCGTTCCGTGCCTCTACAATGTCGACACGCGCGCCGTCACGCGCAAGATCCGCAATGCCGGCACGATGAAGGGCATCATTGTCCCGGAAGATGCCGCGCAGACGGAGATCGACGAGCTCTTCGCTGTGCCCATCAAGAAGGACGTCGTCATGGAAGTCACGACGCCTGAGGCCTACACGCTCGAGAGCGAGAAGGAAGATGCGCCGTTTGTCGTCGCGATGGACTTCGGCGTCAAGCAGAACATCATCAAGTCGATGCACGACCTCGGCTTCAAGATCACGGTCGTGCCGGCGCATACGACGGCAGAGGAAGTGCTCGCCATGAATCCGGACGGCATCTTCCTTTCGAACGGCCCTGGCGACCCGGCGGACGTGCCGGAAATCGTCGAGGAGGTCAAGAAGCTCATCGGCAAGAAGCCGATCTTCGGCATCTGCCTCGGCCATCAGCTGCTGGCACTCGCGATGGGCGCGAAGACCTACAAGCTCAAGTTCGGCCACCGCGGCACGAACCAGCCGGTCAAGGACCTGCGCACGGGCAATGTCTACATCTCCTCGCAGAACCACGGCTACGCCGTCGACGAGGCATCCCTCAAGGACCTGCCGCTGACGGTCACGCACATCAATGTCAACGATGGTACGGTTGAAGGCATGCGCCACGAGACGCTGCCGATTTTCTCCGTGCAGTATCATCCGGAAGCAGCACCGGGACCGGACGACAATATGTACCTGTTCGACGAGTTCTGGGCAATGCTGAAGAAAGGGGAATGACTCGTGCCAAAGAAAGCGAATCTCAATAAAGTAATGGTCATCGGCTCTGGCCCAATCATCATCGGCCAGGCCGCTGAATTCGACTACGCCGGCTCGCAGGCCTGCCGCGCGCTCAAAGAAGAGGGCCTCGAAGTCGTGCTCGTCAACTCGAACCCGGCGACGATCATGACGGATACGCACATCGCCGACCGCGTCTACATCGAGCCGCTGACGGTCGAGTTCCTCGAGGAGATCATCTCGAAGGAGCGCCCGGACGGCCTGCTCGCGACGCTCGGCGGTCAGGCTGGCCTGAACCTCGCCGTACAGCTCTCGGAGAAGGGCGTACTCGAGAAGTACCATGTCGAGCTGCTCGGCACGCCGCTCAAGGCCATTGAGCGCGCCGAGGACCGCGAGCTCTTCAAGGAGACGATGCAGAAGCTCGGCGAGCCGATTCCCGAGAGCACGATCGTCGAGGATGTGCCGTCGGCTGTGGCGTTTGCCAATGAGATCGGCTACCCGGTCATCGTCCGTCCGGCCTACACGATGGGCGGTACTGGCGGCGGCATCGCCGAGAACGAGGAAGAGCTCGTCGAGATCGTCATCAAGGGCCTGACGTACTCCATGATCGGCCAGGTGCTCATCGAGCGCAGCGTCGCCGGCTGGAAAGAGATCGAGTACGAGGTCATGCGCGACGGCCACGACAACTGCATCACCGTCTGCAACATGGAGAACTTCGACCCGGTCGGCGTCCACACGGGCGACTCCATCGTCGTCGCTCCGTCGCAGACGCTGACGGACCACGAGTACCAGATGCTCCGCAGTGCATCGCTTCGCATCATCCGCGAGCTCGGCATCGAAGGCGGCTGCAACGCGCAGTACGCCCTCGACCCGAACAGCAACCGCTACTACGTCATCGAGGTCAACCCGCGCGTCAGCCGTTCCTCGGCACTCGCTTCGAAGGCGACGGGCTATCCGATCGCCAAGGTCTCTGCCAAGATCGCCATCGGCTACACGCTCGATGAGATCACGAACGCCGTCACGCAGAAGACAAAGGCCTGCTTCGAGCCGGCACTCGACTACTGCGTCGTCAAGTTCCCGCGCTGGCCGTTCGACAAATTCGTCTACGCGGACCGCACGCTCGGCACGCAGATGAAGGCGACGGGCGAGGTCATGAGCATCGACCGCCACTTCGAGGGCGCCATCCTCAAGGCCGTGCGCTCGCTCGAGATCGGCGTGCACCGCCTGCACATGGACAAGATGGACGAGTGGGACGATGCCCGCGTCAAGAAGAACCTCGCGCGCATCAACGACGAGCGCATCTTCGTCATCGCCGAGGCACTGCGCCGTGGCATCGCGACGATCGACGAGATCCATGCGATCACGAAGATCGACAAGTGGTTCCTCTACAAGATCCAGAACATCACGGCCGTCGAGAACAAGCTCAAGGAAGAAGCCTTGACGCCGAGCCTCATGCTCGAGGCGAAGAACATCGGCCTCGCCGACCGCTCCATTGCCGAGATCACGGGCAAGACGCAGGACGAGATCCGCACGGTCCGCAAGACGATGCACATCCTGCCGCGCTACAAGATGGTCGATACGTGCGCAGCCGAGTTCGAGGCCGCCACGCCGTACTACTACTCGACCTTCCAGGCAGAGGAGGACGAAGTCAAGGTATCCGATGCCCGCAAGGTCATCGTGCTCGGCTCCGGCCCGATCCGCATCGGCCAGGGCGTCGAGTTCGACTACTGCTCGGTCCACTCCGTCTGGGCTCTGCGCGAGATGGGCATCGAGGCCATCATCATCAACAACAACCCGGAGACCGTCTCGACGGACTTCGACATCTCCGACCGACTCTACTTCGAGCCGCTGACGACGGAAGATGTGCTCAACATCATCGATAAAGAGAATCCAGAGGGCGTCATCGTCCAGTTCGGCGGCCAGACGGCCATCAACCTCGCCGCATCCCTGCAGAAGGCCGGCGTCAAGGTCTTCGGCACGTCGGTCGACGACATCGACCGCGCCGAGGACCGCGAGCGCTTCGACGAAGTCCTCACGCAGACGCAGATCCCGCGTCCGCAGGGCATCAGCGTCACGAACCTCGACGAGGCTGTCACGGGTGCCGCGAAGATCGGCTATCCGGTCATGGTCCGCCCGTCGTACGTCCTCGGCGGCCGCGCGATGGAGATCGTCTACAATGAGGCGGAGCTGCGCGACTACATGAGCCGCGCCGTCAAAGTCACGCCGGATCATCCGGTCCTCGTCGACCGCTACATGCAGGGCACGGAAGTCGAGGTCGACGGCATCTCCGACGGTGTCGACGTCGTCATCCCGGGCATCATGGAGCACGTCGAGCGCGCCGGTGTCCACTCGGGCGACTCCATCGCCGTCTATCCGCCGCGCACGCTCTCGTCGAAGGTCATCTACACGATCATCGACTACACGAAGCGCCTCGCACTCTCGCTGCACGTCAAGGGCCTCCTGAACATCCAGTTCGTCGTCGTCGACGGTGAGGTCTACATCATCGAGGTCAACCCGCGCTCCTCGCGCACGGTCCCGTTCCTCTCGAAGGTCACGAACGTCGACATGGTCGGCATCGCGACGCGCATCGCCATGGGCCACACCTTGAAGGAACTCGGCTACAAGTCGGGCCTCGTGCCGCCGAAGCCGTACGTCGCCGTCAAGGCACCGGTCTTCTCGTTCGCAAAGATGACGGACGTCGACATCGCGCTCGGACCTGAGATGAAGTCGACAGGCGAGGTCATGGGCATCGACTACCATTATGCGCGCGCCCTCTACAAGGCCATCGTCGGCTCGGGCATCCACGTCCCGACGAAGGGCTGCATCCTCTTCACGGTCGCCGACAAGGACAAGGAAGAGATGAAGCAGCTCGCCAAGGCCTTTGCAGATCTCGGCTTCGAGATCGCTGCGACGGAAGGCACGGCCAAGGCCATCCAGTCGATGGGCATCGACGCAGAGGTCGTCGGCAAAGTCCACGAGCGCAGCTCCGACATCATCCAGATGATCAAGAACGGCAAGATCAACATGGTCATCAACACGCTGACGCAGGGCAAGCACTCGGCCAAGGACGGCTTCAAGATCCGCCGCGCGACGGTCGAGCACGGCATCGCCTGCCTGACGTCTCTCGACACGGCCTGGGAAGTCCTGCGCGTGCTCTCCTTCATGCGGGAGCGCCGCCTCGTCTACTCGCTGGCCATCCAGGACTATGTAGGTGGTGGTGATGACCTTGCCTAATCAGCCGAAAAAAATCGTGCGCGATGCGAAGGTCCTCGCTCAGCAGGAGCTCGCGACGGACGTCTTCTTCCTCGTCGTCGAGGCGCCGGAGATCGCGCGCCTCGCGCGGGCCGGCCAGTTCGTGCAGCTGCGCATCCTCTCGGGTGATTTCACGCTGCGCCGCCCCGTCGGCGTGGCCGCAGTCGACGAGAAGAAGGGGAGCATCGCCTTCATCTACCGCGTCGTCGGCATGGGCACGCGAGCGCTCTCGCAGCTGATGCCCGGCGAAATCGTCAATGTCCTTGGCCCGCTCGGCCACGGCTTCGCGATGCAGTACGAGCATCCGCTGATCGTCGGCGGCGGCATGGGCCTCTCGCCGCTCTTATACTACGCGGCGGTGATGCAGGGCAAGGCCGACGTCCTCATGGGAGGCAAGACGGCCGAAGAGCTCTTCTGGAAGAACCTCTTCGATGACCTCTGCGGCCAGTGCTTCCTGACGACGGATGACGGCTCGCTCGGCACGAAGGGCTTCACGACGACAGTGCTGCCAGAGCTCCTCGAGAAGGGCAGCTACGACGTCGTCGTGACCTGCGGCCCAGAGATCATGATGCGCGGTGTCGCCAAGATTGCCAAAGCGCACGGCATCCCGTGCGAAGTCTCGCTCGAGAAGCGCATGGCCTGCGGCCTCGGCGCCTGCCTCTCGTGCTCCATCGACACGACGGACGGCCAGCGCAAGAAGGTCTGCAAGGACGGCCCCGTCTTTCCGGCAGAGGAGGTGTTTGCATGAGTGACGAACGACTCCACACGAATCTGCTCGGCATCGCCATGCAGACGCCGGTGCTGACGGCCTCGGGCACGTTCGGCTTCGGCGAGGAATTCGCCGACTTCGTCGACCTCTCGCGCCTCGGCGGCGTCATGGTCAAGGGCACGACGCTCCTGCCGCGCCGCGGCAATGACGGCGTGCGCATCACGGAGACGCCGAAGGGCATGCTCAACTGCATCGGCCTCGAGAATCCGGGCGTCGAGCATTTCCTCAAGGAGACCCTGCCGCGCATCCAGCAGTACGGCATGAATACCATCGTCAACATCTCGGGCAGCACGGCCGAGGACTACGGCAAGCTCGCCGGTCTCCTCGATGTGCCGGGCGTTGCCGCCATCGAGCTCAACGTCTCGTGCCCGAATGTCAAGGAAGGCGGCATCGTCTTCGGCACCGACCCGGAGGCGGCCTCGGCCGTCGTCCGCGAGGCCAAGGCGCATACCAAGAAGCCCGTCATCCTCAAGCTCTCGCCGAATGTCACGGACATCGTCGCGATGGCCAAGGCCGTCGAGGCGGCCGGCGCTGACGCTGTGTCGCTGATTAACACCCTGCTCGGTATGGAGATTGACATCCATCGCTTCCGCCCGGTGCTCGGCAACATCACCGGCGGTCTCTCAGGCCCATGCGTCAAGCCAGTCGCCGTGCGCATGGTCTGGCAGGTCGCGCAGGCCGTCCACATCCCGATCATCGGCATGGGCGGTATCGCGAGCGCCGAGGATGCTGTCGAGTTCTTCCTCGCCGGTGCGAGCGCCGTCGCCGTCGGCACGGCCAACTTCACCGACCCGGAGATCACGATGAAGATCTGCGACGGCCTCACGGATTACCTCGCCGAGAACGGCTTCTCGAGCATCGAGGAGATCGTCGGCAAGGCCAACCCGGGCTTTCTCGGTTTCCCAAAAGATGTTCAGAAAGGATAAGGAGAACTATGGCTATCAAAGCAGATGACCGCCTGATCGTGGCGCTCGACTTCCACACGATGGAGGATGTCAAAGCCCTCGTCGAGAAGCTCGGAGATAGCGTCTCTTACTATAAAGTCGGCATGGAGCTATTCTACAGCGTCGGCGGCGAAGTCGTCCGCTGGCTGCGCGGTCAGGGCAAGCACGTCTTTCTCGACCTCAAGCTCCACGACATCCCGAACACGGTGGCAGGCGGGCTCTGCTCGCTGATGGACCTCGGCGCCGACATCCTCAACATCCACGCGAGCGGCGGCTACACGATGATGAAGACGGCGGCCGACCGGCTGCACGCCGCAGCAGAGGAGAGGGGCATCCCGTGTCCGAAGCTCATCGCCATCACGGTGCTCACGAGCATTAACCAAGACGACTGGGATGGCGTCGGCCAGACGCTGCCCATCAAGGATGCCGTCGTGCGCCTCGCCAAGCTCGCGAAGTCGGCCGGCCTCGATGGCGTCGTCGCGTCGCCGCAGGAAGCAGCCCTGATTCGCGAAGCATGCGGCGCGGATTTCCTGATCGTGACGCCGGGCGTGCGTCCCGCTGGCTCGGCCATCAACGACCAGAGCCGCATCGCGACGCCTGCTAAGGCCCTCACAAATGGCGCGAGCCACCTCGTCATCGGCCGCCCAATCCGCGCTGCCGAAGACCCGAAAGCAGCCGCCGAGGCTATCTTGAAAGAAATGGAGACGGTAAAATGACAATGACCGAAGAAGAAGTAAAAGACCTGCTGGTCAAGACGAACGCCATCATGAATGGCCATTTCCTGCTGACGTCCGGCCTGCACAGCCCGCACTACGTCGAGAAGTTCAACGTGCTGCAGCATCCGAAGTACACGCAGCAGCTCTGCGAGGCGATGGCCGAGAAGTTCAAGGACGCCAATATCGAGACCGTCGTCGGCCCGATGACCGGCGGCATCCTGCTCGCCCATGAGACGGGCAAGGCCCTCGGCACGCGCGCCATCTTCACCGAGCGTGTCGATGGCAAGATGACCTTCCGCCGCGGCTTCCACCTGCATCCGGGTGAGCGCTGCTTGATCGTCGAAGACATCGTCACGACCGGCGGCTCCATCAAAGAAGTCATCGACGTCGTTAAGGCCAACGGCGGCATCCCCGTCGCCGTCAGCATGCTCGTCGACCGCAGTGGCGGCAAAGTCAACTTCGGTGACGTCCCGTGCACGGCCCTGCTACACCTCAACGTCGAGACCTACAAGCCAGAGGATTGCCCGCTCTGCAAACAGGGTATCCCGATGACGAAACGCGGCAGCACCGGCAAAAAATAATCAAAAAATGATTTCCTGACATAGAAAAGAGCTCCTTGCCTTGACAGACAGGGAGCTTTTTCTATATTGCGGAACTACGTTTCGTTATTGTATACTAGTATTGCTGCTCACCCCTACACCTAAGCAGTGAAGGGAGGTGCTTGGCTTGAACTTCAGCTCCTTTTTCGAGGCCGTTATGGCAAGTGTAGTTGCGTACTACCTCTGCAAATGGTTGGACGGTCTCTTTCGTTAAGGGCAGCCAGCCGAACGACTGAGCACGGTCGATAATGTGCAAGAAGCCCCCAGGGAACACCACTCCCTGGGGGCTTCATTGTGCCAGGCCGAAACCAAGCTCCTTTTCGCTTTTATTATACCACACTTCTTAGGGAAACAAAAGCAGAAAACAATTCAGCAGGAAAAGCAGGGGACGCCGTCGAATTAATAGCCACTAGAACACGATAAAGAAAAGAGGAGATTGCATGAGTACACCATATGAGCAGATGAAGAGCGGGGAGATCTACTGGCCGTCGGATACGAGCCTGATGGAGCAGCAGTTCGACTGCTTGGAGAAACTCTACGACTTCAACGCGACGCGTCCGCATGAGCAGGAAAAGCGGCAGGCGCTGCTCAGGGAGATGCTGGCCGAAGTCGGCAAGGACTGCTACATCGAGCCGCCACTGCGCGCGAACTGGGGCGGTCATCACCTGCATCTCGGCAATCAGGTCTACGCGAATTTCAACCTGACGATCGTCGATGACTGCGACATCTACATCGGCGATCACACGATGATCGGGCCGAATGTCACGATTGCGACGGCCAACCATCCGCTGGCGCCAGAGCTCCGCGAGAGGGCCTACCAGTACAACCTGCCGGTCCACATCGGCAAGAACGTCTGGCTCGGCGCGGGCGTCATCGTCGTGCCCGGCGTCACGATTGGCGACAACACGGTCATCGGCGCGGGCAGCGTCGTGACGCGCGATATCCCTGCAGGCGTGCTGGCCTTCGGCGTGCCGTGCCGCGTGCAGCGCGAGCTCGGCGAGCAGGACTGGGAGTATTACTATCGGGGCAAGCGCGTGCCGCAGGAACTCCTGAAGTACCGCAAGCCCGGCAAAGAGACGGAAGCATAAAAGTGCCCCAGCACAAGCTGGGGCATGGGATCAGAGAATCTTTACTGGCCGGAAGTCGAGGTAATCGCCCGAGACGAGCCGGTAGATGATGCCGCGCACCGTTCCCTGCAGGCTGTCGTGGAAGCGCTCTTCGCCGTGGCAGTGTGAGTAGATGACCTGCTCCACGCCGTATTCCTCCGCGATATCCGTGAAGGGGCTCTGCTGTTCGAGAATATTCGTCGGCGGATAATGCAGGAACAGGAGGAACTTCTTGTAGCCTGCCTCTACGGCCGCATCGAGCGAACGGCGCAGCCGCACGCACTCGCGCTCGATGAGCTTCTTGGCATGCGCCTCGCGTTCCTCATCCCAGCCGATGACGCGGCCCTGCTTGTCGAGATAGAAAGGCCCCTCGAACGTGAAGCCCTTCGTGCCGACGAGCGCGTAGTCCTCATAGGCATAGAAATTATTCTGCAGGAACGACAGCTTTCCTTCGAACCGTCGGTTGAGAGAAGCTGTCCTTTTTGCATCCCAGAACATGTCGTGGTTGCCGCGCAGCAGGATCTTGCGCCCCGGCAACGCCTCGATGAACGCGAAGTCCTGTTCGCATTCCGGCAGCTTGCGCCCCCACGAATGGTCGCCTGTGATGACGAGCGTATCGTGCGGCCCGACGAGCGCCTCACAGTTCCGCTTGATTTTTTCTTCATGGTGCTGCCACGCCTTGCCAAAGACGTCCATCGACTTCTCCGGCGTCTGGAACGAAAGGTGGAAGTCACCGATTGCAAAGAGAGCCATACTGATTGTTCCTTTCTTACCTGTAACGTTATCTGTAGATACTTCTGTGCCGGCAGGGAAAATCCTGCTGCAGGGCGCAGACAATGTGAAGTGTGAAATTATGAAAGTGAGGTCGAAGACGATGAAAAAGATGAATGATGCGGCTAAGAAGCGGCTCATCGAGATAAAGGGCAGGACGTGGCAGTATGACGATCTTCTCATGGAATTTTCTTCTGATCCGCATTCGAAAGAGAAACAAATACACGGCCTCGGCCTGTGCGAGCAGGAGCCGCGTGCCCTGCTCATACAGCCCGTTGAAGTGGAGGAGCTTCGCTCACGTGAGGGCCTTTTCGAAGAGGTCAGCACCATCCGCGATGCGGTCGACATGCCGTTCGCCATCGTCTTCCTCGCGGTCGAGGACTGGAATCAGCAGCTCTCCCCATGGCAGGCTCCTGCCGTCTTCGGCAAACAGGATTTCGGCGCGGGAGCCAAAGAGACGCTGGGCGCCATCGAAACCATTCTCCCTGCAATAATCGAGCGCTGCTATAATCTGCCAGAGAATGCCCCTGTTGTGCTTGGTGGCTACTCGCTCGCCGCGCTTTTCTCGCTTTGGAGCGCCTACGAGAGCCGATCCTTCGCTGCCATCGCCGCCGCCTCGCCGTCCGTCTGGTTCCCCGGCTGGCTTGACTACGCCAAAGCCCATGAGCCACACGCAGGCATCATCTACCTGAGCCTCGGCGACCGCGAAGACAAGGGCCGCAACCCCGTCATGCGCACCGTCAGCATCTGCATCAAAGAGCAGCACGCCCTGTTGCAAGATGCCGGGATCAAGACCACCCTCGCATGGAACCCCGGCAACCACTTCCAGCAGCCAGAACAGCGCTGCGCCAAGGGCTTTATCTGGTGCCTTGAACAGTTGCTATCTGAATAAAAAAGACACCCTTTCCGCATGCTGAACTTTCAGCGGGAAAGGGTGTTGCTGTCTGCTGTCTTGAGACTTCTATTTCAGCGGGGAGCTTGCAGTCTGTTGTTCGTTAAGCTGCTATAGAGCGCGTAGCTCTTTTGTCTGCCGGTTGCGGGAACTGCTCGGGCAGGAAGCGCAGCAACGGCCGGTAGACTGCGAGGAAGAGACCGACCTCCATCGGATAGCAGAGGAGATTCTTGATGAGGCGGCTCAGGAAGATGGCCGAAGCGGCCTTGTGGTAGAAGACGGTCAGCCAGAGCGTGTTGAGGCCCAGGTGGATGAAGACCATGACGAGGAAGAACGGGATGCAGGCGCGCCGCAGCGTGACGCGCTTGCGATAGAAGAACCAACCGTAGATATAGCCTGTGAGAAAGCCGGAGACGAGAAAGCCCGGGAAGAAGATACTCGTGCCGAGCAGGGTCGTGCCGATGAAGTCGGCAGCCGCGGCAACGAGGCCAGCCTTCATGGGCCCGTACATTGCACCGTAAATGGCAATCGGCAAGAAGCCGAAGGTGATGCGCACGAAGATCGTCTGGATGGCAAAGACATAGGAGAAGAGCACAGCCAGGGCCACGGAGACACCAGCATAAACGAGGGGCTTGACGGAGAAATTGGACATGAAAAAAAGACCTTCCTTTCCATTGTGGTACGCGTACCATCGCGTACCAATGTGTCGCAGCGTTGCTGCAACAAGGAATGTCTTTGAACGCCTTCCATGCCTGCAGCAGCGGGATGCAATGCCTGCACCGCAGCCCGAAGGCTTTCGTCCAGATGTCAACTCCCCGTACATCCGGCACTTAACGCGTAGGCACTTACTCTGCTTATTCTTTTGCATCGATGTCTGTAGTATAGCGCGAATTCTCCTACTTAGCAACATCATGAAAGTATTGCCATTTGACATTCTCTGTAGTAGAATGATAATGAATGTTTTACTTCTACAAGCGAGGATAAAATCCTATATCGCGCAGATGGGGGCGGAGTGAAGCGGTATCCTCCACCTGCAAGAATCATAGATTGTCGTACTCCTGAAAATGCCGACGTGGATTGAAATAACGCGGTCTACGCGCAGAAAGTCTGGAACAGCGGCGAGGCCAACAACGAAGGCGGCGCGGCCTGACGGATGAGTATAGAAGGCATCCTTTCTCTGGGGATGTCTTTTTTGTTCTGCTGTAACTCTGTAACATCTTTTTGCTTTTTGGAAAAGGCTTCTGGAGAGTTTTGGCGAATTCAAGAAATGTAACATAGAATACCGGTAACTTAAAGCTTGACGACAGAAAGGGGCTTTTTTCATGAAGATCGCTGTTGTGAATTCCTTTATGAACGATGCGCATCGTGAGAAGATATCGGCTGCGGCTGCACAGCACAGTATGGAAGTTGCGTACTACAAGACGAATGACGAGGCGCTGCCGCACCTCGCGGATGTCGACATCATCTATGCGGCGGCAACGGGTGGCGGCTCGAAGCTCGCGGAGGCGGCGCCGCATCTCAAGTGGTTCTGCAGTGTGTCGGCTGGCGTTGACCCGGTGCTGAAGCCGGGTGTCCTGCCAGACGGCTGCCTGCTGTCGAACTCGTCAGGTGCGTACGGCGTGACGATTGCGGAGCACCTCGTCATGGTGACGCTGATGCTCGTGCGCCGCTACCCGGAGTATGCGGAACTCATCCGCCGCCACGAGTGGAAGAACAATCTGCCGCTGCGCTCAATCAAGGGCAGTCGCGTGACGATTGTCGGTACGGGCGATATCGGCACGCGCTATGCGGAGCGCATCCAGTCGTTCCAGCCGGCGGCCATCATCGGCGTCAGCCGCACGGGCCGCAAGCGCAGCCCGGTCTACGACACGGTCGTCAAGCAGGAGGAACTTGAGTCGTACCTGCCGAAGACGGACATCCTCGTGCTCTGCCTGCCGGGCACGAAGGCCACGACGAACATGATCTCGCGCGAGCGCCTGGCTATGCTGCCGAAGGATGCGTTCGTCATTAATGTCGGCCGCGGCAATTCGATCGACCAGGCGGCGCTCGTCGAGGCGCTCAATGCGGGGCATCTTGCGGGCGCGGCGCTCGACGTCATGGCCAAGGAGCCGATTCCTGAGGGCGACCCGCTCTGGACGGCTAAGAACGTCATCCTGACGCCGCACTGCTCGGGCAAGATGACGCTCGCGTACACGCGTGACAAGACGGTCGAGATGTTCTGCGAGGACCTCGAGCACTTCGTCAAGCAGGAGCCGCTCGAGCACGAGGTCAAGCGCGACCTCGGCTACTGACTGTATTCTGCTCCTGCAGAGCGTGTGTCTGTGTTCAAATGAAGGAAGAGAGCTGTTGCGCGATGCGCGGCGGCTCTTTTTTCTTGTATTTCCGCTCTTTTTCAGGCTTTTTCAGTCTTTTTCGCGGGATACGTTTTGCATACCACTGGCTAAGATGATATAATTGTTACCGTATATCCATATCCGAATGTCCAAGATACTTCTATACTAGTACGGCTGCGCTCCGGTGCGGCATCAAAGGGGTTGGCTTCATTGACGCAAACACAGTTTGATAAACGCAATATCACGATGATGATGGACTTCTACGAACTGACCATGGCCAATGGTTACTTCAAGGACCACGACAAGGACGTCCAGGTGGCGTTCGATGTCTTCTATCGCCAGAATCCGGACGAAGGCGGCTTCGCCATCTTCGCGGGTCTCGAGCAGGTCATCGAGTATGTGGAGAACATGACCTTCACGGACGAGGATGTCGAGTACTTCCGCCAGCAGCACATGTTCTCGGAGGAATTCCTGACGTACCTCAAGAACTTCCATTTCAAGGGCGACATCTACGCGCTGCCGGAAGGCACGGTCATGTATCCGAATGAGCCAATCCTGACGGTCGTCGCGCCGCTCATCGACGCGCAGCTCGTGGAGACGGCCATTCTCGCGCAGATTAACCATCAGTCGCTGATTGCGACGAAGGCGCGCCGCATCTGCAAGGCGGCTGCCGGCCGTGCGGTATCGGACTTCGGCGCCCGCCGCGCCCACAACATGGATGCGGCGACGTACGGCGCACGCGCTGCCTACATCGGCGGTGTCGTTGGCACGGCGACGTGCTCGGCTGGCGAGATGTTCGGCATCCCAATCTCGGGCACGATGGCACACAGCTGGGTCATGTTCTACGGTGATGAGTACGAGGCGTTCAAGAAGTATGCAGAGACGTATCCGGATGCGACCATCCTGCTCGTCGACACCTACGATGTCATCCATTCGGGCATCCCGAATGCCATCCGCATTGCGCATGAGGTTCTCGAGCCGATGGGCAAGCGCCTCATGGGCATCCGCATCGACTCGGGCGATCTCGCGTACCTCTCCAAGCGCGTGCGCAAGATGCTCGACGAGGCGGGCTTGCCGGACTGCAAGATCGTCGTCTCGAACAGCCTCGATGAGTTCACGGTCTCGTCGCTCCTGACGCAGCAGGGGGCTTGCATCGATGCGTTCGGCATCGGCGAGCGCCTGATCACGGCGAAGTCGGAGCCGGTCTTCGGCGCCGTCTACAAGCTCGCGGCCGTCGGCGAGAACGACCACTTCGCGCCGCGCATCAAGGTCTCGGAGAACGTCGAGAAGATCACGAATCCTGGCCTCAAGGACCTCTACCGCGTCTACGACGAGAACGGCCATGCGGTTGCAGACCTCATCGCGAAGTGCGGTGAGCCCATCGATACGGAGCAGCCGTTCCGCTATGTCGATCCGCAGAAGCCTTGGAAGAACCGCTCGTTCGAGAACTGCACATTCAAGAACCTGCGCAAATGCTATGTCCGCCAGGGCAAGCGCACGGAAGAGCTGCCGAAGCTCGATGCGATCCGCGACTATGTCAAGGGCCAGCTCGACCACGAGATCTGGGAAGAGGAGCAGCGCTTCGAGAATCCGCACCGCCATTACCTCGATATGACGCCGGACTACTACGAGCTCAAGATGGACCTCTTGACGAAGACGCGTCGCGCACACGGCTGATAGCTGGGGGATACGCAATGATCAAAGGAACGACAAAGAATCTCGGCGTCATGGGCTGGCCCATCGCGCACTCGCTCTCGCCGGTGCTGCAGAATGCGGCCATCGAGGAGGCGGGACTCGATTACGTCTACATCTCGCTGCCCGTGCCACCGGAGAAACTCAAGGAAGCGGTTGCGGGCCTTAGAGCCATGCAGTTCACGGGCTGGAATGTCACGATTCCGCACAAGCAGGCCATCATGGCGGAGCTCGACGCGGTCGATGAGGACGCCCGCATCATCGGGGCGGTCAACACGGTCGTCAACCGGGATGGCCACCTGACGGGCTACAACACGGATTGCATCGGCTTCATGCAGCCACTCGCCCAGCAGGGCTTCTCGCCGAAGGGGAAGGAAGCGACCATCCTCGGCGCCGGCGGCGCTGCGCGCGCCGTCATCTGGGGCCTGCTGCGCGCCAAGGTCAAGCGCATCACGCTCGGTGTGCGCAATCCGGCGAAAGCCGCGCGCCTCGCTGAGGAGTTCGCAGCTTACGGCGAGATCCAGGTGCTCCACTGGGGGGACAGCGCTTTTGCGGAACACCTCGCGGTGACGGACCTGCTCGTCAACACGACACCGCTCGGCATGCACCCGCATGTCGAGGGCATGCCGCCCGTCGACTGGACGAAGCTCAAGAAAGACGCGCTCGTCTACGACATCATCTACACGCCGGAGCGCACGCGCTTCCTCTGTGAGGCGCAGGAGCACGGTCATGCCATCATCAACGGTGAGGGCATGCTGGCCGGCCAGGGTGCGGCGGCCTTTACGCTCTGGACGGGCGTGGCGCCGGACATCGCGCTGATGAAGCGCGCTCTACGTGAGGAACTCGCCTCGCGTCAGGGCAAATGATCAAAAAAACAGTGAAAGTTGAGGTTTTTATTTGACTGCTATCACATATGAGCTCGTCAAGAAAGACGAGCGCACGGGAGCACGCGCGGGCATCATCCACACGCCGCACGGTAGCTTCCCGACACCAATCTTCATGCCGGTCGGCACACAGGCATCCGTCAAGGGTGTCTCGCCGGATGAGCTCCGCGACCTCGGTGCGGGCATCATCCTCTCGAACACTTATCATCTCTTCTTGCGCCCGGGCATGGACCTCATTCGCGAGGCCGGCGGCCTGCACAAGTTCATGCACTGGGACCGCGCCATCCTGACGGACAGCGGCGGGTTCCAGGTCTTCAGCCTCGGTGACCTGCGCAAGATCACGGAGGAGGGCGTGACGTTCCGCTCGCACATCGACGGCTCGAAGAAGTTCCTCTCGCCGGAGGTCTCGATGGAGGTCCAGATGGCGCTCGGTTCGGACATCGTCATGGCCTTCGATGAGTGCGTGCCGTATCCGGCCGACTACGACTATGCGAAGAAATCGACGGAGCGCACGATCCGCTGGCTCAAGCGCTGCAAGGAGGCGATGACGGCCCCGAATCAGGGCCTCTTCGGCATCGTGCAGGGCGGTATGTACAAGGAGCTGCGCGAGTGGAGCGCCCGCGAGACGACGGCGATGGACCTGCCGGGCTACGCGGTCGGCGGCCTCTCGGTCGGCGAGCCGAAGGAGCTCATGTACGAGATGCTCGAGTACTCGACATCTCTTCTGCCGCAGGACAAGCCGCGCTACCTCATGGGCGTCGGCACGCCGGACTGCCTCGTCGAGGGCGTGCAGCGCGGCATCGACATGTTCGACTGCGTCTACCCGACGCGCGTCGCGCGCAATGGTATGGCCATGACCTGGACGGGCCGTCTCGTCATGAAGAACGCGCAGTTCACGCATGACCACCACGTGCTCGAGGAGGGCTGCGGCTGCTATGCCTGCCGCAATGGCTACACGCGCGCCTACATCCGCCACCTCGTGCGTGCGAACGAGATCTTCGGCCTGCGCCTCCTGTCGCTGCACAATCTCTACTTCCTGCAGGAATTCATGCGCCGCATGCGCCAGGCCATCCTCGATGACCGCTTCACGGAATTCCGCAGCGATTTCTTCAAACACTATCAGATGCACGGCAAGCAGTGATTGCACCGCGCATTCGCATTACGATAGGTAAGTATAAGTGCTATTGAGTTAAAAGAAAAATAAAGGAGTTGTTCATTATGAGTCCAGAAATGCTTGGAACCTGGGGTCCGATTGTCGTCATGATCGCGATCTTCTACTTCCTGCTCTATCGTCCGCAGAAGAAGCAGCAGAACCGCCGCCGTGCGATGCTCGACAGCCTCAAGAAGGGTGACCAGGTCATCACGATTGGCGGCATCTACGGCACGATTGAGGAGCTTGGCGACAAGTCGCTGAAGCTCAAGATCGCCGACGGTGTCGTCATCGAAGTCGTGCGCTCGAGCGTCAACGCTAACGTCACGCAGCAGGAGGCCGCCTGATGACGACGCTGTACGAGAAAAAGCTCGCCGAGAAGAAGGCGCTTCGCCAGAAGATGCTCGCCTTCCGCAAGGGGCTGACGAAGGAGCAGCATGAGGAGAAGAGCCGGGCCATCCTCGCGAGACTCTACGAGGAGCCGCGCTACCAGCAGGCGAAGACCATCTTCGCCTACGCATCGATGCCCGACGAAGTCCAGCTCTACGGATTGCTCGCCCATGCACTCAAGCAGGGCAAGCGCGTTGGTCTGCCGCTCATTACGGGCAAGGGGCTCATGGAAGTCGTCAACCTGCCGTCGCTCGACTCGCTCGTGCCGGGCAAGTTCGGCATCCTGACGGTCCGCGAGGAGGAACAGTCCATCATCCCTGCCACTGAAGTCGACTTTGTCGTCGTGCCCGGCGCGGCATTCTCGCCAGCGGGGGACCGCCTCGGCCTCGGCGGCGGCTACTACGACCGCTACCTTGCGCTGAAGGCACCACAGGCTTACCGTGCAGCACTGACCTTTGATGGCCAGGTCGTCCCGAGCGTCCCGATGGAAGCGCATGATGCAAGAGTCAATCTGATCCTGACGGAAACGCGTCGGATTGAACCAAATAAATAGACCACGTAGAAAGGGTTGTGAAACGTTGAGAAAGAATAGTCTCATCAAACTCATTGTCTGCATCGTGGCCATCGTCGGCATATTCCTTGCCTTTGTCAAGCCTCTGGCCAATTCCATACGCCAGGGCCTCGACCTGCAGGGCGGCACGCATGTCGTGCTCGAAGCCGAGGACACAGATGTAGCAAAAGTCAACGATGATGCGATGAACCGCGTCGTCACCATCATGGAGAAGCGCGTCAACGCGCTGGGCCTCACGGAGCCAATCATCCAGCGTGAGGGCGAGCGCCGCGTTATCATCGAGCTGCCGGGCGTCAAGGACCCGGATGCCGCTATCAAGACCATCGGCAAGACGGCTATGCTCGAGTTCAAGGATGAAGAGGGCAATACGGTGCTGACGGGTACCGACCTCAAGGACGCACAGGCCGCGACGAATCAGCAGAACGGCCAGAATGTCGTCAACCTTGAATTCACGGATGAGGGCGCGAAAAAGTTCGCCGACCTCACGACGAAGAACGTCGGCCGCACGATCGCCATCCTGCTCGATGGTGAAGTGCTGACGGCACCGAATGTCCGCGAACCAATCCTCGGCGGCAAGGCCGAGATTTCGGGGCAGAAGACGCTCGAAGAGGCGCAGAACCTCGCCGTCGTCCTTAGAAGCGGCGCACTGCCGGTCAAGGTCAACATCATCGAGACGCGCACGGTCGGCCCGACGCTCGGACAGGATTCCAAGGATAAGTCGGAGTTCGCCTTCGCTGTCGGCCTCGGCGCCGTCCTCTTGTTCATGATCCTCTTCTACCGCATGTCGGGCTTCATCGCCGACATCGCCCTGATGGCCTACACGCTCATGCTGCTGGGCCTCTTGTACCTGCTCGATGCGACGCTGACCCTGCCGGGTGTCGCCGGTATCATCCTGTCCATCGGTATGGCCGTCGACGCGAACGTCCTGATTTTCGAGCACTTCAAGGAGGAGTACCAGATCCAGGGCAAGACCCTGCGCCTCTCGATGGAGTCGGGCTTTAAGCGCGCCTTCACGACGATCTTCGACTCGAACATCACGACGATCATCGCCGCAGCCGTCCTGTTCTTCCTCGGCACGGGCACGATCCGCGGCTTCGCCATCACGCTGGGCCTCGGCACCGTGCTCTCGATGTTCACCGCCATCACGCTGACGCATTACATGCTCCGCCTCATGGTCGACTCGAAGCTCTTTGAGAATCCGAGCGCTTACGGTGTCACGGGTTTCATGCTCTGGAAAAAAGAGGATTTGCAAAAGGAGGATTTGAAGAAGAATGCTTAAGTTCGATATAGCAGGTCATCGGAAAATCTGGTTCCTCATTTCCGCTTTGATCATCATCCCGGGCATCATCTGCATGGCCGTCCGCGGGTTCAACTTCGGTATCGACTTCACCGGCGGCACCATCATCGACCTCAAGTTCAGCCAGCCGGTCAGCATCGCAGAGGTCCGCACGAGCCTCGCAAAGTACGACCTCGACGATGCGACCATCCAGCTGTCGGGCGCACAGTCCGACGTCAAGGAGTCGGAAGACGTCATGATCCGCACGCGCGACCTCGAAGAGGACCAGCGCAAGGAAGTCATGGCAACGCTCAAGAGCGATGTCGGCGACTACAAGGTCCTGCGTGAAGAGAAAGTCGGCGCGACGATCGGCGGCGAGCTCATCACGAATGCCATCCTGGCACTCGTCGTCTCGTGGGCGCTGATCATCCTCTACGTCGCTTATCGCTTCGAGCTGCGCTTCGGCATCGCTGCCGTCCTCGCGCTCATCCACGATATCCTCATCGTACTCGCGGTCTTCTCGCTGACGCAGCGCCAGATCGACTCCTCGTTCATCGCGGCTCTGTTGACCATTGTCGGTTACTCGATCAACGATACGATCGTCATCTTCGACCGCATCCGCGAGAACCTCAAACTGCACTTCCGCCGCGGCGGCAACATCGACGAGCTCGTCGACCGCAGTATCTATCAGACGCTGACGCGCTCGCTCTACACGGTCTTCACCGTCCTCTTCACGACGGCCGCCCTCTACTTCTTCGGCGGCGACACGACGAAAGACTTCGCGTTCGCCCTGCTCGTCGGCTTCACCGTCGGCTGCTACTCGTCGATCTTCATCGCGAGCCCGCTCTGGATTGTCTTCCGCAACTGGGGCGAGAAGAAGAAGCACCAGCCGAAACCGGAGGCTGCGTAAAATCGCATACTGGATTTCCAAAGAGACTGCCACTGAGGCAGTCTCTTTTTATACGCACGACTTGATTCGTTTTACATCGGCGCAGGGGCGGGGGCTGTATTTCAGCTTCGTCGCGGCAGGGGTTCCTGCCCCAAAACAGATTGTCGTAGCAGGGAGGGGACCCTTCCGGTTTCGTCACTCTGCTAAATGGGACGCATGGTACGCTTGTATCCCCAAAGCCCATTCGCCGCTTGCCACGGCGTTCTCTCATCCGTGGTCCAGTGAATGCGAGGAGCGCCCCATCCCTGCGGGCAATCGCGCCGTTCCTGCAAGCGGAAGGGTCCCCTCCCTGCTCAGCTGCTTTGCGGAACCTCGCCGCACGGAAGCTCGGAGCGCATCCGCAGGCATGAGCTGAGGTCGGGGGGATGTATTTCACCTGCAGGAGCGCAGTGACCGCCCGCAGGGCTGTCCCCCAAGACGGTTTTCCTAAATAAGCTGATGTCGGAACGCCGCGGCAGGCGGCGAAGCAGCTTGAGAGGTGAGCCGCTTCATGGGGGACATTCAAACGGAGCGACGAAGCTGAAATACATCCCCCTGGCCCATTGCCAATAGTTTCTCGATGAGAGAATATCAATGCCGCGAATCCCATATAAATTTTAGTTGTCATGTTTTGGCTTTTCCTGTATGATAGAGAGAAACATTGTAAACTATGATATAATATAGATAACGTAAATACACAAGGTAACAAAGAGGGATACGAGTTGTATAAGAAGTGGAAATTGTATGAGCCGGTGCCGGACCTTCAGGCGTTTGCGCGGGAGATTGGCCGGGATACGACGGTGGCGGCGCTCCTCTGGCACCGCGGCATCCGCACGCGCGATGAAGCGGAACTTTTTCTGCATCCAGAGCGGCTGCCTTTTGCTGATCCGTTTGCGATGCGCGACATGGACAAGGCCGTCGCGCGCATTATGAGGGCGTTGGAGCAGGGGGAGCACATCACAGTCTACGGCGACTACGATGTCGACGGCATGACGGCGACGTCGCTTCTGACGCGGACGTTGCGCAAATTCGGCGCGAAGGTGAACTTCTACATCCCCGACGATGTGGCCTCCACTATCTCGCTGAACAACGTCGACGGAACGCTCGACAACGCCGCGTTCCACTGCGAGAGCCTGACCAGGGACGTCGATGCGGGACCGAGCAACAACACCAACACCCTGACCATCGACCTGTACGACTCCAGCGACGAGGATCAGGAGAACTACGTCAAGGAGATCTCCTACACGCCCGAGTTCGACATGACCGTCTACCACTACGACGACTCTGACACAGCCATCGAGCTCAAGGCAGGTGTCGCCAATAATCTGCTGCCCGGAACCTACACCGTCGAGGTCGACGGATCCACCGGACACTACTACAACGGAAGCCTGGACCTCTACGCCGGATCCACGCAGTTCTACGGCTTCGACGCCATCGAGGACGTCGTGACCGTGAACGTCACCAACGCCGAGACCGATATCGTCTCCGTCTCCACCACCGATGGAAGCTACCACAGGTTCGACGGAGGATACTACCTCGAGGTCGGATACGAGTACTACTTCACATCCACCAACACCAACGATGACGGACACGGCAACATCGCATACGGATACCTCGACCTCACGGATGTCACCGACGGAACCTACACGATCGACATGACCGCGTCCCAGCACAGGATGCAGGTCACCGGATACGTCGGAACCGTCGCGGACGGAACCATCACCGTCTCCTACGAGTACAGGGGAATGACCGTGAAGCACGACTTCGATGTCACCAACGGTGCATACACACTGACCCTTCCCGCAGACGTCTCCTCCGTGGA
>ERZ772860.238-NODE-238-length-52892-cov-18.657702_pt1 | contig 52892 bp, 40 predicted proteins | sample MGYA00511342_ERZ772860 | MGnify/ENA primary metagenome ERZ772860 (study PRJEB29015, sample SAMEA2737665) | human gut metagenome | biome: human gut; feature: human-associated habitat; material: faeces | place: China | collected 2012 ... | reverse complement strand
AGGACGAGCAAAGCTTTTCTGCCCCCCTTGGCACCGACGACAAGATCCATTTCCCAATGTCCCGGCTCCTTGCGCAGCATCACCTCTGCGGGACGTTTATCAATACTCTCACCGCGCAGATTATTACAGGCGAGGCGTGTCGAAGTACAGGCAAGCTTTCGTCTGCGTCTTTTGCCCATCGGTAACTGATTGGCGCTGACCGGAAAGTTATAAAGGTAAATGCAGCGGTAGAGTGTTGAGAGCGATATGGTGACCGGAATGCCTTCCTTAGAGGCCTGTTGCAGAGCGGCATAGGGAGAATAACGCATGGTCCCTATCAGATAAGTGAGCCTTGTGCAGAGCCGGGAGGAGATTGAAAGCTTGACGGTAGGCCCCCCGGTTCCTGCGTTTTCATCAGCCACACGTTGAGCCGCATCAGCGTTGTAGACGCGCTGTTGGGAGAGGTCGCTTTTGAGATGCGTGACGGTTCCCCGGGCGAGCTCCCTGTAGACAGAGCTGCGATGACGTCCCAGCAGGGTGGCGATGACGCTGACAGAAAGTTTTCGGCGTCTCCAGCGCTCCATTTGTTGGCGTTCGATGAGTGAGAAATGCTTGCCTTTTGTAGCGGAATCAGTAGAATGAGTTCGGGTGCTTTCCATATTGTCCTAGTTTATTATGGTTATTCCGGTATGGTACCGGATTTGGCAAGGGAAAGCACCCATTTTGTGCCCTGATGACAGAGAAGAGGCTGGGGAGGCTTTCCGCCTCCCCTGACCCCACCGACCAAAGGAGAGAGCTTCTCGCTCATCTCCTTTGGAAACCTCTCTGCGGCACTGTCCCGGGAGAATGGGGAGGGGCTGCGCGCCCACTCCCCAAACCCCACCCGCGGCAACGTGCCGTTGCATCCAGGATATGGAATGGATATGCTTTTCTCTCGCTTTTCCGTTTGATGCTCCTTCCGGCGTGTCGCATTTGATTTTACAATTCACATTTTTGCCATCCGGTCGGTCATTTCTCTTGACAGGTCAGAGGTGGTCAGGTATTGTCTTATAAGGTGGTTTCAGTCTTCTTTCTTTTTCGGAAGAGAAGACACACATCAATCCCATGAACTAGTATATGAATATGCATCATACCACCACAAACTTACCCGGCTCGAATGATGATTCTGTTGCTCTCGCTCGGCAGCAGCTTGCAGAGCAGCATATTGAGCCGCCTCAATACGATGAGGGGTTGCAGTTTGCTTGCCGCAACGGCGAGTGTGAGTTAACACGGCTGCTGCTGGAAGTCGGAGCGGACGTCAACGCGAAGGATAAGAGGGGCTACACCCCGCTGCACCGGGCTGCCTGGAATGGGCACACGGACGTCGTCCGCCTGCTGCTGGCGGCGGGCGCTGATGTCAACGAGAAGGATAACTGGTGCAGAACCCCGCTGCACTTGGCTGACTCGGATGGTCACACGGACGTGGTGCGCCTGTTGCTGGAGGCCGGAGCGGACGTCGACGTGAAGGATGAGGGCGGCTTGACCCCGCTGCTCGGGGCTGCCATGTGGAACCGCACGGACTCGGTGCGCCTGCTGCTGGAGGCCGGGGCGGACGTCAACGCAAGAGTCGGTGGGGACGGCTGTGATGCAGGCTCCTCCCCGCTGCACCTGTCGGCTAGGAAGGGCTACACAGGCTTGGTGAGCCTGCTGCTGGAGGCCGGGGCGGACGTCAACGCAAAAATCGGTGGGGACGTCTGGAATGCAGGCTCCACCCCGTTGCACGATGCTGTCGGGAATGGTCACACGGACGCAGTGCGCTTGCTTCTGGAAGCCGGCGCGGACGTCAACGCAAGAGTCGGCGGGGACTGCATGGATGCAGGCTCCACCCCGCTGCACCTGGCGGCCAAGAAGGGCCACACAGACGCGGTTCGCCTGCTGCTGGAGGCCGGGGCGGACGTCAATGCGAAGGCGAAGGATAAGTGCGGCGATACCCCGCTGCGCTGGGCTGTTGCGGAGGGGCACACGGACATCGTCCGCCTGCTGCTGGCTGCGGGAGCTGACGTCAATGCGAAGGAGTGGAAGGACCGGACCCCGCTGCACCTAGCGGCCAAGGAGGGCCACACGGACGTGGTGCGCCTGCTGCTGGAGGCCGGTGCGGACGTCAGCGCAATAATCAGTGAGCACGACATCGATGCCGGCAACACCCCGCTGCACGAGGCTGCCCGGTATGGTTGCACGGACGCCGCGCGCCTGCTGCTGGCGGCCGGAGCGGACGTCGACGCGAAGAATAAGGTCGGCGACACCACCCCGCTGCATTTGGCTGCCGCGAGGGGGCACACGAAGGCGGTTCGCCTGCTGCTGGAGGCCGGGGCGGACGTCAATGCGAAGAAAGAGTACGGCGATACCCCGCTGTATTATGCTGCCGAGTATGGTCGTAAGGATGTTGTGAGCCTCTTGTTGGCGGCGGGTGCCGACGTCAACGGGGGAGGGGAAGGGAAGGCCAGACCTTTGTCCGTGGCGATCAGGTCCGGGAAGGCGGATGTTGTTCGCTTGTTAATGGAGGCGGGTGCCGACGTCAATGCGGTGGATCAGAGAGGTCATACTCCTTTGTATTATGCCGCTGAGAAGGGTGATACGGATGCGGTTCGCCTGCTGCTGGAGGCGGGAGGAAGTATACAGGCTGCTTTGGATAAAGGCTGGAACAAATTGCATTTTGCCGCTTCCGCCGGTTTGGCGGACAAAGTTCGCGAACTCTTGGAGGCCGGGGTCGACCCCAACACTGGGACTTGGGCAGGCAACGGAAGTGCACTGCTGTCGGCTGCTGCGAATGGTCATACGGAAGTGGTGCGTTTGCTGCTGGAGGCGGGAGCCGACCCCAACTTCTTGTCTATGATTAGCGACGGATATGCACTGCAGGTGGCAGCGGGGAATGGTCATACGGAAGTGGTGCGCCTGCTGCTGGAGGCCGGGGCTGATCCGGATGCCAGCAGTGTGTTGATGAACGACCTCACCCCGCTGATCAGGGCTGTCGAGAATGGTCATACGGACGTGGTGCGCCTGCTGCTGGAGGCGGGAGCCGACCCCAACGCCGTGGATGGTGAAGGATACCATGCGGTGAATGTGGCGGAGGAGAAGGAGTTTACGGAAATCGCCGACATGCTGTATGAGCACGGAGGTGTCCTGCTCGAAGAATGAGGGCGTAGGACCCTTTCTTGCCCTCCACGTTTCCCCCGGGGTCGCCCGAGGCGGGCGCGGGAGCGCTTTTTGAGGCGCGGAAGCTGCTTTGCGCGGCTTTGCGGGTTGAAATCTCGGGGGAGCTGGGGCAGAATGAGGCGTCATGAATGACTTTGATGTGATCGAACGCAAGATGGAGGCCGCCGGCCTCTCGCAGGCCGCTATCGGGGCCTTCCGCCACAGTGTCAACGTGCTCACGTCGCAGCAGTCGATGATGATCCCGGAGTCGGAGATCGCGCCGGCCGACGATGTCGCGGACTGGGAGACGCTCACGGCGTCGGCGCCCGAGGCCGATGCCGCTCTGCTGGGGCAGGCGGTGCTCATTAAGCTCAACGGCGGGCTCGGCACGGGCATGGGCTTGCAGAAGGCGAAGAGTTTGCTGGAGATCAAGCCGGGGGTGACCTTCCTCGATCTCATTGTGCGCCAGGTGATGAGTCTGCGCCGCCGCGCGGGCTGCCCCGTCCGCCTGCTGCTGATGAATTCTTTCTCGACCAGCGCGGACACGATGGACTACCTGAAGCGCTACGCTGCCGAGGGTTTTGCAGACCCGCAGCAGGTTGAGATGATTCAGAACCGCGTGCCCAAGCTCTGCGTTGATACGCTGGAGCCGGTCAGCTTCCCCGCGCACCCCGAGCTTGAGTGGTGCCCTCCGGGCCACGGTGATCTCTACCCCGCGCTGCTGGGCTCGGGCTGGCTGGATCGCCTGCTGGCGGCGGGGGTGAAGTATGCCTTTATTTCGAACTCCGATAATTTGGGCGCGCAGCTCGATACGCGCTTCCTGCGCTGGTTCGCGGAGAGTGGGGCGCCCTTCGTGATGGAGGTGACGCGCCGCACGGAGGCGGACAAGAAGGGCGGTCACCTCGCGATTCGCCGCAGCGACGGCCAGCCGCTGCTGCGCGAGGTGGCGCAGTGCCCGGATGAGGATCTCGCCGCCTTCCAGGATATCAGCAAGTATCGCTACTTCAATACGAACAACCTCTGGGTGCGTCTCGATGCGCTCCGCGACTTCCTCGCCGCCAACGGCGGGGTGGTGCCGCTGCCGGTGATTCGCAATGTCAAGACGGTGGATCCGCGCGATGCCTCGACGCAGAAGGTGTATCAGCTGGAGACGGCGATGGGGGCGGCGATTCAGTGTTTCCCGGGGGCTCGCGCGGTTTGCGTGCCGCGTTCGCGCTTCTTCCCGGTCAAGACGTGCTCGGATCTGCTGCTGCTGCGCTCGGATGCGGTGGAGATTCGCGAGGACGGGGGCATGGAGCTGGCGCCGGAGTGCGAGGGCGTGGCGCCGGTTGTGCTGCTCAACCCGAAGCTCTACAAGCTGGTGGAGTCGCTGGGGCCGCTCGGCGTGCCTTCGCTCAAGCATGCCCGCCGTCTCGTGGTCAACGGGCCGCATCACTTCGCCGACGGGGAGCCGATTTGCGGTGAGGTGGTGCTTGACTGATGCTTGGAGGGGCGTCGGCCTGCGTCGGCGCCCCTGCTGCTTGACTGCTCGCCATGCCGGTGACGCCTCAAAAGATTCGGGAGCTCGCCGAGCGCATGCGTGCGCTCGGCCTCCGCGAGTCCGACCTGCGCGAGACCTTCGTGCGCGGGCACGGGCACGGCGGGCAGAAGGTGAACAAGAGCAACAACTGCGTCTGCCTCATCCACGAGGCGAGCGGGCTCGTCATCAAGTGTCACCGCGAGCGAGAGCGCGAGGTGAATCGCTACCTTGCGCGCCGCGCTCTCTGCGATGAGCTCGAGCACCGGCTCGGACTCGGCCCCAGCCGCCGGCAGCGCGAGCTCGAGCGCTCGGCCGGCCGCAAGGGGCGCACGGGTTCCCCGCGCAGTCTCACGGTCGTCGCGCGCAAGAGCCGCGAGCCCCGCGAGGAGGAGTGAGGGGCGTAAGTTCGAGATGAGGGCGAGCAGTGTGAAGTGTGGGCGCGAGGGGAGGTGTGGACAGGAAGCTGCGTATGTTCGGAGGAGGTGGGTTACATGTTCTGTCTCCGAATTTCCTCATACACGAAGGGAGCCTTTCTAGAAGTGTATTTGAGGTTTTGTGTCTCGCAATAAAGATCAAAATATTCGCGGCGTATCCTCTTGCAGTCCTCTTCGTTGAGGCCTAAAATATCGATGGTCTTCCGTGCGTTGGGCGGCGCATCTTTCGCTGGGTAGATTTCCCCGGTGAGGAAGTCGATGCGGAAGGTGTGAGGCTTGATGTCAAAGGGATCGAGAATCCCTTCGTGATCCCCCTTGGCCGCATCGCATGCGGGGCAACACAGGCGGTAGTTAGACCATTCATAGGCGAGTTGCCGATGCTTTGATTTCGGCAGAAAATGGTCAACCGTTGCATAGCTCTGAGAGCGCTCGATGTAGATGCAGTGGTACGCACAGATGCCATGATAGGCGTCGTAAAGCTCATCCAGAATTCTGGTCCAGTGCCGAGGGAGCTGGGAAGATCGCGACTCGTCGGGGTTCTTTGCCAGCCAGAGCTTTCCGGGCTGCCGAACTTTTTTGTCGAAGTCGTCGGGCTCGGGTTGTTCAGGGACGGGAATCATGGCAGCAGGCCTTTCTCGGTCGCCATATAATGCCAGCGACAGAGGAATGTGTCTTGAGGATCGAGGTTGGCAAGCAATTTCTGATGGATGGCCTCAAACTCCTTGGGATTTGGTGTCTCCTCACGCAGAAGCATGGAGGCTTCGTCGATGAGCTGTTCCACCTTGGGGGAACGCGTAGAATCCATGTCGAAGGCCGGTCCCGTGAGCCAGCCCTCGGCGTCTCCGTATTTCTTCATCGCACGCTGAGTGAGGCGGACTTCACGATTTTCAAGGTCGAGGTCAAACCAAGCGTCGCGGCTTTCATCGAAAATATCCTGCATCGACACCATGACCATGGGTGAGTGCGTCGTCATAATCACCTGCGCATCGGTCTTTCCATCGCCGCGAATCCGCTCGATTGTATTCAGGAGCGAGGGGACGATTTGACGTTGCCACTGCGGGTGGAGGTGAGACTCAATCTCGTCAACGAGGAAGGTGACGCTGTCGGTGGGGGGCTGGTGAAGAACTTTCTCGGAAGCTGCTTTATGTTCCATCCAAGCCCAGACCAGGCAGTATGAGAGCGCAATCATGCGCTTCATGGCCGATGACAAATGGACGATCGGCACCTCAGCTCCATAGGGCATGATGACGGAGGGCATATCTCGTGCGTCGTCCAAGTCAATTCGTGTGAGCCGTCCGGGGCGCATGATTTCACCGCGCGGTGAAATTTCCTCCAAAACTCCTCGGAGAAGCTGCCATGCTTCGCCTTCCTCCTTTTGCCAGCTGGCCCAATCTCTGATAATGCCGTTGCAGAGCCATCGATCGTCGTCCGGGGAGATGGTCATACCGTTCCACACCTCTTGGGAACTGAAAACGTAGGCGGGCGGCCTTTCCGTTGTTTCGGCGCTCTCTTTCCAGTAGTTGCGCGCCGGATCCCATACGGCAAAACTGCCGTCCACCATGGCGTAAAGCACGAGCCCGGGGTTCAGCGGGCGCCCTTTGGGACTGGTCCACTCTTGGGCGTAGACGTCAAAGGTCGATGTGCAGGACAACCCCTTTTTGGTCTTGCCGTCAACGGTGTAGCTGATGCTTGCTTCGTCAGGCCGACCCGGCAGCGCCTTGTTGCCGGATAAAATTTTTTTGTTGATCTGAGCCGGCCATTTTTTTGTCATGGCCCACCAGACACAATCCAGAATGAAGCTTTTCCCCAAGCCGTTGTCGCCGGTGATCACATTGAGCCGATCGGCAAAGTCTATGTGGAGTTTCGGGGCCGGTCCGACCTTGTTGAGTTCGAGCTGTTTAATCATAAGGGTAAGACATCGTGGTCAGTGTATGCAAGGTTGGTGGCGAGGTCAAGCTTTTAAGTGTGCAACCAAACGTGCCCGTGCCGGGGTGAGTTTCAGAGCCCCATTTTGCCGGGGTTGAGGATGCCGGCGGGATCGAGGGCGGCCTTGAGGGTGCGGTGCAGGTCGAAGGCGACGTCGCCGACAGCGGCGTGGAACCAGGGGGCCTTGGCGATTCCGATGCCGTGCTCGCCCGTGATGCGCCCGCCGGCTTTCAGAACCCAGTCGAAGAGGCGCTCGACGAGGCGGTCGGCGGGGGCGCGCATGTCGTGCCCCTCGCTGTCTTTGGGCACCATGATGTTGGTGTGGATGTTGCCGTCGCCCGCGTGGCCGAAGCAGGCGACGTTGATGCCCGTTTCGCTCTGCATCGATTCGCAGAACTCGACGAGATCCACGAGACGCGAGCGCGGGATCACGATGTCTTCATTCAGCTTGGTGAGCCCCGTGGCCTTGAGGCTGTAGGAGAACTCGCGCCGCAGCTGCCAGATGCCTTCGACGGCCTCGGGCGTGGTGGCGCGGCCGATGGCGGTGGCTCCGGTGCGCTCGAGCACGCCGGCGATGGCCTCCAGCTCGTGGCTCAGGGCGTCGGCCTGGCCGTCGATCTCCACGATGATGTGGCCGCGGGCGTCGTCCGGCAGGGCCGAGTGGCCGAGGTAGCGGCGCGCGGCGGCGAGGGTGAAGGCGTCCGAGATCTCCATGGCGCTCGGCAGGTGGCCGGCTTGCAGCACGTTTTGCACGGCCTCGGCGGCGAGGGCGAAGCGCGGGAAGCTCGCACTGAGCGCGGCGCGGGCCGGCGGGGCGGGGATGATGCGCAGGGTGGCTTGGGTGACGATGCCCAGCAGGCCCTCTGAGCCGCAGAAGAGGCCGACGAGGTCAAAGCCCTGCTTGTTTTTGTGCGTGAGGCCGCCGCAGGAGCAGATGCGACCGTCGGGCAGCACGACTTCGAGACCGAGGACGTAGGCGCGCGTGACGCCGTATTTGAGGCAGCGCGGGCCGCCGGCGTTCGTGGCGATGTTGCCGCCGATGCTGGACTCTTTGCGCGAGGCGGGGTCCGGCGGGTAAAACCAGCCGAGGCGGGCGCAGGCGTCTTGTAGTTCGGCTGTCAGCACGCCGGCTTCGACGATGGCGAGGCCGTCCTGCGGGCGCAGGGCGATGATGCGCCGCATGGGCGCGACGGAGATGACGAGCCCGCCGCGCACGGGGACGCAGCCGCCGACGTAGCCGACGCCGGCGCCGCGCGGGGTGACGGGGATGCGTTTCTCGCAGGCGAAGCGCATGGCGCAGCTGACTTCCGCCGTGCCGGAGGCGAGCAGCACGGCCTCGGGCAGGGCGGAGGCGTGCCATTTGTCCGACGCATGCGCCCGCAGCGTTTCTTCGTCGGTGTGCAGGTGCTCGGCGGGCAGCCCTGCGGCTTCAAGGCGTGCGCGCAGTTCCGCTGCCCAGGCAGCTTCGGGTTTCGCTTGGCTCATGGTGTCAGTCGGGGTTTCAGTCTCGCCCGGTGCCCCAGCGGCGGTGCAGGAAGCGCTCGACGGGTGAGAAGATGAGTTTATCGGCGAGCAAACCGACGAGGATGATGATGAACATCACGCCGATGACCTGATCCATTCGCTGCAACTCGCGGCCGTAGTGCAGGTGCTGGCCGATGCCGAAGCCCGAGATGACGGAGACGTAGATTTCCGCCGCCATGAGCGAGCGCCAGGCGAAGGCCCAGCCCTGTTTCATGCCGCTGACGATGAAGGGAGCGGAGGCCGGCAGGGTGACGAAGATGAGCGTGTGGAGCGGCGGGCAGCCCATGGTGCGCGCGGCTCGTGCATAGATGGGCGGCACGTTGCGGATGCCGTTCTCCGTCGAGAGCAGAACGCTCCACATCGTGCCCATGATGACGACGAAGAGCAGGGCGGCTTCCGTCTGCCCGAACCAGATGCAGGCCAGCGGCACCCAGCAGACGCTCGGCAGTGCCTGAAAGCTCAGCGCGAGGTGCCCGAGCGTGTCCTGCATCCATCGGAAGCGTGCCGTGAGCATGCCGAGCGGCACGCCGAGCACGAGGCCGATGGCGTAGCCGATGAGCAGGCGGCGCAGGGTGACGAGCATGGAGAGCGGCAGCTTGCCGTTCACCGTGTTGTCCCAGAGGTAGAGCGCCACGCGGCTGGGCGGCGGCATGACGTAGGGAGACCACAGAGGCTCGTCGAGCCCCAGAAAGGCCAGATCGCCCGTCAGCGCGGCCCAGATGATGATGATGCCGACGAAGAAGGAGACGGAAATGAGAATGCGTTTCATGGTGATGCAAAAATTCAGCGTGCAGCAGGCGGTCGCGGCGGTCCTCAATCGGATTCGGCCGCCTGATAGCCCTTCAGCTCGCTGGTGATGAGCTGCGAGAGGTCAGCGAGGTCGTGATCATTGATGTTGCGGGGGCGGGGCAGATTCACCGGGAACTGGCGGCGCACGCGCCCGGGATGCGGCGAGAAGAGAATCACGCGGCTGCCGAGGCAGACGGCCTCGCGCACGTTGTGCGTGACGAAGACGATGGTCTTCTTGCGCTTCTCCCACACGTCCTGAATATCGCCGTAGAGGCGCTCGCGCGTCATGGCATCCAGCGCCGAGAAGGGCTCGTCCATCAGCAGAATCTTCGGGTTGGGCGCCAGCGAGCGCGCCAGCGCCACGCGCTGCCGCATGCCGCCCGAGAGCTCGTGGATGTTGGCGTGGGCGAACTTGTCCATCTTCACGAGGAAAAGGTAATACTTCGCCACCTCCAGCCGCTCCTTGTTGGTGAGGTTGGGCTTCTGCTTGAGCCCGAACATCACGTTGCCGATGACGTCGAGCCAGGGGAAGAGCGCGTGCTCTTGAAACATCATCATGCGGTCGCGGCCCGGCCCCGTGATGGGCACTCCGTCCAGCAGCGCCATGCCGGCATCAGGCTTCTCCAGCCCCGCGATGATGTTGAGCAGCGTCGACTTGCCGCAGCCCGAGGGGCCGACGAAGCAGACGAACTCTCCCTCATTGATGGTGATGGATACGTCTTCGAGCGCGCGCACGGTGTCGCCCGACGCGTTGGTGAAATCTTTGTACACATGCTCGATACTCAGCTTGGCGGCCGGGTAGGCATGGATTTCCTTTTGCAGAGAAGCTTGGTTCATGGGGTGTGGCTCGATGGGTTGCTCGATTCGGTGGTGTTCGATTCGGAAGGGCTCGATTCGGGGTGATAAATCATGCCGTCCAGCGGCGGAACGCGCGAGATGAGGTCGGCGGCCTGCGCATCGCGAACAAACTGCTCCAGCCCCGGCAGATCAATCTCCGTCGTGAGCTTCAGGCGCTTCCAAGCCCGCTTCACGATGTCCGCGGGCATCTCGCTCTGCGTCAGCAGCGTGATCTCCTCAACCACGCGGCGCTGCGCCTCCTCCGGGTGCTCGAGAATCCAGTCCGTGAGCTCGGCATGGGCGCGGATGAGCGCCTTGGCGGCATCGGGGTGATTCTTCAGCCATGCGACGCGGGCGACGAGCACCGTCGTCACCACATCCGGCTCCTCAACCATCACGCGGGCGCCCGCCATCTGCTCCAGCCGCGAGACCCAGGGCTCCACCGTCCAGCATCCGGCTACGTCACCCTGCTGCAAGAGCTGAAGCTGCATCGAGTTCGGCGTCGGGGCCACCCGGCAGTCGCCACCGCCCTCCAGCGTGCAGGTCAGCCCGTTGCGGGCCAGCCAGGCGCGGCAGGAGACATCCTGCGTGTTGCCGAGCTGCGGCGTCGCAATGCTGCGCCCGCGAAAATCCGCCGGTACTTTGATCGGCGAATCTTTTCCGATCACCAAGGCCGCCCCGCCGTTCACCGCGCCGGCCAGCAGGCGCACATCGCGGCCGCTCGACACGGAATAGGCGTTGATGGCCGGGCTCGGCCCCACGTAGGTCAGATCCACCGTGCGGCCGAAAATGGCCTCCATTGCCGTGGGGCCGGCGGAATACGTGTACCACTCGAAGCTGTAGCCCGGCAGGTAGCGCTCAAACCAGCCCTCGCCGTGGCGCGTCATGTTGCGCGCGACGAGCGCCTGCACATGCGTCACGTTCGGGAAGCAGCCGATGCGAATCACCCGGCTGTTCGGATCTTCGCGATGACAACTTCCTAACAGAAACAGCATACTCAAAAACACCACACAAGCTGCCAGCGCTCTCTTCATTTCCCCTCAAGGGTAGCAGAAAGCCCGTGAGGGGTCAAGCTCCTTTCGCGGCTTCCTCGCGGGATGGCTGAGATCGGCGGTGACGTTTTAGTCACAAAGACGGCGATGGGTGATGCAGAGCTCGGAGCCCGGGCTTGTGCGCCTCGAGAGTCAGCGAGCTCCCCTGAAGAGCGAATCTCCGCCCAGCCTCTTCTCCGCAACGAAACACCCCGCTTCGCGCAGGGGGCGAAGCGGGGTGTCGAAAGGAGAGAAGTGCGGGCCCTTCTCTTACTCAGCCGCAGGCGACGGGGCTCCCTTCGGTGCGGTGTCGGGCTCCGCTGCGGCGGAAGGCTCGCTCGGGCATGTCCTCTGCTCCTCCTTGTCGGGTTTCGAGGCGGAGAGATGCAGGATCATCGCCCCGTCCTTTTCACACAGAGCGCCGGAGACAACGCTGATTGCGGCGCCGGTCATGGTGTGGGCAACATCGGTAAGGTAGTCGGAGCGGAAGCGGAAGATCGCGCCGCGGAAAGCCTCCGGCCCGGCGTCGTCGGCAGACAGGGCAGCGGCCGCCGCGTCATCACTGCTCAGGGTGAGCTCTTTGCCGTCGAGCTTGCCGGTGAGAATCAGATCCGGATACAGCTGCCAGCGGACAGCCTTGCTGAGGTCGATGCTCTGCCCCGTGAGTTTGCTGAAGATGCGGGAGAAGGCAGGAGCGTCCGCGATGTTGAGACGGAGAGCCGCGGAGGGCTTGTCATCCTTGAGTGAGCCGATGATGCTGAGCCCTTCGCTCATTGTGCCGATGATTTCGGCCAGAGATGCATCGAGCTCCTTCGCGCTGATGCGCATCGGGCTGAGGGCGGCGAAGAAGAAGGTCTCGTCCTCCTCGGCAGCCGCCGGCAGAGCCACATGCCCGGGGAGGAAGTTGATGCCCTGCAGACCCCAGCGGGCCTGCACCAGCCAATCCTGTTGCCTCTCTCTGATTCCGAGGCTTGCATCATGCTCAGAAAGAGACTCCAGCATGCCGGAGATCACCTTGGCACTGGTGCTCCGGCTCCAATGCGCCGAGCACTTGTCGCCCAGATTGAGCATGCTGCTGATGCCCTGACTGAGCGTCGCCAGCATCTCTTGGCTGATGTTGAGAGCAAAGCGGGCTTTTCCGTCACCGGCCGGGAGGGTTCTCGCAACATCCGCATCGCTGACTCGCGAATCCTCGATGCTGTCGGGCCACTGCATCTGATTCGGATCCATGCAGAAGCAGACGCGCAGAACATTGCCGTCCATTCGGTAGCAGAGATAGCAGTGCAGGCCTTCAAACAGGGGAAGCACCCAGCGCCTTGACGAGGCTTTGCAGCCAGCGCTCAACGAGCCATGGCAATCGATGTCGACGGCTTTCCATCCGTTGGGCAGCTCGAGAGAGCGAGACTTCGGGGTGCTGGCACGCACCATGGACTCAAACGCATTAATGATGTCGGAGAAAGGCTCTTCTGCGCCCGTCGGCGCTATGAGGGCGATGTAGAAAGGAGCGAAGTGAAGGGGCTTCGCGTCCGCCAGCATCTGAGTGAGAAGCTCATCCGTCTTCTGATGGATGGCTTTCAAGCGGGATTTCTCTTGTTCATCGGCCTTCGAGAAGGCCCAAGAATCCTCGCGCGTCTCGTCCCATTGATCTGCAAGATAGGCGAACTGAGCGAAGCGGAAGAAGTCGCTCAGGGAGTCGGAAGTGCCGAAGGCAACCGACAGGGGGGCATGCCTCGTCTCGGAGCCTTCGGTGATCTTGCACGCTTCGGACAGGCTCCACGCTGCCGACAGATTGAGATGGGCGGGGAGCAGCTTGAGCGCCGGTAGGCACTCGGCGAGCTCGGCGGGGGAGTCAGGCGCCTCCGTCTCTTGCTGAGCGGCTTGGATGATTTCAGGCAGGGTGGGAGTGGCAGGCTGGCCGGCATAGAGTGGCGCCGTGGCAAGGGCCAGGGTCAGTAGGGTAATTTTGGCGTTCATCGTGGGGCTTGGGTTAAGAGACGGCGGGTTTTGCTTCCGCCGTTGCTCTAACTTAGCAGAGAGGTCTGAGAATCGCAAGCTGAAAGCGGTGTTATGACAGAGACGCTAGAAGCCAAGAGGGAGACGCCGGTCGATGGCTCCTCCGGTCAGCGATACTCTCTATTTTTTTTGCGTGTAACACTCAGTTGAGGCGCATTGTTCGTCGATTCCGGCCATGCAAGGCATCCTGCGCTGTCGGGGCAGACTCTGCCGTCGCGGGGGGGGCTCGCGCGTCGCCGATGAGCGCTTGGGCGGTCTGAAGTAAGCGGAGAGCTCTGCCGAGCTTTGGTGTTCGGCTCAGCGCTCAGTCGTCGCTGAGCAGCGAGCGCAGATCACTGATGAACTCCTCGCAGTCCTCCTGAGACGCCGGCTGCTTCATCAGCTTGTCGTAGTCCACGAACTCGTAGAGCTGAGCCGGGATCTCGTTGATGAAGCACGACGGCGCGCAGCGCTCGTCCTTGCCGTAGCGGCCGCGCCGCGCGCAGTAGGTCATCGTCAGGCGCTCCTGCGCCCGCGTGATACCCACGTAGAAGAGGCGGCGCTCTTCGTCGAGATTGCCCTCATCCACCGAGCGGTTGTGGGGCAGCAGCCCGTTCTCCACCCCCACGATGTACACGTGGGGGAACTCCAGCCCCTTGGCCGCGTGCATCGTGATGAGGCACACCCCGCTCTTTTTCTCAATGTCCTCATCGTCGCGCTCGTCATCCAGACTGATGCCCGCCAGAAAATCCGTCAGCTTGTGCCCCGGAAGCCAGAACTGGCGCAGCGCCACCTTGATGTCGTCAATCGCCGACAGGCGCCGCATGCGCTCGTCCTCCGTCTTGCAGGTGCGCGTCAGAAACTCCTCGTAACCCACCTCGCGAATGAGATCCGCCAGAATGTCCGCAAACGAGCGCTCGCTCTCCGCAAACTCCGTGCCGAAGCGCGTAATCAGCTCGGTGAAGGAGTTGATGGCGTTCTGCGAGCGCGTCGAGCACTCCGAGAGAAAGGACAGATCGAGCAGCGTCGCCCAGAGGCTCTTTTTGTTCTCGCGGCTCCAGTCAATCGCAAAGCTCGCCGTCGCCGGGCTGATGCCACGCGGCGGCGTGTTGAGAATGCGCAGCAGGTGCAGATCCGCATCCGGATTGTCCATCACCTGCAAATAGGCCAGCAAATCCTTCACCTCGCGGCGGTCGAAAAAGCTCTTCGTGCCGACCATGCGGTAGGGGATGTGCTGCTCGCGCATCGCCATCTCGAGCGCACGGCTCTGGGCATTCGCGCGGAAGAGTACGGCAAAGGACTCCCATGGCAACTGCTTCTGGCGGCGCAGGCGGTCGATCTCATCCGCGATGAACTCCGCTTCCTCCTGAGCGCCCGGCATCGCCATCAGCCGCACGGGATACTCCCCCTGCTTGTTGGCGCGCAGCGTCTTGTCGCGCCGCCCCGCGTTGTGGCGGATGAGCGAGTTCGCGCAATCGAGCACCTGCTTCGTGCAGCGGTAGTTCTCCTCCAGCTTGATCACCGTCGGATTCGGGAAAAAACTCTCAAACTCCAGGATGTTCGAAATCTGCGCCCCGCGCCAGCCGTAAATCGACTGGTCGTCGTCGCCGACCACGCAGACATTCTGCTCCGGGCCGACGAGCTGGCGCAGCAGGCTCATCTGCAGCGAGTTCGTGTCCTGAAACTCATCCACCGTAATGAACTCAAAGCGGCGATTCCAGCGATCATGCACATCGGGGTAGCAGCGCAGCAGCCGCTCTGTGAGCAGCAGCAAATCATCGAAATCAACGGCATTCTGCGCCCGCAGCTCGCGTTCATACGCCTGAGCCACCGCTGCAATGAGGCTGTCCTCAATCTGGTCGAGCGGCAGTCCGTTGTTGCGCGCGCGCGACAACTCCGCCAGCACCGGTCCGGGCTCCAGCTTCTCGCGACGCGCGCCGAACTCCATGATCAGGCGCTTGATGAGCCCCGTCTGATCACTGCCCGTGTAGATTGAAAAATTCTCCTTGTAGCCGAGCCTGCCGATATCTTGGCGCAGAATGCGCACGCAGAGCGAGTGAAAGGTGCTCACCGTCATGCGCCGCGCCGCGCGGCGATCCACCAGCCCGGCCACGCGATCCGCCATCTCATTGGCCGCTTTGTTCGTGAAGGTCAGCGCCAGCAGCCCGCTCGGGTTCGCTCCTTTCTCAATCAAATGAGCCATGCGGCACGTCACCGTGCGCGTCTTGCCCGTCCCCGCGCCGGCCAGAATCAGCACCGGCCCTCGGAGCGTCTCCACGGCCTGCCTCTGCGCGGGATTCAGCTTGCGGATATCGAACTTCTCTGCCACAACGGCGCGCATCCTAGCAGATCTCACTCGCTCAGGCAAGCGCAAAGCCATCCGCACGCCCCATCGGATTGATCCCTATGGCACACTCATCGCACCCTCATCCCAGTGGGCGCTCAGCCCGTGGACGAGATCTCTTGCGCACCACCGCGAACGCGGGCGGCTCCCTCTGCCGGGCGGAAGAGGTGTCGTGCGAGGTGAAGAGAATCAAAACAAGGATAATTATCGCACTTTTTATGAAAATGCAAGGGGCGTAAAATCAGTAAACTATAGATTTATCTTTAAAATAATCTCGGAAAAGCATCTTTTTCCGACATAAAAGCGTTGACAGTCTCATTATGGATATGATATGTTGATTTCGCAAAAAGGATACGCTTATGAGATACTATTATAGCAAATCAGGAAAGCCTGAAGGGCCCGTCGATGCCGAGGTGCTCGATCAGCTCGCGGCTGCTGGAGCCCTTGCTCCGACAACCCCCGTGCTTGAGGAGGGCTCGACCACTTGGAGCACCTACGCCGCGCTTCGCCCCTCGTCATCGGCGGCTGCCGCCGCTTCAGCCCGGCCCTCCGTCTCGGCCGGGGCTCCGCAGGCTCAGCCGAGCACGGGCGGGGTCTTCGGGCGCGTGGTGAACGCCTATGAGAAACTGAGCAACATCAACGAGAAGATCGAGGCCAGCTTGAGCCGCTTGTTCCGAATGCCCTCCTTTGTTCCGGAGTCCGATGCCGAGCGCAGAGTTCTGCTGAAGAAAAACTCGGCTCTTACCAGTCTCTTCATGTTGCTCTTCCTTGTGCTGGGGTTCATGGTTGTTTCCTCGGAATTGTCCAAAAGTCAATTCGTGATCGGCTTACTTTCCTGCGTCGTGGGTGGCTTCGTTTCGCAGTACCTCATCTACCAGATCAGCTGCCATACCAATGCCATGTTGATCGGACCGCGCATCATGATGAGCTCGATTCATTTCCCTCGTTACCTCGGCACTACTGCCGTGCTGGCGTCTGTGGGCGCGCTGGTGTTGATCGGAGTGGCTTTCGCGGAAGCCAAGAATGCGTCGTTGCTCTTCGCCGGATTATTGCTTCTGGTATTCTGCGCCCTGATCCTGATCGCATTCTTCGGCTTCAATGCTGAGAAAACCCTCGTGAACGTCGCCCCTGCCGAAGTAACTCCCGGCCGGGACTTCAACAACTGCCTGCGCTTTATCCTGCGCGTCGTTGCCGCCACCATGCAGCTGCTCGCGCCCTGGGGCATGCTGATCGCACTCTGCATGATGACCCTCTTTTTCCTTACGGAAGACTCCCCCTTGCAGCATGTCGAATTTTCAATTATCCTCTGCGCTATTCCGCTCGGTGCACCCGTTGCCGCATGGGCTCTTCTCGGAGTCGGTTCCTGGTTGTTGGACTCCTACGATGCCATCTGCTCGCTTTCCGGGCGATCCGACCGTCGATAAAAGAGATCTCCCCCGTTGGAGCATCTAGGGCCAAGACTCATGCGAGCACTAGTTCCGAGGAGCTCGCGGTCGGCTCTTGGCTCTCTCCCTCCCCCACCCTACGTTTAGCTCGCTGAGACGAGAAAAGAGATTATGCCCCCCACCTCTCCACAGTCTTCCGTACCGCTGCCGCCTGATGCTGCGGCTTCCGTGGCCAATGTGCCGCTGCCGCCCGACGCCTCGGCTCCCGTGGCCGCCGTGCCGCTGCCGCCCGACGCTTCGGCTTCCGTGGCCGCCGTGCCGCTGCCGCCCGACGCTGCGGCTTCCGCGGCCGCCGTGCCGCTGCCGCCCGACGCTGCGGCTTCCGTGGCCAATGTGCCGCTGCCGCCCGATGCTTCGGCTTCCGTGGTCGCCGTGCCGCTGCCGCCCGATGCGCAGGCGGCAGACACGGGCAGCCGCCACGGTGCTGCCGTTCTTCTGGGCATGGGCGCGCTCATGGCGTTTGTTACCGCCGGGACGGCTTTTTCGGACTATGCAACTTTGTCTTCGTATGTCGACAAGGAAGAGGAGCAAATGCGGCAGCTGCATGATGCCAAGTCGGAACGCATGCGCGCGATTCAGGACATGAAAAGCCGTCAGAGCCGCATCGCCGAGATATCCGCCGAGCTGGAAAGAGTGTCAGACCTCAATCAATCTCTGAGCAAGGAAGAGGAGACCCTGACGTTCTTCGTGCCGGGCGGAGTGCTCGAAGACGTGTCCCGGAAATTGCAGGACGAGAGACGGGCGACCGAGGAGCGCATCGCTGCCGTTGAACAAGACATGAAGCAATTTCTGCCGCCTTCGGCGTTCAGTGAAGAGGAGTTGCAGAAGCGAGACGATGAACTGCGGGGTGTCGTTGCTTTGTACCTGCGCGCCCGTGAGCGGGGCTTTATGCTGATTCAGAAGAGCTTGTTTGCTCCTGAAGTCATGCACAAGACGTCGGATTTCAGGACGGAGAAGGTGGATCAGCTCTTCGAGCGTCTGGAGCAGGAGTGGGAGAACAATCACCCTGCCTGGCAGGACTATGAACTGCTGGATCTCGCCTACAGCGGTAATCGAGTCGAGATGATTCTGTGGTGGACCGTCTCGGCGAAAGGTAATGAGGGCTCCCCTCAGGTAGCTTATTGCAAGGAGCGGTGGTGGTTGGACGCCAAGGGCAAGATCGTGCGTTGGGATGAAGACGTCTCGACGACGAACCCGCGCATTAGTAAAAACTTTCGCCGTGTGAACCTCATGGTGAAGGAAACAACGCAAAAGAACCATGAAGAAGCAAGGTGAACGAAAAGGCTGGCTCCGGCAGCCGGGCCATTGGATCCCCCTCTCCCTGTTCCTGATCGGGGTGGGCTGCGCCGCGACGGCCCTCGCGATGAAGTCTGCGGAGGAGAAGGCGCTGCCGATCGCCAAGAGCGCCCGCCAACAAGCCGAGGAAGAGACGGCGCGCTATTTCGATGCGACGGAGAGCGCGATGGAGAAGAGGGTAGACGTTGTTCTCAAGGAGCGGCATCTGGAGGAGGAGTTGGCCTCGGCCAAAGAGCGAGGCGCTCAGCTTCAAAACAGTCTGAACGAACTCAGGGAGAACGGCAACGTCAAGAGCTTTCTGTCTCAGCGCGAGAAACTCGAGGGCCTTCGCCGCGAGAACGAAGCGCTGGAGGATGAACTCGAGCAGAAGACGGAACAGTACCGGCAGATGCTGAAGTCTGCATATCAAGATCAATGACCCCTATGAGATTACGATCCTCAATTCCCTTTCTGGTGTTTCCCCTGATGCTGCAAGCGGCGCTTTGCGACGAGGTTCAGGCCCCGAGCCTGCAGCGCGGTGCGATTATTGAAATATCAGGCGGCTATTTGTCGGGAACGGGCGCTCCCTCCGCCGGGAGGCGCGGCCCAACGGAGGCGGAGCAATCCTACCGCTTGGTCGTGCGAGAGGTGCAGGCGATCGACGCCAGCGAGTACTACCTCGATGAGTGCGGGCTGCAACCCGTGACCTTCGACGGGCAGGGCACCGTGACCTACTTGGTGTACCGGGCACAGGCCGACATCGGCTCGCAGCTGGCCTTCAACGTCGACGTGGCGGATGGGGACAAGCGCCTGACCTTCTGCTTCGCGCGCTCGGACTCGCCTCAGGAAAGCGCTTGCCGCGGCATGAATGTGCCGGCGATGATTCGGTGGGACAGCCGTGACGGAAACGTCTACCGAGGCCGCATCTACGGCGTCCTCTTCCACCCCGGTCTGAAGGAAATGATCAACTTTGCGTGGGCGCCGATTACGATCACCGTTCCGGAGCCCGGGGAGCCTCTGCGCTTGGACGGAGCCGGCGGTGAGTCCTCGTCTGCGAAGGCCGCGGAAGAGGTCACGCTGACGAAGGAGCAGGCCTGCGAGGCGATTGGTAAGCGTATGAGCATTACCGTGAAGAGCCCCGTTGATGTGGCTGCGATGCGGAGTTTTTATGCGCCTGAGGTTCGACGTCTGGCGAGCGACAAGATCATTCAGCGCGATGAGATCATCAGCCTGACGTCCAAGGTCGTGGAGAGCTGGTCTCAGCGCAACCTTCGCTTGATTGAGGCGGGCTTCAAAGGCTCGCGCCTCGAGATGGTGGTGCAATACCGCTTCAGCAACAAACAGGGCAAGACAAACGACAGCTACGCCAAGATTTTGCTGGACTTTGACCGCAACGGCCAAGTCTGCGGCATGTCCGAGGAATTCTCCAAGGACCAACCCAAACTTTCATCTGGCATGACGCCACTTGAATACCCCGGGGAACACGACGTCTCCTTCGAGGATTAACAGAAAAACAAACACACACCCATATGAAACCATACGGAACACGAACAGTTGGAATGGCGCTTCTCGGAGCTTTCTCTCTGTCGGCCATCACGTCCTGCGACTCTCTGGACAGCTCTCAGGTTGCGACGCTGACGACTCTTGCAGGCGCCGGTGCCGGAGCGGCGATCGGCGGCAACTCGGACAATAAGCTCGTGGGGGCGCTCGTCGGCGCGGGCGTTGGTCTGCTCGCCGGCTACATCCTTCAGGAGACCATCGTGAAGGACCGCTCGGAGTACGACAACCCCCGCGACTACGTACGCGATAATAACCGCCAGCTTGACAACCGCCTCAAGGAGGTCAACGAGCAGAATAAGAAGATGCAGGAGAACCTGGCTGCCGCGAAGAAGAAGAACCAGGCTCTGGCCAAGAAGGACGTCGCCAAGCAGAGCTCGGTGATGCAGAAGAACATCGCCAAGGTCGAGCAGGACATCAAGACTGCTCATTCCGCCGTCAACGAGGCGACGCCCGAGGAGAAGAAGGAGCTGATCTCCAAGATCAAGGCGCTCTCCGTCGCCAAGGGAAAGATGGAGGAGCAGCGCGAGGAGCTCAACTCGCTCGCCACCATCTGAGGGCGCATCCCACTCCGCTTGTGCGGAATTCTCTCATCAGCGAGGGAGGCCGGGTCCGGCCTCCCTCTTTGTTTGCTGTCGCGAGAAAGGCCGGAATGGCGGCGTGACCCGCCCTCCGGTCGATGACGCAGCAGGGCAGGGGGCGGGCGCCTCGACGCGAGGCGCTTACACCATGAGGGCGCTCAACGCACGGCGCTCAACACCGCCGTGTTCGGTACGCCTTGCGGTGGCACGCCCCATCCGCAGGCGCTTTCACGGACTTAGTTTCCCCGACGCTGACGGAGCTTACTCGCCGCGCTGGCGGCGCTTGCCGAAGCGGTTGAGGTAAAAGGGCTCGGCGCCGCGCTCGCGCGCGGCGGCCTCGCGGCCCGGGTAGCGCCCGTAGCTGCGGTTGCTGCGGCTGCCGCGGGCATCTCGGCGGTTTTCGGGCACGCCCTCGTCATCGTCGCCGCGGCGATCCTCTCGGTAGGAGCGCTCGCACCAGCCGCTGCGGCTGCGCTCTTCGCGGCTCTCAAAGCCGCGCCGCCGTGCCGAGCGGTGCGGGGACTCCGCGCCCCCCTGAGGAAGTCCCTTGTCCTCGCGGACGTTCACCTCGTAGCCGCAGATGCGGCAGGTTGACAAGGCCTCGAGCAGCTGCGGCACCACCTCGGGCGCCACCTCGATGAGCGAGTGCTTGAGGAAAATGCGGATATCGCCCACGCTGCCCTTCGGTGCGCCGCCCTCGTTGTAGAAGAGACCGGCTACATCCTTCGGGCGAATGCCGAGCAGCTTGCCGCCGTTCATGAAAAGCGTCACCGTGTTCTCGGGGGAGACGCGCTCCCTGCGGCCGTCCCCCTCGGACTCACCCTTGCCTTCAAAGCGGCTCGGGCGATCTTCGGGAATCTCCTGCAACTCGCGGCGCCCCTTTTCCGCCAGCAGGTTGAAGAGGGCGGCCACCAGCTGCTCCGGCTCCAGATCGATGTCGCGCAGCTCCTCCGGGTACTCCGCCCCGGCGTGGGCCTGTTCGATAATGGAGTCGACGAGAGCCTCGCGGCGCGAGTGCTCCACCTGATCCGCCGTCATCACCTTCTCGCGCTGCATCTTCGTGCCCGTGAAGCGCTCAATGCGGCTGAGCAGCGAGAAATCGCGCCGCCCGATGAAGGTCACGGCCTTGCCCTTGCGCCCGGCGCGAGCCGTGCGGCCGATGCGGTGCACGTAGTCCTCCGGGTCGCGGGGCAGCTCAAAGTTCACCACGACGTCCACATCGTCGATATCGAGCCCGCGGGCCGCGATGTCCGTCGCCACCAGCACGCTCAGATTGCCCTTGCGGAACGAGTCCATCACGCGCTCGCGCAGCGTCTGGGGCATGTCACCGTGCAGGCGATCGACCGCGTAGCCGCGTGCCAGCAGGCCGTCCACGATGTCATCCACCACGCGCTTGGTGTTCGCAAACACCAGACCGCGCTTCATGCGGCCCATCTCAATCAGGCGGCTGAGTACTTCGATGCGCGATGAGAAGAGCACCTGATAGACGCTCTGCTCGCAGGTCGGCACCGTCAGCACGGGGCGCTCGATGGCGATCTCCTGCGGATCCTCGGAGAGGCGGCCGATGAGCGCGCGGATGCCCGGTGACATCGTCGCGGAGAAAAAGAGCGTTTGCCGCTGAAGGGGAAGGCCGGCAATCAGGCGCTCAATGTCCTCCTGAAAGCCCATGTCGAGCATTTCATCCGCCTCATCGAGAATGAGTACGCGGATGTGCGAGGTGTCGAGCTCGCCTTGCTCCATGAGATCGAGCAGACGCCCCGGGGTGCCCACCACAAACTGCATCCCGCGCTTGAGCGCCGCGAGCTGCGGCCCGAAGGACGTGCCGCCGTAGATCGGTGCAGCGCTCACGCCCTCGAGAAACAGCGAGAGCTTCTCCACCTCGCGGCAGATCTGCACTGCCAGCTCGCGCGTCGGCGCCAGGCAGAGCACCTGCACCGCGTGGAGCTGAGGATCGATGCTCTCCAGTGCCGGAATCGAGAAGGCCAGCGTCTTGCCTGAGCCCGTGTGAGAGAGCCCGACAATATCCGCACCGGCCAGGGCCGGCGGGATGGCACGCTGCTGGATGGGGGAGGGCGTATCGAAGCCGAGGACTTCGATCGCTTCGAGGATTTCAGGGCAGATGCCCAGTTCAGAGAAGGTCATAAAAGCGCGGTGAAGGATGCCTGATTACCCGCAGATTGTAAAGCCTAAAGTATGGCGCTGCCGCGAAATCTCCGCGGCGTTCCCGCCACGCGCGGAAAAGAGATTGCGCGCCGGTCGCTTTTCGCGTATACTGGCCCCATGGAAGACCCGGAAGACTTCAATCGGTTCAGCAGTGCTGACTGTGCCGGCGCCATCCTGATGATGGGCGCCGTGCCCGCCGTGATGTGTTACGTCTACGGTGAGCACAACATGCTGATGGCCGGGCTGATCATGGGGGGCTTCGCCGTGCTCGCGCTCTTCGTCTGGGCCCTGGCCGCGCTGACGCGCTGGCGGCTCATTCCCGTGGTGGTCAACAGCATCGGCCACGTGCTCGCCGTGCTCTATCTGGCGATGTTTTTTTACTTCTGGCCCTACTGAGGTCGGCTTTGCGCGCTGCGAGCACTTTCGGCTTGAAAATGCGGCGCGATGCGCTACAATACCTTCGCTATGCTAGATATCCGTATCATCAGGGAAAACCCTGAATATGTGAAAGAGCGCGTCCGCCTGCGCGGGGGCGATCATTGGATGCTTGTCGATAAGGTGCTGGAGTGTGATGTGAAGCGCCGCAATGCCGAGACGGAGAAGCAGGCGCTCTCTCAGGAGCGCAACAGTTCATCCAAGCTGATCGGTCAGCTGATGAAGGAGGGCCGCCGCGAGGAGGCCGAGGAGCTCAAGACGCGTATGTCGGCGGTGGGTGACCGCATCCGCGAGCTGGATGCGGTGGCTACGGCCGCTGCGGAGGAGCAGGAGAACCTGCTGCTTTCGATTCCGAATATGCCGCACGACGGCGCGCCGATCGGCGCCGACGAGACGGCGAACCCCGAGCTGCGCCAGTGGGGCAGCAAGCCAGAGATCGCGGATCCGAAGGATCACGTGGAGCTGGGCACGAAGCTCGGCCTGCTCAATTTTGAGGATGCCGCCCGCATTTCGGGCTCGGGCTTCATCGTGTATCATGGCCTCGGTGCTCGTCTGGAGCGCGCGCTGATCAACTTCCTGCTCGATACGCAGACGCTGGAGAACGGCTATGAGGAGACGGGCGTTCCCTTCATGGTGAAGCGCGCCTGCATGTACGGCACGGGCCAGCTGCCGAAGTTTGAGGACGATATGTACGGCCTTGAGCAGAATGCGATGTTCATGGCGCCGACGGCGGAGGTGCCGCTGACGAATTTGTACCGCGAGCAGATCCTCCGCGAGTCCGATCTGCCGATCAAGATTACGGCCTATACGCCCTGCTTCCGCCGCGAGGCTGGTTCCGCCGGTCGCGAGAACCGCGGCATGATTCGCGTGCACCAGTTCGACAAGGTGGAGCTGGTGGAGATCTGCCGCCCCGAGGATGGCTACAGCCAGCTCGAGGAGCTGACGCACCATGCGGAGTCGATTCTGCAAAAGCTCGGGCTGCACTACCGCGTGATCGAGCTTTGCACGGGCGATGTGGGCTTCTCGTCCGCCAAGACCTACGATATCGAGGTCTGGGCTCCGGGCCAGGGTAAATACCTGGAGGTTTCGAGCTGCTCCTGCTTCACGGATTATCAGGCGCGCCGCATGAAGCTGCGCTACCGCGATGCTGAGGGCAAGATGCGGATTCCCTACACGCTCAACGGTTCGGGCACGGCGCTGCCGCGCCTGTACGTGGCCTTGCTGGAGCAGTATCAGCAGCCGGACGGTTCCGTGAAGATTCCGGAGGCTCTGGTGCCGTACTTCGGCGCGGATTGCATTCGCCCGAAGGCGTAAGGCCTGCCTGCTCGCCCCGGTCTCCTTTCCCGCGCGGAAACGGTGGCCGGGGCGGCATGCGGGGCGGGGGCCGCAGTGTTCGGCACCGACGGCCGAGGCGGTTTTTCTTTCTCAGTTTTCCCTCTCTCTTTGCGTATGATGAATGATGCGGCGGCTCCGGATCAGATGGCGGACCTCATCGCGACGATGGGGCCGATGTTTTGGCTGATTATGGCCTTTGCGGTCGTGGCGGTGGCGGTGATCGCCGAGCGCCTGTTTTATTTTCACCGAGTCAATATCAATTCCGGCGATTTCCTGCGCGGTCTTTCGGCCCTGATGCGCACGGGGCAGTACAACGAGGCGCTGCACGAGGCGCGCCAGCTGCCGGGGCCGATGGCGCGCGTGGTGGAGGCTGTGTTGTCCCGCCCGCGGCTGGAGCGCGGTGAGCTGCGTGAGATCGCGCTGGAGGCTGCCGATTTGGAGGTGTATCGCGTGGAGCGCAACATTCGCGTGTTGCAGGTCTGCGCGACCGTTATGCCGCTGCTCGGGGTTCTGGGCACGATTCTGGCTCTGATGGCTTTTTACGACCAACCCGGGGTGACGGACGGGGCCGTTGCGGCTCCGCAGATGACGGATGCGCTGCGCCAGGCGCTGCTGCTCTCGGCGGCGGGGATTGCGATGGCGATTCCGACGTATTTGTTTTACATGTATCTCGCGTCCCGCGCCCGCAAGATCGTGAACAATATCGAGCGCGCGGGGCTGGAGTGCGTGCACATTATCTGCGATGCGCGGATGGCGAGCAGGCCGGCGGCTGCGGAGGAGCTGCTTTCGGCGGTTGAGGAGGTTGTATCTTGTGCCGCAGGTCAAGCTGAGGCGGAAGGGAGGGCGTGATGCGTCGCGTTCGCTCTACCCTTCAGCATGTCGGCTTTCCGCTGGTCGTGGCGGCGGGAGTGAATTTGTTCGTCCTGCTGTGCGCGATCGTGCTATTCAGCAATCACGTGACGCCGAGCTACGGGGTGCGCGTGCTGCCGGCGCGGACGCATTACGTGATGGGCTCCTACAACCGCTCCAATATGCGAATCCTCACGGTGATGCCCGGGGATACGCCGCGCTTCTTCGCGGATACGCAGGAGATTGAGGGCGGGTATGAGGGCTTGGCCCGCCTGCTCGATTCGTGGGATTGCCCGAACCCGTCTCAGCTCAATGTGATTATCACGGCGGATGAGGCGGTGACCTTCGGGGTGTTGCAGCGCGTGACGGATATGGTGCTCGATCACGGGTTTACGAGTTACTTTGCCGGGCGTCCGGATTTGCTGAATTATGAGTAAGGGGACGCAGCCGGGCCCCGCGGATGAGGCGGGTGAGCATGAGTGCGCGCTGGTGTACCACGTGCGCCGCAAGCGCCGCCTGCGCGGCTTTCTGCCGCTCTATGTGCTGCTGAGCGCCTTGCTGCTGGGTGGGCTGCTGTGGCTGGTGCCGATCCGCATGCCGGAGGACGAGCGGCCCGGGCGCATCGGGCGCGTGTATTACCGCGATGATCGCCTGTTGCAGTTTCACCTGATGCAGCGCAGCCCTTTGCCGTTTTCTCTGCCGGACGGGGTGGACCCGGCTGCCGAGCCGGTGGGGCGTCTGGAGGTGCCTCTGCGCCGCCCTGCGGCGCTGATGGGCCTGGAGCCTCTGCCCTTGTACGGGGCGTCGGGGGATTCCTGCGTGCTGGATGAGGTGGACCTTCTGGCGCTGCCGCCGGAGGAGACCGCCCTCGAAGCGGGCTCGGCTGACACGACGGATGGTGCACTTTCGCCGAGCCAAGCGGAGTCCGATGGCGCTACGGATGCTTCGTTCGCTTCCGGCACGCCGAGTCCTGATGTCTCGGATTCCGCTGTGCCCGGCGACGCATCTGAGACTCGCGATGAGCCTGCCTCTGCGGCTCCTGCTGCGGAGACGGACGCTGCGTCTGCCGCCGCGGATGATGAGCTCGCTTCAGGGGCTGAGTCCGGCGCACGCTCATCCGGGGCGCCTCATCCTTTGAATCCTTCGGCCGAGGCTGCGGGTGACACCGAGGCGTCGGCCCGGCCGGGAGAGGAGGTGCAGCCGTGAGGGAGTGGCTGAGTCAGGGCATGACGCCGCCCCAGTTTTTTACGGCGTTGGTCGTGCTGGGCTTGGTGCTGCTGCTTCTGGTGTATTTTCCGGTGCAGCTGGCCAGCAAGCTGAGGCGGATGCGCCGCGCGCGCCGCTGCCTGACCTGCCGCATTTGCGGCTACCGCTTCATTCGCCGGGATGCGCAGGCGACGTGCCCGAATTGTGGGGCACGCAACCGCGGCTGAGCCGCCGGGATCGCAAGATGAGCCCGAATGTCCGCTGAAACGTTTCGCGAGGAGCTTCGATGAGCTTGAGGCGCTTCGCAATGAGGCCCGGCTGTTCGCGGCCGCGTGCGGCGCCCTGCGTGAGAGCCGCGCCTCGGGGAGCGCAGCTCAGGCCTTCTCGGCGGCGAGTCCGCTGACGAGTTCGAGGACGCGCGCGGCGACCATGGCGCGGAAGTCGTTGCGCGCCATGCCGGGGCGGTAGATGGTCTCGGTGTGCGTGGGGCGCGGAGCGCCTCGGCGGGCCAGGGCGATGCAGACGGTGCCGACGGGGGGCTCACCTTCAGCGGCGTCGGGGCCGGCGTTGCCCGAGACGGCGATGCCGATGTCCGCGGCGGCTTGGCGCATGGCGCTTTCCGCCATGGCGGCGACGACGGGCTCGCTCACGACGCTGTGCTCTTCAATGAGGGCGGGGGGAACGTGTAGGAGGCGCTCTTTGGCCTCAGCGCTGTAGGTGACCCAGCCGTAGCGAAAGACTTGCGATGCGCCGGGAACGCCCGTGATGGCAGCGGCGATGAGTCCGCCGGTGCAGCTTTCAGCCGTAGCGAGGCTGAGGCCGGCAGCGCGCAGGTTGTGGACGGCGGCGTAGGCGAGGAGTTCGAGTTGAGGGTTCATGGGGTGACGGTGGAAGACGTGCAGTCTGCGAGGTTGAGTTCGGGGAGGGCGACGGCGACGGTAGCGAAGGCGGCAATGCCTTCGCGTCGGCCGAGGGCGCCGAGTTTTTCGTTCGTGGTGGCTTTGATGCCGATGCGCCGTGCGGGGACGCCGAGAATGGGGGCAAGGGTGTCTTTCATGGCGCTGAGGTGGGGCATGATTTTCGGCGCTTCGGCGATGAGGGCACAGTCGGCGTTGACGAGGTGTCCGCCCTGCGCGCGGAGGAGCTCGATGGCCTTGGCGACGATGCGCAGCGAGCAGATGTTGGCGCAGCCGGGGTCTCCCGGCGGGAACCAGTGGCCGATGTCCGGCTCGCCGATGGCGCCGAGAATGGCGTCGGCAAGGGCGTGGCAGAGGACGTCAGCGTCGCTGTGGCCGTCGAGTCCGTGCGTGGGGTGAACGGTGACGCCGCCGAGGATGAGGGGGCGCTCCGCAGTGGAGAAGCGGTGGATGTCATAGCCGAGGCCTACGAGGGTATCCATGGTGTGTACGGTCTGTGTGTGGGGTGAGGGGGGGCGTCTTGGCGCGCTCGTGTGTCCTTAGTGGGCGTCGAGCCAGTTGTCGGCGAGACCCGTTTCGACGGTCAGGGGCACGTCGTGGGGCAGGGGAAGGGCGCTCTGCATGGCGTTGACGATTTGCGGGACGAGCGTGTCGCGCTCTTCCCGGTGCAGCTCGATGAGCAGTTCGTCGTGGATCTGCATGATGAGCCGGCTGCGCGTGCCCTCCAAGAGCTTCGCGACGCGGATCATGGCGAGCTTGATCATGTCCGCCGCCGTGCCCTGAATGGGGGTGTTGATGGCGTTGCGCTCGGCAGCGGCGCGCAGATTGAAGTTGCGGTTGTGCAGGTCCGGCAGGTAGCGGCGGCGGCCGCAGAGGGTCTCGGCGTAGCCGCACGCCCCGGCGCGCGCGATGAGCTCATCCATGAAGGCCTTGACCTTGGGGAATCTCTCGAAATAGCTCTTGATGAGGGCGTCCGCCTCGCCGCGCGGGCAGCCGAGGCGCTGCGAGAGACCGAAGGCGGAAATGCCGTAGATGATGCCGAAGTTGACGGTTTTGGCCGCGCGGCGCATGTCGCTCGTCACCTCGCTGCGCTCCAGCCCGTAGAGCTTCGCAGCCGTTTCGGCGTGGATGTCGTGCCCGTTGCGGAAGGCGTCGATCATGGCCTCGTCGCCGGAGAGAGCCGCCATGATGCGCAGCTCCACCTGCGAGTAGTCGGCGGAGAGAATGAGGTGCTCCGCATCGCCGGCGACGAAGGCGCTGCGGATGAAACGCCCGGCGTCGGAGCGCACGGGGATGTTTTGCAGGTTGGGGTTCTGGCAGGCCAGTCGTCCGGTGATGGCGACGAGCTGGTGCAGGGTGGCGTGGATGCGACCGTCAACGGGGGAGATGAAGCGGGGCAGGGCGTCGAGGTAGGTGCTCTTGAGCTTGGTGAGCTCGCGGTAGCGCAGGATGTCGGCGACCAGAGGCGAGCGGTGTTCGAGTCGCCGCAGGGTCTCTTCGTCGGTGACGTACTGGCCCGTGCGCGTCTTTTTGGGCTTGGCATCGAGCTTCAGATCGCCGAAGAGCAGCTCGCCGAGCTGCTTGGGTGAATTGAGGTTGATGGTGTGGCCGACGATAGCCTCGAGCTCCTCGTCGATGCCGCTGCGGATGGCGTCGATGCTCTGACCCATGGCGCGTGCGTTGTCCTCCAGCTTGGCGGGATCGAGCCTCATGCCCGCTTCCTCGACGGCGGTGAGCACGGGCAGAAGCGGATGCTCGATCTCGTCCATGACGCGCTGCTGGCCCGAGGCGGCGAGCTCGCGGCGCATAACGGCGGCGAGGCGCAGGGTGACTTCGGCATCCTCGGCAGCGTATTCGGCCATGGTCTCCAGCGGCACGGCGGCCGTGTTCATCTCCTTGCCGGCAATGTCGCTGAGGTGGATGGTGCGGTAGTGTAGCAGAGCCTCGGCCATGTCGTCCATGTTGTGGCGCTGCTCGGGGAGGAGGAGCTGGTGGACGAGCTGCACGTCAAAGAAGGGACCCGCGACGCGCAGACCGGCACGGTGCAGCACCTGAAGGTCGAACTTGAGATTGAGACCAATTTTTTCGGCGGGACCGGCGAAGGCGGCGCGGAAGTGCTCGAGACGCGCCGGATCGTCGGCCGGCACGTACCAGGCCTCGCCCTCGCGGAGGCAGAAGGAGATACCCAGCAGGCGATCCTGAAGGATATCAAGTCCCGTGGTTTCGGTGTCGAAGGCCCAGCTTGAGGCAGAATTGAGCTGAGCGGCCAGCTCGCGGCAGGCGTCGTCGTCCGCCGCGATGCGGTAGTGGTGCGGGTGGCTGCTGAGATCGCTGAGCTCGGGCGAGGAGAAGAGATCCGGCTCCGCCGCTTCGCCTTCGCCCACTGGCGGCTTTGCCGCGTCGCCCGCACCGCGCTTGGCGGCCCGGGAGGAGGTCTTTTGCGTTGCCTCGTCGCCCGTGCTTTTCTCTGCTGCTTTTCGTCCGGCGGCGAAGAGTTCCCCGAGCTCGTCCGCCGCCGCGGCGCTGCCGCCGCAGAGCTTTTTGCGCAGCTGGTGGAATTCGAGGCGGCGCAGGATGGTGTCGAGCTCGGCGAGGTTGAACTCGCGCCGCCGGCAATCCTCTAGGCTGAGGCTCAGCTCGGCGTCGCGGCGGATGGTGGCGAGGCGATAGGAGAGACGAGCCTGCTCCGCGTTCGCTTCGATTTTCTCGCGCATCTTGCCCTTGATTTCCCCGCTGCGGGCGAGCAGGGTATCCAAGTCGCCGAACTGGGCGATGAGCTTGCGAGCCGTGACGGCACCGATGCCTGGCACACCGGGGATGTTGTCCGAGCTGTCACCCATGAGCGCGAGCATGTCGATCACTTGAGCGGGGCGCTCAATGCCCCACTCGGCGAGGAAGTCGGCCATGCCGATGCGCTCGAACTCTCCCTTGTTTCCGGGTTTGAGGAAGGAGCAGGTGGGGGAGAGCAGCTGGCCGAGGTCTTTGTCCTTCGAGACCATGTAGCTGTGCAGCTTCCCGCTCTCGTCGGCGAGGCGGGTGAGCGTGCCGATGAGGTCGTCCGCCTCCCAGCCGCTGAGGCTCACCGTGGGGATGTTCAGCGCGCCGAGCAGGTCGACGATCCAAGGGATGGAGTCCTTGAGCTCCTGAGGGGCCGCCTGCCGCGTGGCTTTGTAGTCCGCGAATTCGCGGTGGCGGAAGGTGGGGCCGGGGGCGTCGAGGCAGGCGACGATGTAGGCGGGCTTCTCGCGGTCGATCAGGGCAAGGACGGTGTTGAGGAAGCCGAACATCGCCGAGGTGTTCAGCCCCGCGCTGTTCCGCATGGGCGCGTTGATGAAGGCGTAAAAGGCGCGGTAGGTCAGCGCCATGCTGTCCAGTATGTAAAATCCATCCATGTGCCCGCTATTATAGCACGCGGCTGGGCTCGGAGGCAAGGCGAAAGGCGCCGCGCGACGTCATGCCCTCCGGCTCGGCGGCCCGGGCTGTCCGCTGCGCGGCGGGCGTCTGCGAGGGCGCCCTCAGTCCTTGCGCAGGAGGCCCATGAGGCGCGGGATGACAAAGCGGTCAAGGCTGAAGCGCCCGGCACCGGTGCAGAGAAGGGTGATGCAGGCGAGAAGGTAGAAGAAGGCCAGCTCCTGAAGATTGAGGTCCGGCTTCGGCAAGACAACGCTGATGACGACGGCGAAGTTGAAGGCCAGCACGAGGGCCGCGGCGCGCGTCAGCAGGCCGAGAACGAGGCAGAGTGAACCGACCAGCTCGGCGGCGCAGCAGAGCAGAAGCGAGAGAGCCGATCCCCAGCCCAGCGGATCCAGCCAAGTCTCGGCGCGCCCGTCCATGAGCATCTCGAGTTTCGGCAGCGCGTGGCCCGCGAGCATGAGGCCCGTGCCGAGGCGCAGAATGAAAATCCCCAGAGAGTTAAAACTGCTCCGAAGGCTGTGACGGTGCCCGCCTTGATCGGATAGGGTAGTTGGACGCATAGGGGCATCTTACTTCGTGCTGATGAGCGATGCAAGCTCAATATGAACGTAACAATCTAACTCTTTGAGGGACGCATGGAGGCCGAATTTGTTTCGCTCAGATCTCGAAAAGATGCCGTCTTTTGAGGATGAAAGCGGAGAGAGGAGCCATTTCCTAGCGTTCCGTTAGGAGTTGAAATAGAGGCTGACGAGAGGGTCCCAATCCCCGTCTCGCTTCAGCGCGGATTCAAAGCCCGGATTTGCGGAGGCGGAGCCGTCTGAAGACGCCCCCGGAGCATGCGGAGAACTCCTCTCTCGGACGGCTCGACGCTCTCGTGCAGAGGCAGGCGCCGGGAGCCAAAACGCCGGCCGCCCCCGAGTGTGGGCAGCCGACGTTTCGGGCAGGGGCCTGCCTCCCGCGGGCGGGGCCTGAAGGGTGATTTCAGATGACGAAGGGCTCCCACTCGGGCTGCTGCATCATACGATTGAAGATCTTGCGAGCCGCAGGCCCGAGGCTGAGCTCGGCCATTTGGACATAGGTCTCGGCACGCTCGGGATCGGGCTTGACACCCTCCATTCCCTTGGCGATGATGCAGGCGAGGTGCAGATAGGCCAAGGGAAAGCCAGAAGCCGAGGCCTCGTAGCAGAAAGACTCCACATCGTCGATGGAGGCTGAGACACCGAGCCCCTTGTACGCCTCGTAGGCTTTCAGGAGACAGGCCAAAGGATGCCCCTTCTCGTAATACTGATTGATCGTCTTGTCCGCAGCCTTCAGATCCTGCTTGGTGCCCAGCCCCCTCATCTGGCAATAAGCCTTGCCCAGCACGAGATCCGGCGAGCCGAAGCGGCTGCCGAAATCGAAGAGGCGGTAGGCGTGTTCAAGGTTTTGCTTGATGCCATAGCGACCGTTGAGGTAGATGCAGGCGAGTTGGAGCAGAGCTCCCGGATGCCCGTGCATGGCGTCGAGACGCAGCAGGTAGGTGCCGCCCTTTTCGTTGTAGCCTACCCCCGTGGACTTGAGGGCGGGGTCGGGATCCTTCTCCAGGAGAATGCTGGCGTAGGTGTAGAGCGCCTCGCGGTTGCCGCTCTTGCAGGCCATGAGCAGCAGAGCCATGCTGGATTTCGAGTCTTTGTCTGAGAGCAGGTCGGCCAGGACGACGAGGGCATTGTCGTTGCCGAGATCCGCTGCTCGGCGCAGCCAGTCCAGTCGCTCCTGAGGCGTTGGAGCGAGTGTCGAGAGCATGTAGGCGACCAAGTGGTTGCCTCGCTCGATCTCAGACTTGACCTCGGGGCGTTCGGCATCGCGGATGCTGCTCAGGCGCCCGGTCGAGGCGAGCCACTGAAAGCGCACGCGGAAGTCGCCGCCGCGGCAGGCCTTTGCCAAATAGTTCGTCGCGGCCTGCTCATCGGCCTTGACTCCTATTCCGAACTTCAGGCAGCCGGCGGCGCTGATGATGGCGGGGCTGTAGCCCTTGTCGGCGGCCTGGCGCGCCTGCGCGTAGGCTTTCTTCAGGGCGTCGGGATCCTGAGATCCCGTCTGCGTGATGTTGGAGAGGAAGTGCAGGGCGGCGGGATTGCCGGCGTCGGCGGCCTTCTGCATCCAGCTCAGTACGGCGAGTTCATCCCCGGTGGTGTTCAGGATGACGCTCAACGCGGGGAACAGGTTCAGCTCGTTGCTCTTGGTGATGGTGTCGAGCTCGGCGACGAAGCGTGCGTACTGCTCGGGGTGGGCGTCGGGAGAGGAGTCGATGCTGCCGAAGTCCGGGGCATCATGAACGGCGCCGAGGCCGTCGGCCTGCGGGGCGGTGATGGCTCCGGCCGGGGGAACGACGGTGCTCCGCGGCGTGGCCGGCGGAAGATCGACCTGAGAGGGCGCGGGGGTGCCGTGAGCCGGGGTCAGGATGGCATCCGCGTGCGCGAGAGCCGGCATCAGGGCAGACAGGGGCAGAAACAGCTTGAGGTACGTGGCTCGCATATCGTGGGAACGCTGGCATTCTACACAGAGCGGGCAGAGCTGGCAAGGATTATTCGCGGCACCGCCCCTGCGTGAGCAAAAAGCCGCAGGCCGTTCCCTCTTCCCGCAGTCCCCCGGCCGGCGCGACTGTCGAGGCGCTTATTTACGACAACGGCCCCCGGTAACGCACGGGTTGATCTCCGGCCTGGCTCGGGTGCAAAGCACGGTTGGATTCCCGATCATGCTCGGGTTGTGGCCGGCCGAGCGTGGGTCGATTTCCGGTGAAGTATGGGGGTGCCGCCGGAGGGCCGGGGGAGTGAGTTCACAGAATTTGCCGGTTCGGGTGCGGAAAGAGCGTGACAATTTTCAACTTTGTGCTTTAATGGTGCGTATGCAATATACGACCTACACGCTCTATCCCGTGGGGGCACTCAGCGCCCGTTCGGCTGCCCAGCCCCGTGAGGGCGTCCTGCTCCGCGGTGACAACGGCGGATACGCCTGCCTTCAGTGCTGGCCCGAGCTGGGCGACAGCCCTCTGGAATACGAGCTGGATGCCCTGCGCGAAGGCTCCCCGCTGCGCCTCGGCGCCCGCGCCCTTCAGTGCATTGAGCTGGACGGCGAAGCCCGTCGCAAGGGCGTGAGCCTCTTTGAAGGCCTGACCGTGCCGAAAAGCCACGCGACGCTGACTGTCAGCGCAACGCCGTCTCAGGTGTACAACCTGCACCAGCGCGGCTTCCGCGTGGGCAAGATCAAGGTCATCCCGAAGCTTTCAACAACAGTGGAGCGCCTCGTGAATCTCGCCTCCATGGTGCCGGACTGGAAGTGGCGCGTTGACTTCAACTGCACCCTCACGCCCGAAGAGGCGCTGCAATTCTGGGATATGCTCTCGGATGCGATGAAGCAGCGTATCGACTTCGTCGAAGACCCTTGCTACTACAGCGTCGAGGCCTGGCAGAGCCTCCAGGACGCCGGCATGCCGCTGGGCTACGATATGCCTGTGCCCGGCGAGGTTCGCATCCCCCGCTGCACGACCAAGCCCATGATGCGCCTCGTCAAGCCGGCGCGCCACCACAGCACCAGCGGCCTGCCCGTCTTCACCTCGAACATGGATCATCCGCTCGGGCAGTGCTGGGCAGCCTACAACGCCGCGAAGTTCTACACCGGCAAGCCCGAGAGCGAGATCCCGCTCTGCGGCCTCGTGACGCACCACGTCTACCGTCCCAACCCCTTCTCGGAGCGCATGGGAATGGACATCACCCCCGAATTCCCCGTCCCCGGCGGCACGGGCCTGGGCTTCGACGATCTGCTCGAGGCTCTGCCGTGGAAGACGCTGTGAGTTGACAGCGGCATCGGCCGACGACCTCTCCGCCGCGCTGCCCGAGGATGCTCGGGCAGCGCGTTCTGCGTCCGGCGGGAGGCGGCGGAGCACCGCCGGGACGAGACAGAGCGCCGGCAGGGGAGAGTTCCGGCGGGGGAGAGTTCCGGCAGGGGAGCACCCCGGCGGCGAGCGCGGACAAATTGAGGCTTTGCTCTTGCCAGCTCGGGGCTCCTGTGTTACACTCCCCGCGCTTTTCAGCCTCTGTTTATCACCATGTCTGACCCGAGTAAATACCGCAATCTGGCTATCATCGCACACGTTGACCACGGCAAAACCACCTTGGTGGATCAACTGCTCAAGGCCGGCGGTACCTACCGCGAAAATCAGGAAGTGCAGGATCGCGCCATGGACTCCATGGACCTGGAGCGCGAAAAGGGCATCACCATCAAGGCCAAAAACACCTCGATTCACTGGAACGGCTACACCATCAACATCGTCGACACGCCCGGGCACGCCGACTTCGGCGCCGAGGTGGAGCGCGTCATGAAGATGGTGGACGGCGTCATCCTCGTGGTGGACGCCTATGAAGGCCCGCAGGCGCAGACGCGCTTCGTGCTGCGCAAGGCCCTTCAGGAGGGGCTGCTGCCCATCGTCGTCATCAACAAGATTGACCGCCCCCACGCCGACCCGATGAAGGTGCACGATCAGGTGCTCGAGCTGCTCATGGACCTCGATGCCACCGATGAACAGTTTGAAGCTCCCTTCGTCTACGGCTCGGCGCGCGACGGTTACTTCATGAACAGCCCGGAGAACGAGCCTCCCGTGGACTGCACGCCGCTGCTCAACCAGATCATCCGCCGCATCCCGGCGCCCAAGGATGCGGACCCGGACAAGCCCTTCAAGATGCTCATCTCGAACATCGACTGGGATGACTACGTGGGCCGCGTTGCCATCGGTCGCATCACCAGCGGCTGCGTGACCAAGGGCGACGTGCTCTATCTGCATCGCCCCGACGGCAGCCGCGTGCAGGGCAAGGTAACCAAGATTTTCGAATACAGCGGCCTGCAGACCACGGACTCGACCGTCGGCGAGGCCGGCAACATCATCGGCCTGTCCGGCTTCGAGGACGTCGACATCGGCGAGACCCTGACGGCCGACCCCGAGGACGAGCCGCTTCCCTTCGTCGAGATCGAGCCTCCGACCGTTCAGATGGAATTCAGCATCAACGACGGGCCGCTGGGCGGCAAGGACGGCAAAAACGTCACGAGCCGCGTCATCCGCGAGCGCCTCATGCGCGAGATGCGCACCAACATCTCCATCAAGGTCGAAGACACGGACCTGGCCGGCGTCTTCCGCGTGTCGGCTCGCGGCACGATGCAGATCGCCATCCTCGTTGAGCAGATGCGCCGCGAGAACTACGAGGTGCTCGTCTCGCGCCCGAAAGTCATCACGCGAGAGATCGACGGCGTGCGCTGCGAGCCCTTTGAGACCGTCTTCATCGAGGTGCCCGACGAGTGCGCCAACGGCACGGTCCGCATCCTCGGCAACCGCCGCGGCATCCTGGAGAACATGGAGAGCAAAGGCAGCGGCCGCACCTACATTCAGGCCACGATTCCGACGCGCGGCCTCATCGGCTTCGAATCCGAGCTGGTGAATCTCACCAGCGGCAACGGCATCTTCTCGCACCTCTTCAAGGAGTACGCCCCCTACGCCGGCGAGATCGTCACGCGGCAGAGCAGCACCCTCGTCTCAATGGAGAACGGCATCGCCCGCCCCTACGCGCTGCAGGCCATGGAAGAGCGCGGCACACTCTTCATTGCTCCGGGCGACGAGGTCTACGTCGGCATGATCGTGGGTGAAAACCCGAAGCCCATCGACATCGACGTCAACCCCACGCGTGAGAAACACCTCACCAACCACCGCTCGGCCACCAAGAACGACTCCATCCAGCTCACGCCCCCGCGCGTCTTCTCGCTCGAGCGCGCCATCGAGTACATCGAACCCGACGAGCTCGTGGAGGCCACCCCGCACTTCATCCGCATGCGCAAGCGCATCCTCGATATCACGGCTCGCCGCCGCGCGGGCTACGCCGAGGCAAATGCCCGCGCCTAAAACCGAAGGGCATCGGCTCGAGGCGTGCGAGCGCCTGATGTCCCGTGCCGAGTAAACAACCGCCCCCGTCCGCAGACTTGCGGGCGGGGGCGGGTTCGTTTCAATCAAAGTCTCGGCCTCTCGTCGGCTCGGCCGAGGCTCATTTCACGCGGTCGAAGGCCTGGCTGAGATCCTCGATCAGGTCGAGCACGTGCTCCGTGCCGATGGACAGGCGCACGGTCGAGGGAGCAATGCCGCAGGCGGCCAGCTCCTGCTCGTTCATCTGCGAGTGCGTCGTCGAAGCCGGGTGAATCACGAGACTCTTCACATCAGCCACGTTCGCCAGCAGCGAGAAAAGCTCCAGCGACTCGCAGAATCGGCGCGCCGCTTCGGCACCGCCCTTGATTTCAAAGGTGAAGATCGAGCCGCCGCCCTGCGGGAAGTAGCGCTCATAGAGAGCGTGATCCGCCCGCGTCGGCTCGCTCGGGTGATTCACGCGCTCCACCTGCGGGTGCTCGCGGAGAAACTGCACAATGCGCAGCGCGTTCTGCACATGGCGCTCCACGCGCAGCGAGAGCGTCTCAAGGCCCTGCAGCAGCAGGAAGGAGTGGAAGGGGCTCAGCGCGGCGCCTTGGTCGCGCAGCAGCGTGGCGCGGATGCTCACCGCGCAGGCGGCAGCACCGCAGGCCTCGCTGAACACCAGACCGTGGTAGCTCGGATTCGGCTTCGCAATGGCGGGGAATCGATCAGCGTGCGCGGCCCAGTCAAAACGCCCGGCGTCGACGATGACGCCGCCCATCACCGTGCCGTGCCCGCCGATGAACTTCGTGGCGCTGTGCACCACCAGATCGGCCCCGTGCTCAATCGGGCGGAAGAGGTAGGGCGTGGCAAAGGTGTTGTCGACGACGAGCGGCAGCCCGTGCCGATGGGCGAGCTCGGCCAGCGCGTCGATATCCGCCACCTCGCTGTTCGGGTTGCCGAGCGTCTCGGCGTAGATCAGCTTCGTCTCGGGGCGAATCGCGGCTTCAATCGCTGCCGGATCCGAGACATCGACAAAGCTCGTCTCAATCCCGCTCTCGCGCAGCGTGTGCGCCAGAAGATTGTAGGTGCCGCCGTAGAGCGCGGACGAGGCGACGACGTGGCCCCCTGCCTTCGCCAGCGCGCGGATAGCGTAGTCAATGGCCGCCGAGCCCGAGGCGACGGCCAGAGCCGCCACACCGCCCTCGAGAGCCGCCATGCGCTTCTCAAACACATCCGTCGTCGGGTTCATGAGCCGCGAGTAAATGTTGCCGGGCTCGGCCAGAGCAAAGCGTGCGGCGGCCGTCGCACTGTCGGGGAAGACGTACGAAGTCGTGGCGTAAATCGGCACCGCACGTGCGTCTGTGGCGGAATCAGGGGTCTCCTGCCCAACGTGAAGTTGGAGCGTCTCGAAGCGGTAATTCTTGCTCATCAGGGTGGGATGTCTTGAGTATTTAATTCCTACCATGCAGGTAGGCTAAAGAGATTTTAATCGTTACGCCCGTCCTTGTCAATCCGAAAAAGCCGCCGTATTGCAGCGATGACACAAAAGAAAGGGCGGTGCCCGCACGCGGCGAGCTCGGCAGGGTGTCAGCTTCGGCGTATGTCATCGGGGAGAGCAGGGAGCAGAGGGTGGGGAAGAGGGCCGGAGAACTGAGGATGAGGCCGCGGGATGAGGCCGCGGGATGAGGCAGCGGGATGGGGCTAAAGGATGGAGGTTCGGCAGGGGCCGTGCGCGTTGCCGCGTTCGCCCGAGTCAGCCGGCGCGTGCACACATTGGCCTTCGTTGCGCGAGCGTATGCTTCGTGACGCGCGCAGGAGCCCGCAGCGTACGTATGCCGCGGGGCAGCCCTCAGGACTCAAAGGCGCTGAGCATGCCGAGGGCGCGGCGGAACTCGGCGGCGGGCCACTGGCCGGGAGCGGAGGGGCGGGAACCGAGGTAGCCGTAGACGAGGCAAGAGCCCATCTGCGCGTAGAGCAGGCGGCTCGTGGGGCCGAGATCTCCCATGCCCATGAGCGCCATCGGGCCGCGCGCCGCCTCCAGCAGCTCGCAGCCGACGGGCAGGTCATCGGCGCAGTTGAGGCGGAAGGCAAACTTGGCCACGTCGATACCGGCGCGGCGCCCGCGGTCCTCCAGCGCCAGCAGGGTGGAGACGGCCGGCGTGAAGCGGAAGTCGTGGCCGGAGCCAATGATCGTCACGCCGCGCTTCTTGGCTTCGCTCAGCAGCTCGCCGGCGTCGCGCAGGCGCGCAATCTCCCAGTCGATCAGGCTGGCCATCGGCAGCAGCTTGAGCGCAAGCGCCAGGCGATCCGCCTCATTCCAGTGGCGGCGATGCCCGCCCTCCGACTCGTGCCGGAGCGTCAGCAGAACGGGTTTGGGGCAGGCCGAGGCCAAAATCTCATCAGCTGTGATGCTTTCGGGCAGGGCATCGACGCGAAGCTCGACGATATCGCAGTCGGCTTGCTCATCCGAGGAGCAGAGTCGGCACCAAGTCTCCCAGTCGGTGACGGCGCCGACCACCCGGGGCGGATAGACTCGTTGATTCGGTGCATGAAATTTCATCACGGAGTCAGTATAGCACCGCGCTTTTCTCTTGGCAAGAAAGACCTGCCGTCGGCGGACGGAACGGCGGCGGAGAAACAGCTCCGGAAGCGGGGCTGCTGCGGCAGGGCGGCTGCGCTCGGTGCGGCGCCGTTCCGATTCGCTGGCTGTCGGGTGGAGAGCGGAGGGGAAATTCGGCCGTGTGCAGGCGATTTCGCGGCGGCGGTTTGCTTGACAGGCGGCGGCGGCTCTGCTAGGATAACGCGCGTGAAGTCTCGAATGGATGAGTTTGCGGAATGGGGCACCGATGTGGTGTTCGGCCGCGCTCACGGCTTTCGGGCCTGGATGATGCGCTGCGCTCTGCGCGTCGCATCCTGGTTTTTCTTTCTGCTCGTTAAACTGCGCCTTTTGCTCTTTCGCCGTCGCATCAAGACGGTGCACTTCCTCGGGACCTTCGTCATCAGCGTCGGCAATATCACGGCCGGCGGAACGGGCAAGACGCCCGTGGTGGAGCTGCTCTCGCGCACGCTGGCGGATCGCGGCCGCAAGTGCGCGATCCTGACGCGCGGCTACAAGAGTGCCGACCTCGATGAACCGCAGGAGTGGCGCGATGCCGCAGGCCACCGCGTGAAGCATTTGCCCAAGATCGCCAGCGACGGCAAGACGCGCTTCCTCGGCCCGCTGCACGCCGGGGATGAGCCGTACATGCTCGCCCGCAACCTCGACGGCGTGGCGGTGCTCGTGGACAAGGACCGGGTGAAGTCCGGCATTTTCGCCATCGAGCAGCTGGGCTGCAACACGCTGGTGCTCGATGACGGCATGCAGTATCTCAAGCTGCGTCACGAGCTGGATATCGTGCTGGTGGACTGCGGCTTTCCCTTCGGCACGGGGGCTCTGCTGCCCCGCGGCACGATGCGCGAGCCGCGCAGCAGTCTGCGCCGCGCCAGCTACATCATCCTGACGAAGAGCGGGGGCAAGCCTCAGGACGAGCTCATCGCGACGATCCGCCGCTACAACAAGGTGGCGGATATCATCGTGACGAATCACGCTCCCGCCTATCTGGAAAATATCTTCACGGGCGAGCGCAAGCCGCTGGAGTATCTGAAAGACAAGTACGTGGCCTGCCTGAGCGGCATTGCGCGCCCGGAGAGTTTTGAGTGCCTCGTCGAGGGACTCGGGGCTCGCATTGAGATTCGCCGCCGCTACCCGGATCACTACTGGTTTGATCAGGAGGATTTGGAGAAATTCGTCGAGCGTTGCGCAGACCGTGCTCTGGATCTCATCGTGACGACGGAGAAGGATGCGGTGCGCTTCCTCAAGCCGGACGAGATGGATGTGCCGATCTATTTCCTGCGCATTCGCATCGAGATCGAGCAGGGGCAGGAGCTCTGGGATCGCATGATTGATCGCATTTGCGCGCTGTCGCTGCCCCAGCCCCCGCCGCAGTGGAGCGACGTGCTCTGAGGTCTGCTGAGGGCTGCGTGACGTCCTCTGTGGGCTGCGGAGAGACCGAAGCCGGGGCAGCTCCGCCCGCCGTGTTCACCCGCCGTGTGCCGGGGGCGCTTGCGTACTCGGCGCTTAGCTGAGCCGCCTCCGCAGGATGATGTAGGCGGTGCCGAGGGTGGTGAGCCCGATGGCCGCGAGCGAGGCCAGAGAGGGCAGGATGGCGACGACGCCGTCGCCCTTGAGGAAGATGCCGCGCGCGATGAGGATCATGTAGTAGAGCGGGTCGAGGCGCGCGAGTGGCTGCATGAAGTCGGGCATGTTTTCAGCCGGTGCGACGAAGCCCGAGAGCAGGATGCAGGGGATGATGAAGCAGAACATGCAGACGTAGGCCTGCTGCTGGGTGCCGCAGAAGGCGGAGATGACGAAGCCGATGCCCGTCAGCGCGAGGGAGTAGACGGCGATGGCGAGGATCAGGGCCCCGGGCGAGCCGAGGAAGGGCACGCCGTAGGCCCAGCAGGCCATGGCCCAGATGATGCCGCACTGCGCCAGCACGACGAGGGTGGCCGGGACGGTTTTGCCGAGCAGGATCTCCAGCGGGCTGAGCGGGGTGACGCAGAGCTGCTCGTAGGTGCCCTCTTCGCGCTCGCGGGCGAGGGCCATGGCGGAGATGTTGAGGCTGGTGATCATGCCGATCATGCCGAAGAGGCAGGGCATGATGAACCAGACGTAGCTGAGCTCCTGATTGAAGACGTGGCGCACGAGCAGTTCACCCTCGGCGGTTTCATCGGGTTGCGGAAGGGCGGAGCCGCTCATTTCAGCGCTCAGGCGCAGAGCGATGCGGCTGATGTAGCCGGCGGCGATCTGCGAGCTGTTGGAGCGGCGCCCGTCGCAGATGACTTGCAGGGGGGCGGTCTCGCCCCGCATCAGCCTCTCGCTGAAGTCGGGCGGCAGGTGCACGACGATCATGGCGCGGCGGGCATCGAGCAGCCGATGGAGCTCGCCTTGGCTGTGCACCTGCGTCACGCTGCTGATGTAGGGGGTAGCCGCGATGCGCTGCTGCATCTCCACGGAGGCGGCTCCGCCGTCCTCGTTGAGCAGGGCGACGTCGCAGTGCGTGACGTCCATGGTGACGACGAAGGGGAAGAGCAGCGTCTGCAACAGCACGGGCATCACCAGCATCAGCACGCTGCGCGGCGTGCGGAATTGCAGGTGCAGCTCTTTGATCAGAAGAGCGAGCAGGCGGTGGAGGCGCTCTTTCATGGCGTGCGGCAGGGCGGGTGGAGGATGGGGGAAGGTGCTGAGGTGGCTGAGGAGGGGAGGAGGGTGAGGTGGATGTGTCGAGTGGGCTCAGGAGTCGAGCCTCTTCGGGGTGGAGAGGAAGACGAGCCCGAGCCAGAAGAGGGCCGAGAGGACGAGCAGCAGGAGGTTGAGCAGCAGCGCGGCCCACTCGGCTCCGGCGAGGAAGAGGGTGCTGAGGCTGGGGGCAAAGTAGCGGGCAGGAATCAGGTAGCTGACGGCCTGCACCCAGCCGGGCATGCTGCTGATTTCAAAGATGAAGCCGCTGAGCATGATGGTGGGCAGCACGGAGACGTTGAGCGAGACGAGGGAGGCGGTGTACTGGCTGCGCAGCAGCGTTGAGATGAGCAGGCCGATGGCCAGCACGCTGAGCAGAAAGATCGAGGTGATGCCGAAGAGCAGCCAGAGCGGGGCGCGCAGCGGCACGTCGAAGATCAAGGTTGCCGCCAGCGTGCAGACGGCCATGGCGCCGACCCCGAGCAGGAAGTAGGGGATGAGTTTGGAGAGGATGAACTCCGCGCGCGTCATGGGCGAGGCGAGCAGAAGCTCCATCGTGCCGCGCTCCCACTCGCGCGCCACCACCATGGCCGTCAGGAAGGTGCCCACGAAGGAGATGACGACGGCTATGGAGCCCGGCAGGATGTAGCGCCGGCTCAGCGCCGCGCTGTTGAAGCGGTAGAGCGACACCACCTCCACCGTGGCCGCCGTTCCCGAGCTCAAGTCAGCGGAAGCCGTCGACGTGCTCGACGCCCCGGATCCCGACGAGCTCGCCGATCTGGCCCCCGCTGAACTGGCTCCTGCGGAACAGGTCCCCGCGGAGCCGGTCGTCGAGCCGCCGGAGAGCGTGGCGGACGCTGCCGTGGAGGAGGAAGAGGAATCGCCCGAGGCCGCTACCCCGGCAGCCCCCTCGGCGGCCGCTGCTCGCTCGGCCAGCCAGCTTGAGCAGACGCTCTGGAGGTACAGCTGGGTGAACTGCGCCGTGTTGGGCACGCTGCCGTCCGTCGCCAGCAGCAGGCGAGGTGTTTCGCCGGACGCGCAGTCGCGGGAGAAGTCGGAGGGGATGATGAGGGCCCCGTGGGCCGTGCCGCGGCGCAGGCGCTCCATGGCCTCGCGCTCGTCCGCCGCGCGCTCGACGTGGAAGTGGGGCGTGCCCTGCAGGCGGTCCAGCAGGCTGTGCGCCTCGGGGCTTTCGTCATCCGTCACCAAGGCGAGCTCCGTCACCGAGCTGTCGAGGTTCACGCAGTAGCCGAAGAGCATCAGCATGAGAATCGGCAACACGAAGGCGAGCAGGATGCTCGACGAATCGCGCCGAACCTGCCGAAACTCCTTGACAATGAGGGCCAGCAAGCGCATCAGGAGGCACCTCCCTTCTCAATGTAGCGGATGAAGGCCTCCTCCATCGTCGGCTCCGGGCAATCGGGGCCGGCAGCGGCGGCCTTGAGCTGCTCCGGCTCTCCCTCGGCGATGACGCGGCCGTGGTTCATGATGACGAGGCGGTGCAGATACTGAGCCTCGTCCATGAAATGCGTGGTGACGATGATTGTGACGCCCTGCGCGGCCATCGCGTTGATCTCTTGCCAGAAGTCGCGCCGGGCCAGGGGATCGACGCCCGACGTGGGCTCGTCGAGAAAGAGAAACTCCGGGCGGTGCAGCACGGCGCAGGCCATCGAGAGCCGCTGGCGCAGACCCTGAGGCAGCGAGGCCGCCCCGCGGTGCAGCCAAGGGCCCAGCTCATAGTTCTCCGCCAGCTCAGCCATGCGCCGATCGGCCTCGGCCCCCTTCAGACCGTAGACCGATGCGAAGAAGCGCAGGTTCTGCTCCACCGTCAGGTTGCCGTAGAGGGAGAACTTCTGCGCCATATAGCCCAAGTGCGCCCGCGCTCGCCGCGCATCCTTCGCGAGGTCGATACCCAGAATCTCCGCGCGCCCGCTGCTCGGCCGCAGCAGGCCGCACATCATGCGGAACGCCGTCGTCTTGCCTGCGCCGTTGGCGCCGAGAAGGCCGAAGATTTCGCCGTGCCGCACGGCCAGATTGAGGTTGTCCGTCGCCACGAAGGCACCGAAGCGGCGCGTCAGTCCCTCGGTGCGGATGACCACCTCCTGCGAGGGCTCGGCCGCCGCCTCGAGCGCGCGGGCCGCTCGCTTCGCTGAAGCCGGCGCCGGAGCCTCGCCCATCAGATCGACGAAGGCCTCCTCGAAGTGAGGTTCGACCGGCTTCAGCTCCGCAGGGAGAAAACCCTCCGCTTCCCCCGCTACATCGGCCGCCGAAGCCCCGCGCCGCAGCAGCAGGCGCAGCCGCGTGCCTTCGATCATCGCGTCGCGCACGGCCGGATGGGCCGAGACGGCGCGCAGCAGACGCAGGCGCTGCGACGGCTCAACCTCGAGCGTGAAGACCCGCCCGCGCAGGGGCGCCAGCAGCTCGCCGGGCACCCCCAGAAAGCGGAGTTTGCCGCGGTGCAGCAGGCAGACGCGGTCACAGCGCGCGGCTTCGTCGAGGTAGGCGGTCGACCAGATGATGCTGCGCCCCTGACCCCGCGATTGATTCACGAGCTCCCAGAGCTCGCGGCGGGAGAGGGGATCGACCCCCACGCCCGGCTCATCCAGCAGCATCAGCGGCGGGTCGCCCACCAGCGTGCTGATCAGGGCGAGCTTTTGCCGCATCCCGCCCGAGAGCTTGCCCGCGAGGCGCGAGAGGAAGGGCGCGAGCCCCGCCGCTTCGAGCAGGGCCGGTTCCTGTGCGAGCGCCTCGCTGCGGCGCAGCCCGCGCAGCGAGGCGCAGAGCCTCAGGTTTTCCTGCACCGTCAAATCCTCATATAGACTGAAACGCTGCGGCATGTAACCCACGAGGCGGCTCAGCCGACCGTGGTCGCGCACCGGCTCAAGCCCCAGCAGACGCAGCGAGCCCTCGCGCGGCTTGAGCAGCCCCGCCATCAGGCGCAGCAGCGTCGTCTTGCCCGCCCCGTCCGGCCCGATGAGCCCCAGAACCTCGCCGGCGCGCCAATCCATGCTCAGATCGTGCAGAGCGTCCTGCGCTTCATCATCGGCATAGCGATAGCTCAGGCCGGAGATGAGGGCCGGGGGAGGAGACTGGGGAAGGGTATCCATGACCGTATGCCGTCGCGGGGCGCTTCGGAAAGGAGGGAATATAGGAGGGGGAAAAGGATGCGGGGAAAAGCCGGGCGAGGGGGCTGCGGATGGCGGACGAAGAGGGGAAAGTCCTCTCCCTCGGCACCCGAGCCGGCAGGCGGGGCTCAGTCGATTTCGACGACAACCGGCGCGCCCTGATTGAGCCCCTCGCAGGGCTCATCCACAATGATGCGCAGGCGGTAGACCAGCGTGGTGCGAATCTCAGCGCTCTCCACCGTCTTCGGCGTAAACTCCGCCTGCGGACTCACGAAGCCCACCGTCCCGCCGAAGCTGCGTCCGCCGTCCGTCGACACGCGCACGCGAGCGCCCGGCTTCACGCGATCCAGCAGAGGCTCATCCACGTAGGCCCGCACCCAGACCGGGTGGCGCAGCGACAGCGTCAGCACGGGAGAGCCCGCCGCCAGCATCGTGCCCGGCTCAACCGCACGCGTCATGACAATCGCATCCGACGGCGCGAGCAGCTTCGTGTCCGCCAGATTCAGCTCGGCCTGCCGCAGCTCGGCTCGAGCCAGTTCTCGCTGCGCCTCGGCCTGACTCACGGCCTCCTCCGCAGCCGCGGCCTCGGCGCGGGCGCGCTCCACCTCCTCGGGGCGGTAGCCCGCCTTCAGCTCGGCAAGCCGCGCCTCCTGAGCCTGTACGTCGGCCGCCTGCGCGCGATACTGGCGCTCATTCGCTTCGAGATCCTGCTGCGAAACAACCTGCGACTCCCGCATCTTGAGACTGCGCTCATAATTCCGACGCGCATTCTCGCGCACGATGACCATCGAGGCCAGCGTCGCCTCGGCGGCATCCACCTGCTCGCGACGGTAACCCGCCTCGTACATGCGGCGCTGCGCCTCCGCTGAATCCCGCGCGCAGCGGGCCTGCTGCACGGCCACCTCCGCAGCCTCCAGCGCCGCGCGGGCGCGATCGCGCGCAATCGTCGCCGGCTCGGAATCGAGCTCGGCCAGCACATCGCCCGCCTTCACCTGAGCCCCCTCATCCACCGCCACGGTCGCCAAGCGCCCCGGCACGCGGAAGGACGTCTGCACACTGCGGATATCCACATGCCCGTTGAGGCGCAGCGGCTGCCCCTCTTCGCTGCTGCCTGCCCCCGCATAGTACCAGAGAGCCGCGCCCGCTGCTGCCAGGAGGAGAACGATGATCAGAACTTTTTTCTTCATGGCCCCGAAAACTGAGCCTTCATTCTAGCTTCCCCTCCCTGCGGCGTCAAGAAAGGTATGCACACTTGTTGGAGAATGAGGCGATGGCGGCCGTAAATATCGCGGTGCAGCGGCCCTCGGGGCGATAACAGGGTTGGATTTCTCACCTCGACGGAACATGCTGAATCTCGATCAGGCTTCGGGAAACGGCGATGAGCCCAAAGGGGCATCCCCTCGAGCTGAGGGCTCCGCTGCCCTTGCCTCGTCGGTTGAGCTTGTGATGGGCTCCGTTTCGTGTACAATGGGTGGAGACGATGATGAACCGCAACGGAATGGAGGAGTACCTGACGCTGGAGTTGAGACCGTATGAAGCGACGGATCTGGCCGAGATCTGCTCTCTGTTTTATGAAACCGTCCACACCGTGAACGCCCGCGATTACACCGCGGAACAGTTGAGGGTTTGGGCTCCCCGCGAGCCGGACGAACAGCGCTGGCACCGCTCGCTGCTCGCGCACCGGGCCTATGTGGCACGTGCCGAGGGAATCTTGGTGGGGTTTGGCGATATTGCCGACGACGGCTATTTGGATCGCCTGTATGTGCACAAGGATTATCAGCGGAGAGGCATTGCGTCGGCCCTGTGCCGTGTTCTGGAGAGCTGTGTAGAGGCTCCTCGTCTGACGGTGCATGCCTCCATCACGGCACGCGCCTTTTTTGAACGCCGCGGCTATACCGTCGTGTCGCGGCAGGAGGTGGTACTGCATGGGGCCTCGCTGACGAACTTCGCCATGGAGAAGCTCCGTCGCCTCCCCTGAGGCCGGGAATCGCTGCGTTGCTGCCTCTGTGCCGCTGTGTCTACGCCAGGGATGCTGCCGGGACAGAGGAGGGCCTCGTCCGCAGTGGGGCTCGTCCGCAGTGGGGAGATCCTCTTTCGTTCGGCGGGGCCCGGGGTGTCTGCGTGCAATGGTCTGCGTCGACGCGTGCCGCGATTCCCGGCTTGACATCGCTGCGCGCGGCGGGTAGCCTTGAGGCGATGAACAGCGGCGATGATACAGTTCGGGCGTCAAACGGAGAGGAGCCTTCACCCCGTTCCGAGGAGGCTGGGGCTCGGGATGCCGAGCGCTTGTCGCGCTTGATGGCGGCGGCTTCCGCCGGGGATTTGGAGGCGCAGGCCGAGCTCGGGGCCTGCTTGGTCGGCGGTCGGGGCGTCGAGGCTTCCCCGCGGCGCGGGGTGCAGTGGCTGCGCTTGGCCGCCGGGCGGGGACATGCCCGGGCCCGGTATAATTTGGCAATTTGTTATGCTGAAGGCAAGGGTGTTCCGGCGAGCGAGACCCGTGCTCTCGGCTGGCTGCGCAAGGCGGCGGCTCAGGGGGTGCCGGAGGCTCAGTATGAGATGGCGTATCGCCTGCTGGAGGGGCGGGGCTGCGCGCGCGATGTGTTCGGGGCACAGCGCCTGCTGTTGGAGGCCGCGCGCAGCGGCATGCCTGAGGCGCAGTTCCTCTTGGCCGACACCTTGCTGCACGGCTTCGGAACGGGGGACGATGCGGTGGACACGGAGCAGGGGCTGCGCTGGTTGCGCGCGGCGGCTTCGGCCGGCTATGCCCCGGCGGAGCTGGAGCTGGGTGTGTGTTTCAGCAAGGGGCGCGGGGTGCAGCAGGACCCGGCTGAGGCGGTCGCCTGGTTTCGCCGGGCGGCCTTGAAGGGCATGGCGCAGGCCCAGTATAATCTTGCGCTGTGTTACGACCGCGGGGAGGGTGTGGCGCCGGATCCTGAGGAGGCGGCGGATTGGTACCGCAAGGCGGCGGATGCGGGCCTGGCTCAGGCGGCCTACAATCTCGCTCTGAGTTATGATTCGGGCGAGGGCTACGCTCTTTCTCCGCAGGATGCCTATTTGTATCTGAAGCGCTCGGCGGATTTGGGGCACCCCGCAGGGGCCTTTCAGCTGGCCTGTTTGCTGCTGACGGGGCAGGAGGCTTTGCCGGCCGACGTGCCGGAGGCGCTGCGCTACCTGAGGGTGGCGGCCAAGGCAGGGCACGCGGATGCGCGCGCCCTGCTGGAGCGTCTGACGCAGGCAGGCGTCGGTGCAGCGACTGTGGATGGGGCGCGCGAGCGCTGAGCCTGCGGGTGAGGGGGGCGCTCACTCGGAGCACGCAGCCCGGAAGCTTGCAGGAGAGAAAGCCCATCTCGGCTCGACAGGTCCTGCGGGCGCGTCAGGTGCGACAGAGCCGGGCGATCATTGAGCCTGAGGCGCCGCTTGGGCGGGCCCTTTGGACTGGATTTTTGTCGGCGCGCTCGCGGCCCGGGGAATTGCGGGGTGCTCTGCCGCTTCAGCGGCGACATTGGCGGGGCTGGGGCGTCCGGGTGCCCGGCGCGCGGAGATCGGGGGGGGCAGGGCTCCCCATGCACGGAGCTGCGTTCCCCGTCGCCTGACAGCGGAGGAGCTGAGGCTCTGCCGGTTCGTCAGTGTCGGCGCGCATCAACCGGAGCGCCACGGACGCTTGTGGGCGCCGTGCTGCTCGAGCAGGTCGCGAATCTGTTTTTTGCGCTCTTGTTCATCGGGGCCGCTGTATCGCTCGGCGGCGAGGGTCCAAGCGGTGGCTCCGCTGATGGCGCGCGTGTTCGGCGAGGCGCCGGCCTTGAGGTAGAGCTCGAGTTGCTTGATATTGCCGGTCACAGAGGCATACATGAGGGGCGTGTAGCCCTGGCGATCGCGCAGCTGAGCGGAGGCTCCCGCGCCCAGCAGGAGTCTTGCTGCGGGTGTCTGGTCGCCGACGGCGGCGTGGTGCAGGGCCGTGAGCCCCATGCGGTCCCGGTGCTGGACGGAGGCCCCGGCCGCGAGCAGTTGCCGCATCACTCCCGTTTGCCCGCTGAGAGCTGCGAGGATGAGCGGGCTGCGCTGCTCCTTGTCGGTGCTGTCGGGGGAGGCTCCCAGTTTGAGCAGGGCGTCGGCGGCGCTTTCGTTGCCGTTGAGTGCCGCAATGTGAAGAGCCGTCTGCCCGCCCTCGCCGCCGACGGCATCGAGCGAAGCGCCGCCGCGGGCGAGGAGGCGGATCCCTTCGTCGTCACTGCCGGCAGCTGCATACATCAGCGGCGTGAGGCTGTCGACGTCGCGCGCGTTCGGATCGCTGCCGCGCTCAAGCAGAAGGCGGATCGCCTGCGTGTTGCCGTTGCCCGCGGCGAGCATGAGGGCCGTGCGCCCCTCGTGGTCGCGGCTCTCGGGATCGGCTCCGTGCTCTTCAATCAGGCTGTCGATCATCTCGGCGTTGGTGGAGTCGGCGGCGAGCATGAGAGCATTTTGCCCCCGGTGGTCGCACAGGGCCGGATCGCATCCGGCTTCGAGCAGCCGACGCGCGGCCTCCGTGTTCCCGGAGGCCAGGGCATGCAGGAGGGCCGTGCGCCCTTCAGCGTCGCGCGCATCGAGGGGAAGCGGGTGCCCGTCGGCGGCACTCCGGCGGGCGGTGCGCAGCATCTCTCGGAGCTCGGGGGCGCGGTTTTCATTCTCCGCCGCGCACATGAGGGGGGTGCGGCCTTGGTTGTCCGGGCTCGCGACGGCGGCCGGGCTTCCCGATGCCTGAATCAGCAGACGCGCGCAGAGCGTGCCGTCGTCCGGGGTGCTCGGGCGCTTGTATTCCGGGTTGATGCCGAACTCCAGCTCTTCCGTCGAGGCCTGACAGAGCAGGTGGGCTTGCTCGGGAAAGACGGGCTTGAGGCAGAGGCGGTGCAGGGCGGTGCGCCCCATGTAGTCGTGGTCCTGGGCGTCGCCTCCGCGCTCCAGGATGAGTCGGACGGTTTCAGGGTTGCGCGACTCGGCGGCGAGCATGAGCAGTGTGCTGCCGGCGATGTCGCGCAGGCGCGGATTGGCCCCGCTGTCGAGCAGGGTGGCCGCAGCCCGGCTGTGCCCGGCGCGCACGGCGAGCATCAGCGGGGTCTGCCGGATGGTCGTCATGGCGTCGATCTGATTCTGGTGGGGGAGGAGGAGCCGGATGCACTCGGGGTTGCCGCCCATGGCCGCGAAGTGCAGGGCGGTGCGTCCGGAGCCGTCCGGTCGGCCGACTTGGGCCCCGGCATCCAGCAGGTGACGCACGCTTTCGGCGCTCCCGCAGCCGGCGGCCATCATGAGGGGTGAGCAGCAGTCGGTTTTGAAGGTGTTGGGGCCGGCTCCGGCGTCGAGAAGCTCGCGGACGAGCTTGGCGTGCCCGTGGCCGGCGGCGAGCAGGAGGGCATCCATGCCGTAGGCGTCGCGAAGGCTGATGTCGCTACCGCGCTCCAGCAGCAGCCGGAAGGTGCTGTCGATCTTGAGGGCTCGCACCTTGCGGATTTGGTCGAAGGTGATGCCGAGTCCTCGCAACATGTCCGGCATTTCGAGGGTGGTGCTGTAAAGTCCCGAGAGATACTGCGAGGAGAGCAGATCCATGAGGGGCGTGCGTCCCTGCGTGTCGCGGGCGTTGATATCCGCGCCGCGCTCCAGCAGTTTGTCGATCAGCGTGTCGTTGGTGCAGAGCGCGGCAACGTGAAGGGCCGTTTTACCGGAGAGGGTGCGCGCGTCGATGCGGGCGCCGGCGTTGAGCAGAATGTCAACGGTCTCCGGCGAGCCGGCGGTGGCTGCCATGATGAGGGCGGTGGAGTTGTCGTTCGCCTTCGCGTTCGGATCAGCTCCGGCGTCGAGGAGCTCGGCGATGACGCCGGCGTAGCCGCTGCTCGCGGCATTCATGAGCGGTGTGTCGCCGAGCGGGCCTCGCACGTTGATGTCGGCACCGGCCTTCAGCAGCAGTTCGACGACTTCGGCGAGAACCGGTCCCGCCGAGAGGCTGCTGTCCTCTTCTCCTGTCACGGCGTATTGCAGAGCCGTGGCGCCGGCCGCGTTGACGGCGTTGATCTCAGCTCCTTCCGCCAGCAGGTGGGCCACCATGTCCCGCTGCCCGCCGCGTGCGGCGCGCATGAGGAGGTTGCCGCCGGCGTAGTCCCGTTCGTCCGCCGGGGCTCCATGCTGCCGCAGCAGGGTGAGTGCGTCGATGTCGCCGCAGGAGGCGGCGAGGAGCTGGGCGGTGGAGCCCTCCAGGTACTCCCGCAGGGAGGTGGAAGCCCCGGCGTCGAGCAGCGCGCCCGCGATGTCCGAAAAGCCGCTCTCGACTGCGCACATGAGGGCTGTGAGGCCGTTTTCGTCCTGCGCATCCAAGGCCGCGCCTGCGGCGATGAGGGCCCGGGTGAGGGTGCTGTCACCGGCGACTGCGGCTTCCATCAGCGGGGTGTTGCCGGCGTGGTCGGCGATGCTCGGGTCGGCCCCGGCTTGCAGCAGCGCCAGGGCGAGCTCTCGGCAGCCGTCGTGCGCCGCGATGAGCAGGGCGGTGGCGCCGCTGTGGTCTCGGGCGTTCAGGTTGACGCCGGCGCGCAGCAGCAGGGGAACGGCTTGCTCCGCCTGTTCGGCGGTGGCGCGGAGCAGGGCGGTGCAGCCCTCCTCGTCGGTCGCTTCGAGATCGGTTCCGGCTGCGATGAGGGCCTCAAGGCTCGCAGCGTCGTCGTTCGCGAGGGCGGAGGCGAGCTGCTCTTGCACATCTCCTCCGTCCGCAACGCCGGAACGCGTGGCGGCGGTCTCGGCCTGAGCGGCGGGCGGAGTTGCCGGGGGCGGAGCGGCGGTTGCGGGAGCCGGCTGCGCGGAAGCCGGTGCAGGGGACGCAGCGGAGGGCTGTGGGGTGGGGGATGCGGATGGCTGAGCGGAGGCCGTCGGAGCGGGCTGAGGAGCTGTCTGCCCGGCCGTCGGTTGAACGGGAGGCCGGGGGGCCGGCTGAGAATCGGATGGGAGCTCGGGCTGCGCCGCGACAAATGCGGTGCCGGCGAGGGCAATGAGGGTGGCGCAGGCGCTGAAGGGGATGCGGAGGGGGCGGTCGGTCTGGGACGGGCGGTTCGGCATTGATCTGACTATACCTGATTCTGTCCGGATGTCAATCGGATAGCGTGTCGCGCCGCGGTCGGACGCCAATGCCGGAATTGAGACGCAGCAAAACCCCGGGCGGCCATAGCCGCGCCGGGGTTACATGGAGTCAACGCGCCTCGAACTGATGCGGGTCGGGGTGCGGGTGGGGAAATACTTTACTGGATGTCGCTCATGTCCTCATCCTCCGGAGCGTCCTCGTCGTCGAAGACACCGGAGTCGTCCGAGTCGTCATCCTCGTCATCGGCGCTCTGAACGTCGACCTCTTCCTCGATGGTCATCTCGCCGGGATTCTGCTCGCTTATGACGGCCTGCAGCAGCGGGGCGGAGGCCTGCATCAGCGCGTCGGACTCATAGGCGCCGGACATGATGATGCCGAAGAGCTGGCCGATGGAGGCCTGCCCCAGCTCTTCGAGGGACGCCGAGTCAATGGCGGGGTTCTGCTCCAGATACGCGACGAGAGCCGGGTTCTTCTCCACCAGCTCTTCTCCCTGCTGGGCCGTGGTGGCGAAGGTGGAGCAGCACTCGGCCACCTTGGGGGCTGCGGCGTCAGCCGAGGCCTTGTCCTTGATGGTGCTGACGGCTTCCTTCAGCGCGGTGAGGGAGTCGATGAGCTGCTTTTGCAGCGCCTGGCCCTGAGCCACAACGGCGGGATCGAGCGCGGCGGCCGGGGCCGGGGCGGGAGCCGGGGCAGGTGCAGCGGCCGGGCGCGGTGCCGCCGGGGCAACAGCAGGTGCAGCAGCTGCGGCAG
>ERZ772860.237-NODE-237-length-53035-cov-16.120404_pt1 | contig 53035 bp, 32 predicted proteins | sample MGYA00511342_ERZ772860 | MGnify/ENA primary metagenome ERZ772860 (study PRJEB29015, sample SAMEA2737665) | human gut metagenome | biome: human gut; feature: human-associated habitat; material: faeces | place: China | collected 2012 ... | reverse complement strand
GCGCGCAGCGCGCAAAAGCCTGCAAGCTCAGCTTGCCGCGGGTAGGGGTCCGGGGATAGGGGCGCGCAGCCCCTCGCCCCCGGGGACCGCGAGCAGCGCGAGCGGCGCGGCAGGAGCGCGCCACCAGCGCGCCGCGCAACACATCGTCCCCCGCGCCAGCGCACACGGGCGGGTCGCTGCATGCGCCAGCACAACCAGCACGCGCGCGCAGCGTGCAAGCTCAGCTTGCCGCGGGTAGGGGTCCGGGGATAGGGGCGCGTAGCCCCTGCCCCCGGGGACCGCGATCAAAGCGTGCGGCGCGGCAGGAGCGCGCCACCAGCGCGCCGTGCAACACATCGCCCCACGCGCCAGCGCACACGGGCGGGTCGCCCCGTGCGCCAGCACAACCAGCACGCGCGCGCAGCGCGCAAAAGCCTGCAAGCTCAGCTTGCCGCGGGTAGGGGTCCGGGGATAGGGGCGCGCAGCCCCTCGCCCCCGGGGACCGCGAGCAGCGCGAGCGGCGCGGCAGGAGCGCGCCACCAGCGCGCCGCGCAACACATCGTCCCCCGCGCCAGCGCACACGGCAGCTCGCCCCATGCACCAGCCACCGCGCGACAGCGCACCAAAACCAACCACCCCGCACCCCGGCCCAAAACCACCGCCCCCTGAAAACAAAAAAAGCGAAGGGGCACCGAAGCGCCCCCTCGCACAAAGTCATGCAGCTAAAGCTGAAGAAGGACTTAGGCGATGGAATCGCCCAGCTTCTTCATAGCCTCGGCAGCGCGGTTGGAGTAACCCCATTCGTTGTCGTACCAGCCGCACACCTTGACCATGTTGCCACCGACCACATAAGTGAAGCCGGAGTCGAAGATGCAGGAGTGGGGGTTGGAGACAATGTCCTGAAGCACGAGAGCCTCCTCGGAGTACTCAAGGATACCCTTAAGCGGACCCTCAGCGGCCTCCTTCATAGCGGCGTTAACCTCCTCGACCGTGACATCCTTCTTGAGGAGAGCCACGAAATCTGTCAGAGAACCCGTCGGAGTGGGAACGCGGAAGGAAGCACCGTTGAGCAGACCCTTGAGCTGGGGAATCACCTCACCGATAGCCTTAGCAGCACCCGTCGTGGTCGGGATGATGTTGATAGCGGCGGAGCGCATGCGGCGCGGATCCTTGTGCGGAAGGTCAAGGATGCGCTGGTCATTCGTGTAGGAGTGAATGGTGCTCATCATGCCCTTCTCGATACCGAACTTGTCGTTGAGAACCTTCACCATCGGGCTGAGGCAGTTCGTGGTGCAGGAAGCATTGGAGACAATGTTGTGCTTGGCCGGATCGTACTCCTGATCGTTGATGCCGATGCAGAAAGTAAGATCGGGGTTCTTGGCGGGAGCAGAGATGAGAACCTTCTTGGCACCGGCCTTGATGTGGCCCTCAGCCTTGGCGCGGTCCGTGAAGAGACCCGTGGACTCGAGAACAACGTCAACACCGAGCTCAGCCCAGGGCAGCTGATCCGGGCCCAGCATACCGCCGAGAATCTTGATGGCGTGGCCGTTGACAATCAGATTGTCACCGTCGATCTCAACCGTGCCCTTGAACTTGCCCTGCGTGGAGTCGTACTTAAGCAGGTGAGCAGTCGTCTCGATGGGGGTAAGGTCGTGGATGGCAACAACCTTCTCAAGCTCGGTCTGGGACATGGCGCGGAGCACGTTGCGACCAATGCGACCGAAACCGTTAATAGCGTATTTAGCCATAGTTATCAGGATGTATTCTTGTTTCTTTAGTCGCCAAGCCACCCGGCCCAGCGAGCCACCCCGATTGTAATGCCGGCTTGCGATTCCGTCAACAAAAATTTTGCAGCAAAAGCGGAAAAAACACAGTCCCCACCCCTACCCCGCGCATCAGCGCGCCACCGAGCGCGCCTCGCCCCAAAGCCGCACAAGCTCAGCCGCAGCCGCACAGGGATCCGCCTGACCGCAAACCGCACTGACCACCGCGAAACCATCCGCCCCCGCCGCCGCCACAGCAGCCAGCTGCGGCGCCTTGATCCCCCCGATCGCAATCGCCGGGCAGCACCGGTGCGCCAGCGCCCGAGCCAGACCCTCAAGCCCCATCGCCGGAGCCGCATCCGCCTTCGTCGGCGTCGCAAACACCGGACCCACCCCCACATAGTCAACCAGCCCGGGATCCACCGCGAGCATCTCCTCCACACTGCTCACCGAAAGCCCCAGCAAGCAATCAGGCCCAATCAAGCCGCGAGCAACATCCGCCGGCAAATCCTCCTGCCCCACATGCAGCCCGTCGGCCCCAATCGCCGCACAAACATCCGCGTGATCATTCACAATCAGCAGCACCCCCAGCGGCGCCAGCACCTCCATCAGCGCGCGACCGCAGCTGATGAGGCGCCCCTTCTTCCACTGCGGCGCACGCAACTGAACACAATCCACCCCGCCCGCCACCGCGAGGCGGGCCGTCTCCACCATCCCGGCCTCACCCCCGCAAAGATCGGGATCCAGCACCAGACAACAACGAAAATCACAGCGAGCCATAGTGCAACAAATCAATGAAAAAAAACACCAGCAGAACAAAGGTCAGGCAACAGGCGCACCCGCATCCTCACACCGACTCAGCGCATCCAAATACGCCGACTTCAGACCGCCCGTCCCCCGAGCATACCCCGCCGCCTCAGCCGCCGCTGCCTTCGCCATGCAGCAAGCCGCCGCCACCGCCTCAGCGCGCTGCCCAGGCGCTGCAGCCCCCACAAAAGCCGCAACCAGCGCCGAAAGCGAACAGCCCGTACCCACAACGCGCGTCATCAGCGGGCAGCCCCCGCTCACCGACCACTCCCGCACCCCATCCGTGATAATATCCACCGCCCCGGTCACGCAAACAACAGCACCGCACTGACGAGCCAGAGCCTGAGCCGCCTCGCGCGCACACTCACTCCCCTCCGTACTGTCCACCCCGCGCCCGCCGCTGCCGAAGCCGGCCAGCGCGAGAACCTCGGAAGCATTGCCGCGAATCACCGTCGGCCCCAGCTCCAGCAAATCGCGCAGACGCGCATCGCGCCAGCTCAACAGACCCGCCGCCACCGGATCCAGCACCCAAGGGCGGCCGTGCTCCAGCGCAGCCCCGACCGCAAGGCGCATCGCCTCAAACTGCCCCGCGCGCAACGTCCCCACATTGATCAGAAGAGCCGAAGCCATCGCCGCAAACTCCGCAGCCTCCTCCGGCGCCACAATCATCGCGGGAGAAGCCCCCGCAGCGAGCAGCACATTGGCCGTAATCTCCTGCACCACATCATTCGTCATGCAGTGCACCAGCGGATTGCAGGCACGCAGCGTGCGCACATGCGCGCGCCATTCAGCATCGGAAAGGATAAGATCATCCATAACAAATCAAAAAAAAGCGAACGGAGAGCAAGAGAAACAACCTCAGCCGAACTCAATCAGCCACGCGCCGACGAAGGCGCCGGGGCATCAGCCGGCGCAGGCGCAGCCCCCTGAGCATCAGGACCGGCAGAGGCCGCAGGCGCGGCACCCGCAGCAGGCACCACTGCGCCCCCGTCCTGCGACGCCGCCGGAGCCGCGACCCGCTCAGAGGGAATCATCCCGTGCAGACGGATTCGGAAAACGAGCACGGACTCCGGCCCGATCAGAGCCGGCGCCTGCTCCCCATAGGCGAGCGACGCCGGAAGCGCAACCTCCCACAGAGACCCGGCAGGCATGAGCTTGAGCACCTCGCTCAGCCCGGGAATCATCCCCTCATCCAAGGAGAGAGCCACCGGGGACGCCTCATCCACCCGCTCAATGACGCGACCGTCAACCAAGCGAAGCTCATAGCTCACCAAGCAGGTAGGAGAGCTGCCGAGAACCGCCGAATCATAGGCCTCACCGCTGCCCTGCTCCAGAGCGCGGCACTGAATACCGCTGGGCATCGTCACCACCCCCTTGCGCCGAGCATTCTCACTCATCCAGCGCTCCCCCTCGCTCTTGTTTTTCGCCGCAGCCGCACGCCAACGCGCATCAATCCACCAGCTCATTGCAATCGCATAGCTTTGCTGCTCCGCCTCGCTCTCCGGCAGAGACCCACCCTCAAGCCCCGCTCGCAGCCCCGCGAGCAGCGACTCGGCCCGCATGTCCGCCGGGACGGCCTGCGGGAGCCCCGAATAATGAAGCATCCACATGTTGAGCCCGAGGCTGTAGGCGGCATCCGCCGCAGCCTGCTCCGGCGCGTCGCGGCGCTCATCCGCCCGTCGCAGAACGCGCTCATAAAAATCCTTCTCTTCGGCGGTAGCCTTCGAGAGATCCGGCAGACCGCAACCCTTGCTGCGCACCCAAGCAACCTGCGCCGCATTCGACTCCAGCGGGCTCCAGCGCCCCACCCAGTCAATGCCGGTGCTGTCGCGGAGCGCATCCTCGAGACCGCGCAGCAGGGACGCCGTATCAACGTACTCGTAGCGCAGGCCGGGGAAGGTGCGGGCGAGAGCCGAGCCGATCTGGTAGCCGGACATGCGGGCAAAGTAGTTCGCAACCTGCTCGTCGCTGAGCTTCTTCGCATCCCGCACGCGCTCCTCAAAAACGAGCTGCGCGTCCTCGCGGCCGCCCTTGCCCTCCGGCTTCGTTCCGCTGTCCGGCCACATGTCAGTGAAGATGCTCAACACCATCAGAATGAGCATGATGGCGGCGATGAAGGTGATAACTTTGCGATTCATGGTGAAAGTGAACGGTGGGGATGAGGTTCAGAGCGGGAGGTCGGCGCCAGAGCGAACACCGCCGTGCGACGCTTCGACAGAGCTCGGCGAACGCGCAACGAAAAGGCAGACCGAACACACTCCGAAAAGACTCCTATGCTGAGCTGCGTAAGGTAACACGCCCACACCCCCCAGCGCAAGCTCAAAGTCTGACAGCCCCGCGCCGCATCGAGATAACGGCCACATTCGCGGATGCCCCCCCTCTTCCCCCCCACCCCGCAGCGATATCTCGCGGCAGGCTCAGAGCTCACACCCCGCGGGGGAAGCCCCCTCTCGCGCAAAGGGGGGCTGCCCTCCCCATGCAACGCCCCTCACCATGCCGCTTGCACAAAGCTTGGGGCGGCCATATCGCGGCGCATGGAAGGCCGCGTCAGCAGAGCGACATGAGCCAAGCACCGAGATCGGCGAAGGTGCTGCCGATGCGGCGCGCGCAGTAGAGGAAATCGCGCCAGTAGCCCTCCGGCGTGATGAGACTGCACCAGGAGAGCACGAGAATGAGCAGCCCGAGATTGAGCAGGAAGATAATGAGAGAGGAGAAAATGACCCCATTCTCGAGCATGTCGGGCTGCTCGCGCGGAATCACCCAGAGCGTCCAGTAGATGTGGAAGCACCACCAGAAGCCGAAGCCCGTGTAGAGAAAGATCTGCGATTCGACCCCGGGGTAAGCGAACTGCAACACCCAGAAGATGAGCAGCCAGAGCAACATCCAGATGGGGACGAAGTAGGGAGAGAGCGCGATGAAGAGGTTGGCTTTGTCCGTCTCGACGTAGCCGCCGTCGAGGCCGACGCGGAAGCGCTTGACCTTGCCGAGGCAGATGATCGTGGCGATGGCGTGGGTGAGCTCGTGCCCGGCGACGTAGAGGTAGAGCAGGATGGTGCGCAGCTCGCTCCGCAGCATGCAGACGAGCAGGACGAAGGCACCCAGCAGGGTGTGCCAGACGGGCACGGAGAGCCAGAAGGAGGCCAGCTCCATGACGGGGCGCGCGTGGTAGATCTGCATCATCAGGGCAAAGACCATGATGACGGAGAGAGGCAGCAGAACGAACAGGGCAACGGTGATGCGCAGCGCCCTCGCGCGCCATCGCAGGGGCTCGGACCACTCGCCGTCCGCATCCAGCGTGGCGGCAGCCGGCACGGGCGTCTCATCCAGATAGGTGGCACGCATCTGCACGCGCTTCAAGACCGAGGGCCCGGTCGGCAGGTGTTCATCCTCCGCTCGGGTGGTCCGGGGAGCGACGCGCCAGTCGCCGTGCTCGCAGGCGCCCTCGTCCCCGGAGTAGAGACTGCCGCAGGAGCCATCGGTGCGGCGTCGCGGAGCGGCAGGCAGTGTTCTCGGAGAGACGATGCCTTTGAGCTCAGGGTGGTGGGGAATGCGGCGCTTCATGGGGAATCGGGCGGAGGTCGGAGCGCGCGACGGGCGGAGGCTCTGCGGCGCAAGTTTATGCGAGCGGCCGGCGCGGAACCGTCGAGCGGCGGCGGGTCAGTCGTTTTGTGCGGGGCGAATATCCTGAATAGACATGGCGAGCGAGGTGCGCCCCTTCCATGTGTTGCGGTCGATGGTGAAGACGATGTCCCAGGGCGGGTCGGGCAGCTTGAGGCGCCCGGCGTTGAAATACATCGCGTCGCATTCGCAGTTGCCCTGGCGCAGGCAGAGGCGCAGGTGGTTGCCGTGAAGGTGGCGCGGGGCCTCGGTGAGGCGCACGTTGCGGCTCATGAGGTTCGGCTGGGGATTCGAGTTGCCGAAGGGTTCGAGGAGCTCGTAGGCGTCGAGCAGGTCGAGCGTCAGGTCGGCAAAGTTGACTTCGGCATCGATGTGCAGGACGGGTTTGAGCTGATCCTCCGAAGTGGTCTCCTCCACAAAGCGGTTGAAGGCGCGGCGGAAGCCGTCGATCTGATCCTCGCGGATGACGATGCCGGCGGCCATGTCATGCCCGCCGCCGGAGACGAGCTCGCTGTGGCAGCGGTGGATGGCCTTGACCAGCGAGACGCCCGGGATGGAGCGTCCGGAGCCCTTGCCGAGGCCGTTTTCGTCCAGCGAAATGATGAAGGCAGGCTTGTGGAAGCGCCGCATGAGCAGGGAGGCGACGATGCCGACGACGCCGGGATGCCAGCTGCGCGAGCCGAGCACGATGACGTGATCCTGCTTCATCACGGGGTTCTGCTCCAGCATGGCCATGGCTTCGGCGCGGATGCGCTCCTCCTCGAGCTGGCGCGCCTTGTTGTGCTGCTCGAGGTGCTGGGCGAGCTGGCGCGCGCGCTCGGGATCATCCGTCATGAGCAGCTCCAGCGCATCGCCGGGGGAGTCCATGCGCCCGGCGGCGTTGAGGCGGGGGCCGATGCGGAAGGAAATGTGGCTCGCGCTCGGGCGGCGGTTGAGCCCGGTGGCCTGATTGAGGGCCTGCAGACCGATGTTGCCGCCGCGGCTCATGAGCTTGAGGCCATGGCGCGTCAGCAGGCGGTTTTCGTCCACGAGCGGCACGATGTCGGCCACGGTCGCGATCGCGACGATGTCCAGATAGTGGCGCAGGTCGAAGTCCGGCAGGCGCCGGCGCTTGAGCAGCGCGTGGGCGAGCTTGAAGACGACGCCCGCGCTGCACAGGTAGGTGAGGGGGCTGTGCGGCTCGAGCTTGGCGTTGACGACGGCGACGGCCGGGGGGCGCCCGAGCGGGCTCGGCTCATGGTGATCCAAGACGATGACGTCGATGCCGGCCTGCTGCAGGTCGCGCACCTCGTTGACGGAGGAGGTGCCGCAGTCGACCGTGATGAGCAGCTCGGGCTTCTCGCCGCAGAGGGCGATGGCATGCTCGATGCCCTCGGGACTCAGCCCGTAGCCCTCCTTCGTGCGCACGGGGATGAAGCAGTCCGTGCAGAGACCGAAGGCCGTGAGCACGGCGTGCAGCAAGGTCACGGCGCTCACGCCATCCACATCATAATCGCCGTAGATGCATACATGCTCGCCGTGATCCACTGCCCGGAAGATGCGAGCCACGGCGGCATCCATCTCCCTGAGCTCAAAAGGGTCTCCTAGGTCAGCCAGTTTGGGTTTGAGGAAGCGTTCCGCATTCTCCCGACCGGATATGCCCCTCTGGGAAAGGAGTCGTCTCACGAGCAGCGGCAACTGCCGGTTGAGCTCTTCGCCAAAGTCAACAGATCCGTCCGTTGGGGCAAGCTCCCAACTGAACTTCGTACTCATGGCTCAACTCTACCACTGCTCATTCTGCCCGTCAAGGTGTAAATCATGTCTGCCCCGGCAGCCTCGGGCGTAGCGTCCCTGCTCAGCGGAGGCTCATCCCGCGAGGATTTCGTCTCGCAACTGAGATTTGATTTGATGACTCGGAGGGTGCACTTTCTGCTTGCCAAGGCAGTTGTTATCATATAGCATCTGTCTCGTCTGGTATGTTCAATCTGCCGAATTGCATCACCCTTACCCGTATTTTCTGCGTCATTGTCTTTACCTGTGCCTTGGCATGGGATTCAGCGGCGCCTGCTGCCAGCGCCATCACGCCGGAGTTTAACGGTATGCTTGTGCCGCTGAGCGCGGCGCGCTGCATAGCTTTCTGGGCTTTCGTGATCGGGGCGATTTCTGATTTCTTTGACGGTTACCTTGCCCGCCGCCTCAATCAGGTCACCAACTTCGGCAAACTCATTGACCCGCTGGCAGACAAGATTCTCGTCAGTGCGGCCTACATCTTTCTCACCGAGATGCACCTCTGCCCCTTCTGGGTCACCATTGTCATCATCTTCCGCGAATTCCTCGTCACGGGCATCAGGCAGCTTGCCGTTGCTCAGGGCTATGTGATGGCGGCAGACTGGTGCGGCAAGTGGAAGACGGGTTTTCAGCTGGCCTACAGCATTGACTGCCTGCTGCTGCTGGCCTACGGCGGCAACCTGTTTTTCCCGCTTCCCGATCTGCTCTTCGGCAGTATCGGCGAGGGGTTGCGCGCGGCTTTCCTCTGGATTAGCCTGATTCTCACGCTCTGGAGCGGGGCCAACTACTGTTTCCAAGCCCGCCGCTTCATCCGCGGCTGAAGCCATTCGCTTGCGTCATCCGCACCCGAGACTCAGCGTGACGCAGAAAAAGCGAAAAAATTGCAATCGAAAGCTTGCATTGAGCTCCGTTCCGCGTTAGCATGAGTACATGCTCAACTTTGACTACTGCAACCGCACTCATTATGTCTATGGCCCCGGTCAGCGCAGCCGCATCGGGGAGCTACTGAAGCCCTTGGCCCGCAAGGTTCTGCTGCATTACGGCGGCGGCAGCGTTCGACGCACCGGTCTCTATGATTGCGTCGTCGATTCACTGAAAGCCGCCGGCGTTGAATTCGTCGAGCTGGGCGGAGTCAAACCCAACCCGAGTTTGGCTCTGGCACGCAAGGGTATTGAGCTTTGCCGGACCGAAAATGTCGATCTCGTGCTGGCCGTCGGCGGCGGCAGCGTCATCGACTCGGCGAAGTGCATCGCGCTGGGTGTGCCCGCGCCTCAGGACGTGTGGGAGTATTATGCTCAGGGGCTTCCCATTGATTTCACTCCCCTGCCCGTCGCGACCATTCTGACTCTTCCGGCCGCCGGCAGCGAGAACAGCCCGAACACCGTCATCACGAACGAGGAGACGAGCCGCAAGCTGGCTGCTGAGCACCAGCTGCTGCGCCCGGTGCTCAGCATCGTGGATCCCGAGCTCTTCCTCACCCTGCCGCCGTCGCAGATGGCCTACGGCGCCTGCGACATGCTCTGCCACATCTTCGAGCGCTACTTCAGCAACACGCCCGACACCCAGCTCTCCGACGCCCTTTGCGAGGCCACCATGCGCACCATCATGCAGCAGGCTCTCGTGCTGCGAGACAACCCGAAGGATGTCAACGCCTGGGGCCAGCTCGCCCTCAGCGGCACGGTTGCCCACAATGATTTGCTGGGCGTCGGCCGCGAGCAGAGCTGGGCCTGCCACCGCCTGGAGCACGAGCTGAGCGCCGTCTACGACGTGCCGCACGGCGGCGGCCTCGCCGTCGTCGTCCCGCCCTACATGGAGGCTGTCTGGAAGGCCAACCCCGGCATCTTTGCCCAGTGGGCCGTCAACGTCATGGGCGTGACGGCCAACCGCGACACCGCTGGCGTCATCCGCGAGGGCATTGCCCGCCTGCGCTCTTGGTACCGCGCCATCGGCCTGCCCCAGACGATGCAGGAGCTCGGCATCCCCGCCGATGCGGACTACACCGCGATGGCTCACGCCGCCTGCCACGACGAGAACGGCAACCCGATGACCCTGCCCGGCGTGCTGCCGCTCGACCAGCCTCTGGCTGAATCCATCATGCGCGCCGCCGTTGCGCCCGAGGCTTGATCGGCCACGCAACAACCGGCATTGCGCCCGGCGAACGGCATCGCGCCGTGAGCCGAAACGCCTCACCCAAGGGGGAGCGGCAGCCATCTGCCGCTCCCCCGCTTTGTTCTGGGGCGGGGAGGCCTCATTTTGTGCTCGCTTTTCCGCCGCCCGAGTGGTACAAATAGGGGCGTTATGGCAACACCACCCTTTGTCTATCAGGAAATGTTCCCCATGGGGGAAGATACCACCAAGTATCGCCTGCTCACCAAAGACTACGTCAGCGTCGGCGAGTTTGAGGGCAAGCCCATGCTCAAGGTTGAGCCCGAGGGCCTCCGTCTGCTGGCGGAGACCGCCTGGCACGACGTCGCCTTCTACCTGCGCCCCGAGCACCTCGAAATGGTCAAGGGCATCCTGAGCGACCCCGAGGCCTCCGAGAATGACAAGAGCGTCGCGCTGACCATGCTGCGCAATGCCGAGGTGGCCTCCATGGGTGTGCTGCCCCTCTGCCAGGACACGGGCACGGCCATCTGCGTCGGCAAGAAGGGCCAGCAGGTCTGGACGGGCTGCAACGACGCCGAATACATCTCCCGCGGCGCCTACGACTGCTACACGAAGAACAACCTGCGCTACTCGCAGAATGTCGCGCTCGACATGTACAAGGAGATCAACACGGGCACCAACCTGCCCGCGCAGATCGACCTCTTCGCCACCGATCACGGCATGGAGTACAGCTTCCTCTTCATCGCCAAGGGCGGCGGCTCGGCCAACAAGACCTACCTCTATCAGGAGACCAAGGCCCTGCTCAACCCCAAGTCGCTCAAGAGCTTTCTCGTGCAGAAGATGAGCACACTGGGCACGGCGGCCTGCCCGCCCTACCACGTGGCCTTCGTCATCGGCGGCACGAGCGCCGAGCTCTGCCTCAAGACCGTCAAGCTCGCCTCGACCAAGTACTACGACAGCCTGCCCACCAGTGGCAACGAGCACGGCCGCGCCTTCCGCGACATCGAGCTCGAGAACGAGTTGAAGAAGGAGGCGGAGAAGCTCGGGCTGGGTGCCCAGTTCGGCGGCAAGTGGTTTGCGCTCGACGTGCGCGTCGTGCGCCTGCCGCGCCACGGCGCCTCCTGCCCGGTGGCGCTGGGCGTCTCCTGCTCCGCGGACCGCAACGCCAAGGCGAAGATCACGCCCGAGGGCATCTTCATTGAAGAGCTTGAATACGACCCGGGCAAATACATCCCGGCCGAGCTGCGCGAGACGAAGAGCGCGGGCGTGCCCATCAACCTCGATCGCCCGATGAAGGAAGTGCTGGCCGACCTCAGCCAGTATCCCGTCAAGACGCGCCTCTCGCTCACCGGCACCATCATCGTGGGCCGCGACATCGCCCACGCCAAGCTCAAAGAGCGCCTCGACGCCGGTCAGGATCTGCCGCAGTACATCAAGGATCATCCCATCTACTACGCCGGCCCGGCCAAGACCCCCGCGGGCTACCCCTCGGGCTCCTTCGGCCCCACGACGGCCGGCCGCATGGACTCCTACGTCGAGCTCTTCCAGAGCCACGGCGGCAGCATGATCATGATCGCGAAGGGCAACCGCGCCCAGTGCGTCACCGACTCCTGCAAGAAGTTCGGCGGCTTCTACCTCGGCTCCATCGGCGGCGTCGCGGCGGACCTCGCCAAGAACTGCATCACCTCCATCGAATGCCTCGAATACCCCGAGCTCGGCATGGAGGCCATCTGGAAGATTACGGTGAAGGACTTCCCGGCCTACATCCTCGTGGATGACAAGGGCAACGACTTCTTCGCCGACATCCGCGCCGGCTGGGGCTGCCAGCTCTGCCAGGGCGGTCACTGATCTCATCCCCTCCCCGCGGCGGCGGAGCTCCACGGCTCCGCCGCCCTCGGAGGCGTCCCGAGACCTGGCTGCGGCCTCCCCGCATCGAACATCTCAAGCTCGAATCAGTCGGCCCCGTCTGCCGCGACGTGGAGGCAGGACGCAGCGAGGGGCTCGCGGCGCAGCGAGAAGCCGGAATCCGCGAGCAGCCGAAGCCTGCGGCATCTGAGCCCGCAGCGGCCCGCCGGCATCGGGAATCAGCCCCTGCCCCTCCACAGCTAGGCGCCAACCGAGCCGGCAGAGGAGATCTTTCTCGCCCTCGGCCTTTTCCCGACCTCCGACCGCACCACTAACCGCAACTCCCGACTTTCCCGACCTTTTTCACACTCTGCGCGCAGAGCTTGAGCCCCACATCCCGCCGCAGACCGATGCAGACAGGCGCAGGGGCTGCACTTCTCCCCACACTCCAGCCATTCTCTCTCCCCGCCCCCCTTCCCCCCATGACACCGAAAACCAAGACCTTTCTGGAGCGCAGCTTCAGCACCATCATCCTGCTGGCCATTCTCGGCGGCGCCATCGCCTGGGACGACCCGCTCGGCTACGGCATCCTCATCGCCATCTTCTGCAACCTGACCACCGTCGAGTGGTACCGCATGCTCGCGGGGCGGTCGGCGGACCGGCCGCTCGTGCTCGTCGGCGGCCTCATCTACCCTTGGGTGCTCTTGCTCACTGCCCAAAACATCATCGGCTCTCATATGGGGCCGATCACGGCAACGCTGGTGCTGTTCTGCCTCGTGCTCGCCGGGCTCGCCCTCTTCAGCATTCTGGCGTTCATCCGGCAAATCCTCGCCATGGACTACAGCGGCAAGAGCGGGCGGCAGGCCCTTGCCGACGCGGCGGAAACCATACTCGCCTTCATCTACCCCGTCTGGCTCTTCGGCTTCTCCTTCTTCTTCTGCTTCAAAGGAGCCACTCAGGACTGCCACTTCCTGCTCTGGCTCATCCTCGTCACCAAAATGAGTGATATCTGGGCCTATGTCACGGGCGTGCTCACCGGCGGCAAGTTCATCACCCGGCGCTTCAGCCCCGCCGTCTCGCCGAAAAAGAGCTGGGAGGGAATCATCGGCTCCTTCATCATCACCACGATTCTCGGTGTGCTGCTGGGGCTGTGGATGCAGAGCGGATTCGGCCCCACCCTCCTCGCGATTTACTCGGCCGTCATCTTCGTCATCGCCGTCTTCGGCGACCTCGCGGGCTCGCTGATCAAGCGCGGCCTCGGCGTCAAGGACAGCGGCTCGCTGCTGCCGGGCATCGGCGGCATCTTCGACCTCATCGACTCCCCCTCCTTCACCGTATCCTTCACCTTCTCCGCCTTCGTGGTGCTCAGCTTGTTCTGATGCCGCGGAGAGAGCGATGGACCCAGCCGAGAGGCTTCAAGCGCAGCACGGCATGAATCAGCACGGCATGAATCACGAGCAGCCCAGCGGAGAAACGGATCCGCCCCCGGAGGCCGCGGGCGGAGACATGCCGCCCCTCCCGGAGCGACCGATTCCCCTGCTGCTCAACCCGCATGCCGGCAGCCTCTTCCGCTCGGGGCTTCGCAAATGGCTTCTGGCGCACGACGGTTACTTCCGCCTCATCACCTCCGACTCCCCCGAGCAGATGCAGGGGCAGGCGCGCGACCTCGCGGAGAAGGGAGAGCCCGTCATCGCCGCCGCCGGCGGCGACGGCACCCTCAAAACCGCCGCGCGCGGCCTGCTCGGCAGCCGGAGCGCGCTGGGCATCCTGCCCAGCGGCACCATGAACGTCTTTGCCCGAGAGCTCGGCATCGGCAGCCGCCGCTTCGATCTCGCCCTCAGGGCCATGCTCAGCCCCCGCCGCGAAGAGGTCGACCTCTTCACCATCAACGGCGAGCCCTTTCTCCAAATGGCCGGCTTCGGCCTCGACGCACGCATCGTCCAGCTCATCACCCCGGGCATGAAGCGCCTCTTCGGTGCCGCCTCGCACATCTTCACTGCCCTGCGCGTCGCCACCGAGCACCACGCCGTCATCACCCTCACCCTACCCGGCGGCGAGGAAATCATCGGCACCCAGCTCATTCTCGGCAACGGCAAGCGATACGGCGGCGAAGCGCGCCTCTTTGCCAGCGCAGCCTACAACGACGGCAAACTCGACGCCGTCATGATTCAGCAGGAGAGCATGGGCATCCTCATGGAAATCATCGCCAGCATGATGCAGCACGGCGGCACGAACCGCAACAGCAGCCAGTCCGCCCAATTCTGCCAGCTCGCTGAGGGCGTCATCACCGCCGAATCCAAACTCGCCTACCAGCTCGACGGCGACTACGCCGGCACCCTGCGCCCGACGGAAGAGGCCGTCATCAGCCGGCTGCCCGACACCCTCCGCATCTGCGTCCCCGAGTACCCCGTGCCCGTCACCGCCATCGGCCGCCTCATGGCGCACCCCGCCGTCACCGCCCTGCGGCAGAGGCTCGCCCGCCTCCGCGAACTCTGAGGACGGCTCAGCCCGCCCCGCGCGCAACGCGGCGGAGCGAAGAGACATTCGGCACGGGGAGCCCGCCACCCAAGCACCGTCCCCGCTCTGGCGCCGTCCCGCCTGCCCGCCTCTGACTTCTCCCCACAGGCTCGGCCCGCTCCACCCAGCCCCACCCCACCCCGGCGCGCCCCACAGCCCCCCATCTCACGTCCCCGTCCCAGCCCGCGGCCTCCGCCGCCGCAGCCGACAGTCGCCTCAGAATCCGGCCTGTTGCCGCAGAATTCTCGCGCGTCGCGGTAGCCTGTCATGCCCTGCAATTGAGCTTGCCTTGTCGCGCTAAAGAGAGTAAAATACCGGCCATGCCAAACGAGGAGAAACTTGACTTCATTCGCGAAATCGTCGCTGAAGACCTGGCCGCGGGGCTCTGCAAGGCCCCCATCACCCGCTTCCCGCCGGAACCCAACGGCTACCTGCACATCGGCCACGCCAAGGCCATCTGTCTGGACTTCGGCATCGCCCGCGAGTACGCCCACCTCGGTGCCGTCTGCCACCTGCGCTTCGACGACACCAACCCCTGCAAGGAAGACATCGAGTTCGTCAACTCCATTCAGGAGGACATCCACTGGCTCGGCTTCGACTGGGGTGAACACCTCTACTGGGCCTCGAACATCTTTGACTTTTACTACGAGTGCGCCGTGGCCCTCATCAAGAAGGGCCTCGCCTATGTCGACCTCCAGGATCGCGAAACCATGCGCCAGCAGCGCGGCGATCTGCACACCCCGGGCACACCCTCGCCCTATCGCGACAGCAGCGTTGAGGAGAACCTCGCGCGCTTCGCTGACATGAAGAACCGGCGCTACGAAGCCGGCGCCGCCGTTCTGCGCGCCAAGATCGACCTGGCCAGCAGCAACATGAACATGCGCGACCCCGTCATCTACCGCATCTCCTACGACACGCACCACAACACCGGCGACACGTGGTGCATCTACCCCATGTACGACTTCGCGCACCCGCTCGAAGACGCGTGGGAGCACATCACGCACTCCCTCTGCACCCTCGAGTTCGAGAACCACCGCCCGCTCTACGACTGGGTCATCGAGAACTGCCCCGTTCCCTCGCACCCCAAGCAGCGCGAATTCTCGCGACTCAACATCACCTACACCGTCATGAGCAAGCGCAAGCTGCGCCAGATGGTCGAGGAGGGTTACGTCGCCGGCTGGGATGACCCGCGCATGCCCACCATCTGCGGCATGCGCCGCCGCGGCTACCCCGCGCGCGCCATCGTCGAATTCTGCGAGGGCGTCGGCATCACCAAATTCAACGGCAACACCGACGTCGCCCGCCTCGAGAACGCCGTCCGCAACGAACTCAACGCCAACGCAGAGCGCCGCATGGCCGTCCTGCACCCGCTCAAACTCGTGCTGACGAACGTCCCGGAGGACTTCGAAGAGGAGGTCTCCGTCGTCATCAACCCCGAGAAACCCGAGCTCGGCTCGCGCAACATCACCCTGACGCGCGAGGTCTGGATTGACCGCGACGACTTCATGGTCGAACCGCCGAAGAAATACAAGCGCCTCTCGCCCGGTGCCTGCGTGCGCCTGCGCGGCGGCTACTGCATCATCGCCAAGGAATACGACTGCAACGAGGCCGGCGAAGTCACCGAGGTGCGCGCGGAAATCATCCCCGGCACCATCGGCAGCAACCCGCCCGAGGGCATCAAGTGCAAGGGCGCCATCCACTGGGTCTCGGCCAAGTACGGCGTGCGCGCCGAAGTGCGCCTCTACGACCGCCTCTTCAAGGACGAGGCCCCCGACGCCAACCCCGAGGGCTTCCTTGCCTCGCTGAACGCCGACTCGCTCACCGTGCTCAACGACGCCGTCGTCGAGCCGGCACTGGCCGCCGCGCCGAACGAATTCCTCTGCCAGTTTGAGCGCACGGGCTACTTCGTGGCCGACCGCTACGACCACAGCCCCGAGCACCCCGTCTTCAACCGCTCCGTCGGTCTGCGAGACTCCTGGGCCAAGATGAACAAATAAGCCCGCACGCCGCCACGGGACGCCACCGCGCGCCGGGGCGGCGGAGCCCTTCATTCCCCTCCCCCGCACGTACCGGCGGGGAGCGCCTTCCCGCCACCATTTTTCCCCTTCCATGTCCGAATCCATGAAACCCGTTGAATTTCAGGCCAAAAACGGAAACTTTGACATCAATGACTTCATCTCTCAGTGCGACGCCGCCGTCAGCGGAGACACCGCGCAGCCCCCGGCGTGCCTTGCCTGCGCATCCGCCCCCTGCCCCCCCGCCGCCCCTCAGGACGTCAAGGCCCAGGCCTGCTGCACGCCCGCGGGCTGCGAATTGAGCGCCATGGCACCGGCCGGCTCCGTCCCCGTGGCCGACGGCGTCGACCCCATCGTCTACTCGCCGCTCAGCGACGTCATCGAAGACCTGCGCCTCGGCAAACTCATCCTCGTCACCGATGACCCCAGCCGCGAGAACGAAGCGGACCTCATCTGCGCCGGCCAGTTTGCCACGCCGCAGAACATCAACTTCATGGCCACGCACGCCCGCGGCCTCATCTGCGTGCCCATGGCCCCCGAGCGAGTTGACGCCCTCGGCCTGCCCATGCAGGCGCAGCACAACACCGAGAAGCTGCACACCGCCTTCACCGTCAGCGTCGACGCCAAGGAAGGCACCACCACCGGCATCAGCGCCTTTGAGCGCTCCATCACCACCATGAAGCTCGCCGACCCGCACGCCACCCTCGAAGACTTCGTGCAGCCCGGCCACTGCTTCCCCCTCAAAGCCCGCGAGGGCGGCGTGCTGCGCCGCGCCGGGCACACCGAGGCAACCGTCGACCTGCTGCGCATCGCCGGCATGGAGCCCGTGGGCGTCTGCTGCGAAATCATGAAGGAAGACGGCACCATGGCGCGCCTCGGCGAGCTGGGCAGCTTCCAGAAACAATACGGACTCAAGGCCTGCTCCCTCGCCCAGATCATCGAGCACCGCCAGCACACCGAGAAACTCGTCGTGCGCGAGGAAACCGTCAAACTGCCGACGGATTACGGTGAATTCCTCTGCCACGCCTACCACTCCAAAGTCGACGGCCAGACGCACCTCGCCCTCGTGCACGGAGAAATCGACCCCGACAAGTCCGTGCTCTGCCGCGTGCACAGCGAATGCCTCACGGGCGACGTCTTCGGCAGCCGCCGCTGCGACTGCGGCAGCCAGCTGCACGCCGCCATGCGCCGCGTCGCGCAGGAGGGCGGCGTCATCCTCTACCTGCGCCAGGAAGGGCGCGGCATCGGACTGGCCGCCAAGCTTCACGCCTACAAGCTTCAGGAGCAGGGCTACGACACCGTCGACGCCAACATCAAGCTCGGCTTCCCGCCCGATCTGCGAGACTACGGCGTCGGCGCCCAGATCCTCCGCGACCTCGGCATCCGCCACCTGCGCCTGCTGACCAACAACCCGCGCAAGATCGTCGGCCTCTCCGGGCACGGCCTCGACATCGTCGAGCAGGTGCCCATCAGCATCCCGCCCAATGACGACAACCGCCACTACATGGAAACCAAGCGCGACCGCATGGGGCACATGATCTGAGGCGAGCCCGGCACACCGAGCAAGACCCCGGGCGGAGGAGGGCACAGGCCCACGCGGCTGCCTGCACATACGGCAGGCTCCGCGCCGTCGGCCCCGCCCGGGGTGCCTCAGCACTGAGTCTCCGCCGTGCGGCGGCTCCATCTCTCAGGCACTCCTCCGGGCCTCTCTCCTCACAGATCGGCCGCTCCGCCCGCTTCACTCCTGAACACCCAGTCTCCCCAGCCTCCGGCAGGCAACACAGCCGGCGCACATCCGCCCGCCGCAAAGCACACCATCACAAAGCGCCCCGCCGCAAAACTCATCACATCGCCAAGATCGTCACCGCAAAGCTCGCCTTCGAAAACGCAGCTACGGAAAGCGCACCCGCTCAACTTTCACCCCGCGAAGCTCCCCTAACAGAGGCCCCAACGGTCCCGCTTCGCACATCTTTTCGGCCGTATGTCTCGAAAACTTATTCACAGCGGCGCCCGGCTGCGCTACAATCCCGCCAACACGTAACCACCCATGCCTGATCCCAATCAGAACAACAACGGAACCCCGCCCTCGCCGAAAGCCCCCGGACCCCAGAGCAACTGGGGCATGTGGATTCTGATGGCCGTCATCGCGGGCATCCTCGTCCTCGCCTTCTCCTTTGACGGCAACAGCTCTGCGAAGCGCCTCTCGCTCGACGAGTTCAAGCGCGACTTCCGCAGTGGCAACATCGTCCTCAACCACCCGAAGGACTTCCCCATCGACGTCACCACCAGCGACGCCTCGAGCGAAGCCTCCATCTCCGCCTTCAAGTATCGCAACCGCCCCGCCACCGCCGAGCGCGCCTTCTACATCCCCGTCACGGACAATGAAGAACTGCGCCAAATCTGCAACCGCTACGGCATCGCGGAAGGCGGCAACGCCTTCGTCCCCGTCGAAAACGCCGAGCGCCTCTGGTCCACCGGCGACCTGACCAAACTCGGTGAAGAGGGTCGCCTCGTGCTCAACAGCGAGAACCCGAACGCCAACACGCGCCTCGTCCGCAACAACCGGCAGTGGTACATCGTCGGCAGCTACCGCCTCGACCCCGGCACCGCCGTCACCCGCAAAGACGTCGAGCCCATCCTCGTCGACTTCAACCGCAGCTTCCAGGGCGATCAGGTGCGCGAAATGCTCGGCAACCACGCCAACTACCGCGTGGACAACAACACCTGGGGCGCCATCCTCATCAACCTGCTGCCCATCATCATTGTCCTGCTGCTGCTCTTCTTCCTCTTCCGCATGCAGGGCGGCGGCCCTGCCGGCGCGCGCAAGTTCGCCAGCAGCCGCGCGCGACTCGTTGACCCGAGCCGCAACAAAGTCACCTTCAAAGACGTCGCCGGCATCTCCGAAGCCAAGGAAGAAGTCTGGGAAATCGTCGAATTCCTGCGCAACCCGCGCAAGTTCCGCAACCTCGGCGGCACCATCCCCAAGGGCGTGCTGATGGTCGGCCCTCCCGGCACGGGCAAAACCCTGCTGGCGCGCGCCATCGCGGGCGAAGCCGGCGTCGCCTTCTACACCATCTCGGGCTCGGACTTCGTTGAAATGTTCGTCGGCGTCGGCGCCAGCCGCGTGCGCGACATGTTCGCCGAAGCCAAAAAGCACGCCCCCTGCCTCATCTTCATCGATGAAATTGACGCCGTGGGACGCCACCGCGGGCACGGCGTCGGCGGCGGGCACGACGAGCGCGAGCAGACGCTCAACGCCCTGCTCGTCGAGATGGACGGCTTCTCCGCCAACGAAAACGTCATCGTCATCGCCGCGACCAACCGCGTCGACGTGCTCGACCCCGCCCTGCTGCGCCCAGGCCGCTTCGACCGACAAGTCACCGTCAACCTGCCCGACGCCGCCGGCCGCGAACAAATCCTGCGCGTGCATGCCCGCAAGATCAAGCTCGACCCGAAGGCCGACTTCGGCCCCATCGCCCGAGCCACCACCGGCTTCTCCGGCGCCGAACTCGCCAACCTCGTCAACGAGGCCGCCCTCATCGCCGCCCGCAAGAACGCCCCCGTCGTCACGCAGGACGATCTCGAGGAAGCGCGCGAAAAAGTGCGCTGGGGGCGCGAGCGCCGCTCGCTGGAGATCTCGGACAAAGAGAAATACAACACCGCCGTGCACGAGGCCGGGCACGCCATCTGCCTGCTCAAGACCGACCTGGCCAAGAGCCTGCCGCTGCACAAAGTCACCATCATCCCCCGCGGCCCGGCTCTGGGCGTCACCATGATGCTGCCCGAGGAGGACAAGCACAGCGAATACAAAAACGAGCTGCTCGACTACATCGTCATGGCCATGGGCGGGCGCTGCGCTGAGGAAGTCGTCTTCGGCGACGTCTCCGGCGGCGCGCGCATGGACATCCACCAAGCCACGGACATCGCGCGCAAGATGGTCTGCGTCTACGGCATGAGCGACCGCCTCGGCCCCATCGAATACGGCACAAGCCACGGCGAAGTCTTCCTGGCGCGCGACCTCTCGCAGACCACGCGCAACTTCTCGGAGCACACCGCTCAAATCATCGACGAAGAAATCCAGCGCATCATCAAGGAGAACTACCAGCGCGCCCTCGACATCCTCAGCACGAACAAGGATCGCCTGCTGCTCATCGCCGACAAGCTCATCGAGTTTGAAACCCTGAGCGGCAAGCAGATTGCCGAGCTGCTCGAGACCGGCACCATGAGCGACCCGCCCGTCCGCGAGCTGCCCCCGCCCGTGCCGGAGGACCTCGATGCCCCGACCGACCTGCAAACGCCCGACGACCAGCCCCCGCCCTATCGCGACGAGCAGGCCGAGCAGCAGGCGGACAGCAGCGCCGCCGTCAATGATCCGACGCCGCGCGACCCCGCCAGCGACAGCTCGGGCAACGGCAGTGGCAACGGCAGCTCCGATCGCGACAACGGCGACCGCCAGCCCCCGCGCTGGTGATCAGAGGGAGCTCTCGGGGCCTCCTGCCCGCTCAAGCGCAGCAGGAGGCCTTGCCCCACCGCCATCGACCACCATCCACCAAGACCGACACCGTTAACAAGACCGACACCGCCGGCTCTGCCCTCCCGTGGCGCAAGGCCGGCCAGCACACAATCATCATGAACAGCAAGGAACTAGCCATCGCCTGTGCCCGCGCGGCAGACGACGCCAAGGCCACGGACATCGCCGTCTACGACCTGCGAGGCCTCTCATCCGTCACGGACTTCGCCGTCATCTGCACGGCCACCTCCGTCCCCCACCTGCGCGCCGTGCTGCGCGACGTGGACAAGGAAATCGGCGAGCAATACGAAATCGAGCCCGTCTACGCCGAGCGCACCCCAACGGCCCTCTGGTCCGTTCTGGACTACGTCGACGTCATGATACACGTCATGGCTGACGAAATGCGAGAATTCTACGGCCTCGAAAAACTCTGGAAGGCCGAGAATCGCATCGACTGGCAGTAACTGACGATTGCCCCGGACGGCGACGGACGGTTCTTCAGCTCCCCCTCCACCCGGGCTTCGCTCCTACACACCACCCCCTCCCCCCCTGTACGCAGGAAAGGCGTACAGGGGCTTTTTTTGCAAGATCTGCTGCCGATCCGAGGTCGATTTCCCCCATAGGCAGCGACGCTGACCGGGCCTGCCAATGCAGCAGCGCACATCCGCATGCAACGAAGTTCGGCGGATGCACCCCATTTTATAGATTCTCCCGTCTACGCTTACGCTCTCTCAAGGGTTCACCGCAACACCAACGGCAGACAGCACGGCGGAGAACAAACAGGCACAAAAAGCTCTTATCCGCGATATCCGCGCCGGAGAAAGACACATAAATTTCCATATTTTTCTCTTTTTTATTTGACAGAAACAAAGCAAATCCGTTAAAATTATGAATCTTCGGAATTCCCGAACACGGATTCGCACCTTACACGAAGAAACAAACATACATTACCCTATAAACAAACACAAAGCGACAATATGTAAGTTCGCACACAACCATACACGCCCCCGAAATACCGTGACCAAAAACACGAATTCAGCTAAAACAGCTACCTAGTTACCCCCAACACAATATCTACCTATCCATGAAACGAACATTGACCATGATGGCTCTGCTGGCCGCAATGAGTGCTGCCGAGCAGGGAACAGCCCAGACAGAAATCACGCTGACCACCGGTCAGCAAGAGCATATCTCCGTCCCGGAATCGACAAACATTTATATAGACGGAGATGTTGTATTTGAAGGCCTGAGCCAAGGAGCAGGCGGAATCGGAGGAGCTGCAATCAGCATCGGAGATAGGGTGGCGAACTCAGAACCCATCAACGTTTCTCTGAGGGGAGATGATGCACAACGAGCAGGCAACTTGTCCTTCATCAATAATTTCTCTGTTGCCGATCACAACATGGGAGGCGCCATCGGCAGCAAACAGATCATTTATTCGATAGCCGTAGCATTTGAGAACCTGCTATCCCTCACTTTTTCCGGGAACAGCATGGATGGCGTTCGCAATCAGGAGGCATACGTAGGCGGGGGATCTGTCGGAGCGCGTCATGTACGGTTTAACAATATCGGAAGCCTGCTTCTCGACGGAGGAGATGACCCTGCAAAAGTCAACGCTCCGAACGGGGGAGCCATATTGTGTGCATCCCTGCAACTCCAAAACGTCGATTCCGTAAAGGTGCAGAATCATTTGACGCAGGGAGGCGGATGGGCTAGTACCATCGGAATCCATGGCTCATACGGAGGCGGAGAAGACTCATACATCGTTGACTGCGGAATTATCGACATCTCAAATAACAGGTCTATCGCATATTCCGGAACCGGTTATACGAACGGCGGCGCCCTGTTGATCGAAAGAAGTAATCTTCACTGCTACGGCAACGAAGAAATCAATATTTGTCGCAATTATACCAGTAATGAAGCTTCCGTGTTGCTGAAAACGGGTAACTATGACGACGAGGGGTACTTCGATTTTTATCTGAACGGAGACTTCACCATGGCCGAAAACAGAGCCGGTTATTACCCGGCCGGGATTAAACTCATGCTGATTCCCCTGGACGTTGCCGGCAGATTAACTATGTCGGCAGATTATGGCGACATTACCTTCGTGGGCAATATAGGATCGACAGAGCGACTTACATTATTAAGTCGCGCCGTGAGTGTTTTTGTGAGTGGAGAATCAGCCATAGAGCACGGCACTGCGGCGGAATTTCGCGCAATGGAGGGGCACAGCGTTCATTTTTACGATCCCATTTTCATCAGATTGTCATCATCGTCCGAGGCGAAAGTTGTATCGGTGTATTTTAACATGAAACCTGATGAGCAGGATTCCAGAAATGCCACGATGATACAGAATTATCAAGAGTATCTCGGAGGGATTCCCGATTTTACCGGCACAATCCATTTTTCAGGAGAGTACTATTTGGATGAAACCCATACCCCCGATTCATATCTGCAACCGTACGCCGGCGAAGATAACGAGACCTTTTCATACCGCTTGTTGTTATCGAGATGGTCGAGCGTAGAAGCCCAAATTACGTTGGGTGGCGGAGAACTGTTAATCGAAAATTCGGCAGTCTTAGGAACGAATGAAGGGAAATTCAATTGTGCACTTGTATACAATGAGAGTGAAGAGAACGGCGTCACCACCCGAAAGACGGAAATAGCCATGGATCCCTACGATTCTGCGGGTAACGTCGACTCAGCTTGGAGGTTTGATCTGGACACCGCACTCAACGTCGTGAAGGGAGCACTGGCCATCCGCACAAACGGCATCGCGATCGCCAAAAACATCGCCTTCTCGGGGCATGATGCGATTCTGCGCACGGACAGCTCGTCGCGCATCATTGCCGACAAGGTGGATATGAGCAGAGGCGTGAGCGTGGATTTCGGCGACGCGCTCGCGCGAAGCATTACGACGGGTCTGACGATAACGTCGAATTCGCTGGATATGGGAACGACGTTCACGCTGGGCGTTCCGGATCATACGGCGGCGACGCCCGGCGCGTATTATCGTGACGCCGTTTGGCAGACGGATCACACCTTTGTGGTGTTTGACGCCACCAACGTGCTGGACAAGAGCAAGATCGACGAGCTCAGCTCCCTGTCCATCGTGTCGGTATCCAACGGCACCAATGTGGTGGACTACGAGGACGGCAATCAGGGCGAATGGCGCATCTTCTGGGGCGAGGATGATCCTTACGTGCTGTATGCCCAGTGGATCAACACGGCTGTATTCGGCGGCGGCGGTGAGCAACCGATCGTGGTGACTCCCGAGCGCGAGGGCATGGCGGTGGAGAACTCGCTGTGGTCTGCCAAGGGCAATGCGGAACAATTGCAGAATGCCGCACTGGGACAGGTGACGCTCATGCGCTTTGAGGATCATCACGCAACCCGATTCTGGAGCAGTGCTCTGGGTGAGTTCGAGCGCGTGAACAAGACGGACGGGGTGGATGGTTATGACTACAGCGGAGCGGGATATGCCGTGGGTGGTGATCGCACGTGGAAGAATCGCTACCTGGCCGGCGTCGGCTTCGGCCAGATGTTCGGCAAGAATCACGGCCGCAGTCTGCCTGACGCGATTGATCAGGATTCCATCATGGCCATGGTGTACGGCGCTGCGGTACAGCGTCTCTCGGATCGCGACAACCTGATTTACACCGGCAGCCTGACCTACGGTTGGTCGGATCAGGTGTTGCACTCGTGGCAGGGCGGCACCACGCCCACGCGCGGGAGCTGGGATGCCGAGGCACTTCTGATCAAGGCCGGTGCTCAGTGGAGCCACCGCCTCAGCGAGCGAGCCCTCGTGGGGATATCGCTGGGCTTGGAGTATGCTCACGCCCGTCGCGACGGGTTCACCGAGACCGGCGATCGCGCCCGTCGTTTTGACCGCAGTTCTCTGGCGGTGCTCTCGATGCCGATACAGGCCTCATGGATCTATGAGGCGAGTCTTGCGGGAACGCCGTGGGCGCACACGCTGTATGCATCCTATACCCCGGATTTGTACCGTGAGGATCCGCGCTCGCGTGCGCACGACGACCAGGGCTACTGGAATGTGCGCGGCGTAGCTCCCGGACGGCACGGTTTCGGTGTCGGCTACTCGACGCAGTGGGCCGCGACGGAGTCCTGCACGATTTATGCGGGTTACAGCTATGAGTTCCGCGATACGGCGAGTTACCACAACTTCAATGCCGGGATCAGCGTGAGCTTCTGAGCGAGTCCATCGAGTCCGCATTCCCGCGATTCCCGCGACCTCGGAAGCGGAGAAACATAAACTTCCCGCAGCGACCTCATCACCCGCCCGCAGTTTCGGCTGAGGGCGGGTGTTTTGCCGTGCGCGGTCTCCCCCACGGGAGGAAGTGCGGCAAGATGAAAGAGAGATTTCCGAGAGAAGGCCTCAGCTCGCGCTCTTCTGGCGCCGAGCATCGGGAGGAGACGCAGCGGATTCGCAGGTTGCGTCGCGGTTTGCTCTTGAAAAAAAGGCGCTGCGGGTGTATAAGCGGCGCATGGCTACGACCGTTCGCACTCGTTTTGCTCCGTCGCCCACCGGCTATCTGCACATCGGTGGCGCCCGCACGGCTCTCTTCAATTACCTCTTCGCCCGCAAGATGGGCGGCACCTTCGTGCTGCGCATCGAAGACACGGATCAGGAGCGCCACGTGGAAGACGCCATGAAGGCCATCTTCACCGGCCTGAGCTGGCTCGGGCTCGACTGGGATGAAGGCGAGGGCAAGGGCGGCCCCTATGCCCCCTACTTCCAGAGCCAGCGCAAGGAAATCTACGACCGCTACTTCCAGAAGCTCGTCGACATGGGGCGCGTCTACGAATGCCCCGCGCCGAACAAGCGCGACAAAAACGGCGACGAGATTCCCGGTACGAGCGAGGGCACCGTATGGCGCTTCCGCTTCAAGCGCGACGGCGTCATGACGCTGCACGACCTCGTCTGCGGCGATATCTCCGTCGACTACACCAATGAGGAGAACACGCCCGACATGGTGGTGAAGCGCACGGACGGCTCCTACATCTTCCACCTCGTCAACGTGGTGGATGACATCGAGATGAAGATCACGCACGTGATTCGCGGCGAGGATCACATCATGAACACCTTCAAGCATCTCCAGCTCTTCGAGGCCTTCGGGGTGGAGCCGCCCGTCTACGCGCACATTCCGCTGATTCAGAACCCGGACGGCTCGAAGATGAGCAAGCGCGATGTGGGGGCTCAGCTGGGCAATTACCCGGAGGAGGGCTTTTTGCCGGATGCGGTGGTGAACTTTATCGCGCTGCTGGGCTGGAGCCCGAAGAGCGATGAGGAGGTCTTCACCAAGGAGCAGCTCATCGATCTCTTCTCGCTCGAGCACGTGAATCGCGCCGCGGCGAAGTTTGACATCACGAAGTGCAAGTGGATGAATCAGCAGCACATCATGCGCCTCGCCCCCGAAGAGTTCACGGAACTCGCCCTGCCCTTCTGCACGCAAGCCGGGCTTGAGGATACGCCGAAGCTGCGCGAGCTGCTGCCCAGCGTGCAGACCAAGGTGCAGCTGCTCAGCGAGGTGCCGGCCTGGGTCCGCTGGCTTCAGGTGCTGGAGTATGAGCCCGAGGCGATGGCGAAGCTTCAGGAGAACGCCCGCGCGATGCTCAATCTCTTTGCCGAGGCTGCGGCTGCGCTGCCGGAGTGGAACGGCGAGGCGGCCATGCAGCTCGTCAAGCCAATGACGAAGGCGCAGGGCGTGAAAGTGGGCGCGATGATGTTCCCGCTGCGTCTGGCGCTCACGGGCTGCCATGCGGGGCCGGGCATTGACGTGATCATGCAGGTGCTGGGGCGCGACGAGGTGCTGCGCCGCATTGCCGTCTTCCCCTGCTGAGTCGGTTTTCACGCGACCTCTGACGACTGTGCGAACGATTGACTTTGACTACGAGCTGCCCGCCGAGCTGATTGCGGATCGCCCCTTGCCCGACCGCGCGGCCTCGCGCATGCTGGTGGTGCACCGCGACAGCGGGCTCATTGAGCACCGGCACTTTCACGACATCCTCGAGTACGTGCGCCCGGGAGACCTCTTCGTCATGAACGACACGAAGGTGGTGCCGGCGCGCTACTTCAGCAACGACGGCGGCATCGAGTTGGTGCGCGCCGGGCTGTCGCACGAGCTGCTCTGGAAGTGCATGGTGCGCCCGGGCAAAAAGATGAAGATCGGGCGCACGGTGCAGGTCGGCGAAGCCACGGGCACGGTGGAGAGCATCGATGAGGAAGGTTACCGCTACATCCGCTGGGATCGCCCGGTGGATGAGGAGCGCTACGGCCGCCTTGCCCTGCCCCACTACATGAACCGCGAGAGCGATCCGAGCGACAAGGAGCGCTACCAAACGGTTTACGCCCACCACGAAGGGGCCATTGCGGCGCCGACGGCGGGGCTGCATTTCACGCCCGAAATTCTCGAGAAGGTGCCGCATCGCTTCGTGACGCTGCACGTGGGCGTGGGCACCTTCCGCCCCGTGAAGGCGGAGAATATTGAAGATCACCACATGCACACGGAGAGTTTCTTCATGAGCCCCGAGACCTCGCAGGCGATTGAAGAGGCGCAGCGCGTCATCGCTGTCGGTACGACGAGTGTGCGCGTGATGGAGACGCTGGCGACGCGCTACGGGCGCCCGCTGCGCACGGGCCCGGGCGAGACGGACATCTTCATTTACCCGGGCTACGAGTACAAGGTGACGGATGCCCTGCTGACGAACTTCCACCTGCCGCAGAGCACGCTCATCATGCTCGTCTGCGCCTTCGCCGGCAAGGAGCTCATCATGGAGGCCTACCGTCAGGCCGTCGAGCGCCGCTACCGCTTCTTCTCCTACGGAGACTGCATGCTCATCCTCTGAGCTGACATCAGAGCCCGACTCTTCCATACGGGGCCCGGTTCCGGTGCGCCCCGCCTTTGATCCGGCCCCCGAGTGCCCCCAACGGGAACTCGTGGTCTGATCGTTGACGGCGTTGACCCGGCGGGCGCGACGTTCCCAAACGCACCGACCCGCGCGTCAACACTGCCCGGCGAGCAGCGGGCCATTCAACTCTCCGAGCGCCCTGAACCTCCGGCGCTCGACGCTCCTGCCCCGCAGCCACCGATCTTTAACAGCCCGGCCCTTTCGACGCGGGCTCGACCCGCGCTCGCGCGTCCGAGCCGGGAAGTGGTCCGCGAAGCCGGAGCCCTCCTCTGCGGCGCGCAGCCTTGGTGCCCGCAGCAGGACGTGAGGGACATGAGCCCCCCGCCCTCCCCCCTGCCCCAGTGCAAGGCTGCCGGCCTGACGCAACACCCCCCCCGGCCGTCCGAGGCGACCGGGGGGCTTGTGTTTCGCTTCCCTCCCCTGCGCCGCAGGGGCGGGGGAAAGCGCTGGTCGATCAGTACTGCTCGACGACGCGCATCATCGCATCCATCTGAGCCTCGATGGACTCGACGAGCGCCATCTGCGTGCGCGTGCGATCCAAGTTGTGCTCGGGGCGCTTGATCTTGAAGTAGGTGTCGCCCTCGAGATAGTCCGTCAGGAAGCGCATGCCGCACTCCATGGTGAGCAGCTTGCCCGAGAAGGGAAGCAGGCTCTTCTCCAGCGGCGTGAGGAAAGTGGCAGCCTCGCAGTACCCCTTGGCGAGGGCCTCGAAGTACTCCATGCGCATCGTCACCTTCGAGATGTCCTTCTCATCCTCCGCGGCGGGCGAGGTCGACGTGCGAATCATGTCGCCGAAGTCGTAGAGGGACGAGCCGGGCATCGTGGTGTCGAGGTCGATGACGCAGACGCCCCCGCCCGTGACGTCGTCGAGCATCACGTTGTTGAGCTTGGTGTCATTGTGCGTCACGCGCAGGGGCAGCTCGCCGCTGGCGAGGTAGTTGACCACCTTGTGGCAGTCCGCCTCGCGGGCGAGGAACCAGTCAATCTCCTTCTGCACGCTCTTGGCGCGGCCCAGGGGATCCGTCGCAATCGCGTTCTGGAAATTGCGGAAGCGCTTCGTCGTGTTGTGGAAGTCGGGAATCGTCTCAAAGAGAGGCTCACCCGGCAGGTTCGCGCCGAGCTTCTGGAAGTTGCCGAAAGCGCGAGCCACCTCGATGCACTGCCCGGGGTTCTCGATCATGTCGTAGGTGCGGGCGCGCTCGATGAAGGGATAGACGCGCCAGACGTTGCCCTCCTCATCCTGCGCGTAGGGCTTGCCGTCCTTTGCGGGGATGATGGTGAGCGTGCGGCGGTATGCCTCCTTGCAGCCCTCGGCCAGCAGCACGCGAAGCGCCTCGTCGGTGACGCGCTTGACGTTCTCCATGAGCGGAATGGGCTGTTTGAAGACGTTGCTGTTGACGCGCTGCAGAATGAAGCGCGTGCGAATGCCGGCCTGATCGACCTCGATGCGGAAGGTGTCATTGATGTGCCCGGAGCCATAGGGGGCGCCAAACACATAGTCCGCGCGCAGGTCAAAGAGCCCGGCGATGTGTCGGATATCGTACATGGCGGCGCAGGCTTAACCGAGTTTGGCGGGGTAGACGCCGTCAGCCACGAGCTTGGCGATGCTCTCCACCACCGCGGGCTTGTCGCTGGGGTAGGTCACGCCGAGCCAGGTGGCCGTCGTCTTGATCACGCGGCAATCGGCCTTGCCGTTGTGGATGAGCTCATCGACCACCGTGGGGATGTAGCACTCGCTCTTGATCTCCTTGCCGTGGGCCTGGAGGAAGCGGGTGAAGTGATCCTTGATCTGACCGATGAACGAGGCCGGGAAGACCCAGAAGTTCATCGAGACGAGCTCCTCGGGATTGACCTCCTTGCGCTCGCCGGAGAGGCTGTCGCCGCGGCAGACACCGTCGGCTTCCTTCATGATCTTGGTGAACTCCTCAACGCTGTCGAGGTAGCCGTCCTTGATGCCGCAGATGCCGCGGTTCACGTCGCCGTGATCGCTGAGCGTATTCTTGAGCGGGTAGCCGATCATCCCGTAGTGCTCCTTGCCGTCGGCAGCGGGCTCGGCGGTGAGGAACTCGGCCGCCTTCGCGAAGGCATCGGCGCCGTAGAAGTCGTCGGCATTCACCACGCCGAAGGGCTCCTTGACAATGTCGCGGGCCGCCAGCAGGGCGTGAGCCGTGCCCCAGGGCTTGACGCGACCCTCGGGAACACTGAAGCCCTCGGGCAGATCGTCGAGGCACTGGAAGGCGTAATCCACCTCAATCTTGCCGGCGAAGCGAGCGCCCACCTGGCTCTTGAAGGCCTCCTCGAAATCCTTGCGGATGATGAAGACGACCTTGCCGAAGCCCGCGCGAATGGCGTCATAGACAGAGTAATCAAGGATAACTTCGCCGTTGGGGCCCATGGGGTCAAGCTGCTTGAGGCCGCCGTAGCGGCTGCCCATACCTGCTGCGAGAACAAGGAGTGTCGGTTTCATAATGTCTGATAGAGATGCTTCAGGTGCACGGCGCAGTGCCAGCACTGTCCGCACGAGGGTATTGTATCCCTTCCCCTATCATTTGGCAAGCAGGAATTCACCGCCTTCCCCATCAACGCCGCAGCAGCGGAGGCCAAACCCGCCGAACAGACGGGCAAAACTCGCCGCCGATACACCAAACTCGCTGTTCCGATGCGCCACCCCCTGCCGCGACGATTCGCTTACGCAGGGGGCGAGCGCCCGGCGCCCCGCGCGACGCGCAGAAACGATAGGGAGCAAACTGCCGAAGAACCCGCACGGAGCGCGGAGCCAAGGGTGCGGAGCCGAAGGCTCGGGGTGCGCCACAAGTGGCGTGAATGAGCCCGGAGGCCGCCCTTCGCTCGGCACTCTAAAAAAACATCTCAGCACAGCAAAAAAACAGACACGGAGGGGCTGCGCTGCCCTTGTCGCCTCATGCAGCGCGGCCTGCGAGCCGGGAGCTGCGCAACGCCGCCGCGAGCAACGGACGGCGAGTCGCGAAAAAATGCGCTTTCGGGGCCGAATGGCTGAATTTTGAGTTGCAAGTCGACGGGAAACATGCTAACCTACGAGCACCATGAAAATCACTGGTACTACTCACAAGAAGGCTGCTGAGTGGGTGGAGCAAGTCCGCCAGCTCTGCAAACCCGATTCCGTCTACTGGTGCGACGGTTCCGAGGAAGAGAACACCCAGCTTTGTGACATGCTGGTTGAGAAAGGCACCTACATCCGCCTGAACCCGGAGAAACGCCCCGGCTGCTTCCTGGCTCGTTCCACTCCTTCCGACGTTGCCCGTGTGGAGGAGCGTACGTTCATCTGCTCGGAGAAGCAGGAGGACGCCGGCCCCACCAACAACTGGAAGGCCCCGGCCGAGATGAAGGCCATCCTCAACAAGTTCCTCGACGGCTGCATGAAGGGCCGCACCATGTACGTGATTCCCTTCTGCATGGGCCCGCTTGACTCCCCCCTTGCCAAGATCGGTATTGAGATCACCGACTCCGCTTACGTTGTGACCAACATGCGCATCATGACCATCATGGGCGAGAAGGTCCTCAAGCGCCTGGAGGAGGAGACTCAGGGCGGCGGCAACCCGAAGCGCGACGGCTACGGCGACTTCGTTCCCTGCCTGCACTCCGTCGGTGCTCCGCTTGAGCCCGGTCAGGAAGATGTGACTTGGCCCTGCAACAACGAGGAGAAGTACATCTGCCACTTCCCCGAGACCGGCGAGATCATCTCCTACGGTTCCGGTTACGGTGGTAACGCTCTGCTCGGCAAGAAGTGCCTTGCTCTGCGCATCGCCACGACGATCGCCCGCAAGAATGGCTGGATGGCTGAGCACATGCTCATCCTCGGCATCACGGATCCGAACGGCCGCAAGTCCTATGTGACGGGCGCCTTCCCGTCCGCCTGCGGCAAGACGAACCTGGCCATGCTCGTTCCTCCCCCCGCCTTCCGCGAGAAGGGCTGGAAGACCAGCATCATCGGCGACGATATCGCTTGGATCTGGCCGCATGAAGACGGCACCTTCCACGCCATCAACCCCGAGAACGGCTACTTCGGCGTGGCTCCCGGCACCTCCTACAAGACGAACCCCATCGCCATGGACACGATCAAGAAGAACGTCATCTTCACGAACGTGGGTCTGACGGACGATGGTGACGTCTGGTGGGAAGGCATGGACGGCGAGCCGCCGGCACACGCCATCGACTGGCAGGGCAACGACTGGACGCCGGACTGCGGCCGCAAGTGCGCTCACCCCAACAGCCGCTTCACCGCCCCGGCCTGCCAGTGCCCGACGCTGGATCCGGAGTACTACAACCCCGAGGGTGTCTCCATCAGCGCCTTCCTCTTCGGCGGCCGCCGCGCCACCACGATGCCGCTCGTCTTCCAGTCCCGCGATTGGAATCACGGCGTGTACGTCGGTGCCACGATGGGCTCCGAGATGACGGCTGCCGCCTTCGGCCAGATCGGCCAGGTGCGCCGCGACCCGATGGCTATGAAGCCCTTCATCGGCTACAACGTCGGTGACTACTGGCAGCATTGGCTGGATATGGGCAAGAAGACCTGCGCTTGCAAGCTGCCCAAGATCTTCAACGTTAACTGGTTCCGCAAGGACAAGGACGGTCACTTCATCTGGCCGGGCTTCGGTGACAACATGCGCGTGCTCGACTGGGTGCTGCGCCGCTGCCACGGCGAGGTCGAGGGTCAGGAGACCGCTCTGGGCGTTTCTCCGAAGTACAGCGAGCTCGACCTCACGGGTCTCGACTACACCGAGGAGCAGTTCAACGACAACATGCACCTCTCCGCCTCTGAGTGGAAGGCTGAGCTTGAGTCTCAGACCGAGCTCTTCAACATGGTCGGCGACAAGCTGCCCGCCGAGCTCGAAGCTCAGCGCCAGGCTCTCATCGCCAAGTTCAACTAAAGAACGCACCCATCCTCATTTCATCGCCCGCTTGCTCCGTGCAAGCGGGCGATTTTGTTTTCAGAGTCCCCACCCTGCGGCAGATCGGCGCCGTCCCTCCGAGCTCAGCCCGGTCCAAAGTTGCCCGAAGCGCTGCGACAGGGGACAAAAAAACGCCGCCGCGCTTGCGAGCGGCGGCGACGGCATTCGCATCGGCCGCAGCGAGCGCGGGCGTGCGGAGGGCAAGTTGCGGCGCGATGGCCTCAATTCATGTCACCGAGGACCTGTTGTAGCAGGGTTGAGCCGTAGAAGCGGGCCGCCGTCACGCGGAGGACCTCCTGCATATAGTTGCGGAACGATGCAGGCGCTGCGCCGGAACTGTTCAGCATTTGCATGGCCTGCGGCAGGGATGCCCCGGAAAGCCGGTTGAGGCCGTGTTCTCGTACGCACTCGGTGAGCTCAAGGGCGGCGGCATCAGCCGATGCGGCATCGTGAACCGAGCGGAGAATGTCCGTCATCTCGTCGAGTCCTTCCGCCAAAGCCTCATCCTGAGGATTCGGGGCGGGCTTGGGGCTTGCCGCGCCTGTGGCGGCTTGGGCGGCATCTGCGGCCGTCGGCAATGCGGATGTGCCCGGGATGCCGGAGGTGGCAGGGATGCCGGAGGCCGGGGATTGCCCGGCAGAAGGCACTGCACCTGCGGCGGGGTCTGCGGGTGCACCGGGAGACGTCGCAGCGGGATCATCAGCCCCGGCAGAAATCAGCGCGCCGGGTGCGGTGGGCGCCGGCGTCTGAGCGGCGGGGGGCTCTTCCTCTTCGGTCCAATCGGGCGGTAGGGGCGGCAGTTTGGGGGCGCGGCGCCCGGGCAAGGTGATGTCTGCGGCCAGCGGAAGGCTGACCAGCGAAGCGGCGATGATGATGAGCGGGGTTTTCATGATGGCGGTGCAGGCAAATGTTGAGAAGGCGGGGCGGCGGCCCTCTGACCATTTCGTGATGATAGCCCCGATGGGCGCCTCTGTCAAACCGGAAAAACGCCATGATGGGCGAGCCCGCAGCACTCTTGCCGCGGCAAAGAGCATCGAGATCGAGCCGGGCATGGGCAAAGGATACAAATTGTGATGTTCCCCCTGCTCTGCGCGTTTAATGAAACACTCGCTGAGAGACTTGCGAGCAAGCCTCAGCCATCGAAGGCCGGCTGCTTCCTCGACATACAGGGGTATACTGCAGCCCTTGCCGGGCTGCGGGCGTTTCTCATCGCTCCGGCTTCCCAATGCTGACACAAAAGATAACGAATGCGACTTGACAGGCCCTCCTTCCGTGGCGTACGATACGGATAGTTATGGCTAGACGGCGATAGCTTCGCCTCTCACACCACCAATTCTCAACCTATGAACATTTCTCGATATACGTTTGCGGCCCTTGCGGCCATGCTTCCTCTCCTTTCCGGCGCGGCCGATGTGAATCCCGCCAACATTCCGCCCGTCACGGCGGCGGATATCCCCGATCTTCAGACGCGCGCGGAGGCTGGTGACGCCGCGGCCCAAGCTCGACTCGGCCGCTGCTACCTCAAAGGCGAGGGGGTGGCGCGCGATGTGACTCAGGCCCTGCGGTGGCTGCGCGCAGCTGCAGCGCAGAACGACTCCTCCGCTCTCAACATGCTGGGGGTTTGTTACCACGAGGGATGGGGCGTTGAACAATCCCTGACGGAGGCCATCCGATATTTCAAGCAGTCCGCCGAACTGGGCAATCCTATGGCCCAATCGAGCTTGGGTCAGTGCTATGCGCTGGGAGAAGGGGTTCCTCAGTCTTACGAAGAGGCTCTTCGCTTGCTCATGCCTCTTGCTGAGAAAGGAGATCCTCAGGCCATCAATCATGTCGCCCTCTGTCTTCTGGCCGAGGGGAAAGACCCGGCTGAATTCATGCCTTGGCTCCGCAAGGCCGCCGAGCTGGGAAACGTGAAAGCTCAGGCCTATCTCGGAGCCATCTATCTCGGAGCCATCCATCTCACAGGAGGCGATGTGCCGAAAGATCCGGCGGAGGGCGTGCGGTGGTTACGCAGAGCCGCCGAGCAGGGAGAAGCTGAGGCACAGTCCAATCTTGGGGTCTGTTACATCAAGGGACTCGGAGTGGAAATGGATCCGGCGGAGGCTGTCCGCTGGTTCCGAAAAGCTGCCGAGCAGGGGTATGCGGAGGCGCAACACGACCTCAGTTGCTGTTATCACGATGGTAATGGGGTGAAGAAGGATGCGGCTGAAGCCGCGCGCTGGACTCGCAAGGCCGCCGAGCAAGGCCATGCTAAGGCGCAGTACAATCTTGGTGTCAGTTATCGCGATGGGAACGGTGTGGAGAAAGACTCGGCGGAGGCTGTCCGCTGGTTCCGCAAGGCCGCCGAACAAGGGTTTGCGGAGGCGCAACACGACCTCAGTTCCTGTTATTACGAGGGTAATGGGGTGAAGAAGGATGCGGCTGAAGCCGCGAGATGGTTACGCAAGTCTGCTGAACAGGGTTACGCCAAGGCTCAGAGCAAGCTCGGTTTCATGTACCATGCGGGTACGGGAGTAGAGAAAGATCCGGCGGAGGCCATACGATGGATCCGCCAAGCCGCCGAGCAGGGGTATGCTGAGGCGCAGTGCAACCTCGGCATCTGCTACATAAACGGTCTCGGCGTGGAGAAAGACTCGACGGAGGCCGCGCGCTGGTTCCGCAAGGCAGCCGAGCAGGGGTATGCGAAGGCGCAGTACGCCCTTGGCGGCTGCTTCCTGCAAGGTACGGGTGTGGAGAAAGACTCGGCGGAGGCTGCCTGCTGGTTCCGCAAGGCCGCCGAACAAGGGTTTGCGGAGGCGCAATACGACCTCAGTTGCTGTTATTACGAGGGTAATGGGGTGAAGAAGGATGCGGCTGAAGCCGCGCGCTGGACTCGCAAGGCAGCCGAGCAAGGCCATGCTGGGGCGCAGTACAATCTTGGCGTCTACTATTTCACCGGATACGGCATGGAGAAGGATCCGGAGGAAGCCGCGAGATGGTTACGCAAGTCTGCTGAACAGGGTTACGCCGAGGCTCAGAGCAAGCTCGCTTTCATGTACCAGACGGGTACAGGTGTAGAGAAAGATCCGGCGGAGGCCATACGATGGACCAGACAAGCCGCCGAGCAGGGGGATGCCGAGGCGCAGTACAACCTCGGCATCTGCTACATAAACGGTTTCGGCGTGGAGAAAGACTCGGCGGAGGCTGTCCGCTGGTTCCGCAAGGCCGCCGAGCAGGGAGATGCCTCGGCCCAGTACAATCTTGGCGCCTGTTACATAAACGGTTTCGGCGTGGAGAAAGACCCGACGGAGGCTGTCCGCTGGTTACGAAAAGCCGCTGATCAGGGGTATGCTGAGGCTCAGAACATCCTTGACGCCTCCGGGCACACCGCCGAGGGGTCGGAGGCGAATCCGGCTGAAACCCTGCGCCGTCTGCGTGAAGAGGCTGAGAAGGGGAATGCTGAGGCACAGTGCAACCTCGGCGGCTGCTACCTGAGCGGTGAGGGAGTGGAGAAGGATCCGGCGGAGGCCGTGCGATGGTTACGCAAGGCCGCCGAGCAGGGATATGCTGCGGCACAGCACAATCTCGGCGTCTGTTACGATAAGGGTTACGGCGTGGAGAAAAACTCGGCGGAGGCCGTGCGATGGTTCCGCAGGGCTGCTGAGCAGGGATATGCCCCGGCCCAGTACAATCTCGGGCTCTCTTACAAACAGGGTGACGGCGTGGAGAAAGACGAGGCCGTGGCCGTGCGATGGATTCGCAAGGCTGCTGAGCAAGGCTTTGCCGAGGCTCAGTACAGTCTCGGAAACTGTTATTATAAAGGCACGGGCGTGGAGAAGGATGCAGCGGAGGCTGTCCGCTGGTCCCGAAAAGCGGCGGATCAGGGGTATGCCGAGGCTCAGTACAATCTCGGGGTCGCTTACAAAGAGGGTGATGGTGTAGCGAAAGACGAGGGCGAGGCCGTGCGATGGATTCGCAAGGCTGCTGAGCAGGGCTTTGTTGAGGCTCAGCGCGCGCTCGGCCTCTGTTACCGAGAAGGCATAGGCGTCGAGGAGGATGCAAAGGAGTCCGCGCGCTGGTTCCGCATGGCCGCTGAGCAGGGGGACGCGGAGTCTCAGCGCGTGCTCGGCTTCTATTACTCCCAAGGCTACGGTGTGGAGAAGGATGCCACGGCAACCGTGAGCTGGACCCGCAAGGCGGCCGAGCAGGGGGATGCTGAGGCTCAGCACAATCTCGGCGTCTGTTACCACAATGGGGAGGGTGTGGAGAAAAACGTGGAGGAGTCTCAGCGCTGGCTCCGCATGGCCGCGGCTCAGGGACATACTGAGGCGCAGAACAAACTGCTTGCCTATGAGGATGCCGAAGACGACGGGGACCCTGCTGCGAAAATCCGCCGATTCCGCAAGGCGGCCGAGCAGGGAGATGCTGAGGCGCAGTACAAACTCGGCGGCGGCTATCTGCTTGGCTACGGCGTGGAGAAGGATGAGGCTGAGGCCGTGCGATGGTTGCGCAAGGCCGCTGACCAAGGTCACGCGTCAGCGCAATGCGATCTCGCGGTCTGCTACCTGGAAGGCATGGGAGTGGAGAAGGATGAAGCTGAGGCTCTGCGCCTGCTTCACAAGTCGGCTGAGCAGGGGCATTCGGACGCGATGCGCAACATCTCCGCCTGTTACTTGTACAGTTGCGGCGTGGAGAAGGATGAAGCTGAAGCCGCGCGATGGATCCGCAAGGCAGCTCAACTGGGTAACGTCGCGGCGCAGCGCAATCTCGGTCTCTATTACCATATGGGGATAGGCGTCGAGAAGGATCCGGCCGAAGCCGTGCGATGGGTTCGCATGGCGGCTGAGAAGGGTGATGCCGTGGCGCAGTATTACCTCGGTTATTTCTACTGCAACGGATTAGGCGTTGAGGCGGACGCAGCCACCGGGTTCGAGTGGATGAGCAAGGCCGCGGATCAAGGCTATGAGCCGCCGCAGGAGCCCCTTGAGGGCGTCCCGCCGACTTTCCCGGGCATGCCCTGAGGGGGAGCTCCCGCTCGGTGAGCATTTCCCTCCGACCCCGACTTCTCCCCGCGGCGCCCTTCCCGGCGCCGCGGGCTTTTTCTCAGGCCCCGAGCTTCGCGTGTTCCGCATCTCCGCGAGCCATCTCACGCGGGGGCCTCTGCGCGGGAGGGCGCGCCCTCCGAGGTGCGAGGGCACGCGAGGGCGAGGAGGGCATTCGGGAGCGGGGAGCAGCGGCCCCCTGCCCCTCTCGTTACCTCGGCGCCCGCATGGATCATCCTCCGGCAGGGGGAGGCGACCTGCGGAGCGAACTGCAGCCGGCGGCGCACCGGCAAAAAAACTAACGAATGGGGCTTGACAAGCTGCGCGTCCGTCCCCTAAGATACGAGAAGCTCGCCGTATATCCAGCGTCTTGTCGCGACAGCGCCGTCCGGATCGGCAGGCTTTCCTTCTCACAACGAGATCCACCGCCTATGGACATTCCACGATATGCTTTTGCTGCCTGTGCGGCCATGCTGATGCTTGCTCCCTGCTCGGCTGAGGAGCCCCCCGCCGCCACTCCGCCGCTCGCGGCGGATCTTCCAGATCTTCAATCGAAAGCCGAGGCCGGAGATGCTGCGGCGCAGGCGCGCCTCGGCCGCTGTTACCTCATCGGCGAGGGGGTGGCGCGTGATACGTCACAGGCGATGAAGTGGCTGCGCCAGGCCGCCGAGCAGAACGATGCCGGGGCGCTCCACACGCTGGGGCTCTGTTACCGCGAGGGGGTGGGCGTCAAACAATCGCAGACGGAGGCCATCCGATTTTTCCGGCAGTCCGCCGAATTGGGCCATCTCATGGCTCAATTGTCCTTGGGTCAGGCATACATGAGGGGACAGGGTGTTCCGCAGTCCTACGAGACGGCTCGACACTGGTTCTCGCTGGCGGCGGAGCAAGGAGATGCTCGGGCCGCTAACGCGATCGGGGCCTGCCTTCTGGCCGAGGGTCAGGAGGCGGCGGAGGCTGTCCGCTGGGTTCGCAAGGCTGCGGAGCAAGGGAATGCCGAGGCTCAGCACAATCTCGGCGTCTGTTACCTTGACGGTACGGGTGTCGAGAGGGATGTGGCAGCAGCCGCGAGCTGGTTCCGTAAGGCTGCTGAGCAGGGGAATGTGGAGGCGCAGCTCAAGCTTGCGCTCTGTTATTATTCCGGCAAGGGGGTGGAGAAAAATGCGGCGGAGGCCGCGCGCTGGTTCCGAAAGGCCGCCGAACAGGGGGATGCTGAGGCGCAGTTCAATCTCGGCGCCTGTTATCACAACGGCACGGGCGTGGAGAAGGATGCGGCGGAGGCGGTGCGCTGGTTCCGCATGGCGGCTGAGCAGGGAGAGGAGTCGGCACGGGAAGCGCTGAGGGCTTATCGCGATGTCGGCGAGGGGATGGAGAAGGATCCGGCGGAGGCGGTGAGCCGCTTCCGCCAAGCCGCGGAGCAAGGCGAGGCCGCGGCACAGTGCAATCTCGGGAGCTGTTACCTGAAAGGGGTGGGGGTGAATCGAGATCCGGCGGAGGCCGTGCTCTGGTTCCGCAAGGCTGCCGATCAGGGTCATGCTGAGGCGCAGTGCTATCTCGGCATCTGCCACTTGAACGGCGAGGGCGCGGTGCAGGATGCGGCGGAGGCGGCGCGTTGGTTCCGCAAGGCTGCCGATCAGGGGGATGATGAGGCGCAGTGTCGCCTCGGTCTCTGCTACCTCGACGGTATGGGCGTTGAGAAGGATGCGGCGGAGGCGGCGCACTGGTTCCGCAAGGCCGCCGAACAGGGACATGCTGAGGCGCAGTATGCTCTCGGCGTCCGTTACTATGGCGGCGACGGCGTGATGAAGGATGCGGCGGAGGCCGCGCGCTGGTTCCGCCGGGCTGCTGGTCAGGGACATGCCGAGGCGCAGCACGACCTCGGCATCTGTTACCTCAACGGTGCGGGCGTGGAGAAGGATGAGGCGACGGCGGCGCGCTGGTTCCGCAAGGCGGCCGAGCAAGGTGATGCTGAGTCTCTGCACAATCTCGGGGTCTGTTACCTCGACGGTGTGGGCGTGGAGAAGGATGCGGCAGAGGCCGCCCACTGGTTCCGCAATGCCGCTGAGCTGGGCCATGTCGCGGCGCAGCGCGCCCTTGCTCTCAGTTTGTATTTCGGCAACGGGGTGGAGAAAGATGAGGGAGAGGCGGCGCGCTGGTTCCGCAGGGCGGCCGAGCAAGGTGATGCCGAGTCACAATACAATCTCGGGGTCTGTTACCTGAAAGCCACCGGGGTGGAGAAGGATGAGGCAGAAGCGGCGCGCTGGTTTCGCAAGGCGGCTGAGCAGGGACACAGGGAGGCGCAGCGGTCTCTCGCTTCTTGTTATCAGCTTGGTGAAGGGGTGGAGAAAGATGCGGCTGAGGCGGCGCGCTGGTTCCGCTATGCGGCCGAGCAAGGAGATGCCAACTCTCAGTTCAATCTCGGCGTCTATTACTTGAAGGGCTTCGGAGTGGAGAAGGATGAGGCAGAGGCCGTGCGCTGGTTCCGCAAAGCGGCCGAGCAGGGGGATGCGGTGGCTCAGTGCAATCTTGGCTCCTGTTACCTGGCCGGTTGCGGCATCGACGAGAATGAGGCTGAGGCGATGAAGTGGTTCCGCAAGGCTGCCGAGCAGGGGGATGCGGCGGCCCAGCGCAATCTCGGCGCCTGTTACCTGAGCGCTTGGGGCGTCGACAAGGATGCGGCCGAGGCTGTGAAGTGGTTCCGCAAAGCGGCCGAGCAGGGAGATGCTGCGGCCCAGCGCAATCTCGGCGTCTGTTACCTGAGTGGTTGCGGCATCGGCGAGGATGCGGCTGAGGCGGTGAAGTGGTTCCGCAAGGCTGCTGAGCAGGGGGATGCGGCGGCCCAGCGCAATCTCGGCGTCTGTTACCTGACCGATTTCGGTGTCGGCGAGGATGCAGCTGAGGCGGTGAAGTGGTTCCGCAAGGCTGCGGAGCGGGGGGATGCTGCGGCTCAGCGCCATCTCGGCGCCTGTTACCTGACCGGTTGCGGCGTCGACGAAGATGCGGCCGAGGCAGCGAGGTGGTTCCGCAAAGCTGCCGAGCAAGGGGATGCCGAGTCACAGTACAATCTCGGTGTCTGCTACATGACCGGCAAAGGTGCCGGGAAGGATGAAGCGGAAGCCGCGCGATGGTTCCGAAAAGCGGCTGAACAGGGGAATGCGGAGGCGCAATGCTACCTCGCCTTCTGCTATGTGAACGGTTACGGTGTCGGGAAGGATGCCGCCGAGGCCCGGCGCTGGTTCCGCAAGTCCGCTGAACAGGGGTATTCAGAAGCGCAGCGCAATCTCGGTGCCTGTTACTTGAATGGTTACGGCGTGGAGAAGGATGTGGCTGAAGCGGCACGCTGGACCCGCCTGGCGGCGGAACAGGGAGACGATGTTGCGCAGCGCAATCTCGGTCTCTTGTACCAAGGGGGTACGGGAGTGGCGAAGGATCCTGCCGAAGCCGCGCGATGGTTCCGCAGGGCGGCGGAACAGGGCAATGTTGAGGCGCAGCGCTTGCTCGGGCTCAGCTATCTCACCGGCGAAGGCGTGGCGAAGGACCCCGCTGAGGCCGCGCGGTGGATCCGTCTGTCCGCAGAGAAGGGAGATGCCGCGGCCCAGTACCTTCTCGGGTATTTCTACAGCGAGGGGCTCGGTGTTGAAAAGGATGTCAGCAAAGGCTTCGAGTGGATGAGCAAAGCCGTGGATCAGGGTTTTGTGCCGCCGCAGGAGGGTGCCAAGGGTGCCCTGCCGCAGTTCCCGGGCAAGCTCTGAGGAGGCCCCTTGCTCCGTGAGGTTTCAGCCTTCGGCTCGCTTCGCCCGCGGTGCCCTTCCCCGCGCCGCGGGCGAAGCGTTGCTCCTACCCGGCGTCTTCCGGAGCCCTGAGCCGCCGCGAGTTCCGCTCTCATGGGGAGGCCTCGTCGCAGGCCCGCAGCGGCACGAGGTTCATCTGCACGAGCCGTCTGCGGGTTGGGAGCGAGCTCGGGCCGGGAGTCTCGGCTTGCGCTTGACTTCAGCTCTTCTGTCCCGCTTCCACGCCGATCGAGGGACTGATGCGGCCTGCTGCTGCGGCAGAGGGCGGCTTGGTGGCGTGTTGAGCTTTACATTCGGCGCTCCGGGTGCTATAAAATAATCGCGGGGTGTGCGCGTCTCGGGCGGCTGCCGCTGCTGTGACGGTCTCGGCGGGCGCCGTCCTCTCTCCTCCCTTCTCCGCCGGCTCCTCCATCTTGCCTCATGTCTTCTCTCGACTGGATTCTCATGCTCATCCCGATGCTCGTCGTGCTGGGCTGTGCTCTCTGGGCGCAGCGCTACCAGCGCGGCGTGGCGGACTTTCTGAGCGCGGGGCGCGTGGGCGGGCGCTATGTGATGTCCGTCGCCTCCGAGATGGCCGGCATGGGGCTCATCACGGTTGTGGCGGCGACGGAGGCCTATTATCGCTCGGGGCTGGGTTATGCGTTCTGGGAGATGCTCTACCTGCCCGTCGGTTTTGTGCTGGGGCTGACAGGCTTCTGCACCTATCGCTTCCGCGAGACGCGGGCCATGACGATGGGGCAGTTTTTCGAGATGCGCTTCAGCCGCTCGTTCCGTGTGACGGCGGCGGTGATTCAATCGGTCTCGGGCATCATCAACTACGCGATTTTTCCCGCCGTCGGGGCGCGCTTTCTCATCTATTATCTCGATTTGCCGGGCTATGTGGAGCTCGGGGGCTGGGCGCTGCCGAGTTTTCAGCTCGTGATGGCGCTCTTTCTCGGTGCGGCGCTGCTCATCACGCTGCTGGGCGGGCAGGTGACGGTGCTCGTCACGGATTGCGTTCAGGGGCTCTTCAGCTACCCGATGTATCTGCTCATTCTCGCCTTCATTCTCTGGCGCTTTGACTGGGGCACGCAGGTGATGCCCGTTCTCAGCTCGGGGGAGGCGGGGCACAGTCTGCTCAATCCCTTCGAGATCGAGAATCTGCGGGATTTCAACGCCTTTTACGTCTTTGTCGGCATCACGGGGATGTTTCTCGGCCGCCTTTCCTGGGGCGGCACGCAGGGCTTCAACAGCTCGGCGCGCAGCGCTCACGAGGCGCGGATGGGCAATTTGCTCGGCACGTGGCGCGCCCAGTTTTACAAGTGGATGAGTGTCATCCTCGCCATTGCGGCGCTCACCTACCTGCACGGTCGCGATTTCGCCGATGAGGCCCACGAGCTGCGCCGCGAGCTGGCTTCGCGCGTGGCTCACGATGTGGCTCCCGCGCACGCGGGCGAGCTCTGCGCCCGCTTCGCGGCTCTGGCTCCGGCTGCGGAGGCGGGGGATGGGGGGCTTTCCGAGGCGCCGGCCACGGCAGCGCCGACGGCCGCAAAGGGCGCAGCATCCACGGCATCCTCGGTAGCTCCGGTGGCTCAGGTCGCCACCGCGGCCTCGCCGGCCGAGTTGACGGCGGCCTCCGCGCCGGCGGTATTGGTCTCCGAGGGTCTGGCGGCTGCCGAGGCCGGAGCCGCGCCGGACGGCGGCACGTCGTCCGGCGGCAAGGCGGACGTCAAAGGGCCGGGCAACGGTGCGGGGAGCGTGCTGGCGGAGGATCGGCTCGGGGAGGATCCCTTTCTGCGCACGGCCAAGTCGGTGCTCTCGGTGCCGGTCAACGGCGCGGACGGGGCGTCCGACGCGCGCTTGCTGACGGATGAGGGCCGCAGTTTCGCGACGATTTACAGCCAGATGACGGTGTCGGTGGCGCTCAAGCACATGCTGCCGGAGGGGCTGATCGGCATTTTCTGCGCGCTGATGATTTTTCTGTTGATCTCCACCGATACGTCTTACCTGCACTCCTGGGGCAGCATCCTCGTGCAGGATTTCGTGCTGCCGCTCTGCCGCAAGCCGCTGACGCCGCACCAGCAGCTGCTGGCGCTGCGACTGGCCATCGCGGGAGTGGCGGCCTTTGCCTTCATCTTCAGCAGCACCTTTGCTCAGGTGGACTTCATCCTCATGTTTTTCGCGATTACCGGGGCCTTCTGGGCGGGCGCCGGGGCGGTGATTACGCTGGGGCTCTACTGGAGCCGAGGCACGACGCAGGGGGCTTTCGCGGCGCTCATTGCGGGGGCGCTCATCGCGCTCTCGGGTTTTGCGGGGCAGAAGTTCTGGCCGGAGATTTACGGCGCTCTGGCGTCGCTGGGCTGGGTGGAGCCCGTCGGGGCCTTTCTCGATGCCGTCACGTCGTGGTGCTCGCCCTACATTGTCTGGAGGATGAATCCCGAAAAGTTCCCCGTCAATTCGCAGGAGATTCTCTTCATCACCAACGCGCTTTCGCTGCTGGTGTTCGTTCTCGTTTCGCTCAAGACCTGCCGCCGTCCCTTCAATATGGACCGCCTGCTGCACCGCGGGGCTTGGAGCATTGAGGGTGAGGAGGCTGCCGCTGCGGGGGCTTCGCGGGCGGCGGAGGGCTCCCCCTCCGCGGGGGTGGCTCCTCAGGCGGGCGGGGAGGCGACGAGTTTTTCCAAGTCGGGGTCTGCTCTTCAGTCGGAGGTCGGGAGGGGGCATGACGACGGCGACGGCAACAGCAGCGGCGGTGACGTCGGCGCGGCTCGCGGGCGCTTCGGGCGCTTTCTGCGCGAGCGGGTGCTGGGCATTGACGAGCACTTCAGCCGGGGGGATCGCCTCATTGCTTGGGCGGCCTTCCTCTGGTCCTTCGGCTACGTGTTCCTCATCTGTCTGGTCGGGGTTGTTGTCTGGAATCTCATCGCTCCCTGGCCGGAGGAGTGGTGGGGCCTGTATTTCTACATCACGATTTTTCTGGGCACGGCCCTGCTCGGTCTGGTCTTTTCCGTCTGGTTCACCTGGGGCGGGATTCGCGATCTGCGGACGCTCTTCCGCGATTTGAGACTCCGCGCTGATCGCAGCGAGCTGGACAACGGCAGTGTGATCGGCCATGTCTCGGCGGCGGATTGTCTTCGCTTCGCCGAGCGCAGCGGGGAGCATCCCTCAACAGCGCACAGGGAGGGGTCGGGCTCGGCTGCCGGGGATGAGGGCGCGCCAACCGCCGCGTCCGGGCGAGCTCAGGGGAAGAGCTGAGGGGCTCTTCACTCCTTCTCGGTGAGGATGTACGGGAGTCGCGCTTGCAGTGCTGAGGACTCTGTGATATGATGGGCGCGCTTCCGCGCGCTTTCCTTTCCGTTCCCCTGCTCTCCTGCTTCCTGCTCTCCTGCTTTCCGCCGACCACCTCTTTCCCCCGCCCCCTCCCCATGAGCCGCAGTAAAAAGATTCTGGAGCTTCCTGAGCTCGTTACCGGGACTCTGGTGCTGCTCACGCTGCTTTTCGAGCTGTGCTTTGTGCCGCTGGATGCCGAGAGCATCAAGGCGCACGCATACATCAATCTCACGCATGTGCTGCTGGCTCTCTGTGTCTGGGTGCAGTGCGGAATGCTCACGGCTCAGGTGATTCGCTGCGCGATGGACAGGCAGTGGCCGGATCGCTCAAGCCGTATTCAGTGGGTGATCAGTCTGGCCTGCAGCGTCACGATGGCGGGCACGCTCTTCATGTTCATCCCGCCGCAGTTCTGCTGGCTGAGCATGCTGCTGAGTCTCGTCAGCGGGCTGATTTCGCTGGTTGGTCTGGGGGCCTACCTGCGCGATCGCTTCACGAAGCCGACGAACCAGCGCCGCAATTCCTGGTCTTCGGCGCTGGTCTTCTTCTGCTCGATGCTGGGGCTCTCGCTCATCAGTGCGCTGATTCTGATGTCGCCGGGCGCCTGCGTGCAGCCGGTGAGCTTCATCGATGCCTTCTTCATGTGTGCCTCGGCGGCTTCGAACACGGGGCTGACGACGGTCAATATCGCAGAGAATTTCACGTGGCTGGGGCGCACGGTGCTGCTCATTGATATGGAGATCGGGGCGATGGGCATCATGACTTTCACGTACTTTGTGCTGCTCATGGTCGGGCGACGCTTGGCGACGCGCGACAGCATCGCGGTGTCGTCCATCATGGATCACGATGAGGTGCGCACGGTTCCCGCGCTCATTCGCACCGTCATCATCGCGACGCTGCTCATCGAGCTGGCGGGTGCTATCGGTCTCTATTTCGCCTGGCAGGGCAACCCGGCGGTGCCGCAGGATCCGGCGCGCCTCATGGGGTTTGCGCTGTTTCACTCGGTGTCGACCTTCTGTAACTCGGGGCTGACGCTCTTCCCGGATAACTTCGCGACGCCGGAGATACGCTACGCTTACGGGGCGCAAGCTGTGTTGCTGCTCATGGCTTTCGCGGGTACGCTGGGCTTCGGTGTCTATCTGGAGGGCATTACGCGTCTGAGACGCCGCCTTGCGCGCCGACACAATCCTCTTCGCTGGAGCACTCACGCTTGGTTCGTCACCCGCATTACGCTCATCATCACGGTGGCGGGTACGATCGCGCTGGCGCTGCTGGGCATCTTTGAACCGAATCAGGAGACGCACAGTGTGGCGGAGAATTGCTGGGAGGCGCTTTGGAATTGCGTCGGCCGCTCTACGGGTAACAACCGCTGTGATCTGGCCGACTTCGGGCCGGTCTATAAGATCACGATGATTATTCTCATGTTCATCGGCGGCAATCCGGCCGGAACGGGCGGCGGTATTTTTGCACCGGTCTTTGCAATCGGTGTGCTGGAGGTTTGCCGCGTGCTGCGCGGCGAGCGAGATCTCATTCTTCACAACCGCTGCATTGCCCGCCCGACGGTGGATAAGGCTATGGCGACCATGGTGCTGGGCTTCCTCTGGGTGACGGGAGGCACGATGGCGCTCATGCTGCTGGAGCCGCGGTTTGCCGCTGCGCCCTACGGCTTTCTGGATACAACTTTCCTTGTGACCAGCGCTTTCGGCACCTCAGGCTACTCTTACTTTGATATCTCGGATTTCTCTGCCGTTTCCAAGATTTTTCTGTCCGTCACCATGATTTTCGGCCGCCTCGGCATGTTTACCACCATGCTGCTCTTCATCAAGCCGAGAGATCCCTCCCCGATTCGCTATCCTGAAACCAAACTTCCCCTTACCTGATTATGAAATTCGTCATCATCGGCTGCGGTCAGTTCGGCCGCATTCTGGCTATCAACCTCGCCCGCCGTGGCTACGAGGTTACCGTGCTCGACAAGTCCTCGACAGTCATCTCTGAGATTCAGGATGAGGTGACCTGCGCGCTCATAGGCGATGCCGCAGATCGCCGCGTACTGGAGCGCATGGAGCTCGTCGGCAATGATATTCACGTGATTGTGGCCGTCGGCGAGGATTACGCGCGGGATATTTTCATCGCGGCCCAGCTCAAGGAGATGGGGGTGCGGCATCTCTATGTGCGCTACATCAACGAGCTTCAGGGCAAGATTCTCGAGCAGATCGGCATCAAGGATCTCTTCCGCGTCGAGCGCGTCGCCGCCGAGCAGATGGCTTCGTCCTTCGTGCACGAGGGGCTCATTCAGCTGCACAAGATCGACGCGCAGCATGATCTCGGCTACATCCGCCTGCCTGAGGCCTGGATCGGCAAGCGTCTGTGCGACGTGGAGCTACGCTCGAAGTTCCGCCTCAATCTCATTACGGTGCGGCGCGGCAGCGCGTCGGACGACGATACGGAGGATGTGCTGGATAGCTCTGACCAGCCGGTCATCGGCACGCCCGAGCCGAGCATGACCTTCGTCAAGGGCGATGTGCTCGTGCTCTTCGGCAAGGAGAGCGATCTGAAGATTTTTGCCGACGCCTTCAGCTCCTGATAACCTCCTGAGTTCGCATTCCTGCCCCTGCGCCGCGAGCCGCTATCCCCCGATACCGGGCCGTTCCCCCCGATTTTCTCCCGATTCCGAACAGTTGCCGATTCCGACCTGCTTTTTTCACCAACGCCGGTCCGCTTCCCTTCCTTCCCCATTCTGTATGACTTCACCCACCACCACTCCCGATCAGCCCCGCGTTATTCTCCCGGAAAAGCGTTACGCGGGCTACATTTTTGACCTCGACGGCACGCTCGTGGACAGCATGGCCACGCATTACCGCGCCTGGCGCTGGGCGCTGCGCGAGAGCGGGGCTCCGCACGAGGCCTTTCTGTGGGATGAGTTCATCGCCCACGGCGGCATGGCGGCTCCGGACATTGTCGAGGATCTCAACGCGCGCTACGGTTTGCACATGGATGCGCAGCTCACGGCGACGCGCAAGCGCGAGCGCTACGATTTTCTGCTGCAAACGGAGCAATTGCCCGTCATTCCCGAAACCGTCAGCTTGGTGCGTCGCCTCTGTGCCGAGGGGATTCCGCACGCCATCGGCACCGGCAGCGTGCCGGCCGGGGCGCTCGCAACCATACGATCGGCGGGCATTGAAGATCTCTTTGAGATTGTGGTGACGCCCGATGACGTCGGCCCGGGCCGCGGCAAGCCTCAGCCGGATATCTTTCTGCTCTGCGCGCAGCGCATGGGCGTTCGCCCCGAGGACTGCGTCGTCTTCGAGGATGCGGATCCCGGAATCCGTGCAGCGCAGGCCGGCGGCATGGACTACGTGCGCGTCGGCCCGGCGACGCGCGTCGAGGAGTGAGCTCTGAAAGGGGCCATTTCTTGCGACATAAAGCTCGCCAAAGCCCCATAATTCCCCCTCATTCTTCATTTCTGTATCATTTTTACGACATTTATCTTGACTTCAGCGCCTCGCCGCCCTACACTGACCTCGTCCGGCGGCCCAAGGCATCGCCGGTGAGTCTCAAGCAGCCCCAACCTATGATGCAGGCGACGAGGCGGAGCGTCGCCTCCTCCTGACAGTCTGCCGCTCTCTCCGGGCGCGTGCGCCTCCCGCCTTCCGCGAGGGCGCCCGCGCCCCTCGTGGGGGGGCGGAAACACGCCGCCCCTTGACTCCGGCGTGCCGCAAAGGCTCGTGCCCTCCGTAGCCGCATTGCCGGACGCCCGGCGAGCCATATCCCTGCGGTGGAAGCCGTGAGGCCGCCTCTGAGTGCCGAACACGGCCGGATTTGGCGTTGACACCCCCCGCCGCAGCTGCTAGGATGGCGTCGTGGCCCGGCCACTCACAGACATTGTTGCCAAGTCCCCTGCCTTCGCCGGGGAGCTGGTGCGCTTGTCCGAGGGGAAGACGCGGCAGGAGCCGCTCGTGTTTGATCGCTGCTGCGCCGCGGCCCACTCCTTCGTGGCAGCTCTGGTGGCTCATCAGGCGGTCGAGGAGCGCAAACGCGAGCCGGATGCAGAGCCGCGCCGCATCTGGGTCATTGCCGATGCCCTTCCGGCTCAGGAGCGCGTCGCCGCCGAGCTCCCCCTCTGGCACGCGCCCGAGAGTGTGCTCGTGCCCGAGCAGGAGGTTCATATCAACAACGGCATCAGCGATCCGGACCTCGCCGCGGAGCGCCTCGATGCCCTTCGCAGCATCTCCGGGGCGCCGCAGGACACGCAGATCGTCGTTGTCACGGCGGCCGGCCTCCACCAGACCGCGCCGGACTTCGAGGGGGACGAGCAGGATGCGCTCTGCCTGCAACTCGGCGAGGAGCACGCGCCGGAATCCCTGACCGAGCGCCTCACGGCCCACGGTTTCGAACGCGTCGATCAGGTGACGGCGCGCGGGCAGTGGAGCCTGCGCGGCGGCATTCTCGATGTTTTCCCACTGCAAACACCTTGGCCCCTGCGCATCGAGTTTTTCGGCGACGAGGTGGAGAGCATCCGCGCCTTCGACGTCGACTCCCAGCTCTCCTTCCGCAAGCTGGAGCGCGCCGAGCTCGTCATCGACGAGCCTCCGGCGGAGCGCCCGTTGCACGAGTGGATCCGCCCGCAGGACTGGGTCGTGAGCCTGCCCGGCAGCGGATTTCCGGGCGATGTCCTGCTCTTTGAGACGCCGCCGGATGCGGTGGTAGACGCAGGGGCCGGGACCGACACGCTGGGGGTGGTCGACGCGCAGAGCAGCCGCAGCAACAACACGGCCTTCTTCGGCAGCCCGCTGGGCAGTTTCGAGACCGGCGACTTCGTGATGCAGGAGACGCGCCGCGCCATGGCGCGACAGACGCTTCTGGAATGGCGGCGCCGCAAGTGGCGCGTCGTCATGTATTTCCCGCACGAGGGCGAAAAAAGCCGCTTTGAAGAGATCTGCGGCGCCGATGAAGCGTGGAGTGCCGTGCAGAGCCGGGACGGCGACCTGCCCTTCGGCTTCACCGTGCCGGGCGCCGGCCTCGCCGTGCTCTCGGCCGCGGAGATCTTCGGACGCTACAGCTCGCCGCGCACCCGCCGCCAGAACGAGCGCGACGAGAGGCTGCGCCGCGAGCGGGCTCAGGCTCCCCTCCGCGAGATCGAGCCTGGGGATCTCGTCATCCACGCCTCGCATGGCCTCGGGCGCTTCGAGGGCATCATCCGCGACAAACAAAGCGGGGAGGAGGAGCTGCACATCCGCTACGCCGGCGATGTGCTGCTGCGCGTTCCGCTCACCCAAAGCCACCTCATCTCCAAATACGTCGGCCTCGGGGCCAAGACGCCGGAGCTCAGCAAGCTGGGCGATGCGCGCTGGAAGCGCGCCTGCCGAGCGGCCGAACAGGCCATTGCCGACTACGCCGCCCAGCTGCTCGAGATTCAGGCCGAGCGCGAGAGCAAGCCGGGCTACGCGCACCCGCCCGACTCCTCCTGGATGTGGCAGTTCGAGTCCAGCTTCCCCTACCGCGAAACGCCGGATCAGCTGCGCGCCATCCGCCAGACCAAGGCGGACATGGAAGCACCCCGCCCGATGGATCGCCTCATCTGCGGCGACGTCGGCTTCGGCAAGACGGAGGTGGCCATCCGCGCCGCCTTCAAGTGCGTCACCGGCGGCAAGCAGGCCGCCATTCTGGCGCCGACGACGGTGCTGGCGGATCAGCACTGGCGCACCTTCCGCTCGCGCATGAGCGAGTATCCCATCCGCATCGAGCTGCTCAGCCGCTTCACGCCGCCGAAGAAGGCCGCCGCCATCATTGAGGGACTCAAAACCGGCGAGGTGGACCTCGTCATCGGCACGCACCGACTCATCTCCAAGGACGTGAGCTTCAAAAACCTCGGGCTCGTCGTCATCGACGAAGAGCAGCGCTTCGGCGTCCGCCACAAGGAGCAGTTCAAGCGCAACTTCCGCATGGTCGACATGCTGACGCTCTCGGCCACCCCCATTCCGCGCACGCTCTATGTCGCCCTCATGGGCGCGCGAGACATGAGCACTATCGAGACGGCGCCCCTCAACCGTCTCCCGGTTCAGACGGCCGTCTGCCCCTACAACGAGGAGCTCATCGCGCGCGCCATCGAGCGCGAGCTGGATCGCGGCGGCCAGGTCTTCTTTCTGCACAACCGCGTGCAGAGCATCGAGCGCATGCGCGCCGAGCTGCAGCGCCTCGTGCCCCGCGCTCGCATCGTCGTGGGGCACGGGCAGATGGACAAGCGCGATCTGGAGCTCGTCATGCGCGACTTCATCGACGGCAAGGCCGACATCCTGCTGGCGACCTCCATCATTGAGAGCGGCATCGACATTCCGAACGCCAACACCATCATCATCGACCGGGCTGACCGCTTCGGCCTCGCGGACCTCTACCAGCTGCGCGGGCGCGTCGGCCGCGGCGGGCACCGCGCCTACGCCTACCTGCTGCTGCCGCGCGAAGCGCTCTGCACGGGCGATGCCCGCAAGCGCGTCGCCGCCATCCGCCAGTACACCGAGCTGGGCAGCGGCTTCAAAATCGCCATGCGCGATCTCGAAATCCGCGGCGCTGGCAACCTGCTGGGCACCCAGCAGAGCGGACACATCGCCGCCATCGGCTTCGAGCTCTACTGCCAGCTGCTGCGCCAGTCCGTCGAGCGCCTGCGCGGTCAGGCGCCCGCCATTCGCGCCGACGCCGTCGTCAAGGCCGACTTTCTGAGCCTCAGCGAAGCGGCGCTGAGCACGCGGGCGGATGCCGACAAGCTCATCGGCGCCTATCTGCCGGAGGCCTACGTGGAGTCGACGCGCACGCGCATGAGCTGCTACAGCGAGCTGGCCAAGGCCTGCACGCTGGAGGAGACCGACGAGCTGGCCCGCCGCTGGAGCGATCGCTTCGGCCCCCTTCCCCGGGCCGCCGAGCATCTGCTCACCGTGCATCGCATCCGCCTCGTCGCCTCGCAGCACAACATCTCCATGGTTGAAATCAGCGGACAGAAACTCCTGCTCACCCGCAACAAGCAGTACATCCTCGAAAACAACAAGTTCCCGCGCCTGAGCAAAGTCAAACCCGAGGACAAACTCAGCGAAACCCTGCACCTGCTCCGCCACCTCTGATCCCCTCCCCCCCCCCAGCGAGGCGAAGCGCGTTCGGAAGCTGACCACGCCGCGCGGCAAGTGGGCGTAGATGCGGGACCAAGCGCATCCGCCGCCGCTGCTCCGGCAAGCAGCCCGCAGACAGCCCGAATTGCCGCTGCACCCCGTTCCGCTGCCCCTCGATTTTCGCCACATCTCGATTTCCCCGTCAACCAGCTCCAACCGTGACACCCCCTTGTCCCCCAACCCCCACCCGGCCCATCACCGAGCCCATCGCCCTGCGCCCCCTCGAACCCGGCGATGCCGCCACGATCGAACACCTCTTCAATGACTCGGGCGTCTACCGCTACATGGCCGCCGCCATGCCCGTTCCCTACACGCAGCAGGATGCGCTGGACTTCATCCAAGCCTGCCGCGAGGGAAAGCGCCTTGAATGGGGCATCACCGTCGACGGCCAACTCGCCGGCTGCATCGGCAGCACCCTGCCGGAACGGGACGAGAAGGGCATCCCCACGGCCCTCACGGGATACTGGATCGGGCGTGCGTTCTGGCACCGCGGCGTCATGACCCGCGCCCTGCATCTCTTCCTTCAAGCCGTCGCCGAGCACCTGCCTGAGGACGGGCGCGTGCAGGCCAAAGTCTTCGCGCCGCACGTCGTCTCGCAGCGCATCCTACTGCACGCCGGATTCACCCAAGAGCCGGGCTTTGAGCTCAAACCCATGCGCGACGGCCTGCCGCACGTCACCTTCGTCTACAACCTCCCGGCCTCCCGGCTCCGCGAGGAAACTTTCGGCAAAGAAGCCCCGTAACCCGCCTTCCGAGCCCGCGCCGTGACAAACTTTTGGCGAAGCCCGCGCAATAGCCATTTGACACGGGCGGGCATTCGGTGTAGCATCTGCCCCAAGGGAGACCCGCACGTCTTCCGCAATAGCCTACAAGCACCATGAAAACCATCATTATTTCTGCCGCCCTTGCCGCTTCCCTCGCCTACGCTCAGGAAGCCGCGACGCCCGCTCCCGCCCCGGCCCCCGCCCCGGCTCCCGC
>ERZ772860.223-NODE-223-length-55512-cov-15.450367_pt1 | contig 55512 bp, 38 predicted proteins | sample MGYA00511342_ERZ772860 | MGnify/ENA primary metagenome ERZ772860 (study PRJEB29015, sample SAMEA2737665) | human gut metagenome | biome: human gut; feature: human-associated habitat; material: faeces | place: China | collected 2012 ... | reverse complement strand
GAGGGGGGGGGGTATCAGTGCCGCGCGAGGGCCGAGATGATGCCGTGGATGAAGGGGGCGCTCTTGCTGCCGCTGTACTCGTGGGCGAGGGAGGTGGCTTCGGCGACGACGATGGGGACGTTGAGGCCGCGCACGGTCATTTCGTAGAGGGCGATGTAGAGGATGCAGCGGTCGATGACGTCGAGGCGCTCCGTGGTGTAGTGCAGGAGGACGGGGGCGATTTTTTCGTCGAAGCGCTCGCGGTGTTTGAGGACGCTGCGTGCGTAGTCTTCGGCCTGCTTGGGCAGTTCGCGGAGCTGCTCGGCGGCGGTGGCGAAGGCGGCGTACTGGGCGTCGCCGGCGAGGGTGGCGGGGTCGCGCAGGCGGCAGCAGGTTTCGAGCAGGGGGAGCTGGCGGCGAAGGGCGGTGCCGACGGGGTCGAGGACGCGGCGGTAGTCGGGGCGGTCGCTGAGCTGGGTTTGCAGGCTGTCGGCCATCTGGCTGAGGGTGGCGGCGAGCGTAAGGCAGTCGCCGCAGCAGAGGGCAAGCTGTTCGGTGCCGTCGCGGCGCTTGTCGCCAAGGCTGAAGCGGAGGGCTTTCAGGGCGGCGTCAAAGGCGAGGGCGCGGCTGAGGTAGCCTTCGAGTTCTTCGCGCAGGGGGGCGGCGGTGAGGTCGCCGCGCAGGGTGCCGATGGCGTCGGTGATGCGCTGCTCAAGCAGGCGCATGAGGTCGCCGTTCTGCCGGGTGGCGTGGAGGATGGATTTGGCAAGGGCTTTGCGATAGCGGTCACGCTCGGTCTCCAGGGCGAGCTCCCAGTGGGTGGCGTAGTCGAAGGTGTCAGGGCTCTCGCCGTGCTCTGTGAGGGCGTAGATGAGGCCGAGGGCGGTTTTGCGTACGGTGACCGGTGATATCATGTCGATGCGGGAGGGGGCTGAAGGGGGGGGATGGGATGGCGGCGGGCGAAGGAGAGGCGGGCGGGGCAAGCGAGCGCGGGCGCCTCAGTCATCCTGCCCTGCGGCTTGCGCTTGGCCTCAGTGGGCTTGGGTGGGGCGCGGGGTGCGCGGCGTGGCGGTGGCGATGAGGTCCATCATGGCGGCTGCGGCTCGTGCGGCTTCTCGCCCGCGGTTGAGGGAGGAAGCGATGCAGCGGGCGAAGGCTTGCTGCTCGTCGTTGAGGAGGAGGACTTCGTGGATGACGGGCACCATGGTTTCGCAGCCGATGGCCATGAGTTGGTTGGTGATGCTGCTGCCGATGAGGTCGGCGTGGGCGGTGCTGCCGCGCAGGATGACGCCCAGAGCGATAACGGCATCGGGGCGCAGTTCCTCAGCCATGCCGGGGGCACAGATGGAGCGCTTGACCATCAGGGGGACTTCGAAGGCGCCGGGCACGCGGTGCACGGTGACGCGCACGGCGGGGGCGATGGCTTCGAGCTCGTCGATGCAGTTTTGAAGAAGGGCATCGGTGTAGGTCTCGTTGTAGGTGGCGCAGACGATGGTAACGCGCCCCTTGCCGAGGTGCAGATGCTGGCGCTGGGGGAGTTCTGTGGACATGGCAGGGCTGCCTGGACGGCGGCGCTAATCTAGCACGTCGCCGTTTTTTCGTCAAGAGCAAAACAAGAGGCGCCGGAGGGGCGCTCCGGCGGGGGACGGGACGCGAGCCCGGCGCGTTTTTCCGTCAACGCGCGCGGACTCGCTGCGATTCCGTGTGAGGGGAGCCCCCGACCATGCACCCATCCGCCGCGGCGGCAGCGCCGCGATGAACGGCGATGAACGGCGCGGCGGCGGATTGCTCAGCGGCGGGAGGAGGCCATGCGCCGCGTCCGGCTGCTCCGGCTGTAGCTGCGGCGCTTGGCTCGCTTGACGGGTCTGTAGCCGGTGCCTTTGGGCAGGGAGGCAACGACGCGGTCGGGGATTTTGATGCTGCTGACGCTGGCGTCTTTCTCGGCGGCGAGGTAGGTGCCCAGCGAGCAGCTTTCAATGGCGACGGGGGTGCCGCGCTCGACGCGGTTGAAGAGGTCGATGACGTCGCGGCTGCGCATGCGGATGCAGCCGTAGGAGGCCGGGCGGCCGATCTTGCGCTCCTCGGGGGTGCCGTGGATGTAGATGCGACGGCGGTGGGTGTTGCCGTTGAAGTTTTCGAGGCCGGAGAGCTGAATGACGCGGGTGACGACGGGGTCGCGCCCGGCGGCGTCGATGTCGACGACTTCTCCGGTGGGCCGGCAGCGCTTGAAGACCATGCCGACGGGCTGGCCGTCGCCGACTTTGTTGCTCACGGCGTGGACGCCGAGCGGGGTGCGGTTGCTGCCGTTGCGAGAGCCGATGCCGAATTTGGAGGTGCTGATGTCGTAGGATTTGACGACTTTGCCTTCCTTGAAGATGGAGAGCTTCTGATCGCCGAGGGTGACGGCCACGCCGTTGCGGACAACGGCGCGGGGTTCGCGCTCACAGACGTGGTAGACGTTGCCGGGGGTGCCGGAGACGCAGCAGGACGTCAGTCCGCAGAGGGGGGTGAGGAGGCAGGCGAGAAGGCTGAGTTTGATGTGGCGGATGCGCGACGTGCACGAGTGCTCCATGGCGATTCCGAGTGATTGCGGGGTGATTCGTTATCGGTCGACAGGCTCGGGCGGGCTGCTCGCTCAGGCGGCGGTGGATTTCTGCGCGGCTCGGCGCTGGCGCATGCCGTCAAAGAGGCGGGCAAAGGACGACAGGCTGGTGTAGAAGAAGCCGAGGAAGGGCATCATGAGCAGCGCGTTGATGTAGTTGCCGTAGATGAGGTTCACGGCCTCGGTGCAGGCGAAGAAGAGGCCGAAGAGCAGCTCCAGCACGGGCACGAGCACGGATTTGATGGCTTTGTAGCCCTTGGCGCGCTTTTCGACGGAGAGCTTGCCCTCCTGCGATTCGCCGAACTTCGGGGTGCGCACGAACTCGCTCTGGCGGCCGAAGACGGCTTCGAGCACGGCTTTGGCGTTGTTGACGGCCATGCCGACGCCGAGGGCCAGCAGGGGGATGAGCAGCGGGAAGACCATCCACCAGCGCTTCGGGCGCACGACCACTTCGGCGGTAACGTAGAACATGCAGACGGTCACGGTGGCGGTGAAGAAGAGGATGGCGGTGAGCAGCATCATGCGCGGGGTGGTCCAGGCCCAGTCGCCCGTGGGGGCGACGGCGCCGACACAGATGGGCACGAGCAGGATGCAGAGCAGGATGAGGGCGAGGTAGGAGTAGTTGCAGGTGAGGTGCGTGGTGGCCTCCATCTTGGCCTTGAAGGGGGCCTTGGAGCGCCAGATGTCGAAGAGCATCTTCTGGCAGACCTGGATGCAGCCCTTCGTCCAGCGGTGCTGCTGGGCCTTGAAGCCGTCCATATCCTCGGGCAGCTCGGCGGGGGTGACGTAGTCGTTGAGGTAGACGAAGTGCCAGCCCTTCATCTGGGCGCGGTAGGAGAGGTCCATGTCCTCGGTGATGGTGTCGTGCTCCCAGCCGCCGGCATCGGTGATGGCGCACTTGCGCCACACGCCGGCGGTGCCGTTGAAGGTGAAGAAGCGGCCGGAGCGGTTGCGGACGGTCTGCTCGAGGGCGAAGTGGCCGTCGAGGAAGATGGACTGAAGGCGCGTGAGGAGGTTGTGGTTGCGGTTGATGTGGCCCCAGCGCGTCTGGACAAGCGCGACGTTCGGGTCGGTGAAGTAGGGCATGACGACCTTGAGGATATCCGGCTCAGGGCGGAAGTCGGCGTCGAGGATGAGCAGGAACTCACCCTTGGCGACGGCGTCGGCGGCCTCGAGGGCGCCGGCCTTGAAGCCGGTGCGGTCGGTGCGGTGCAGGCAGCAGATGTCAAAGCCCTGCCGGCGGTAGTGCTCGGTGAGCTCCATGCAGAGGTCGTAGGTGTCGTCCGTCGAGTCATCGAGGATCTGGATTTCGAGCTTATCCTTCGGATAGTCGATGGCGGTTACTTTCTCGAGAAGGCCGCGCAGCACGAACTTCTCGTTGAAGAGGGGGAGCTGGATGGTGACCACGGGCAGCTCCTTCCACTGGCCGGCCGGCTTCGGTACATCCTTGCGGTGAACGATGTAGAGCACCACCATCATGAGCCGGTGCAGGCCGTAGCCCGACAGGCCGATCATGACGAGGAAGTAGATGACGAGCCAGATGAAGTTGAACCAGTATGCCATGTTCGTTAGGGAGTTTTTTGTTCTCGCAGCCTCAGTGTCAAACGCGGGGATCCGCAGGGAAATTGTGTCAGCCCGCACTATGAGCTTGACTTGCGGCGATGGTAATGTATCCTTTTGACTGAGTCAAGGCTAAAAGTCATTTTTCAACCCATTTTTATATGATAAAGCTGCATTTTTTCCTCCGTGCCGGTTTGTCGGGTTCTCTGGCGCTGGCTTCGCTCTCATGGGCTGACGAGTTGAATCCTGATGATATTATCACGGAGCCGCTTGAGGATATTTCCCCCGTTCTGCCGCCTCAGGATGAGAATCGCCGCCCGGGCGAGGTGCCGGCGATGTTCCGCGACGACGCGATGCTGGATGATTCTCATTCGAATCAGGAGTTGGGTATCAATGTGTATACAGCGCCGTCGATCAGCAAGATTTTTGCTCAACTCGATGATCTGCCGCCGATTCCGGAGGAGTATGTGCTGCGCCGCCGCCCGGAGAAGTTGTCGACGGATGCGGGCTCGCTGGCGATGGAGATGGGCTTTTTGCTCGCCGACGGTTTTATCGCGGTGCGCAGCGGTCATATGAATGACATCAAGCCGATTGCTCTCGACTTGACGCGCTACGGCAAGGCGATGGGTGTGGGTGAGAAGATGAGCTCACATTCGGCGAGTCTGCTGGAGAATGCGGAGAAGGGGAATCTGGAGAAGTTCAAGCAGATTCTCTCGGCCACGCAGTCGGATGTGAATGCCGAGTTGACGGAGCTGCGCGATCCGGATCTGGCGCACCTCATTGCGCTGGGCGGTTGGGTGCGCGCGCTGAATGCGGCGACAGCGGCGATCGGGGCTCGCTTCGATGCGCGCCAGGCAGCGGTGATTTTTTACCCGGATGCGCCGGAGTATTTCTGCGAGATTCTCGAGGGGCTCAGCCCGGTGACGGCGAAGCGCATCAAGGTGGCGGAGCTGCGCGCGGAGCTGACGAAGCTGGCGGAGCAGATGCGGCTGCAGACCGATGAGGTGCCGACGGCGGAGCGCGTCGCGGCGATTCACGAGACGGCGGCGCGCATTGCGACTCTTTCGGTGGGCCCGGGTTATGAGCACTGAGACGGCGACGGCTCTTCCGCAGCGCGACTGGGTCAAGATGCACTTGGCGCTCTCGGCGCTGATGCTCAGCCGCGGGGCGCGCCCGCTCTACCGCGTGCTGTTCCGCGTGGCGCTGCTCAATGACAGCGATGTGGGGGTGCGCCTGCTGGGCCGCAAGTGGGTGCTGCGCGACCGCAGCGGCACGACGCGCGTGATTGAAGCGCAGCAGGTGTTCAATCAGCGCCCGGTGCTGACGCCGGGCAGTGCGTTCAGCTTCGGCGGCTGTCACGAGTTCGAGCAGCCGCCGACGGGGATGGAGCTGCGCCTCTTCGGCACGGATCAGGCGGACGGGCTCTTCATGACGCCGCCGCTGGTGTTCAGCCGGCGCTGCTTTGAGATGCGCCGCCGCTGAGGCAACGCCGATCTGCGTTTACAGCCCGCGTATACCGTCCGCGCCGCCGATCACTCCGGCGGCTCTTTAGCCTTGCACTCGCGGCGGCTCCGTAGTAAGCTTTCCGCCGTACGCGTTTTTTCTCTCTGCCATGCTGATTGCTCCCTCCATGCTCGCCTGTGACTTCCGCCGCATCGGGGATGAGGCTGTTCGCGCGCTGAATGCCGGCGCGGACTGGCTGCATCTCGATGTGATGGACGGCTCCTTCGTCGACAACATTTCCTTCGGGCCTGATGTTTGTGCGGCCATTCGCGCGGCGGTGCCGGCGGATGCCTTTCTGGATGCGCATCTGATGATCGATGCGCCGGATCACTATCTGCCGCGCTTTGTCAAGGCGGGGATGAATATGATTACCGTGCACGTCGAGCGCGAGGGCGCGGTGGATTTGCACGCGACGCTGGCGGCGATTCGCGCGGCGGGCGTGCAGGCCGGGCTGGCGCTGAATCCGGCGACGCCGGTCGAGCGCGTGCTGCCCTATCTGGCGGAGCTGGACATGGTGCTGGTGATGAGCGTGGTGCCGGGCTTCGGCGGCCAGAGTTTCATGTCGGACGTGCTCAACAAGGTGCGCGTGCTGGCGGAGCGCCGGCGTACCGGGGGCCTCAGCTTTCTGCTGCAGATGGACGGAGGTATCGGCCCGGCGCAGGCGCCGCTCTGCCGCGAGGCGGGGGCGGACTGTCTGGTGGCCGGTTCTTCGACCTTCCGCGCGCCCGACATGGCGGAGGCGATTCGCTCGATGAAGTGAGGCTGAGCCTCTCGCGGAGCGCCGCCGATTCCCGTTTCACCTCATCCGTTTTCACCTCTTCCCCTCCTCTCACTCCCTTCCCCTGCCCCGCTATGGACAAAGGAATGCAAAGTCTGCTCAATGTGCTGCTCAGCGTGCTGGTGCCGGTGCTGATTCTGGAGCACTGCTCCTCGCACGGCCCGGGCCTGCTGGATCTGGGCCCCTACCTCGCCATGGCCATCGCGCTGGCCTTTCCCATCGGCGTTGGTCTCTGGAGTTTCATCAAGCTGCACAAGGTGGATCCCGTCACCTTTTTCGGCCTGCTGGGCACGGTGCTGACGGGCGTGGTGACCTTTTACGCGACGCAGGGGGAGGCGGCGGCGCTGCGGCCGGACACGCCCTGGTGGTATGCGGCGAAGGAGGCGTTGATTCCGCTGCTGCTCGGCGGCATTATGCTGGTTTCAACGAAGAGCGAGACCTCGATGCTGCGCGCCTTTGTGTATTCGGATGCGCTCTTCGATATTCCCCGCATTGAGAAGCGCATTGAGGAGCGCGGCTGCTCGGCCGAGTACGAGTGCGTGCTCTGGCGCTCCAGTCTGATGACGGCGGGGTCGCTCTTTGTCTCAGCGGCGGCCAATTTCGCGCTGGCGCTGTATTTCCTGCTGCCGGTGCTCGCGGAGACGCCGGAGCAGCAGCCGGTGGCCTACAATCACGCGGTGGGCAGCATGACGTGGTGCGGCTATCTCGTGATCGGTCTGCCGCTGATGGTGACGCTGCTGGCGGTGATTCGCTACCTGATGAAGCGTCTCAGCGCGCTGACGGGGCTGGAGGATGTGACGCTGCCCCGCTGATGCGGCCGATGCGGCCACGCTGATTTCCGCCCGGCGCCCGGCCGCCCGGCTGTCGGCGGACGCGGCGGATTGACCACCCTTGCGGCCCACACAAGAGGCTGAACGCCCCGATGCGGCGACCTGCAACGCGCCCGCACGGTGATACTCGAAACAGGAACGTGGCCAGCGTGTCGTATCTCAAGCGGGACATAAGCCGCCGAAAGGGGGCGGCGGTTCCGCTCGACCAACAGGCCTCGGCGATCTCGTCCGGGGCCGGAGCGCGGACAGTGGGGGAAGGAGCCGCGAGGTCAGAGGCCCGAGCGGCGGGCGGCGTGGTGCCCCCCCATCGGAGGCCGTCCGTTGACTAACTATCCCGACCGCCGGGCGCCTCGCGAGGGGAGAAGGAGCCTCCTCCAACTCCCTTCCCTGCCGTCCGGCGAAGGTTCAGCGGGCTGTGTTATCCCCATCCCTCAATTGAGGGGACTGCGCCTTCGGGTAGAGGCTGCGACGCCCGATGGAGTGATACTCAAAGCCGGCGTGCAGCACGTTTTCGGCGTGGAGGATGTTGCGCCCGTCGAAGATGATGGGCAGGCGCATCATCTCGCGCACCTTGCCGAAGTTGGCCAGTGCAAATTCGCGCCATTCCGTGGCGACGATGAGGGTCTCGGCCCCGCGCGTGCACTCGTAGAGGTCATCGCAGATGGTGACGGGGTAGCCCTTGAGGGCGGCCGCCCCGGTCTCTCGGGCCTTGGGGTCGTAGGCCGTGACGCTGGCGCCTTCGTCGCAGAGGGCCTTGATGATTTTGACGGAGACGGATTCGCGCACGTCGTCGGTGTTTTGCTTGAAGGCGATGCCCCAGACGGCGATGCGCTTGTTGCGCAGCACCCAGAGTTTTTCGCGAATGCGGGCGAGCAGGCGGGGCACCTGCTGTTCGTTGATGGCCTCGACTTCGCGCAGGATGTTCATGGGCTCGCCCAACTGTTCGGAGACGTTGATGAAGCCTTTAACGTCCTTCGGGAAACAGGAGCCACCGTAGCCGAGGCCGGCACTGAGGAAGTGCGGCGAGATGCGCTTGTCCATCCCGATGCCGCGCGCGACCTGCGTGACGTCGGCGCCGGCTTTCTCGCAGACGGCGGCGACGGCGTTGATGTAGGAGATCTTGAGGGCCAGAAAGGAGTTGGCGGCGTGCTTGATGAGCTCGGCGGAGGGGACGTCAACCTCGACGATGGGTGCGTTGAAGGGCTGATAGACGCGCTTCATCATGTCCATGGCGCGCTGCGAGTCCGCGCCGATGACGATGCGGTCGGGGTGCAGCAGGTCGTTGACGGCGGAGCCTTCACGCAGGAATTCGGGGTTGGAGACGACGTCGACGTCGACATCGCCGGAGGCGTAGCGCCGGATGACCTGCGCAACCTTGCTGCCCGTGCTGACGGGGACGGTGGATTTGTCGACGACGATGCGGTAGCCGTATTCCGGGCGCAGGGAGACGGCGATCTCCTGCGACACGGCTTCGATGTAGGAGAGGTCGACGGAGCCGTCCTCCTGCGGGGGCGTCGGCACGGCGATGAAGATGATTTCGGAGTCCGCAACGGCGCGCGGCAGGTCGGTGCTGAAGCTGAGGCGGCCGGCGGAGACGTTCGAGGCGACCAGGCCCTCGAGCTCGGGCTCGTAGATGGGCACGCGCCCGCCGGTGAGGGCGTCGACTTTGCGCACGTCGTTATCCACGCAGATGACTGTATGCCCGACCTCCGCGAAGCAGGTTCCGGTGGTGAGCCCCACATAGCCCGTTCCAATAATGGCAAGTTTCATAAGCCTCGGGTCGATTATACTCGCCGGCGCTCGCCGGGTCAAGTTCATTTCCCCTGCCGGATGCGTGAATAAAAGCGGGGCCGGGAGTTCTGCTCCCGGCCCCGGCCTTCATCGTCTGTGTTAGATGTTCCGTTCAACGGGTTTGCCGCACGGGGGCTGCCCTCATTCGGTGGAGGCAGCCCTCGCGGGAGGCGCATGGCCTCAGGATGCCCCGCCGGCCTGAGGCTTTTCATCCTTAGCCGGCTCCGTCGCGGGCAGCAGCCCCTGAAGCTGGAGCAGGGCGTCGGGGTTCGGGTCGCGGCCCATGAAGTCGCGGTAGAGCTCGGCGGCGGGCTTGGAGTCGCCCTTGGAGAGGATGGCGCTGCGGTAGTCCGCGCCGGTCTTTTCGTTCATGAGCCCCTCGTTGCGGAAGCGAGAGAAGGCATCGGCCGCGAGCACTTCGGCCCACTTATAGCTGTAGTAGCCGGCGGCGTAGCCCCCGTTGACGCAGTGGGTGAGGGAGCGCATGATGGAGGGCGAGGGCACGGTCTGCGGCAGGCGCCAGGGGTCGAGCAGTTCGTTGGTGGCGGCGTCAAGATCCTTGCCGCGGAACTTCTCATTGTAGTGCATGTGCATCTCCAGATCGAGCTTGGCGATGCAGAGCTGCCCCATGTTCTCGCTGGCGGGCATGAAATAGCGCACCTGCTGCATCTTGCGGACGAGATCCTGCGGAATGGGTTCGCCGGTCTTGTAGTGGAAGGCGTACGAGGCGAGTCCCTCGGGCTCCCAGGTCCAGTTTTCATTGAGCTGGCTGGGCAGCTCGACGAAGTCCCAGGCGACGGAGGTGCCCATGTGGCAGCGCAGCTCGGTGTCGCCGAGCATCACGTGCATCATGTGGCCGAACTCATGGAAGAGGGTCTCGACATCGGTGTGCGAGTAGAGGGCGATGCCGTCTTCATTCGGCGGGGTCAGGTTGGCGCAGATCGTGGCCAGATGCGGGTCGTGCGGCTTGCCGTCGCGGGCGGGGTCGCCGTAGACGAGGCCGTTGACCCAAGCGCCGCCGCGCTTGGATTCGCGCGGGTAGAGGTCCATGTAGAAGGAGCCGAGATGGGCCTTCGTCTTGTTGTCGTAGACTTCGAAGAGGCGCACGCCGGGGTACCAGACTTCGCGGCTGCCCATCGGGCAGCTTTCACCGGGCTTGAGGCAGACGGTGGGCACTTCCTTGATGGTGATGCCGTAGAGGTGCTGGTAGATGGAGAACATGCCGCGGATGACGTTGTTGCTCTCCTGATAGGGGCGCAGTTCCTCCTTGTCGAAGTCATAGAGCTTGTGGGCCAACTGATCCATGTAGTAACGGCGATCCCAGGGGGCCATGCGGTCGGACTTTTTGCCGGTCCTTTCGGCGGCAAAGGCGAGCAGCTCGGCGTTCTCCTTGTCGAAGGCGGGCTTGACGCTCTGCATCATGCCGTCGATGAAGGAGAGGGCGTGGTCGCCGCTCTCCACCATGCGGCGGGCGGTCGTCAGGTCGGCGAAGGTGTCAAAGCCCAGCAGCTCGGCGAGCTCGCGGCGCAGCTCCATCACGCGGGCGACGATCGGTGCGTTGTCCCAGCGGCCGGCGCCGATGGAGGCGTTGCCCTCCCAGCAGGCCTTGCGCGTGGCTTCGACGTCGCAGGACTGCATCACGGGGCCGTAGCTGGCGTAGTCCATGGTGATGAGCCACTGCGGGTGCTCGGCGTCGCCGCGCCCCGCGGCCTCGGCGGCCTTGCGGGCGTTCTCCATCCAGTGCTCGGGCATGCCGGCCAGCTGGCGGCGATCGGTGATGAAGAGCTTCCAGTCCTTCGTCGAGTCCAGCACATTTTTGCCGAAGCGATCCGTCAGCTCCGAGAGCTCGCGGAGGATTTCGGTGCGGCGCGCTTTCTGATCGGCGGAGAGGTCGGCGCCGTTGTCGCGGAAGGAGTCGACGATTTGCTGCACGTAGCGCTGCTTCTCAGGGGAGAGCGTCTTGATCCAGGGCTGCTGCGAGGCGCTCTTGATGACGCTCCAGAGGCGCTCGTTGGCGGTGATGGAGCCGGTGTATTCGGTGTAGACCGGCAGCACGCTTTCCTTGGCGGCGCGGAAGGCGGGTGAGTCCATCACGGAGCAGAGGTGGAAGAAGTAGCTGAGGGCGCGATCGAGCTCGCGATCGACGTTTTCAAAGGCGCCGAAGACGTTCTCGTAGGTGGCCTGCTCGGGCTTGACCGATGCGATGACGTCGAGGCGCTTGCGCGCCATCTCCACCGCCAGCAACACGTCCTTGGCGCCCTGCTCGGCCGTCAGCTTTGACCACTGCGGGTAGTGGCTGCCCTCCAGAAAGGGGTGGTTTTTGACCTCTGCGGCAGTCAGCGCTGCCCCGACTTCGGCGGCCTGCAGAGGGCTGGGCAGTGCCCCCGCCAGACAGCAGGCCATGGCAATCAGTAGTGTACGTTTTGACATAAAATGAAGAAGGGAAACGGGCTCGCACGGGAGCTGTCGTAAAGAGTACGTCGCTTCGGCGCCATTTCTTTCATAAAAAATGAGCCATCGGCAAAATAACTAACACATTGTCTCGCCGCGAGTCTTCCGCAGGCCCCTTGCCGACAGCGGCACGAGCTCTTCGACAGGGGGTGTGCTCTCCGGCAGGAAGCCTTCTCTCCGGCTGGGGGAAGGGCCCCTCGACGGCAGCAGGTTGCCTCTCGCCGTCGGGGCGAGGGAGGCCGAGCCGAATGCCGCCCTCTGCGGGCAAAAACAGGCGCACTCCGCGCTTGACAAGCGCCGTGCGGACTGTACAATCGGGGCGTTATGGCGAACTTCCCGCAGCGTCACCCCCTGGCTGCTCTGCTTCTGCTGCTGGCGCTTCTTCCGGCGCTCATCGGCGGCTCGCTGACGCACACCTGCGGGTGCCGGGGGCTGGTGTATGTGGGTGGTTGCGCCTGCTACGCTGAGGAGGACGCGGCAACACGGGCCGATAACGCGCTGGGCACATCAGAGGGAGCTTGCATGGGAGAGCTCGCGGGCGCTCGGACGTCCTCCTGCTCCTGCACGGCCTCAGCGCCTGACAGCCGAGACTCGGACACTTCGGCCCCCGATTCACCTTTCCCCGGCTCTTCTCTCTGCTCTTCCCTCGGCTCTTTGACTGCGCCCGGCGCTCCGTCGGATGCCTCATCGAGCCACGGCGCGGAGGGCTTTGGGCTCTCCGATCACCACGGCCACAGCTGCGATTCTCTGGCGCTGGAGATGGAGCATCCGTCTCTGCTGCGTGATTTGCCGTCGCCGCCGGTTGCGGCCCTTTCGTCGGAGCCGGCTCTGCCCCTGAACTACTCGCTGGCGGCGCTGAAGGAGCCCTTGGTTCAGCAGCCTCCCTGCCCCCGAACAGCGGGTGCCGACTTGGTGCTGCCGCTGCTCCTTTGATGAAAACGCCCCGCTCCGAGACGGAGGTTCGTCCGCGGCGGGGCAGGGCTTCTGCGTAGCCGGCGGGTCTTTTTCCGCAAGTGCGGCAGGCTAGCCTGCGGTGCGGTGTTCGTTGCATTCGTCTGCGTTCATCTGCGACTTCGTCCCTCTCGGCGGCAGCGGCCGGCAGCCTGCCGGAACGGACCTGCCCGCGGAGGGTTCCCCGAAGCGGCGGCTGACCGAGGCGGGGGCTGCCCAAGTGAGGCCGAAACGCCAACCGCTCCTCCCCGCCCCTCCCTCCCGCCCTCGATTCCGGCTCCGGCATGTTATTTTCCTCCGTTGACGGGTTGCCTTGCCCCTCTCCGCCTGTTAATTCCGTTGTCCCCCGTTTACTCTGAACTGTATTCTCTCATTCAGCCTGATTTTCACCTCTTCACCCCCACCACGACTTCATCATGAACTTACGCCCCATGGGAGCCCTGCTGCTTCTCGGCTTGCTGCCCTCCTGCGCCGTCTACGAGCCCAAGCCCATTGACCTGCGCCGGGATACGGCAGAATGGCTCACCGTATCACAGCAACTCTGCCGCCGATCCGCCGCCCTGAGCCCGGAGGATCTGCACCGCATCGGCCTCTTGCTCAATCCCGATCTGAACAAGGCACGCCTCACCCTCGCCCGCTCGTCCCGCGTCTCGGAAGAGGCCGGGCGCTGGGAAGACCCGAGCCTCTCCGCCGACGCAGTGCGCGTTCTCAAGGAGAACATCACCAACGGCGGCATCGGCCCGAAACTCACTTTGCCCGTCACCGGGCTGCCTGCTCTCGCCAAGCGCATAGCCGCCCACTACAATGAGGCGGACTACTGGAAGCTGCGCACGGCCGAGCGCGACTTCCTCAGCAAGCTCGACGCACTGCGCTTCGACATCATGATTGCCCACAGTAAGCTGGAGCTCATGAACGCACGCCTCCGGCAGCTGGAGGAGGAGAAGGCGAGCATCGCCCGCCTTCAGGAGCTCGGCGAGGTTGAGTTTGCCGACCTGCAGGTGGCCAGCCAACGCCTCTTCGACACGATCAAAGAGCAGCAGGAGCTCGCGGATGAGCACCTGAGCCTGCACCGCGAGCTCATCGCTCTGCTCGGTCTGCACCCGGCCGTGGGGGATACGGAGCTGGCGGGGTCGTTGCCCGACGGCGTGCCGGCTCTCGTGAGCGCCCCGGGTGAGGAGAGCCTGCTGCGCGCGCCGGAGCTGCGGGCGCTGATGGCCGATTACGCGGCAAGTGAGGACGAGTTGCGCCGCGAGATCCGCAGACAGTACCCCGAAATCACGCTCGGCCCCACGTGGGAACGCGAAGAGGGGAACAACAAAATCGGCTTCGGGGTGGATCTGAGCCTGCCGCTCTGGAACCGCAACCGCGAGGCCATTGCGACAGCGGACGCCGATCGCGCGCTGCGCGGCCACGAGCTTGTCTCTCAGTGGCGCAGCCTGGTGAACAATACCGCCACGCTGAGCGAGCGCCAGAAGCTGGCCCGCCGCCACTGCCTCTCCGAAGCGGAGCGCCTCCGCAGCCTTCAGGAAAACGGCACCCGGCAGGAGCAGCTCTACGCTCTCGGGGAAAGCACCCTGCCCGCCCTCGCCGAAGCCCGGCACGAAATCTACCAGCGACGCATCAACTACCTGGACTGCCTCGGCATCCTCCTCAACCTTCAAACACAACTCCGATACCTCAACCCTGACTTTCAAGCATGAAATCTTCCCTCCTTCTCAGCCTGACCACCGCTCTGATCGCCTGGCCGATGAGCCAAGCCGCCGAGCCCTCACCTGAAGCCGCCGCGGCTCAGCCCCACGTCCACAAAGCCGGCGAGCCTTGCCCGGCTGATCACGACCACGTCCACAAAGCCGGCGAGCCCTGCACGGCCGATCACGACCACGTCCACAAGGACGGCGAGCCCTGCACGGCCGATCACGGTCACGTCCACAAGGACGGCGAGCCCTGCACGGCCGATCACGACCACGTCCACAAGGACGGCGAGCCCTGCACGGCCGGCGGCGAGGCCGTCGTCGTCTCGGTGGATCCGCACTCGCGCCACGTTTTGAACTTGCAGGTGGAGGAGGTGCCCGAGGGCAGCCGCCCGCTCGTGCACAGTCTCTACGGCTATCTGACAACGCCGGATCACGCCCTCTCGACCTACGCCATGCCCTGCGCCGGGCGCATCAGTCTGGAGGTCAAGTCCGCCCAGGCCGTCCGCAAGGGCGATGTGCTCTACACGGTGGATTCTCCCGGACTCTACGAGCAGATTGCCGCGGTTGACACGGCTGAGGCGGGTCGGGATCGCTGCCGCGAGGAGCTCGGCGCCATGCAGGAACGACTCGAGGGTCTGCGGAGTGCGGGCGCGCGCAACAGCGATCTGGAGGAGCAGCTGCGCTTCAAGCAGGCCGAGATGCGCCAGTTGGAGCGCGACCTGAGCACGGCTCAGCTGCGTCTCAAGGCCCAGCTCGGCGGCGGTGAGCTCGTCAAGCAGCCGGATGGCAGCTGCCGCCTGCTGGTTCGCGCTCTGCACGACGGCTCGGTGCGCAACGTCGGCGTCTCACAGGGCAGCTGGGGCGAGCAGGGGGCGCCCGTCATCACGATGAGCAATCCGGCGGCGATGGAGATCGCCGGCACGCTCTACGCCGGCAACATGCCGCAGTTCACCTCCGTGCGCGCCATCATGCCCGTCGGCCGCGAGAACCGCGCGCTCACGGGAAGCTGGCGCCTCGCCGAGCAGGTGGATTCGGAGAAGCTCACGCGCGCGCTCTATTTCACGCCCGATGCGCTGCCGCAGGGCGCGCGCGCCGGTCAGCTCTGCCGCCTCGATCTCTACGATGAGAGCGCGGAGTCCGACGGCAGCATCGCCGTGCCCGACACGGCTATCGTGCGCGTCGGGCTCGATGACGTGGTGTTCGCCGAGGTGGGCGAGGGCCGCTACGCCATGCTCAAGGTACACGCAGGCACGAGCCGCCGCGGCATGACGCCCGTCAAGGGGCTCATGCCCGGGCAGCGCATCGTTGTCAAGGGAGGCTACGAGCTCAAATACATCCTGCCCGGCGAGGGGCAGAAGAAGGCGGCCGGGCACTTCCACGCCGACGGCAAGTTCCACGAGGGCGAAGATCACTGACGCATTTGACAAGCGACCATGAATGCACTTCTCAGTTTCTGCCTGCGCAACCGCATCACCGTCCTCATCATCACGGCAGCACTCACTCTGCTGAGTCTCTTTGTTGTCACGCAGCTGCCGGTGGATGTTTTCCCCGAGCTCAAGGTGCCGCGTGTGACGATTCAGACGGAGGCGGGCGGCCTCTCAGCCGAGGAGGTTGAGCAGTATGTCTCCATCCCGATTCAGTCGGCGATGAGCGGCACCACGGGGGTGGAGCGCGTCAGCTCGTCCTCCGGCGCCGGTCTCTCCTTTGTCTGGGTCGACTTCGATTGGGACACGGATATTTATCTCGCACGCCAGATTGTCTCCGAGCGTCTGGCAACGGTGCGCTCGTCTCTGCCGGCGGAGGTCGAGTGCGAGCTGGCGCCCATCGTGTCCGTCACGGGTGAGATCATGCTCATCGCGATCACGGGCAGCGAGCAGACGGACCCGCTGGACATGCGCCGCATCGCCGAGTTTGAACTGCGCAACCGCCTGATGTCGATTCCCGGCGTGGGGCAGGTCACGGTGCTGGGCGGTCGCATGCCCGAGTATCAGGTGCTCTACGACCCGGAGAAGATGCGTCAGGCGGGCATCACGCTGACGGATCTGAAGGCGACGGTCGAGGCGTCGCAGAGCAGCATTCCGGCGGGCTATCTCGAGGATGTCGCCGGGCAGGAGCTGCCGGTGCGGCAGGCGTCGCGCGCGGCCTCGCCGGAGCACCTCAAGCGCACGCTGGTGCCGGGTCACGCCAGCGGGGTGCTGCGTCTGGAGGATGTCGCCGACGTGCGCATCGACGGCGCGCCGCGCCGCGGCAATGCGGGCTTCATGGGGAAGCCGGCCGTGATTCTCTCCGTGCAGAAGGTGCCGGGGGCCAACACCAAGGAGCTCACCGAGCGTGTGGATGAGGCGGTGGCGGAGTTCGCCCGCAGCCGCCTGCCTGCCGATATGAAGCTGCATGCGGACGCCTATCGCCAGGCGGACTTCATTGATCTGTCGCTGGAGAACGGCAAGGAGACGCTCTACATTGCGGGTGTCGTCGTCATGCTCGTGATTGTGCTCACGCTGCTCAACCTGCGCACGGCCATCATCACGCTCATCAGCATGCCGCTCTCGGTGCTGCTGGGCATGGCCTGCTTCCCGATCTTCGGGCTGGCCATCAACATCATGACGCTGGGCGGTCTCGCCGTGGCCGTCGGCGACGTGGTGGACAACGCCATCATCTTCGTGGAGAATGCGTGGCGCAGCCTCAGCCGCAACGCGGCTCTGCCGCCCGAGAAGCGCCGCTCGCGCTTCCGCGTCCTGATGGATGCGAGGGGAGAAATCGTCAGCTCCATCAGCTTCTCCTCGATCATCATTCTGCTGGTCTTTGCACCGCTGCTCTTCCTCAGCGGTCTGGAGGGGCAGTTTTATCGGCCGCTGGGCATCTCGTACATGCTGGCGCTGGCGGCGTCTCTGCTCGTCGCCATCACGATTGTGCCCGTGCTCTGCATGATGTGGTTCAAGGCGGGCAAGCAGGCGAGTGCGGGCGGAGATTCGGCCTCGGCGCGCTTCATCAAGCGGATCTACACGCCCGTGCTCAATTTCTGCCTGCGCTTCCCCAAGACGGTGTTCGGCACGCTGCTGGCCATCACGGCGGGGGCTCTGTGGCTCGGCTCAACCTTCGGCACGAGCTTCCTGCCGCCCTTCAATGAGGACTGCTACACGGTCTTCGTGAACACGGTGCCGGGCACTTCGCTCGCGGAGACGGAGCGTATCTCGCAGCAGGTCATGTGCGAGTTGCAGAAAATTGACGGTGTGAAGAGCGTCGCACAGCGCACCGGCCGCGCCGAGAATGATGAGCACGCCGAGCCCGTCAGCGCCTCCGAGCTGCTCGTGCGCGTGGATCTCAACAAGGACCAGCGCCGCCTGCGCGAGCAGATCAACGCCATTCTGCACGGCATCCCCGGCACGAGCGGCATGATCGGCTTCCCGCTCGCGCACCGCATCAGCAACGCGCTCTCGGGCTCGAACTCGGAAATCGCCATCAACATCTACGGGCGCGAGTTGCCGCAGATTCGCGCGGCGGCCAAAAAGGCCGCGGAGATTCTCGCCGGGCTGCCGGAGGTGGCTGACGCGCGGGCGAACCGCGAGGTCATGGTGGACACGGTCTGTGTCGACTACGATCGCGAGGCGCTGGCGGCCTGCGGGCTGACGGTGGCGGAGGCCTCGGAGCAGGTCTCCGCGGCGCTCAACGGTCTGAAGGCGGGCGAGGTGATCCGCAACCTCGACCACTGGAACATCGTGCTGCGCCTCGATCCCGAGCTGCGCACCAGCGTCGATGACGTGCGCCGCCTGCAGCTCGTGGCCCCGGGCGGTCGCATCATGCCGCTGGAGGACGTTGCGCAGATCTACCGCACGGAGGTGACGAACCTCATTCTGCGCGACAACACGATGCGCAAGGCGATGATCTCCTGCAACCCCTCGCCGGATTCAAACCTCGGCGATCTCGCCGCCGCCTGCCGCGAGAAGCTCGACCCCGCCATGAACGCGATGGGCTGCACGGTGGACTACGCCGGAACGATCAAGAGCCGCGAAGAGGCCGGCACGCGTCTCTATGTGCTCGGCAGTGTGGTCTGCGTGCTCATCGTGCTGCTGCTGGCGACGTCGCTGGGCAGCGTACGGCGCGCACTCATCACGCTCATCAACATCCCGCTCTGCCTCGTGGGCGGCATTCTCGCCATCTTCCTCACCTCAGGCGACACGCTGCGCTCTCTGGCCGAGGGGCACTACATCGCGCCCATTCTCTCGGTGAGCTCGATTGTCGGCTTTGTGACGGTCATCGGCTTCGCCATCCGCTCGGGCCTCATTCTGCTCAACCGCTACCGCAGCCTTGAGGCTCGCGGCATGAGTGCCGAGGAGGCGATCCGCGCGGGCTCGACCGAGCGCGTCATCCCGATCATCATGACGTCGCTGACGACGATTCTCGGTCTGCTGCCCCTGGTCTGGGCGAAGGATCAGCCGGGCGGTGAGCTGCTGGCGCCGCTGGCCATCGTGCAGTTCGGCGGCCTCGTCAGCGCTACGGTGCTCAACCTGCTGGTGATGCCCGCCACGGCGAAGATCTTCGCGCGCTGGATCAGCACCCACGAGCGCCGCGAGGATTGACGGCGCACGCAGCCTGTCCCCGGGCCCCCGGGGGCAGGCCGTTGCCCGGCATTCCTCCTGCCAATATCCCCCTTCTGCCCGTCATTCTCCCCTGCCCGCAATCCTCTCCTGCCCGGCATCCCCCGACCCGGCCCCGACTCCTTCCCCCTCCCATCCCGTTACCTCACCCTCATCGGCCCGCCCCCCCGGCTTCGCAGCGGTGCACGCCGCGCTCTCCCCAGCCCCGGGCCTCTCTTTTCCCGGCCTCGCCGCAGCCCCCGGCACGGGTCCTTTTCCCCAAGAGCAACACCCCATCACGCCACCACTCATGAAGCTGGACGATCCTCAGTATGAAGAGCTCATCCGCGCTCGCTACAACCGCGCCTGCATCGGCCTCTTTCTCGCCGGGCTGGCCGCCCTGCTCGTCAGCTGGCGTCTCGACGTCGCCGAAATGATGGGCAGCGCTGTCTTCGTGCTCCTCATCCTCTACCGCATGAGCAAGCCGTGGATTCACCACCGCTTTTTCCCGTGGACGCCCGAGGAGAAAGTCTCTTTCTGGATGCTCCTCATCGGCGTTATGCTGCTCTACATCCTGCTCTTTCTCTGCGCGCGCCACCGCTACCTCGAGGCGCAGGAGCAAGGCCTGCGCGGCGACCAAGCGCCGCCCGCCCAGTACCTGCCCGCCTCGCGCCTTCCCTCCTCCCACATGCCGGAATCCCTGCGCCCCGGTGCGGTTCGCATCCCCGCCCCCCCGCCGGCCCCGGCCATGCCGAGGCCCGTCCGCTTTTAAGGCCCGTCCGCCTTAAGTCAGAGCGCGGATGAGGCTTCCGCCCCGGGCTGCACGAGCTCCATCAGCTCGGCCGGGCTCATGTGCAGCAGCAGCTTCTCGAGCCCGCCGGCCAGCAGCGCGTCGGCCATCGCTGATTTGCGCGCAAGCATGCGGTGGATATTCGACTCAATCGTCCCGAGGCAAATCATCGGGTGCACCACCACCGGCAGGCGCTGGCCGATGCGGTACGCGCGATCGCTCGCCTGATTCTCCACGGCCGGATTCCACCAGCGGTCAAAGTGAATCACGTGGCTGGCGCGCGTCAGCGTCAGGCCCGTGCCCGCCGCCTTGAGCGAGAGCACGAAGAAGCGCGGCCCGCCCTCGTGCTGAAAGCGGCGCACGAGCTCCTGGCGCTCCTCGATCGGCGTGCCGCCGTGCAGGCAGAGCCCGGGCCCGCCGAAAATCCCCGCGAGAAAGTCGTGCAGCGGCTCCATCATCCGGCGATACTGCGTGAACACCAGGCAGCAGGCGCCGGACGCCGCCACCTGCTCGGCCAGCTTGCCCAGGCGCTGCATCTTGCCGCTGCGCGCCGGGTCGTAAAACTGCTCGCCCAGATACTGCGCGGGGTGGTTGCAAATCTGCTTCAGACAGCCGAGCACCGGCAGCAGCAGGCGCAGGCGCACCGACGGATCCGGCTCCTGAATCACCGCCTGCAGCCGCTGCACCTCGTGCGCATAGAGCGCCGCCTGCTCCTGCGTCAGGAAGCAGTAGGCCGGCTGCTCCGTCTTCGGCGGCAGCTCGGGCAACAGGGCCGGGTCCGACTTGAGGCGCCGCAGCATGAAGGGGCGCACCAGGCGGCGCAACGGCGTGTAGTCCGTCCCCATCTCGCGCAGCATCGCGCGAAACTCCGTCTCACTGCCCAGCAACCCGGGGTTGAGGAACTCGAAGAGGCTGCGCAGTTCGCCGAGATGATTTTCGACGGGCGTGCCCGTCAGCGCCGCGCGCCGCGGTGCGCGCAGGCGGCGCACCGCCCGGGCGCGAGCCGAATCCGCATTCTTGATCGCCTGCGCCTCGTCGAGCACCAGAGCCGGCAGAGACAGCCCCGCCAGCAGCTCCAGGCGCGACACCATCCCGTAGGTCGTCAGCGCCACATCCCCGCGCCGCAGCAGGCGCGCCGGATCCGCGCGCAGCAGCTCGCGATCCGCCGCATTCAACGCATAGGGGTGCAGCGTCAGCACCCGCAGCTGCGGCGCGAAGCGCGCCAGCTCCTCCTGCCAGTTGCGCAGCAGAGACGCCGGAGCCACCACCAGCGCCGCCCCCTGCGACAGCGCCCCCGCGCGCTTGAGATGCAGCAGCCAGGCCGTCACCTGAAGCGTCTTGCCCAGCCCCATATCGTCCGCCAGACAGGCGCCGAAGCCGGGCTCCGTCACATTGAGCAAAAAGCGCACCCCGTCGAGCTGGTAGGGGCGCAGGAGCCTCGCCAGCTCCGGCGGCAAATCGGGCTCCACCTCGCCGAAGCGCAGACGCGAAAGCGCGAGTGACAGCCGCGCCCCCGCCGACAAGCGCACCCCCTCCTCCACCGGCGGCAGATCCGGCAGCGCCTCGCGGCGGTGCCCCAGCAGGTAGCGCAGCCCCGTCAGCAGCGGGATGCCGCCCGCCGCCATCCGCGACGCCGAGCGCCAGCAATCCAGCAAGCCCTGCAAGCGCGCGCGATCCAGCCGCACCCACTCCCCGCGGAAGCGCACCAAGCCATCGCCCAGTGCCAGCAACTCCGCCAGCTCCTCCTCCGTCAGAAAGCGATCGCCCAGCGCCACCTGCGGCACGAAATGCAGCAGCGCATTCACATTGATCGACGGCGCCCCGTCGGGCTTCGCCCCCGCCGCCGAGCCGTCCGGCATCACCTCCAGCTGCACCTCCAACTGAGCCTTCGGCGGGCGAGACTTCCAGAGATTCACCATGTGCACCTCCACCCCCAGCGCCTCCGCCGCCGGCAGAGCCTCAAGAAAGGCGTAGGCCTCGCGCGGCGACCAGGCGCAGGGGCGATACACCGCGCGCGACTCGATCAGCTCGCGCCAGAATCCCCCCTGCTGAGCCAGACAGCGCAACGGCCGCAGCAGAGTGAGCAAACCCTCGCGATCATTCGCGCAGAGCTGCGCCGCCATCCCCAGCGGCGCGTGGCGCGGCTTGCCGTCGGCCCCCACCTTGTGAACAAAGGTCGCCAGAAAGGCAAAGGGATGGCTCGGCGCATCGTCCCCCGCATTCTCCGCCAGATGAAAACACAGCAGGCCCAGCTGCTGCCAACCCTCGCCGAGGCGGCTCAGCCACAGCTCCGGCGAACAGTACTCGCGGCGGCAGAGCTCCGCCAGCGCCCCCGGCAGAGACGCGAACCACCCGCGCAGATCCGACACCGACGGCGCGGCCCCCTCCACCGGCGGCATCGCGTCCAGCCAGCGCACCGCCTCCTGCGGCGCCGGAACGCAGATCTCCGCCGCCTCCTGCGGCAAGGCCCCGCGGCGCAGCGCCAGCAAATAGCGCACCATCACCTCGCGCGTCCGCTCCGCCAGCCAAGCCAGCACGGGCGCCGACCCCGCGGGCACCCCGAAGCGCAGCAGATCCAGCATCCCCATCCCCGGCGAAGCAGAGAAAGCCCGCTCCAGGCGCGGAAGCCCCCCCGCCGGCAGCACCCGCAGGCAGCCCCCCTGCGACACACTGAGAGATAGCAGCATCGCCGCCATTGTAGCCCCCCGCCGCCCGAGCCGCAAGCCGAAACTCCGACGCACCCGGCCCTGCCCCGCCCCTCGCCCTCAACCGTCCCCTCGGAGCTTTCACCTGAACCCATCTCCCGGAAACTCCCGTCAAAACTCTTCACTTTTTACAAAACGCAAAAACAAACATCTTTCGTTTTTGCAAAAACTCAAGACAGGACTTCACTTTTTGCTTCACTTTTTACGTTTTGATGGGCGTTTTGTGCACGTGGCGCCCCTAATGGCCCACGTTTCAGCAGCCCCCGACCTCTCACACAGAGTAAAAGTCAAGAGGAGTAGCTCTTCCTATTTTGTGCAACGATGGCTCAAAAACTCTATCTAAGTCCCCATGCTGCCCTTCGCATCCTGTGCATTTGATTTTTTCGCGAAAAAGTCAACAAACGCATCCACACCATCTTACTTTTTCACTTTACCTTTTCTCTTTTTTGTGTAATATCAGGAAAAACACAAGACGGCATGACTGAAGAAGAACTGCGAAAACTCCTAGACACCGTACAGAGGCGGGGATGTGAAGGCCAAACCCTCGAAATCAAAGCCGCCCATGAAGGCTGCCCAGAAAAACTCTACGACAGTATCTCAGCCTTCGCAAACCAAGACGAAGGCGGCACCCTTCTCTTCGGACTCGACGAAGGAAAGGGCTTCGCCAAAGTCGGAGTCTACGACCCACAAAGCCTTCAGAAAAAAGTCAAAGAGCAGTGCGATCAAATGAGCCCGACCGTCAACCCCGTCTTCACCGTCTATGACGAAGACGGCAAAACCTTCGTCTCAGCCGAGATCGCACCGATCGAACTCACTGAGCGTCCCTGTTTCAAAAAAACTGTCGGCCGCATGCGCGGCTCCTTCAAGCGTGTTGGAGAAGCAGACATGCCCATGACGGAATATGAAGTGTATAGCTACGAGGCTTTCAGAACACGCTTCCGCGACGATCTGCGCGAGGCCGAGCACAACTCCCTGCAACTTCTCAATCAGGAAATGCTGGGAGATTATCTGAACCGCTGGCGGCGACAACGACCGAACCTCGCCCTGATGAGTGAAACCCAGCTGTACGAAATGAGCAACATCACCCGAGATGGCAAAGTCACCCTCGCCGCCGTCCTGCTCTTCGGCCTCTACCCTCAATGCGATTATCCGCAGTTCTGCATCGCGGCAACAAGCGTCCCCGGAACAAGCATGGGACAAACCGACGGCTCCGGCAATCGATTCACCAACAGCAAGAGCATCGAAGGCACTCTGCCGGAAATGCTCGAAGAAGCCCTCGCCTACATCGAGAACAACACCAAAACAACCACACGCATTGACCCCAAAAGCGGCGAGAGAACCGACGTGACCGAATACCCGATGGACGCTGTCCGCGAAATCATCCTCAATTCACTCATTCACCGCGACTACAGCATCCACTCAGAGGGCAAGCCCATCAGCCTCACCATCTACAGCGACAGGCTTGAAGTCATTAACTCAGGGGGCATTTACGGGCGCCTCTCCGTCGATCAACTCGGCACAAACGCACAACCCGACGCGCGCAACCCATTTCTCGTCAGAGCCATGGAAATTCTCGGAAAAACAGAGAACCGAGGATCCGGCATCCCCACCATCCGACGAGCCATGGCCGAGCGCGGCCTGCCGCCGCCCGACTTCGAAAACACACTCGCCAGCTTCAAAGTCACCCTCCGCCACGCGAACACGAAGACAGATACGCAACCCTCAGATCGCAACGCGTCCGGCGAGACCGATGACAAGGGACTGCTCGCTTTCTGCCGCAGCCCGCGCACCCGCGCCGAAATCATCAAATACCTCGGCATCAGCTCCGCACAGTACGCTCTGAGGCGCTATCTGGATCCGCTCATCGCTGCAGGAGTCATCCGCCTCACCATCCCCGACAAACCGCGCAGCCACAGCCAACGCTACGTCACGGTCAATCCGCATCCCTGATACAGCCGGCAGACACCGAGCATTCTCCGCAGCGAGGTAGAGTCCGCGCTGTACGAGCCGTATCCCCCAAGATCGCCCCTCCCGCCGCGCTCAGCGCAGGTAATGCGTGCGCGGACGCGTCTCCGCCACATCGAAACAGCGCAGCGAGCGCTCCACCGGCTCCTTCACCAGATCGATCAGGCGAACCGCCCCCGTCGGGCAGGCCTGCTCACAGGCCGCCTGCGGCGCGCCGCCGTTGATCTTCGCGGCATTGATGCGCTGCACGCAGTAGCTGCACTTCTCCATCACCCCGCGCGAGCGCACCGTCACCTCGGGATTGGCCGGGCGGCCCTGCTCGCGCATCGCCTCGCGCGCATAATCGTGAAAATTGAAACGGCGCGCCTCATAGGGACAGGCCGCCGCGCAATAGCGCGTCCCCCAGCAGCGCGGATACACCATCGCACTGAGCCCCGCAGCCGTGTGCACCGTCGCATTCACCGGGCACACCGCCTCGCAGGGCGCCTGCTCGCACTGGCGGCAGGCCCAGGGAACAAACATCGAGCGGCGCCCCTGCGCATCGAGATACGTATCCACGCGCAGCCACTGCAAATCGCGACCGCGGCGCAACTCCTCCGCCCCCACCGTCGGCACATTGTTCTCCGCCCGGCAAGCCAGCAGACAAGCCTGACAGCCCACGCAAGCCGAGAGATCCACCCGCATCCCCCACTGCGGCGAAGCCCCCTTCACCCGCTCGCGCTCGTGCATCGCCAGCGCCTCATCCGGCAGCATCGCCCGCAGCGCGCGTCGGGGCCAGGCGTCCGCCGCCTTCCCCTCCACCTGCTGCCAAGCCATCCCCGCGCGCAGACCCGGCAACAGAGGCAGCAGGACCGCCCCGGCACCCGGATACACCGCCGCCGGCAGCAGGCGCCCGCCCACCCGCACGGCCCGCGGACGCGAAAACCACGCCGCCGCAGCCTCAGCATCCGCTGAAGCCCCCGCCGGAGCCCCGTCCACCGAAGCCGCCGGCAGCCAGACCACCGGCTCGCCGGCCACACCGCTGAGCGCGTCCTCCGTCTCGCGCAACCAGGCATTGTGGGCAAAGCGGCCATCCGCAAAAAAGGGATGCAGATACAGCCCCGCCTTCTCAGAGCGCGGCAGCACGCGCGGGCGCGGCGCCGCCCCGGGCAGCATCCCGTGGCGCAGAGCCGCCTCCACATTCGGCACCAGAGCCTCGAGCCGAGCGCGCGCGGGCGACGAACCCCGCCTCTCACTATCCGGCAAACCGCCCTCGCCCAGCAGCGCCTCCAGCAGCTCCGCCTCCGCGAAAGCCGGGCGCAGCGGCATCGTCACCGGCTGCCGCAGACAAAGATTGCCAAACGCATCCGCATCAGCCCCCCACTCCTCCAAAAAATGCGTCTGCGGCACCACGTAGCCGCAGAGGCGCGACGTCTCATCCGGCCGCAGACACAGGCGCAGCGACTCCGCGTGAGACCCCGCCAGCGCCTCCGCGAAGGCCGGCGAAAAAGCCGCCGGATCCGCCGGCGTCAGCACCATCAGCACATCGAGCGCATCCGCGCGCAGCAGAGCCGTCAGCTCCTCCAGCGCCTCATCGCCCTGCGGCCAGCCCAAATCCCAGCGGCAGGCCGGCCCGAAGGCGGCATCCTGCAAGCGCTCCAGCTCGGCAAAGGCGCGGCCGCGCGCGTCGCCCGCGGGGTCCCAGCTAAAGAAGTAACGGCGCGCCCCGGGCGCCGAGGGCAGCGCCCGCAGCGACTCCACCTGCGCAGAGCGCAGCGCCGACCAGCCTCCCGGCAGCAGAAAGGCCACGCGCAGCTCCTCGCGCAGCGCCGCCGCCCAACCGCGCATCGCCCCCTGCAAGCCCCGCAGCGGGAAGGGGCGCCCGTTAAACTGAGGCTCCGGCACCCGAGCCCCGTCGTACAAATCGAGCAGCGACGCCTGAGCCCAAGCCGGCAAACCGCGGTGCGGCTGCGCCTGCGGCAGCCCCTGCAGCGAAGTCGGCAGCCCCCCGTGGCAAATCACCAGCAGAGGCAGGGCCCCCGTCGCCCACGGAATCGACGTCGCGTAGCAGCGCTCCTCCCCCGCCCGCAGCCACTCCGGGCAGTCCTCGGGCTCCACCGCAAACTCCTGCGCCCGGCGGCAAGCCGGCAGCGCCAGCGCAGCCAAGGCCCCGAGCCCCTTGAGGAAATTGCGTCGCGTGAGCGAAAAGGGCGGAAGCGTCATCACGGCACCATTGTACCCGAAGCCCCCGGCCTACGCAAGCCCGAGCTCCGGCATGACAAACCCGCCCCGTCACAAAGCCGAAGCGGCGGAGGTAATCCCCCCCGCCGCCCGGCGAAGTTCAGGCATCAAAGCCCTTCGGGAACTCAGAAGCGGTAGCGCACGTAAGCGTTCACACCCTGAGCCGTCTGACCCGAGCGAGCCTCCAAATGATAGGCGGCACCGGTGCTCCAGCGGTCATTCATGATCCACGTTGCGCCTGCCTGCAGCATCAGCGCGCTGCGGCCGGGATTGCTGCCGCGCACGCGAGCCTTTGCGCCCGCCACATCAACCGTCGCGTGCGGATTGCTGCGGCTGATATCTCCGACGTAAGCCACGGACAGCTCGGGCAGCAGAACTTGATTGCCGCCCAGCTCCATCATCGTCGAGAATCGCACGCCCACCGGCACGCGCCACACCTGCATGGCCCCACTGCCGTAGGTGCGATTCAGCCCGTCACCGAAATCCTCGAGGAACGCACCGTGCGAGCCGTATACATAGTCAATTCCCGTAAAGGGCGACACCGTGAAACGATCTGTCACCTTGTAATTAAGCTCAGCCTGAAGACCGAAGCTCCAGACGTCATCGTCCCAATCCGCATAACCGACTGACCCCTCCATGAAGCGCGTACGGGCATCGTTATCCACGCGCCCGTAAGCCGAATACGCACCGAAGTAGAGAGACATCCGATCATTAAGCTTGCGCTCAGCTCCGCCGTAAAGGGACAACATCAATGCCTCCTGATCAACCTTTGAGCTCATGTCGGACTTGAAGGTTCCGAAGCTCTGCCCGAAAGCCAGCCCGACCCTTGCACTCTGCGTTGCATCGTGCAGGAGCTCCGCATCACAGCCCACGGCATAACCGCCGCTGTTGAAATCAAACCCCTGCGCTCCGCCCATGTTCGAGAAGTAGCCGAGACCCGAGCCCCAGAGGTCGATCCCCGTCACGTGCTCGGAGGCATCCGGCATCCGCGTCTGCGGAGATGACAGGCGAGACGCGGCCTGCGTCATCACCGCCTTGCGGGCGAAATCCTGCACCATCCCCGTGCTCGTCCAGAGCGTATTGAGCAGATCGGATGCCCCGTGCACCGTAGCGGCAGCCACCGCATCCGGCGCTAGGACGAGGCGCAGGATACCGTTCTCATCCACCGAGAACAACTCCGCGTGCTCGCCGCTGACCTGATAGGTCATATTCAAATCGAGCGTGCGATCCGTCGCTGCGGCATCGGCCGCAGCCGCCTGTTCGGTGACAAGCTGAAGCGGAATCGCCTTATCCGCGCGAGCCATCGCTCGCTTGAACGCGCCGGACCCCAGAACCAGCTCGGCGCTGATGCCCGCATCCGCCCTCAAACCGCCGTTATCAACGACGATATTCGAGTAGGTACCGGAGCCGTCATTCTCTTGCGTCGCCGCAACATCGCCGTCCACAAAGAACACCAGAGACGTGCCTGCCTCAGCCCGGAAGATCCCCGCATTCATCACCCCTGCCTGCGAGGCCGTTGACGAAAGCACACCGTCCTCAAACATCGGCGTACCGACATAAGTCACCGAACCGTCCTTCGCCATATAAGCAAGGAATGTGCCACTTCCCAGCACTGTGCCCGAGTTTTCCACGGGCACGTTCATCGTGCCGTAGTTTCCGAGCAAGGACAAGGCATCGACAGAACAGACCGGAGACGTACCGTTAAGCTGAGTGATCTCCCCGTAGTTGAGCAGAGTACCGCCTTTCTCAAGCTGGAAGGAACCTCCCTCTCCCACCTCGAGGGTCGCACCGGCCGCATTCAGGAAAATGCCGTCATTCACTACCTTCAGAGAAGACGAGATTAGCTCATATACCGGATCATACTGTCCCGAACTCGCATTCCAAGAATAATACAGCGAATAGTATGTAAGGCCTTTCAGCGTTGTGTGGCCTTCGTTGATAAATTTGGAACCATAATCCAAATCTGCGTGATCTCCCTCATAGCTGCTCGCCGCATCAACATAGATAACAGATAACCCCGAGGTATCCTTTGTCGCACCACCCGCAAAAATCTTATCAACAACAGCCTTGGCACCTCCAGTGACATTAATCTGAGCCGTTACTGTCGATCCACTATTCTGTAGGGATGAACTAAGAACGGCGTTGTGAATCTCAATGGTGGATCCGACGCCGGACACATTGATCTGAGCCGAAGCACTGCCGTACCCTAAAAACGCCATACCTTGACTCAGAGGTATTCCGTTCCTCTCTCCGGTAGTGCAATCCATCTGCAGCTTGCCGCCATCCGTCACATTGATAACCACATTAGTCTGATAATGACCGCCATCCGAAAAACTTGAAACGCCAATGCTACTATCAATACCGGTAGCTCTCGCGCCGACGTGAAGAAGGCTGCCCTCACCCGAAATATTAACCAGAGCATTTTCCAGATAAAGCGCCGTTCCCACCTCGTATCTGGATCCGCTCAGGATGTTAATCGTCGCTTCACTCATACGAATATCAGCCGACGCCGGACCGGTGTAGGTGTAATCCGAAGAGAACTTTTGTTCCGGATTCTGATCGCGATACAAGCCATCATTCTCATCCGATGATAGGTAAGTTCCCGCCACATGAGCATCCGTAAACTGATTAGGATCCGCCGTGGTCGTCAAGAGATCCACTGAGGGGTACCCCGCAAAAAGCCCCTGAACACTCTTCATGAACGAACCATTCATCAGAGTGAGCGAGCCGTCACCGTCGCGACCGCCGACAACAACGGCGGACACATAACCCACCCCGTGCGTATACGTCGCAGCGTCCAACACGAGATGAGCATTGGTACCGCCTACCGTCAGATTCGGACTCTCCAGCGTTGTCGTATTCGTCAAGGCGGCATCCTGAATAATCACCGTACCCTCGCGGACCACAAAACTGTGATTGATGGCTGTGTCCTGATTGATGAGAAGAGCACCCTGCCCGTCTTTTACGAGGGCCGTGCGATTGAAATTATTCGCCCCCGCATTTTGCGGAATGGCCAGGGCAGCGGCAAAATCCGAGCCTGTCTTGGTTTCACCTTCGTTTACACGGATGATGCCGCCAACAGCGGGACGAAGAGCATCCACTGCTGGATCGGCAGCAAAGGACACTTGAATACCGGGACCGACGCCGAGAGCCAGCGCCGCGAGAATTGTCAATGTTTTTTTCATTTTGTATTTCCTAAGGCTTGATGGTTCACGAGTTAACGCCGCAAGAAGCGACTCCTTATCTCTTTTATATCCTGAAATGAACCGTAATTCAAGCAAAAAACACATTTTTTCGTCATCTGACCGAATCGCAACAGCCCCTCCCCGACACAGCCTGTTTTCCCCGCCGGAACTGCGATCCGTTCCGCCATCGCATTCCCTGCTGTCAGCTATTGTTTCATAACCGCCACGGAGACTGTGGCTCACAGTTCACCGTCGAAAACTTGCACAACTCCGTCTTTTAGGCTTTACTGAATGCGTCAGCAGGGGCAAGCTTCCCCGCTCGACAGGACTAAAGATACAGACCCATGAACAAAACCACACTCGTTACCATGGCCCTGATGGTTGGGGCCGCTTCTCTCAGCCAAGCTGCCCAGCAGGACGGCGCCGCCGCTCAGCAGAGCACCGCTCAGCAGAGCGCAGAGAAGTTCAACTTCTGCCGCTGGGCAGGAGATGCCCTCACCCTCTTTGATGCCGAGCGCGACAACGCCGAAAACCCCTTCATCCAGGAGTTCAAGCTCAAGTTCCGCGGCCAGTGGCAGGTCTCAGCTCTCGACCCCGCCGGCGGCACGGATCGCCTGAAGGGCGCCTCCTACGGACGCGACCGCGCTTGGAACAATGAGTGGCGCCGCTTCCGCATCGGTGCCGAGGCCAAGGTTCTGAAGAACTTCACCGTCTTCGCCAATTTCAACATCGGCGGCCTCGACGGGCGCGAAACCTTCGATGCCACCACCGGCGACTGGAGCAGCAGCGACACCGAGGGCGTTCTCGATGAACTCTTCATTCAAGGCAAGTTCAAGCCCGTGACCTTCACCATCGGCAAACACAAGCCCGCCTTCATTGGTGAATATCGCACCTCGAGCTCCAAGATCATCACGATTGAGCGCTCCGCCCTCGTCAACCAGCTCACCGCCGAGAAAACCTGGGGTATCTCCTTCAAGAACTCCGATTCGAAGGCCCGATTCGGCTGGGAGGCCGGCCTCTGGCTCAACGGCTATCACGACGGCACATGGGCCGAGCCCGCCTTCACGTCGGCAGACAACGCCATGCTCGGCCTCTCGGTCAACTACGCGATCAATGACGACAACCGCCTCTACCTCGACTACATGCACAGCTTCGTGCGAGAGGGGCGTGAGAACATCGGCTATGCCGGTCCCGGCGCTCGCGACGTCGTGGCCCTCACCTGGGAGGCTCGCCAAGGTCGCTTCAACATGATGACGGAAGCCATGGCGGGCTTCAACGTCCTCGGCGCAGACGGCCGCAACGAGGGCTCTGAGAACGTCTTCGGCCTCACCATCATGCCCAGCTACCGCCTCACGGATCACTTCGAGGCCGTGCTGCGCTACCAGATTGCCTGCGGCAGCAACGGCATTGAGAGCGACAAGCGCTACTACGCCACCAACTCGGCCTACTCGCAGACCAGCGACCTGCTCCACGGCGTCTACATGGGCGTCAACTACTACGTCTGCCCCTCCAACCCGCACATGATGAAGATCATGCTCGGCGCGGAGTACCTCAACTCGCACGGCACCGACGCCCGCGGCGAAAAGGGCTTCACCGGCTGGAGCTTCACCACCGCCTTCCGCGTCAACTTCTGAGCCGCAACAAACCGCAGCCCGGCGCTGCCCGCTCGCGAGCCGCCGGGTCTGCACCCGTAACATTCAATAAACCATATTATATCTCAACACCATGATTAAAAAACTCGTTCTCGCCCTGCTTGCCGCAGGCACCATCACTCAGGCGGATACCGCCATCAACGGCGCCGGCGCCTCCTTCCCCGCCCCGGTCTACCAGAAATGGACGTACAACTACAGCCAGCAGAACCCCGGCACGAGCGTCACCTATCAGAGCCTCGGCTCGGGCGCCGGCCTCAACCAGATCAAGGCCGGCACCATCGACTTCGCCGGCTCCGACAATCCGCTCACGCTGGATCAGCAGCAGAAGGACGGCCTGACGCAGTACCCGATGCTCACGGGCGGTGTCGTCGTCATCGTCAACCTGCGCGGCATCGCCAACGGCCAGCTCAAGCTGAGCCGCGACGTGCTCTCGCGCATCTTCCTCGGTGAGATCAAGTACTGGAACGACAAGGCCATCACCTCGCTCAACCCGGGGCTGCGCCTGCCGAAGCAGAAGATCACCGTCGTGCACCGCGCGGACTCCAGCGGCACCTCCTTCATCTTCACCAACTACCTGAGCAAGATCTCGGCGACTTGGAAGGAGAAGGTGGGCCAGGGCTCCTCGGTCAAGTGGCCGGTGGGCATCGGCGGTCAGAAGAATCCCGGCGTCTGCAATAACGTGGCGCGCATCCGCGGCGCCATCGGCTACACGGAATACACCTACGCCGTTGAGGCCAAGCTGAGCTGCGCCACACTCGAGAACGCCGACGGCCAGTACGTGCAGCCGAACCTCGAGACCTTCACCGCCGCCGCCGCCAACGCTGACTGGAGCAAGGCTCCGGGCTTCTACATGGAGCTCACCAACGTCTCGGGCGCCAACGCCTGGCCCATCACCGGCGTCACCTACGTCATCATTCGCAACGACACGCCCGCGGATCGCAAACAGGCCATCCAGCGCTACTTCCGCTGGTGCTTCAGCGAAGGCGCCGACACCGCTCGCGAGCTCAACTACGTTCCCCTTCCCGAGAACGTCGTGAAACTCATCGAGTCTCACATGTAAGCCGCCTTCGCGGCCACCAAGTGCCGGTCGAGCTGCGCCCGCAGCGCGGCCGGCACCCCGGGGGCTCCCCACAGCGCGCGACGCCCCCCCTTCCCATCACCCTACAAGCCGTCTCAGGCCCCGCCCTGCGTAGCCCCCGCACCTGTTCCTCACCTCCGCCCTCCCGGCGGAATCCCGAGATCCCCACCCGATCAGACGCTCACCCTTGCCGAAAAGCCGTGCACCGGAAGCGTACAAGCATCCCACCCCCGGGTCAGGCGCCCACGCATCATCCCCGACGGCCCGTCTTCCCCCCTTCAAACGAGCTCTCCCCCACTCGGCGGTTTCACCCCGCATTCGCGTTCTCACTTGTAACGGCCCATCACAGCCCTTCCCGACTCAGCTTTCCCTCCTCTCTTCCTCATCAACAGACACCAACCCAGCCACCATGCACCACACCGACAAAATCTTCCGCGGCACCTGCCTCATCTGCGCCGGCCTCATCGCCGCGCTCATGATCGGCATCTTCGTGCAGCTTGGCCTGCACTCCGCCGACGCCTGGAAACAATTCGGGCTTCCCTTCCTCTGGTCTGAAGAATGGGATCCCTCGCTCGACCACTACGGCGCCTGGCCAAACATCGCCGGCACCCTGCTCACCACCGCCATCTCCCTCATCGTCGCCATCCCGCTCGCCTTCGTCTCAGCCCTCTTCGTCACCGAAGCACCGGACTGGCTCAGCCGCATCCTCAGCCAGTGTCTCGACCTGCTGGCCGCCATTCCCTCCGTCATCTACGGCATGTGGGGCCTCTATGTGCTCGTGCCCATCATGGATGAACTCATCCCCCGCCTCACCGCCGACGGCCAACTGCTGGAGAACCCCTTCTGGGGCTGGCTTCTGGGCACGGACTGCTACGGCATGAACTTCCTGACCGCCGGGCTCATCCTCGCGCTGATGATCCTGCCCTACATGAGCGCCGTCATGCGCGACGTCTTCCGCATGACACCGCCCATGCTGCGCGAATCCGCCTACGGCATCGGCTGCACACGATGGGAAGCCACGCGCGACGTCGTCATGCGCTACGGCATCCGCGGCCTTCTCGGCGGCATCTTCATCGGCATGGGCCGCGCCCTGGGCGAAACCATGGCCGTGCTCTTCGTCATCGGCAACGTCATGGTCACCCCCGACGGCCTGCTGACCAGCGGTACCACCATTGCCGCCACCCTCGCCTGCAACTTCGCGGAGGCAGACGGCATGCAGCGCAGCGCCCTCTTTGCCCTCGGCCTCATCCTGCTGCTGATGAGCTTCGGCATCCAAGTCCTCTCGCAATACTACCTGCACCTCACCCGCAAGAGCCGCGGTGAAGCCTGACACTGCGCCAAGCCTGAATCACCGCGAAACCTGAACCGTCTCGCACACCAGTCCATCACATCACCACAACCCCCACGCCGCCCCGCGGCACACGCACCCATGCCACCTACCATCACACCTCGCCCCCTCTTTCTGCGTAAAGCGCAGAACCTCCTGCTCGGCATCTTCTCGTTCATCTCCGTCGCCATCGCCGTCGGCTGCATGGGCTGGATCCTCTGGACCGTTCTGGAGCACGGCCGTCACGTCATCGACCTCGGCTTCCTGACCTCCCCGAGCAAGCCCTACGGCGAAGTCGGCGCCGGCATTGCCAACGCCCTGCTCGGCACCATTCTCATCGCCGGCCTCGCCACGCTCATCGCCGTGCCCCCGGGCATTGCCGCGGGCATCTACCTCGCCGAGTTCGGCAAGCGCGGCAGCCTCGGCGCCACCCTGCGTTTCTGCGCCAACGTCATGATGGGCGTACCCTCCATCCTCGTCGGCCTCTTCATCTACGTCCTCATCGTCATACCCACCGGACACAACTCAGGCTTTGCGGGCTCCGTCGCCCTCGCCGTCATCATGTTCCCCGTCATCATGCGCACCACCGAAGACATGCTCGCCATGGTGCCCGACACCCTGCGTGAATCAGCCTTGGCGCTGGGTATGTCGCGCTGCCGAGCCACGCTCTGCATCGTCGCCCGAGCTGCCCGCAACGGCATGGCCACAGGCGTATTGCTCTCACTCGCCCGCGTCAGCGGAGAAACCGCCCCCCTCCTCTTCACCGCCATGTTCGCCGACACCTGGCCGACCAACTTCTTCAGCCAGCCCACCGCCAACATGCCCGTCCTCATCAACGAGTACACCATGAACTCACCCTTTGAGGAAATGAACGCCGCCGGCTGGGGCGCCGCCCTCATCATCGCCACCCTCATCCTGCTGCTCAACATCGTCACCCGCTACATCTTCCGCGAGAAAAAGAGCCACTGATACGCAACCGACCCCATCGCCTCCAACGAACAGGCTCCCCATCACCATCGTTCACCTCGTTTCACACCACCCTCCCTTCCCCTCATGAGACAACCCATGAACACCAACATTAAAATCTCCGTCCGCAACCTCAACTTCTACTACGGCGACCACCAAGCCCTCTTCGATAACCGGCTCGACATCCCCGCCAACACCGTCACCGCCGTCATCGGGCCCTCCGGCTGCGGCAAATCCACCCACCTGCGCATCTACAACCGCATCTACGAACTCTACCGCAACCAGCGCGCCACGGGTGAAATCCTGCTCGACGGCAAAAACATCCTTGCACCGGACGTCGACCTGCTCAAACTGCGCCGCCGCGTCGGCATGATCTTCCAGAAACCGACCCCCTTCCCCATGAGCATCTTCGACAACGTCGCCTACCCCCTGCGCCTGCACTACAAGATCGGCCGGCGCGAAATCGCCGACCGCGTTGAGCAAGCCCTGCGCGGCGCCTGCATCTGGGACGAAGTCAAAGACAAACTCAAGAGCAGCGGCCTCGCCCTCTCCGGCGGCCAGCAGCAGCGCCTCTGCATCGCACGCGCCATTGCAGCCGAGCCCGAGGTGCTGCTCATGGACGAACCCACCAGCGCCATCGACCCCGTCGCCACCCTCAAGATCGAAGAGCTCGTCCTCGAACTTAAAAAGCGCTTCACCATCGTCATCGTCACCCACAACATGCAGCAAGCCTCGCGCATTTCCGACCAAACCTCCTTCTTCTACAAAGGACAAATCATCGAAACAGGCCCCACCTCCGAAATCTTCACCAACCCGCGCCAGAAAAAGACGGAAGAGTACATCACCGGCCGCTTCGGTTAAAGCACCGCGCTTCGGCAGCGGCCCGAGCCGCCCTCGGGCTCACGCCCGCCCGCGCCCGCCCCGGCCTGCCCCGGCCGACCGGCACCGGCTCCGCCCCCCCCGCTCTCGAGCGGACCCGCAAGGCCCTGCGAATCGACAGCTCCGCAAACCGACAGCTCCGCGAACCGGAAGCTCCCCTCCTTCCCTTCTCCCCCCCCCAAAAAAAAACACTCTCGTTTTCCCATTCCCCCCACCATGAAAGAACACTTCATCAACGAACTGCGTCACCTCCTCAACATGATCGTCGCCCAGGGCGGCCTCGTCGAATCCGCCATCAAGCGCGCCATCGACGCCGTCACCGCCACCGACGCAGAGCTTGCCCGCCACGTCATCAGCGATGACAGCACCATCGATGCCGAAGAAATCCGCATCGAAGAAGAGTGTCTGAAAATCCTCGCCCTCTATCAACCCGTCGCCACCGACCTGCGCACCGTCGTCGCCATCCTCAAAATCAATACCGCCCTCGAACGCATGGCCGATTTCGGCGCCCACATCGCCGAGCGAGCCATCGAACTTGCCGGCATGAGCGAAACCCTCCCCGACGAGCGCATCGACTTCACCGCCATGGAGCAAAACGCTCTGAGCATGCTGCGCGACTCCATGAAAGTCATGCGCCGCTCCGACACCGTGCTCGCCTACGGCGTCATCGAACGAGACGACGCCGTTGACCAAGCCCGCCGCGACATCGTGCAACTCGTCGGTCGCAGCATCAGCCTGCACCCCGCGCAGGCCCCCTATTACCTCGCCTGCATGGGCATCTCGCGCGACCTCGAGCGCATCGCAGACATCGCCACCGACATCTGCGAACACATCATCTATCTGGAGACCGGCAAGATCATTCGCCACCGCCGCTGACAGCCCCGGCGGCCCGCTCCCCGTCCTTCCGGAGAGGCCCGCCGCCGCCCCTGAGCAACAGAAGGCGCCTCTTGCGGCCCGAGCCCCCCGACAAGGGAAGGAGCGACGAAAGCGCCGCGGAACGGTAACCGCACAGAGCCGAAACGGAGCAGAAACGGCAACGGCACACTTTCAAGCGGCACCGCGCAGCACGCGCGGTGCCGCTTTCGCATACCCGCCGCTCCCCTGGATCCCGGCATGCCGAGCGACGTCCTGCGAGACTCTCCGCAGCCCCGCGCGCCGCAGCGCGAAAAAAAAAGACGGCAAACCCCTGCGCTTTAGACTTGCCAGCCCCCCGGCGTCCATGATATTCTGAGGCAGAATCTATGCCCCGACTCCTTGCCTCTCTCCTCTGCGCCCTGTCGGCAGTCCTCGTCCTGTCCCTCGGAGCCGAGACGGCCCCCGCCGCCTCCGGCCGGTGGGACATCACCTCCATCAAGGGCGTCGAATACGTGCGCGTCAAAGACCTCTGCAACTTTTACCGCTTCAAGCAGCGGCAGGGGCGCTCCGGCTACCTCGCCTACGGCGCCGGCAACCGCACCGTCTCCCTGCGCCCCGAGCGGCAGGATTTTTACGTCAACAACTACCGCTACATCCTCTCCTACCCCGTGCGGCGCATCAACGGCGAGCTCTACATCTCGGCCACCGACGTCAAAAAACTCATCGACCCCGTGCTGCGCCCGCGCTACTCGACCGAGCTGTGCCAGGTGAAGACCATCGTCATTGACCCCGGCCACGGCGGGCACGATGCCGGCGCCGTCAGCCCCTGGGCTCGGGAGAAGGACTGCAACCTCGCCGTCGCCCTCAAGCTGCGCGACAAGCTGCGCGAGCGCGGCTACAAGGTCGTCATGACGCGCGAGGACGACCGCTTCCTGACCCTCCAGCAGCGCGTTCAGATCGCCAACCGCATCCCAGACTCCGTCTTCGTGAGCATCCACCACAACTCCAGCGGGCGGCACGCCACCGGCATTGAGACCTTCACCCTCGCCCCGCAGGGCACCACCTCGCCCTTCGCGCGCACGCGCCGCTACGAAGACCTGGCCGGCAACAATCAGGATTCGGAGAACATCGCGCTGGCCACCTCCATCCACAGCCGAGCCATCAAATACACCGGGGCGGACGACCGCGGCATCCAGCGCGCCCGCTTCTCGGTGCTCTGCACCATCGAGCGCCCAGCCATTCTCTTTGAGGGCGGCTTCGTCTCCAACCCGGATGAGGGGCGCCTCGTCGCCAGCAGCCGCTATCAGGACAAGCTCGCGCAGAGCATCTGCGACGGCATCATCAACTACAGCGCCGTCGTCGGTCGCCGGCAGATCAAGAGCAGCAGCGGTCGGCGCATGGGCGCCACCACCATCGGCGGGCGCTCGACCACCGCCTCCACCACCCCCGCGCGCATCCACGGCAACAACACCTACCGCGGCACCACGAGACTGTAATGCGCCGCACCACGAACCACCCGGGGCCCGCCCGCCGGCGGCGGCACGGCGCCCCGATGACTGACCCCATGCCCCTGATCCCCGCGCCCGCAGCGCTGCGCCTCGCCGCCGCCCTGATGCTGCTGACCCTCGGCCTGCCGACGGCCTCCGCCCTTTCAGCACACCCCTCCGCCCCCCTTTCCTCCTCCCCCGCCCCGGCCGCCGTCCGCGCCGCTTCCACGGCCCTCGGCACACCGACCACGGCGGCGGAAATCCGCGGCAGCGCCGCCGACTGGGCGCCTGAAGACATCGACGGCGTCTCCTGCGTCTCGCTGGAGGCCCTGCGCAGCTTCTACAAGTTCACCCCCGTGCAGCAGAGCGGCGATCCGGCGGGCGTGCAGCGCATCGGCAACGGAAGCTTCAGCATCAGCTTCGGCCCCGACGCGCGCGACATCAGCATTCAGGGCTACCGCCTGCGCCTCTCCGAGCCCGTGCGCCGCAACGCCGCGGGCGAGCTCATGATCGCCAAGCTCGACCTCGTCAAGCTCATCGACCCCGTGCTGCGCCCCTGCTACATCGCCGGGCGCGAACCGGTGAAGAGCGTCATCATCGACCCCGGCCACGGCGGTCTGGACACGGGGCGCGCCGGCAAAGACATCCGCGAGTCAGACCTGACGCTCGCCCTCGCGCTCGAGCTTGAAAAACTCCTCAAGCAGCGCGGCTACCGCGTCGAGCTCACGCGCCGGCAGAACATCTTCGTCTCCGAGCCGCAGCGCGCGCGCAGCACCGGCAAGAGCGGCGGCGCCGACGGCGAGTCCGGCAGCATCTTCATCAGCCTGCATCTCAACAACGCCCGCAGCGACGTCAGCGGCATCCGCAGCTATGCCACGGCGCCCGCCGGCACCTCGGGGAGCTCCGTGCCCGGCAACGCCCACGACGCGGCCAACATCGCCCTGGCCTTCTCGCTGCATGCCGCCCTCGTCGCCGGCACCGGGGCGGCGGACGGCGGCGTGAGCCGCGCGCACTACAGCCTGCTCAACTCCGTGCACTGCCCCGCCGCGCTCATCGAGCTGGGCAACGCCGGGAACCCCGCCGAATGCGAGCTGCTCAACAGAGCCGACTACCGCAGCCGCCTCGCCCTCGCCCTCGCCGACGGCATCGACGCCTACGCCGCCGCCATGCGCCCCGACGCCACCCTCAAGGCCGGCGAGCGCCCGGGCTACGCGCCGCCCACCACCTACCGCGAGGCCGCGCCCGCGGGCAGCGAAAGCGCCGCCTCATCGAGCGAGGAGAGCCGCAGCCGCGCGACCGAGAACACGGGCCGCAGCTCGAGCTCCGGCCGCTCGCGCCGCAGCCGCAATCGCCGCTGATTTCCCCACCCCGCGCTGCCGCCGCGGGGCTCATTGTCTCCAACGCACCCCGGGCGCCCCTGCCCGCAGCCCCTCACGGCGCGGCGCCGCCCTTCGTCCGGCTCCGCGGCACCCCGAAATACCTCAGCGATACTCCGGCGGCACCCCCGAATACCTCCGCAATCCCCCGGCGATGCCCCGTCAATGCCCGTCAATACCCCGGCGGCATCCCGAAAACAGCCCGTTTTACGAGCAAAAAAAAGCCGCCGCCCCGCCGAAGCGGGGAGACGGCCCGATAAGAATGAAGACGAAAATTTACTTGCCCTTCTTTTCGTTATAGACCTTGACGGGCTGATCAGGCTGACCGGGGGTACCGGGCTGATCGACCTCCTGATCGAGGTTCTTCGGCATCGGGTGCAACTTCGGAGCGGGCTGGGACTGGCAGCAGCAGGAGCTGAAGCTCAGCGCCGTAACAGCAGCAAGGGTGAGAGCGATGAATTTCATGGTGAGAAATGTTCGGGAAGCTTCGCACTTATTCAACCACAATCGACATGATCCGTCAATGCAATTCTGACACCCCGCTCATTTTTTCTGCTCGGCGGCCGCGGCATCCCCATCGAAGCGCGCGTCAAAGACCAGCATCTCGAAGGGCTCCAGACGCAGCTCCACCTCGCCCTCGGCCGGCAGCACCAGCTCGCGGACGCGCTGGTCGCCGTAGGAGGCGCGCAGGTGAATGGCTCCGCTCGTCGTCGGCTCAAAGATGGCGGTGCTGAGGCGGATGCTCTTCGGGCAGTCATCGGGATTGCGCAGCGCGAGCGTCGCTCCGCGATCCGCGCGCCACGAGCAGTAGCCGTAGACCTCGAGCTTCTCGGGGTCGCCGCCCACCCAGTGCGTATCAGCCGTCACATCGGCGAAGCGGCGGCTCCAGCGAACCGCCTCCGCCACGTCATCCCAAGCCTTCTCGTTCATCATGCCGGGCGTCAGGTAGAGCTCCTGCAGATTCGCCCCGGCGCCGAGCAGCATGCGGATGTCGTGCTTCAGATCATTGTTGACCGGGAAGTCGACGTGGTGATCCGTCGTATCCGTCATGCAGTCGCCGCCACCGTCCTTGGGCTCTTCAGCCTTGCCGGCATTGTAGGTGCGGGCATCCGAGGTGCGGTAGCCCTGAAACTCCGTCCCAAGCACGATGCCGTGGTGCATGATCGAGTTGAGCGGGTAGAGCGGCGCCTGCTGCACGATGATGCGGTAGCAGGAAGCATCGCGGTACGTGATGTACTGCTCGCGGTTGCTGCCCTTGCCGATCCAGTTCACGTCGCTGGAGCCGGTGCGCCAGGTGCAGTCAATAAAGTTGAGCCAGAAGGGGCTGGGCCAAGTGCCCACCGTCGAGCTCAAGAAGACATCGGGGTTGATGCGGCGCAGCTGCTCCGAAATCTTGAGCAGGGCCATGAAGTGCGGCGACACGCCGCTGCCCGCGCGATCCCACTTGAAGAAATTCACGCCGTCCTTCTGCATCAGCTCGCTGCATCGCGCGAGGAACCAGTTGTAATAGTTCGGGAAGGAGAGATCGAGCTCCTTCTGCTCCTGCGGAATCAGGCCCATGCGGCGGCCGTGCTCCGCGCGCTCCTCAAAGCCCGAGTAGCCGCCCAGCGGCGAAATCCAGATGCCGAAATTGGAGTCGATGGCGCGGATGGCCTCCGCCAGCTTGCCGAAGCCGTTGGGGAACTTTTTCGGGTGCGGCTGCCAGAGATCGGCGGTGTAGTCGTCCCAGCCGTCATCGAGCACGAAGGAGTCGAGCTTGATGCCGCGCTTGTTGACGAGCTCATCGCCGTAGGCCTTCACCGTCGCGAGCATGTTCTCCTCCGTCGGGTTGAGACCGTGATCATACCAGCAGTTGTACTGCAGGAAGAGGTGGTAGGGCTTCGCGCGCTCCAGCTCCAGATAACTGAGCAGCGCGCGGCGCAGCTGCCCCTTGGGAAAGGCGCCCGCCACCGTGCTGAAGCTGTGGGACTCGCCCGCCTTCATCGGCAGCACGCAGTCAAAACTGATCGTCGCCCCGCTCTCCGACACACGCGCCTCGGCCACGGGCAGCTCCACGCCGAAAAAGAGCTTCGCCTGCTCATTGACCAGCGGAGAACCCGGCACCTTGCCGACGACCTCGAAGCCGCTGCCGTCGAGGCTCACCGGCGTGAAACCCGTGAGCTCCACATCCCGCAGCGCCTTCACGGTGTACTTCTGGCGCACGTAGGAGGTATCGTCTCGCAGAATCGCGCGCCACACAATCTCCACACCGGCCTTTTCATTGCTGAAAACCGCCTCCACCTGCACGCCGGCCAGAGACTCGGACCCGCGCAGCGGCTTGTCGGACGGAGCCAGCGGCTGCACCACCCAGCCCTTCGGCGTCTTGCACTCGAAGGACGAGGCCGGGTAAGTCACCCCCGACAGCGTGATGGAGAAAGGCTCGGCCGCGGTTGAAACGGCCGTTCCGAGCGCCTCCGCGGGGCTGCTGAAGCTCATCGTGGGGAAGGAGTCCTCCGAGGCCGCGCGCTCGATCTTCAGCGCCACGCCCCCCGTGCTCAGCGAGAGCTGCGAGTCCGCCTTCTGCCCCGTGCCGGGGCCTTCCCAACCCACGACCGCGCGCGCCTCCGTGCGCGTAGGCTCGGCGCCCGGGTAGGGCACCGTCGTCTCCGGCAGAGAGCTGCCGCCCTGTCCGGCCACCACCGTCGTTGACATCAGCACGGGGAGTCCCAGTGCCACTGCTGCGTTCATGAGTGCGCGTCGCTTCATAGCGGCTCCGGCCTACCACAGCCGAGCCGCCGAGGCAATCCGTTTTTGCGTCACCGAACCATATCCTTCTTGCCAGCAGGGGGGCGCTGTGCTATGTTCACTTCTGCATATGAGCCGACGCAAACGCCCGAAATTCTCTCTCCGCAAGACCCCGCCCGCCGGAAAAACCCTCCGACGCCGCCTGCTGATCTGGCTCGGCGGCACCGCACTCGTCCTGCTGCTGCTGCTCGTCGTCGGCTACTTCCAGCTCATCGCCTACCTCCGCGGCGACGACTTCCGCCGCAGCCTCGAAGAGAGCCTCTGCAACCGGTGCCGGGCCGAGAGCGTCAGCATCCCCTCGCCCCTGAGCATCGAAGGAGCGAGCGTCGGGCTGGACGCCGCCTCTCTGCACCGCGCCGATGCCGTGCAGAGCCTCGGCATCAGCGACATTCGGGCGCAGATCAGGCGCTGGCCTCTGCTGGATCGCTGCCTGCACGTCACCGACCTGCGCGTCGGCCGCTTCGAAGCCTCCTTTGACCTTTCGCGTCTCAACGAGCCCCTGCCCGATCGCCTCCCGGATGAGGAGAACTTTGCCGACCGCTTCAAGCCCGAGCGCCTCATCCTCGAGCGCCTCAGCTGCCCCGACCTCAACCTCAGCCTCAACCACGGCAGCCTCCCCGTCTTCTCCCTGAGCGCCTGCGAGGTCGCGGCCACACCCGCCGCGGCCGGGAGGACGGATCGCTGGAGCCTCGCCCTCAAGGGCGGCAATCTGGGCACGGGCTGGGCCCTGCTGCACAGCGCCGAGCTGGAGAGCGCGGAGCTGGAGGCCGGCACCAACCTGCTGCGCCTCAGTCAGGCCACGCTGCACCTCCCCCCCGGTGAGGGCGAGCTGCGCGCCAGCGGCGAATGGACGGGGCCGCGCCGCAACTGGAAGCTCCGCCTGCACGCCTCGCGCATCGAAACCGAGCGCCTGCTCAAGGGGGACTGGAAGCAGCGCCTCCACGGCACCGTCTCCGGGCAACTGGACATGGAGGGCCGCGGCTCCGACCTGCGGGCGGCCGAGGGCTACCTCACCCTCAACCACGCCGTGCTCGAGGGGCTGCCCATCCTCTCCGAGCTGCCGCTGCCCGACTCGCAGGCCTACCGCAGCCTCGGGCTTGAAAAAGCCTCCTGCCGCGTGCACTTCCCCTTCTCGGAGCCGAGCCACCGAGTGCAAAACGCCTGGCTCTTCGATGACATCGACGTGCGGGCGCGCGACAACCGCCTGCGCGTCACCGGCCGCGTGCTGGTCGGCGCCGACGGGCGCCTCGGCGGCACGCTCAAAATCGGCCTTCCCGAGAGCTTCCTGAGCCCCCTGCTCAAGGCCGCGCCCGGCACCATGAAAGACATCTTCAACGCCGACGGCGAGCCGGGCTACTGCTGGCTGACCCTCAACCTGAGCGGCTCCCTCACCGCCCCGATCGAGGATCTCAGCGCCCGACTCCGCGAGAAACTCCGCGCGCTGCCCGGCCTGAACACCCTCTCGGAGGCCGGAGCCTCCACCGCCAAATCCATCGGCAGCGCCCTCGGCAATCTCATCCGCTCGGGCACGAATGCCGTCACCAACGACCAGGACCGTGACAACGCCGACGGTGCGGATCGCACCCCCGAGAGCGGCGGCGGCGCGGACGGCAGCAGCACTGAGGACGCCCCCGAGAGCGACGAGTCCCTGCCCGGCAGTCTGATCCGCGGCGCCGGAGAATCCGCCGGCAGCATCCTCGACGGCCTCTTCTGAGGCCACGCCATTCCCCGGCCCGGGCCTCACCCGCAGGCGCTTCGTTTGCGGCGCGTCATCTGAGCGGCAACCCCGGCAAACGCAGCCGGGAAACCGCGCGCCGCTCTAAATCCTATCAAAGCACTTGACGAAGGGCCGGCCGAAGCCTACAATGCGGAAAGCGTGCCGCGGGAGACCACCCGCGCCGCCACTCTCCTCGCTTTCGCCCCTCCATGAGAAAATTCTTTCTGCGCTTCCACCTCTGGCTCTCGCTGCCCTTCGGCCTGCTGCTGACCCTCATCTGATGCACGGGCACCATCCTCGTCTTTGAAGACGAAATCACAGAGCTGGTAAGCCCGCCGCCCGCAGCCGTCGCCCCGAGCACCAAGCACGAGCGCCTGCCCTTCTTCGCCGAGGTGCGCAAGCTGCACCGCTGGCTGCTCGATGCGCCCGCCGGCAAGACCGCCCCGAGCGTCGGGCGCACCGTCATCGGCATCTCCAGCTGCGCCATGGCCATCATCCTCATCAGCGGCCTCATCATCTGGATCCCGCGCAGCGTCAAAGCCCTGCGCAACCGCCTCACCATCGAGGCCGGCAAGGGGCGCCTGCGCCTCTGGCACGACGTGCACACCGCGCTGGGCATCTACGCCTTCATCTTCCTGCTCTTCTCCGCCCTCACCGGCCCCACCTGGTCCTTCGGCTGGTACCGCGAGGCCGCCGTGAACCTCTTCGGCGGCGACCCCTCCGTGCGCCGGATCTTCCTGGCCTTCCACACCGGAAGCTGGGGCGGCCTCTTCAGCAAGGTGCTCCAATTCTGCGCCGGCCTCATCGGCACAGTCCTGCCGGCCACGGGCTACTACATGTGGTGGAAGCGCACCCACCCCGCCAAAAAGCGCCCCAAGGCCTCCGGCACCCCGGCGAGCAGCCCCGCCGCCTGACGCCTCGGCTACCCCGGCGGCTCTTTTCTCCTCCCGAGCCGGCGCCCCTTCGCGGTGGCGCCGGCTTTTTTGGGGCCCTGCGGTCGGGCTCGCCTTCGCCGAATCCGCCCCCGCGTTCACCGAGCCGAACCGAGCCGCAACCGACCGGCGAGCTTCCACCACCACTGAGTGCGTCCACCTGTTTCACCCCTACCCCCAGCAGGTAGAGCAATTCTCTTGACTAACAGCGCCACCCCCCTATCATAGAGGCAGTGACCTCGGGGTATGGTGCCTCGGGCGCACTCCCAATCAAACCCGCACACAACATGAAAAAGATTGCCATCATGATGCTGGCCTGTGCAGCCCCCGCCTTCGCCGGAGAGCCTGCCGTCGATATGACCACCCCCGCCCCGATGCCCCCGGCCCCGGCGGAGAATCCCTGGACCTACGAAATGGGTATGTCCTACAGCTGGGCCACAAACAGCCCCATCCGCGGTGAAAACTTCGACAAGGTGCAAACCATCGGCGTCGACGTCACCGCCTGCTACAAACTGGACGATCGCAACAGCCTCAACATGCGCCTCGGCTACGGCTGGGGTGACTCCTCCTGCGACTTCACGGAGGGCAAGCAGAAGCTGCACATCAACACTTGGACGCTCATGCCGGGCTACCGCTACACCTACCCGATGAATGACAAGTGGTCCGTCTTCGCCGGCGCCAACATCGGCGTGGCCGCCACGGGCTGGAAGGAGCACGGCGCTCTGGGCAAGGCCCACGATTCCGCCTGGGGCTTCGCCTACTCCGCCGAAGCCGGCCTGCGCTACCAGGTCTGCCCGAACGCCGACCTCTTCGTCGGCTACGTCTTCAGCGGCAACACGGCCAAGCCCTCCGGCTGCCGCGAACAGGTCACCCACGGCGTGCGCTTCGGCTTCAGCATGAAGTTCTGAGCCCCGCCGAGGCCGCGTCGAACACGCCCTCTCCCCGCTTCCGTCCACCGACGGAGCGGGGATTTTTTGTGCGAAACGCGCCGCGCCTCAGCGTTTCCGCGTGGCCGGAGCTCTCCCTTTGACAAGCTGCGGCATTGACAAGCGGCGCCACCCGCGCTATAACACAAACGAGAGCTCCTCCCGACGCCCTCTGGCCCCTTGATCACCACCCAGACACTACCAAAAACCATGAACATCCGCCCAACACTCCTCGCCCTGGCTGCCGCCGGCACCGCTCTCGGCGCCCAGCCGCAGCCCTCCCTTCAGACACCCGGCGCCTCCCCCCTCCCGACTCTCATCGCCGAGGCCCGAACCCCGGCCACGGAAAGCTCCGCGGAGCAACTGGCCCGCACCCTTCCCCTGCTGTCCCGCATGCCCGCCGACGCCGCTTTCGCCGCCGAGAGCACCGTGAGCGACAGATCTCTCACCTCATGGGCCGTCGCCGTCAGCGGCGACATGCAAAGCTGCGGCCGATTGATCCGCCTGATCTACGCTCGTTTCATTCTGGACAGCGCCGAACGCCATCTCCAAATGCGGGATATGCTCGAAGAGGCCTCCGCCTCTGTCTCCGACCTCATCTCCGTCCCCAGCGCTGAGGAAAGCCGCAGCGCACTCACGCAAGTGCAAGCTCTCTACGACTCCCTCCTCGCCGCCTGCCGCAGCACCCCCGTCCGAATCCCCACCCTCTACTTCGTCAGGCGATTCCGTGACACCGACGACGCCTCTTCAGAGGAAGAGCTCATCAACGGTCTGAAAGAGTTGTGCGAAGACCCCGCCGAATGCTGCACGGCTCTGGAGTACAAGGGCTGGCTCGGGATGCGATTCCGCGCGGGCGACTACGTTAACAAGCATGAGGAACTCCGAGAGCGCGTCGGGCAGGACCTTGCGAAGCTCCTTGAAGGCGTTGAGTTCTGCTGCTTCATCAAGCAAGAGGGCGATCTGCTCCGAATCTGCCTGTGCAACCAACCGGAGGAGATGCAATGGCCCGACGCGCCCGAGCAGTCCGTCCTCAGCGACAAGTCTCTGGCCCGCATGCGCATCGCCGACGATGCCGACCGGACGACGGCCATTCTCCTCACCCCCTCCGCCCTGAATTCTCTGCTTGAAACCGGCGCCGAGATCGCCCGTTTGTCCGACGCAAACGCCGCCCTTCAGGGAAGGTACAGCCATGACGCCCGAAGCTTCGCCCGAATCGCTCAGATTCTCGAGGCCATCGGCTCCCAAAATCTCTACCTTGTCTTTCAGAACAAAGGGCGGAACTTTCTCGCCAGTCTCGACTGCGGTCTCAACTTTGACGTCAACTTCCGCCCCGGCGCTTTGAGTGGGCTCTCGGCCCTCGACGCGCAGACCGCATTCTACTTCGGCACCACGCCGGTTGACATCAACTTCCCGGGGCTCGAGGGCAACGCGGCGGATATCTGTGCGCTGCTGCGCGAAGGCGCAAGCACCCTCTTCCGCTACGGGGAGTCCGAGACCTCGGCTGCCCTGTGCGGCGGAGCTGCGGATCGGGCGCTTCTGGCCCGCCTGCTCGTGCAGATGGGAGGCCGGGATCTCGACCTCAGCCAACCCTTCAGCTTCCGGCCCTTCGGGGGTGACAAGCTTTGTTCCGGCCGCATCGACGAGACCGGCTTCCTGCTGACCACGAACGACACCACCGGGAAGATGCTGACGGACCCGGCGCAGGAAAAGATCCCCTTCTGCGGCGCCGTCTTCGATGCCGAGAGCGATGCCGCCGGCGAGCTTCTGAGCTCGCTCCGCTCTCGGGACATTCCCCTGCTCTCGGACATGGTCTCCCGCTGCGGGCCCCTCTGCGGCACCGTGACGGCGCAGGGGAGGCGCCTGAGCCTGCGCCTCGCCGGGCAGGAGAAGGAGGACGAGCCCGAGCTCTCCCCCCTCGAGACGGAGGAGCTCAGCCCCGAGGCCCCGGGAGCCGATGCGGGCAGCGCTGACGGCGCCCCCGACACCCCGCCCTCCCCCGGCACATCCGCCGACGCCACCGACTCCGACGCTCCGGATGACGCTGCCGAGGGCGGCGCGCCGATGCAGCCATGAGGCGATGCCTTTTTTTCATTTGACAGGCGAAACCTAAGGCGATATAACTACAAAGTGAGCCGCGGCATCGGCGCTGCGGCGCTTTTACCCCAACACTCGCCAGCACAACCCAGCACAACCCAACACACTCGAACAATGAGATTCACCGCATCCCTCCTCACTCTGGCCGCCGTAAGTGCCCCGCTCTACGCCCAGCAACCTGCCGAGCCGCAGCCCTCCGCCAATCCCATCCCCGCCCTGATGGCCGAGGCTCAGGCGCCGGACGCCACGACGCCGGCGGCGCAACTGGCCCAAGCCTTTCCGCTGCTGGCACTCATGCCCTCTGACGCCATGTTCGCCGCGGAATTCAACACCCTCAAGAGCCCCTCAGAGCCCTTCAGCTCCGGTGCCATCGCCACGAGCGGCGACTTGCAGCCCGGCTTCCGCCTGATGCGTCTGGACCTGCTCAGCACGATGCTCATGGACATCAGCTTCAATATGCCCGACCCGGAAGAGGTCGATGCCGCCAAGCTGACGGACAAAGAAAAAAAGAAACTCGAAGACTTCCGGCAGCTCAGCGCGCTCTATGATACCTGGCTCGCCGAAGCCCGCTCCGGCGGCATCAGCCTCGCCCCGATCTACATCGCTCTGCGCATGAACGAAGACGACTGGGAACCCGAGGAGCAGACCGCCATATTGGACGAACTCTGCCAGACTCCTGAAAGCTACTGCTCGCCGCTGGAGTACAAGGGCTGGCGCGGGCTTCGCTTCCGGCTGGGAGACTTCGCCGCGAACGATCTCGCCGACAGAGTGCCGGATAACGCGGACTCGCTGACGAAGGCCATCGCCGAGCGAGAGGAGGAATGGGCCAAGCTGGTGGAGGGATATTCCCTTTGCGTGCTCACCCGGCAGGAGGGCGATTTGCTGATGGTCTGCATCTGTGAGAAGCCGGAGGATATGCAGTGGGCTGCCTCGCCTGAGCAGTCCGTGCTCAGCGACACCTCGCTGGCGAAGGTGAAGCCTTTGCCGGGCGAAGAGACTCTGCGCCAGGCTGCCCTCGTCAAGGCTCCGATGTTGGCCTCGATGCGCGACATGTTCACGGATATCGCGAAGCTCTCCGGGATGATGCCCTACACATCAGATAGCGATCGTGACCTGTTGTCCGCCCTCTGCGAGGTGGTGGGGGCCTTGACGTCTCGGGATCTCTGCTTCGTGGCTCAGTACCGGGACAAGGAGGTGAGCGCGAGACTCGACTGCGGCCTCAGCTTTGACGTCAACTTCCGCCCGGGTGCGCTGCCCGGTCTCGCAACGCTCGATGACCAAACGGCGGTCTACCTCGCCACCTCCCCGGTTGAGATCAAGTTCCCCGGGGTGCAGGGTGTCGCCGCCGATATCCTCGCCTCCTTGAAGGAGGGCGCCGCCGCGGTGGTTAAGCTGCCCCAAGACGACGAGGAGCCCGAAATGGCGCTGAGCTGCGGCACGGGGGATCTGCCTGCTCTCACGCGCCTGCTCGGTCAGATGGGCGGCAGCAATCTCGATTTGAGCAAGAGCTTCACCTTCACCCCCTTTGGCGGATCGCTTCCCTGCATGGGGCGCATCGTGGACGGGAGGCTCCTGCTGAGCACGTCGAAGTCCGCCGAAGAGCGTCTCACGGCTCCGGAGTCGGCGAGCCCGGCGTTCAGCGGGATCGCCTTCAGCCTGCGAGACGAGCCCCTCTATGATCTCATGCGCGAGATTCCCGCGGCGGAGGAGCTTCTGTTCCCGATGAGCCGCTCTTCGGCGAAGGACGGCGATGTGATCAGCGGCGTGCTCACGGTGAAGGATCGCAGCCTCAGCCTGCGCCTCTCCGGCACGCTCTCCAAGCTTGCGGAGCGGGATGAGATGGCCGCTCCGGAGCCCTGCGCCATCGAGCCCGCGCACGAGACCGATGAGGATGTCGAAGCCGAAGGCGCTGACGTGCCCGAGGACGCTGACGAGGCGGCTGAGGGTGCCGAGCCGGAGGCCGCGCCCGATGCGGCCTGAGCTTGCAGCCTGAGTCCGGCAGCCTGAGCTTGCACCGCGGAGCGGACGCTGAGCTGCCGCTCGGCCGGGCGAACGCAGCCGGGCGACCTCGGCTCGCACGCTCCCGCTGTTCCCCTTTCCCCCGCTGCTGCCCGCCCGGCGGCAGCGGGGGCTTTTTGTTGCCGGGCGCGCGGTCGGGGGCCGGGCGGATGGCAGCATTCGGGCTTGCAGTATGGCGGGGCTGTGCTAGGATAGGGGCATGAAATCTCTCCCCTGTCTGGCGGCGGCTCTGGCCGCCCTTATCATCGCGGTGCCGTCGGCCGCAGCGGCTGTGTCTGAAGCGGCAGCCTCGGCGCGCAGTGCCGCTCAGGAGTACGGCTCCGCCGTTCGCAACTGTGATCTGGTCTGGGCGCTCGACCACATGTACCCGCCGCTGCGCCGCACGCTCGCGGATCGTCTCGCCTCGCGAGACCCGCGCACGGAGGCGCAGAATGCCCGCCGCATCATGGGGCTGGAGCGCGAGAGCGAGGAGGCTGCCCGCGCGCGCATGCAGGCGGCGGATCGCGCGCTGATCAACCAGTATCGCAAGATGGGGGAGGCCATGAAGGCGCAGGGCTTTACGGTGGAGCGCTACACGGTGGGCGAGCCCTACTCCGAGTACGTCGTGGCGCCGTCTTCCGTGATGGTGCGCCCGGTTCTCGAGGATCGCAAGGCCGAGAAGCGCGCGGATGCGCTTCAGGCGGAGGCGGATCGCTCCCGCATTGTGGTGCTGCCCATCACGCTGCTGGTGCGAATTCCCGATCGGCGCGGGCAGATGCAGCGAATGGAGCGCAAGAGCTATATCTACGCCATCCGCGATGAGGTCGTCACGGGCATCAACTCGCGCGGCACGGAGATCAACAAGTGGTACTTCGTCGACAGCAATACGAATGTGAATACCCTGCGCACTTACTTCCCGGCCCTGCCGCTCGATATTGCGGTGCCGGCTACGGGCGATCGCATGCTGCCCTGAGTTTTCACGGCCGCAGCTCCCTCTTTCCCCCCCCTCCACCCCTTTCTCCCCCACCCGCTCCTCCCGACTCTACTCCACGCCTCCCACCTCCCCGCACCGTCTCCCGCACTCTCGGCGCTCTCAGAGGGCCCGGACCCGCGCACAGCACCCCGAGCGGGCCGCGAAGGGGGAAGGGTCAGGGTGCAGGATGTGATGCTCGCCGCCCGTGCCTGATCTTCCGGAACAAACGCTGCATGATTTTTCCCCCGAGGGCATTCTCTCGGCGGCGAAGAATTTTGAGTTCCGCCCGGAGCAACAGACGATGGCGGTGTGTGTGGCCGAGGCGCTGCGCGATGAGGCGGCGCTGCTGGTGGAGGCCGGCACGGGGGTGGGCAAGTCGCTCGCGTATCTGATTCCGGCGGTGCGCTTTGCGCTGGGAACGGGGCGCAAGGCGATTGTGTCGACGCACACGATCAATTTGCAGGAGCAGCTGTTTCACAAGGATCTGCCGACGGTGGCGCGGGCGCTTCACTCGGATTTTCGCACGGCGCTGCTCAAGGGGCGGGCGAATTACCTCTGCCTCACGCGGCTGCGGCGCGCCATCGCACAGGCTTCCGATCTCTTCAATCAGGCGGAGGTGAAGCAGCTGCACGATCTGCTGGCTTGGTCGCGCGACTGTGGCGAGGGCTCGCTGGCGGAGCTGCCGGCCGAGCTGAATATCACGCCGAAGGTCTGGGCGCAGGTGTGCAGTGAGAATCACGTCTGCACGCTGCGCAACTGCGGCCCGAACTGCCCCTATCAGGCGGCGAAGCTGCGCGTGCAGGAGGCGGATGTGGTGGTGCTCAACCACACGCTCTTTTTCGGGCTGCTGGCGCTGGCGGAGGAGACGCAGCAGGAGGACACGGCGCCGATGAACGGCTTTATTTTCGCGAATGATTTCGTGATTCTCGATGAGGCGCACACGATTGAGACGGTGGCGGCGCACCAGCTGGGCGCGTCGCTCTCTCAGGCGGAGCTGAAGTATGAGCTACTGCGGCTCTACAATCCGGCGGCGCGCAAGGGCAGTCTGCGCCACTACGCGACGCCGCGCTTGCTGCAATACATCGATGATGCGCAGAATGCGGCGGAGCTCTTTTTCGAGCAGGCGCGGGCGGACTGCCGGCTGGACGAAAATCACGGCACGGTGCGCCTGCGCCGGGCGGATTGGACGCAGGATGTGCTCTCTCCGTCACTCGATGTGCTCATCAACGAGGTGCTCGAGATGGCGAAGGTCTGCGAGGAGGAGCTGCCGCAGGCGGAGCTCAAGGACACGGCGGCGCGCCTGCTGGCCTACCGCAACACGGCGCGGGCGATGGTCGGGCTCACGGAGCTGGAGAGCTGTGTGTACTGGGCGGAGTCTTCGGGGCAGGAGGGGCAGTTCATGACGCTGCGCGCGGCGCTCATCCGCGTGGCGCCGGTGCTGCGCGAGAAGCTTTTTGAGGCGGGGCGCAGCTGCATCTGCACGAGTGCGACGCTCTCGGCGGGCGAGCGCGGCATGGGCTATTTCGCGGGGCGCGTGGGGGCGGAGTCGGCGCGGACGCTGCGCATCGGCAGTCCCTTCAATTTTGCCGAGCAGATGCACGTGGTGGTGGCGCGCAGCATGCCGCCGCCTCCTCCGGCCAGTGAGCCGGAGCTGTATCAGACGGCTCTGGCGGACTGGATTTGCCGCAGTCTGGAGGAGTCTCAGGGCCGCGCCTTCGTGCTCTTCACGAGCTACGGGCTGCTGCGGCAGATGGCGGTGCGCCTGCGCCCCTTCTGCTCGGAGCACGGATGGCCGCTGCTGGTGCAGGGGGAGGAGCGCACGCGCAGTCAGATGATTCACCACTTCCGCGAGAATGTCGGCAGTGTGCTGCTGGGCACGGACAGCTTCTGGACGGGGGTGGATGTGCCGGGCGAGGCGCTCTCGAACGTGATTGTGACGAAGATTCCCTTCGAGTCGCCGGGCAATCCGCTGACGGAGGCGCGCTGCGAGGACATCACGGCGCGCGGCGGCAATCCCTTCCGCGATTATTCGCTGCCGGAGGCGGTGCTGAAGTTCCGCCAGGGTGTCGGGCGCCTCATTCGCTCGAAGTCGGATCACGGCCGCGTGGTGCTGCTGGATTCGCGCATCACGTCCAAGTATTACGGGCAGCGCTTCATGCTGGCCCTGCCCCGCGAAGCGCGCCGCGAGTTTCTCTGAGCGGGCTTGTCGAGGGCTTTTCGGGGCGCCACGGGGCCTTTTTTCACTTTTTGTCACTTTTTTCGCAAAAAAAGCTTGCATTGTCCCCTGTGCTCTTGTATAATGCCCCCGCACCCGCGCCCCTGAGGGCAAGGCCGAAAGCCTGAGTCGCAAGAGCAGCGAGTGTGACCCAGACAAGGAGCGGTAGCTCAGTTTGGTTAGAGCGCAGCCCTGTCACGGCTGAGGTCGCGGGTTCGAGCCCCGTCCGCTTCGTCCTTGCCTGAAGGCGAGTGATTCTCCCGAATCACTCGCCTTTTTCGTGTTCTGAGCGGCCGAGCTTCACGGGTGGCGGTGCCTTCGCGGTGTGATCACGGTGCCCGGCCAGGGCGATGCCGTCACGGTGGGGCAGGCCGCGCGCGAGTTGGGATGCGCGCGGGCTTGGCGCGCGGGCTGGGCGTGCGTGGGCCGGGCCGGGCGGGGAGTCCGGCGCAGCGGTGAAGAGGCGGGAGGGTGCTCTCGCCTCGCCTCCGGGGATGAAGAGCCTGAGGAGGGGATGCTCCGCAGGGGATGGCCTCAGGGGATGATGATGCGCTGGCCGACGTGGATGCGCGCGGCTTCCTGCATGCTCAGGTTGTTGGCCCGCAGCAGGCTCGCGAGGGAGACGCCGTAGCGGCGCGCGATGGCGCCGAGGGTTTCGCCGGAGCTGACGGTGTGGATGCGCTCGCCGCCGGAGGCATTGGGCTCGGAGGTCTCGGAAGCGTCCGAGGGCGCGGGCAGGATGCCGCCGCGCACGACTTGGCCCTCGGCGTCGGGGATGAAGAGGTCACTGCCGATGGTGAGGCGGGAAAGGCCGGGGTTGGCGCGGCGCAGGGCGTCGACGCTGATGCCGTACTGCCGGGCGATGCCGGCGAGGCTGTCACCGGTGCAGACGCGGTGCTTGACGGGGATGCTGCCGGCTCGGACCAGCAGGGGGCGCAGCTTCGCGCTCTCGGCGCTGTTCTCACTCGCGCTGCCGTCGGTGCTCTGGGCGGCGCTCGGGGCGGGGCTCGCTCCGGCGGAGGGGGCGGCGTCATTTGCTGCGGGGGTCGAGCCTGAGGGGGTATTCGCTGCGGTCGAGGTGTTCGCCGGGGGCGGTGTGGTGCTGCCGGCGGAGGGGGCGGCGGGGGTCTGTCGGCCGGAGCTGCCGGAGGAGGCTGCGGCTTGAGGTTTCGCGGGGGCGGGGCGGCTCTTGCTGCTGCGGCGCAGCAGGATCATGGCGTCGAGTTCGCCGTCCTCAGCGGCGAGGCGGTACCACTCGCGCGCCTGCTCGGCGTTGCGGGGCTGCTCCGAGAAGCCGATGCGGCACATCAGGCCCATGCTGCGGCGGGCGTCGGGAAGGCCGCGGCGGGCGGCTTCGGCGACGAGGCGCAGGACGCAGGGGTCGGCCCGCCGGTGGTCGTGGCAGTCGCTGTAGAGTTCGACGGCCATGGAGTAGAGCTCCTGAGGCGGCGGGTCGGTGCGGGCGAGGAGCTGCTCGGCGCGGGCGATCAAGGCGTCATCGCGCTCGGCGGGGCTGAGGTTTTGGGCCGAGCCGGGCAGCCAGCCGGCGTAGTGGGCCGCGAGCAGGCCGGCGCCGACGAGCAGGAGGAGCAGCAGGAGGAGGCGCAGGCGGCGGGGACGGCGGGAGGAGGCGGGGGGCTCTGGCTGAAACATGGGGGACGTGCGACGGAGAGAGGTTGTGCGGCGATGATCGACCGCAGCGAGCGAACCGCGGGTTCGCTTGCTTTCTCTGAGACTACACAATCACCGCGGCGGCGTCAAGTGCCGATTCCGCGGCCTGTGTCAGCAGGGGGAGGACGGCGCGACGGCAGGCGCGGGGCTCCGTGCGGCTACGGCGGATGAGGGCTCCGAGGGCGCGGGGCGGCCGCGGTGGGGCTCAGCGCTTGATTTGCAGGTAAATGGTGCGTCTGGCGCGGTAGTCGGCGCAGTCGGTGACGATCTGAAGGCGCTCCAGCACGGCTTTCTCGGTGCTCCGCGGGGTGATGATGATGCGGTATTCGCGGCCTTCGCGGACGATGCGGGGATCGTAGTCAAAGGTTTTGCCGACGAGTTCGGCGCGCTCGAGGCGACGGACGGGGGAGCCCTTCGGGATGGTGAGGCGCACTTCCTGCGCGGCGGCGGGGGCTCCCTTTTTCCAGACGAGGCGCGGGCTGCTGACGACGAGGAGGGGCGGCACGCTGAAGCGGATGGTCAGGGTGGTGGTTTTGCCGTCGGCGGTGGTGGCTTCGAGCTGCTTGGTGATGTCGCGGCTGAAGGTGGAGCTGTCGATGTGGGCGATGATGCGGTTCCCTTGGATCTCGGCGGTGATGCAGTCGCAGAGGGGCTTGACGCGCGTGACGGCGACGCCGTCGGTTTCAAAGGTGGCGACGGCTTCGTTTTGCAGGTAGTCGAGGCTCAGGTCGATGCTGTCGCGGCGGAAGTCGGCCCGGGCGGTCGCAGCGGTGAGGGCGGCGAGCAGGAGGAGGGAGAGTGTTTTCACGGGTGGCGCGGGGTGGTGGTGGGGTGGTCGGTGGGTGGTCGCTTGCCTCGGGAGGCGGAGGCGGGAGGCTGCCGCCGCAAAGGCTCTGCGCCCCGCAGGGTGGCTCGGCGGCGGCGCGCGCCGGGGCAGGCTCAGACGGGCGGCGGGGCTCAGGAGCGGTCTTCGCCGGGGTGCCGGGCGGGCTCAGCGGCGGGGG